>Ga0129306_1001305_pt1 | contig 29089 bp, 31 predicted proteins | sample P827metagenome_FD_94438 | JGI IMG/M metagenome (GOLD analysis project Ga0129306, IMG submission 94438) | Capybara group fecal microbial communities from Wisconsin, USA - P827 metagenome | ecosystem: Host-associated > Mammals > Digestive system > Large intestine > Fecal | place: USA: Wisconsin...
CATTCTTTCAAAGAAAATAATCTGGTGATTATGGCTTGAAGGTAACACCCGTTCCCATGCCGAACACGAAGGTTAAGCTTCAAAGCGCTGATGGTACTGCAGGGGAGGCCCTGTGGAAGAGTAAGTCGTTGCCAGATGATTATTAAGGTAAGAACTCATTTAACTGAGTTCTTATTTTTTTATATAAATTTTTAGGGAAAACATTTTTTAAATTGCTATTTTTACAGCGTATATAAATTAGTATATAATAATTAATTAATAACCTATTTAGGAGATGATAATATGAGGTTAGAAAAATTAAAACATATTATAGATAATAGTGAAAATATAGTTTTTTTAGGTGGAGCAGGAGTATCTACGGAAAGTAATATTCCGGATTTTAGATCAAATAGTGGATTATATAAATCAAAAAATAAATTGAATTATTCACCAGAAACAATATTAAGTCATAGTTTTTTTAAAGATAATACTGAAGAATTTTTCCGATTTTATAAAAATAAGATGATATTTAAAGACGCAAAACCTAATTTAGCTCATTATGCTTTAACTGAATTAGAACAAATAGGAAAATTAAAAGCCATAATAACCCAAAATATTGATGGATTACATCAGCTAGCAGGAGCTAAGAATGTATTAGAGTTACATGGAAGTGTTCATAGAAATTATTGTATTAATTGTGGAGAAAAATATAATTTAGATTATATATTGAATACTGAAAATAGTAGTAAAGATATACCACATTGTAAAAAATGTGGAGGCATAGTTAGACCAGATGTAGTGCTTTACGAAGAAGGATTAGATATGAATACTATAAATAAAGCTATATATTATGTACAAAATGCAGATGTGCTTATAGTAGGTGGTACATCACTTGTGGTATATCCTGCAGCTGGATTAGTTAATTATTATAAGGGTAAAAAATTAGTTTTAATAAATAAAGGAGAAACACCTTATGATAAAAGAGCTGATCTAGTTATTCATGATGGTATAGGTAGTGTTTTAGAAAAAGCAATTTTAAAAAACTAACCAAAAATTTGGTTAGTTTTTTAATTTTAATGTTGACAAGTTCAAAATTTCTGATATAATAGATTATGTTGAATTGAATATGGCGCTATAGCCAAGTGGTAAGGCAGAGGCCTGCAAAGCCTTCATCCCCAGTTCAAATCTGGGTGGCGCCTCCAAAAGAGTTTTAGTATGCTAAAGCTCTTTTTTTAATAATTTAGAATTTTTATTAACTTGTTTTTGCAATCCAATCTAACTTTAGATCCTATAGGTAAGGTTAAATTAGGATCACAGTGCCCTGACATTAAGTTTGCTATAATAGGTTTATTACTAGGTAATAATCTATCTAATATAACTTCATCTAGAGAGAAACCTTCCCCACGATTATTTATATTACAATTTGAAAATTGACCTAATATAAGTCCAGAACAGGATTTAATTTTTCCAGATAGTATTAATTGAGTTAACATCCTATCTATTTTATAAGGCGGCTCTGAAATTTCTTCTAAAAATAGAATACTATCTACAGTATCAATTTCATAAGGAGTACCTAAGGTACTGCATATAAGAGATAGATTTCCACCAACCAGCTCACCTTCTGCTATATCATTAGTTTTAGATAATAAAGGAACAAAATTAGGATTTGATATTTCATAAGATGGAAAATCATTCATTAATGGCTTTAGAAAACTTTTCAAAGTATACATATTATTAAAGTCTGATGAAAGCATAGGGCAATGAAAAGTAGTAAAGTCACATTTAGAAGTTATATAATTTAATAGAATTGTTATATCACTAAAACCACCAAAAATTTTAGGATTATTTTTTATAATATTAAAGTCTAAATAGGGAAGTATTCTCATAGAGCCATAGCCTCCCCTTGAACAAAGAATCATATCTATAGATGGATCTATAAACATATCCATTAAGTCTTTAGCTCTATCTATATCTTTGCCGGATAAATAACCACATTTATCATATATATGGGTGCCTAGTTTAATATTAAAACCTAAGTCTTTTAATATCTGTATATTTTTTAAAACAACATCTTTTTCAATAGGACTTGCAGGAGAAACTATTCCTATAGTATCTCCTTTATTTAAATGTTTTAATAACATTAAATCACTCCTAATAATTAATTATTATGTAATTTATTAGAATAAGTCCTTTTTTTTCAATATTATTATACAAACTATACACAACATAGCTGTAACTCCATAAGCAAGCCAAAACCCCTGTGGAGACTTACTAAAAGGGATACCATTTAAGTTCATTCCAAAGGAGCCAAAAATTATATTAGGTATAGACATCACTATAGTTATAGATGCTAGTAACTTCATAACTATGTTTAGATTATTAGATATAACAGATGCGAAGGCATCCATAGTTCCACTCAAAATATTACTATATATATTGGCCATCTCTATTGCCTGTTTATTTTCTATAATAACATCTTCTAACACATCTTGATCTTCAGGATATTTTTGTATTATATCTAACTTTAACATTTTTTCTAAGGTTATCTCATTAGCCTTTAGAGAGGTGGAGAAATAAACTAAAGATTTTTCTAAAGATAATAATAGAATAAGTTCTTTATTCTTCATAGATTTATGGAGTTTTTTTTCTATCATTAGGCTTTTCTTATCTATTTGTCTCAAATATAAAAGAAAATAACTAGCTATTCTATATAATATTTGTAGAATAAATCTAGATCTTTTAAAAGTATAAAAAGATTTTACTTTATTATTAAAAAAGTCTGTTAAAATTTTGCTATTTTTTAAACATACAGTAATAATATTATTTGGTGTATTTATAATAGCTAGAGGATAAGTATCATAAGTCAATGAATTATCTTCCATTTCTGTAAATGGTATGTCTAAGATTACTATCATATTATTATCTTCAATGTCTATCCGTGAAGTTTCTTCCTCATCCAAAGGAGCTTTTAAAAAATCTAAAGTAACTCCAGTTTTTTTTGATACAAAAATAAGTTCTTGCTCCGAAGGTGCTACTATATTAATCCAAGTACCAGGTTCTATGTTATCTAATTTTTTTATTGTTTTGTCTTCTTCAGTGTTTTTATAAATTGAAATCATAAAAATCACCTCCATATATAAAATTTATTAATGTTTTAACTTATAATTATAAGAACTAATAATATATATTATACAGCATAGACCCGTATATTTATTTATAAATTTAATATATTTTAATAGTTTAAAAATAAAATAAAAAACATTGTTTAAATTTTAACTATAGCTAAAGTTATTTAGATAAATTTATAGTAAAATAGAGATATATAAAGCAAGGCATATCCTAATTAGCAGGAAGAGCTTTAAAACGAGTTAAACGGCAAATATTACGGTGGATTAATGTTTAAAAGCTTAGTATAATCTTGAGCGTAAAGGAATTTTAAAATTATTTGATATTATTTTGGAGGGTTTATAAAATGGGAAATATGTATAAAGAGACTGTGGCTAGAAGAAGAGTTCCGGTTTTATTTTTTATGCTTATTTTATTAGTAGGAATTTTATTTTTAGTGGAATTTTTAAAAAATATTAAATTATCTAGTTATAGATTAGATGAAATGCTAAATATTTTTTTGTTATGTATAGTTATATTGGTAAGTTTTTTTGAAGTATTTAAATGTAAGATAAAGTATTCATATTTTATAATAGCAGATCAGTTCATAATTCATAAGATAAAAGGAAATTATGATAAAGTAGTAGAAAATATAAAGTTAAAAGATATAATTTATTTTGGTAAATGTGCTGGATTAAGATCAAAAATAAATATAAGTAAATCTAAAAAATATACATGTTCTTTATTAAATAGAGATACTTATTGCTGTGTTTATAAAGATGGAAATAATACTAAGAAGTTTTATTTTGAGCCGAGCAATAATTTAATTGCAAAGATAAAATATTTATCAAGTAAGAGACTAGCTAGCTAGTCTCTTATTCCATTTTAGTAAAAAATTCTTTTTTTACTTCTTTTAAAAGTGTATCATTTTGGATTAAATCTAATGCAGTTAAACTTAAGGCCTGACAAGCTTTAAAAGCATTTTGTTGAGCATGATCTTTTAAAGTTTCATTTGCAAATTCTTCAGTAAAGTAATTTATAGAGCTATCTTTATCCAATATAGATATATAGGGATGAATACAAGGAATATAATGACTTACTGTTCCTAAACTTAAGCCTGATACAGTATTTTTTTCATCGCAAATATCAATTATACCAGCCTCCTTTAAATTATGGCAAAACAATCGAGATAACCTTTTATTGGTTATTAATTCTCTATAAGGTAATTCAAAAAAACAAATTTCTGAATGTAAATTTAGAAGAGAATTAACATTTTCCACTATTTGTCTTATTCGCTTTTCTACATAAATAGCAGTTGATATACTTTTAGATCTTATATAAAATTTAGCTTCTGTAGTATTAGAAGAAATATAAGGATCGTTACCACTATTAATAACTAATTTATCTATATGAAAGTTTTGATTAATAGATTGTTTTAAAAGATTTATAGAATTAAATGTATATAAAAGACCATTTAATGATGAAAATACATCAGTATTTTCATAGCTTAAGGTTTCCTTTCCTTTAAATTTAATTTTTAAAGGAAGAATAGCCATTGAAGAGCCACTTTGGCAGGTTACTTTGTCAGGATGAACCATAAGACCTACATCGATATCTTTAAAAGCTCCTTGTTTAGCTAAAGTTACTTTAGAACCGCTTAAAGATTCACCAGGAGTTCCCATTACAATAATAGTTCCACAAAAATTATCTATTACCTTTGAAAGAGATAAAGCAGCTCCTAGGGATATGGAGGAAACTAAGTTATGCCCTGATACATGACCTAGTTCATTTGGGGCATCGTATTCACAAAAAAAACATATTTTAGGGTGACCTTTACCAAACTCTGCATAAAATGATGTAGGGATATTATAATAGTTTTCTTGGACATTAAAATTATTTTTCTTTAAAATATCTATTAAATATTTACAAGATTTGTATTCATTGAAACTTGTTTCTGGATTATCATAAAGATATTTAGATATATTAAATAAATCTGATTCTATAGATTTTAAGTAGGATACTATTTTTTGTTTCATAAATATAACCTCCAATTAAAACATCTAGGTTACATTATTATACCCAATATGAATAGAATAAATTATTGTTATTAATTAATTAAAATAAAATGAAAAATATGTTGAATAGATCATTATATCACTGTAATATTTTATATATAATAATTATATTCCATAGTGTTATATATTATTTATCAGGTAATGCTGTAAAATCAGACCGTGCTAGATTATGGTAAAAGCCCTCGCATGGATACATAAGATTACCGTACTATGATGCTAAATAGCTTCAAGATAGCATACCTAAAGGAACATTGGTAAATATAGATAAAATTTAATATAGGAACATAGTATAAATCTGGGGAATAATTAAAATGAAGTATTTCCCAGATTTATTTTTATATATAAGTTATAAATATCATTAAATTTAATATATTCAGCTTATAAAAGTATATTATAAAAATTATATAATAAAAATTTATATAATTTTATGTGGACAAAATAACATTTAACTACTTAATGAATAAAATATATATGAGGGGGCAAGAATTTAGTTGTAATAATATAGTAAGGGGGATAAATATGAAAAAACAATATTGTATTATATGTGGTAAGCCTCTAAATAGTGGTATAATTATAAACAGAAAAGGAATATGTGATGTTTGCGAAGAAAGAATGGTAAATAGTGATATGAATACAGATTTTTATGAGTTTTATAAAAAATGTATAAGAAAAAATTTAGTGCAAACTTTTATAAAGGATGAGGAAATGAGATGGGAGAATTACCGATTTTAAATGGAGTTTTAAAATATATTGAGGAAAAAAACATACTGTTTTCTATGCCAGGCCATAAAGGATCCTTGGGATTTTTATTTACTAAAGAGGGAAAAAAATTTTGTGAAAATATACTTCAATGTGATTTAACAGAAGTTGAAGGATTGGATAATCTTCATAATAGTGAAGGAATAATAAAAGAGTCCGGCTATCTTTTAAGCCGGTTTTATAATTCTAAAAAATCTTATTTTTTAGTAAATGGTAGTACTAGTGGAAACTTAGCTATGATATTTTCTTGTTTTAAAGAAGAAGATAAAATCATTGTAGAAAGAAATTGCCATAGATCTATATTTAATGGAATAATTATGAGAAAGCTAAAACCAATATATATAAAAAATAAGGTGTATAGGCAATTTAATGCTCCACTTTCAATAGATTTGGAGCATTTTTTAAGTTTAATAAAAGAAAATAAAGATGCAAAAGGTATAGTAATAACTTATCCTAATTATTATGGGGTTTGTCCTAATTTAGAAATTATAATAAAAGAGGCTAAAAAATACAATATGAAAGTGTTAATAGATTCAGCCCATGGGGCTCATTTTGGTGTGTGTGAAAAGTTACCTAAAAGTGCCTTAGAGCTAGGAGCAGACATGGTAGTAATGAGTGCTCATAAAACCCTTCCTAGTTTAACACAAACAGCATTTTTACACATAGGCAAAGATTCTATAGTTGATATTAATAAGGTAGATTTTTACATAAGTGCTTTTTCTAGTACGAGCCCTTCTTACTTATTTTTATGTTCTATGGATTATAGCAGGTTTTATTTGGAGAAATATGGAGAGAAGCATTATAATGAATTGATTAATAGAGCAAATTATTATAGAAAAAAAATAAATTTATTAGATAGCTTTTATGTATTAAATCATAGTGATATAAAACATTTAAATCTTAAATATAAAGATGTGATGGATATAGATTTGACAAGATATATAATAAATGTGAAAAATAATTTAAATGCTAGTGATTTATCTAAGTATTTAAGAGAATGTGGAATACAATGTGAAATGAGTGATGGAAACAACATAATTTTAATATTATCTCCATTTTATAATGAAGGTGTTATGGATATATTGTATGAGTCTTTATATGAGTGGGACAAAAATTATAATAATAAAGATAAAGATAATTTAAATTATCTTTATATAGAAACTAATATGAACATGTATCCTTATGAGGTTTTAGAAAAAGAATATTTATGGATAGACTATAAGGATTCCTTAGGTAAAATAAGTTATAATAATATAGTTCCCTATCCTCCAGGTGTTCCAATAATAATGGCAGGAGAGGTAATAAATAAAGAAATAATAGATGCTATATGTTATTATAAAAATAATGGAATAGATGTACTAGGTTTAAAGAATAATAAGATTCAAATAGTAAAATAATAAGTATAAATGTGGAGGATAAAATGAAAAGAGGTAGGTTAATAGTTATAGAAGGTAGTGATGGAAGTGGTAAAGCTACCCAAACTAAAAAACTTTATGATAAATTAGTAAAACAAAATAAAAAAGTTAAAAAAGTGGAATTCCCTAATTATAAAAGTGAATCATCTGCTTTAATAAAGATGTATTTAAGTGGTGAATTTGGAAAGAATCCTGATAGTGTAAATCCTTATGCTTCATCTACATTTTATGCAGTAGACAGATTTGCATCCTATAAAAAAGATTGGGAAGAGTTTTACTTAAAAGGTGGAATTATTATTGCAGATAGATATACCACATCTAATATGATACATCAAGCAGCAAAAATAAAGGAGGTACAAGCTAAAGATAAATTTTTAAATTGGCTATGGGATTTTGAATTTGAAAAGTTTAATTTACCTGTACCAGATTGTGTTATATTTTTAGATATGCCTCCTAAATGTAGTAAAAGCCTTATGGAAACTAGGAATAATAAATTTACAGGAGAGAAAGAGAAAGATATACACGAAAATAATTATGAGTATCTATTAGAGTCATATAACAATTCTAAATATATATCAGAAAAATATGGTTGGAATAGAATTGAATGTACTAATGAGGATAAGATTAAAAGTATAGACCAAATAAATGATGATATAATTAAAGTAATAACAAAATATATAGATTTTAGTGAACAAAGCTAATTATAATTGTAAACTTGTATAAAAAAATATAAAATATAGGTAAGAAACTACAATATAATATCCTTTAAGGAGGTAATAATATGAAATTAGTTATTGCTATTGTTCAAGATGATGATGCTTCAGATTTAATAGATGAAATAACAGAAGATGGGTTTAGAGTAACAAAGTTGGCTACTACAGGAGGATTCTTAAAAGCAGGAAATACTACTCTTATGATAGGTGTAGAAGAAAAAGATGTAGATAAATTGATTAAAAAAATAGAAGAGATATGTAAAACTAGAAAACAAATTGTAACATCACCATCACCGGTAAATGGATCAGCTGGAATGTATGTACCTTATCCCATAGAAGTAGAGGTTGGAGGAGCTACTATATTTGTTGTGGATGTAGATAAATTTGTGAGAGTTTAATTAGGAGGGATACATTTGAATTCATATACAATAATAGGGCATGAAAATATAAAAAATAGGATTAAAAATTCAATAGTTAAAGGTAAATTTTCTCATGCCAGTATTATTGTTGGAGAGGATGGCATCGGTAAAAGTATAATAGCTAAAGAAATAGCTATGATTATATTAGAAAAATCACAGCGGAGAAGTTATGCAGACCTAATAGAATTTAAACCTATTAATAAAAAATCTATAGGTATAGATGATATAAGAAACTTAATAGAAGAGATAAATAAAAAACCCATAGAAGGAAATAAAAAGGCTATTATAATATATAAATCTGAATTAATAACAGAAATTGCTCAAAATGCCTTTTTAAAAACTATAGAGGAGCCACCTAAAGGTGTTTATATAATATTGTTATGTGAAAATATGGAGCATATGTTAGATACTATAAAATCTAGATGCGAAATATTTAAATTAAATAGGCTAAAGCCATATGATATAGAGAATTTTATAAAATATAAATACAAGGATATAAAAAAAGACAATATAAATTCAGCAATAGCATTTAGTGATGGAATTCCAGGTAAAGCTGAAAGATTTATTGAAGATGAGTCACTAAAATATATAAGAGATATGAGTTTAGGTATATTAAAAGATTCAAAAGACTTAAGTAATTATAATTATTTGATGAAATATGAAAACTTTTTAATGAATTATAAGGAAACTTGGGAAGAGATTTTAACTTGTATTTTATCATATCTTAGAGATTCATTGTTATTTAAGGAAACTGGAGATGAAGAGTTATTATTAAATGTAGATAAGAAAGAGTTTATAAAAGATATATCAGAAAAATATTCATATATAAACTTGGATAAAATGGTAAGTATAATAAATGATACAAGAGATAAATTAAATAGGAATATAAACTCCACTCTAGTATTTGATGCAATGCTTATAAAAATGCAGGAGGTATAATATGATAGAAGTTGTAGGAGTTCGATTTAAAAAGGCTGGTAAAATATATTATTTTGATCCCAGTAATATAGAAATAAATAAGGGAGAATATGTTATAGTAGAAACTATAAGAGGGATAGAATTTGGAGAAGCGGTTATTGCTAAAAAGCAAATTAATGAAAACGAAATAGTAGCTCCATTAAAAAATGTAATTAGAAAAGCAACAGAAGAAGATATAAAAAAACATCATGAAAATAAGGAAAAAGAAAAATACGCATTAGAAATTTGCTTACAAAAGATACAGGAACATAAATTAAATATGAAGCTAATAGATGTAGAATACACTTTTGATAATAATAAAGTTATATTCTACTTTACAGCGGATGGTAGAGTGGATTTTAGAGAATTAGTTAAGGATTTAGCTTCAATATTTAGAACTAGAATAGAATTAAGACAAATAGGAGTACGTGATGAAGCAAAAATGGTTGGAGGATTAGGACCTTGTGGCAGACCTATGTGTTGTTCTATATTTTTAGGAGATTTTGCTCCAGTATCAATAAAGATGGCTAAGGAACAAAATTTATCATTAAATCCTACCAAAATTTCAGGTATATGTGGAAGACTTATGTGTTGTTTAAATTATGAGCAGCAAACCTATGAAAGTATTAGAAAAGTATTACCTAAGGTGGGATCAATAGTTAAGACTCCTTATGGACAAGGAGAGGTAGTAGATAATAATGTGGTGAAAGAAGAAGTTAAAGTCAAGATCAAAAGTGAAGATAATGAAGAATTTATACAGCCAGTGCCTATAATGGAAGCAGAACTTATATCTGGTGGCTATGAAGGTAATATAGAAAGTGTAGATGAAGAAGAAATAAATATTGAAATAGACGATGCAGATGAAACAATAATAAAAGAGTTGCTTAAGGATGAATAGGAGGAAGAGTTATGAAGGCACTATTAAAGGTATGCGATATGAGAACAATACAGGATATAAATAAAGTAAAAAGTGCTGTAGCTAATAATGAAGGTGTAGTAGCCTGCGAAATAAGTAAGGAAAAAAAAGAGGTAAGTGTTATATATGATGATTATTTTGTAGATGTAGATAAGATAATAGAATCTATAGAAAATATAGGTTATACAGTTATATAAAAATTACTTTAAAAATTAATAAAAACATGGTAAAATATAAATCGTATAAAGTTGTGTAATTTTTAAGGAGGTGTGTTACATATGGCATACAAAATTACAGATGCTTGCGTAAGCTGTGGAGCATGTGCTGCAGAATGTCCAGTTAATGCTATAAGTCAAGGAGACTCTATATTTGATATAGATGCAGATACTTGTATTGATTGCGGAAACTGTGCTAATGTTTGTCCAGTAGGAGCACCAGTTCAAGACTAATTTATTGTTAAAAAGGCCGTCAAAAGACGGTCTTTTTATTCTTTATATATTATAGAATTATTATATTGTTTTGATTTAGAATATATAGAATAAAATTTATTATATAAAAGGTGAATTATATGGATAGAATTATAAAAGAAGATGAAACATTAGATGATCTTCAGCTAAAGGGAATTCATGTTATACAAAAAAGGCAGGCATTTAGATTCGGAATAGATGCAGTATTATTAGCTAATTTTCCTAGAATAAAAAATGGAGATGAAGTAGTTGATTTATGTACTGGAACGGGTATAATTCCATTTATATTAGCAGGTAAAACTAATGCTAGTAATATTATAGGTATAGAAATACAAAAGGAAATCGCTGATATGGCAAAACGAAGCATAAAGTATAATAATTTGCAGGAAAAAGTTAAGTTTATAGAAGGTGACTTAAAAGATATAAAACTTTTGAAAGATATAGAAAAGGCAGATGTAGTTACAGTAAACCCACCTTATAAAACTCAAGGAACAGGAATTATAAACATTAATGATAAAAATGCTATATCTAGACATGAAATTTGTTGTACTTTAGATGATGTAGTAAAGGCAGCTAAAATTTTATTAAAAGATAAAGGTAAATTATATATGATACATAGGCCAGATAGAATAGTAGATATAATGAATGTAATGAGAAAGTATTGCATAGAGCCTAAATTAATAAGGACTATTCATCCAGCGGTAGACAAGGCTCCTTCTATGATATTAATTGAAGGGCAAAAAAATGGTGGTAAGTTTTTGAAATGGGATAGTCCCCTATATATTTATGATGAAAATAATAAATATACCAATGAGGTTAAAAGAATTTATGGAATGGAATAAATAAGAAGGAGAGTATTATATGCTTAATATAGAGGAAGGGAAATTATATGTAGTTCCTACTCCTATAGGAAATTTAAGAGATATAACAATAAGAGCATTAGATGTATTAAAGAATGTTGATATTATAGCAGCAGAGGACACAAGACAAACTTTAAAATTATTAAATCATTTTAATATAAAAAAAACATTAATAAGTTACCATAAATTTAATGAAGAAGATAAAAGTATAAATATAATAAATAGTTTAAAAGAAGGAAAAAACATAGCATTAGTATCTGATGCAGGTATGCCAGGAATATCAGATCCAGGATATGTGCTCATAAAAAAATGTATAGAAGAGCAAATAATATTTGAAGTTTTACCTGGAGCTACAGCATTTACTACAGCCTTAGTTTATTCTGGAATGGATACTACAAAGTTTATTTTTAAGGGTTTTATACCGAGGGAAAATAAAAATAGACAAAAGTTAGTACAGGATATAAAGGATAGAATGGAAACATTAATTTTTTATGAATCCCCTCATAGATTAAAGGAATGTTTAAAATTTTTAAGGGAGTCCTTAGGGAACAGAAATATATCTATATGTAGAGAACTTACTAAGGTACATGAAGAAATTATAAGAGATAATCTAGAAGAGGTTATAAAATATTATGAGAGTCATCAACCTAAAGGTGAATATGTTTTAGTTTTAGAAGGAAAATCCATAGAAGAAATAGAAAAAGAAAAGGAAATGGAGTGGTCTAGTATAAGTATACAAGATCATATAAAAAAGTATATAAATGAAGGATATAGCAAAAAAGAGTCTATAAAATTAGTAGCTAAAGATAGAAAAATAACTAAGTCAGAAGTATACAAGTATTCTATAGATATATAAATAATATATTATATTTTTTAATAAAAATATAATATATAACAAATTAAATTAACATTTTCAAAAAAAATCCTCGTTAAAGTTGAGTTTTTTACTGAAATGGTGATATAATAGTTTTATGTTATAATCATAAAAGGGGAATGGGAGGAAGATAAATAGTGAATAAGAAAGTTTTGTCTGCGGTAATAGCATTAGCATTAGCAGTGTCTATTAATGCAAAAGTTATGGCAGCACCATCAAATGGACAAGCGCATGATAAGACATTAGAACTTGAAGAAAAAATACAAAATATGGACAATAGTATACAAGGCTTAATGTATAAAATAGAAGATAATAATAAAGATATAGAAAAGAATAAAGAAGACATATCTAAATTAGGAAAAGATATAGAAAAAGCTCAAAAACAAATAGAATCCCGTGAAGATTTATTTAATAAAAGAGTAAGAGCTATGTACATAAGTGGCTTTGACAGTTATGCAGATATAATATTAGAATCAGAAGGATTAAGTGATTTAATAACTAGAGTAGACACAGTTAAAAAGGTTATGGGATTTGACCAAGGAGTTATAAAGGAATTAAAGACAAAAAAAGAAGAAATTAAAGAAAAGAAAGTTGCTTTAGATAAGAAAAGTACAGAAATAGTACAACTTAAATCAGAAAATGAAAAGAAATTATCTAGTATGAAATCAGAAAAATCTAAGCAAGAATTAGTACTTACTAATTTGAGAAAAGAGAATGAAAGAAAAGCGGCTGAAGCAGCACAAAGAGAAGCAGCTGAGAGACAAGCAGCACAATCACAATCTTCTGTATCTCAATCAAGAGGTGGAAGTAGTGTTTCTGTAGAAGCTCCAGCTTCATCAGGAAGTAGTTCTTCTAGCAGTAGTAGTAAACCATCAAATCCAGCACCACCAGCAGTACATGGAGATGTAGTAGGATATGCTATGCAATTCCAAGGAGTCCCTTATGTTTGGGGAGGTACATCACCAAGCGGATTTGACTGTTCAGGTTTTGTTCAATATGTATATAGAAATGCTGCAGGTATAGAATTACCAAGGGATACTTATGGACAAATTGGAGCAGGAACTCGAGTTTCACAAGATCAATTACAACCTGGCGATTTAGTATTCCCACATACAGGTCATGTAGGTATATATATAGGTGGAGGACAAATGATACATGCTCCTCACACAGGGGATGTAGTAAAAATTTCATCAGTATATAAATTTTATGCAGGTGTAAGAGTAAGATAATTAATTTTATATAAGCTAAGAGTGGAAACTAAAATTAGTTTCCACTCTTAATTTATAAATAAAAAAAAGCCTCTAAATGAGGCTTTTAAATTATTTATTGTCTTTTATTTCATTAAGACAGTTTTTACAAATATTTTTACCTTTATAGTTTATAACATCTCTAGCATCTCCGCAGAATATACATGCTGGTTCATATTTTTTTAATATGATTTGTTCACCATCTACATATATTTCTAGAGCATCTTTTTCAGCTATATCTAAAGTCCTTCTCAATTCTATAGGAATAACAATTCTTCCTAATTCGTCTACTCTTCTAACCACACCTGTTGATTTCATATATTTTCCTCCTCGAATAATATCAATTTTCGACAATAGTTTAATTAAATAATAGCAAATATGACATTAAAAGTCAACATATTTTATATTTAATTTACAAATTAATTATCTATTTCCATCTAAAGTTAATATACTACCATTAAAGGGAAAAGTCAATAGACCAAATACTGTCATATATGATGATAAAACCATATATATCAATGGATACAGCCAAAATCAAAAAAAATAATAAAATAATTATAGAATTTAATAAAAACAAATAAAATAGTAATTATATGGATAAATAAAAAACAGTGTCGAATAATGAATCAATCTATTATAAAAAGTAATTTTATAAATTAAAACCACAATACAATATAATAATACAACAATAATTTTAACAAATTAAATATTAAATGTAAATTTTTGTTTAAAATCATTAGCAAATATATTAATCTAATTGCAATTATTTTTAATATAATTATGGTATAATAAAGTATAAGGGGGTAATTAAAATGAAGTTGCTTGTTGGGATATGTAATTTATAATATATAAAAAATGAATAAACGGGGTATATTAGATTATAGAATAACAAATTTATGTATAACATAAAATGAATAAAATATTTTAAGGTAAAAATATAAACTTAAATAGTTAAATTATCCACAAAAATGTGTGGACAACTATTGATAAAATGTGGATAACATACATATCTATAAAAATACAATTTAAAAGAGAATAAAAATTTATACTAATAATATTAAATTTTATAGTTTAATTTAATATACTTTAGGGTAAACTTAAGTATGCTTGGAGGTCTTTAAAGGTGGGAAATAACAATAAGATGGAAAATGAAAATTTAGAAAAAATAAAGTATATAAACAAGCTTGCAAAAGAAATATCTAATAATACAATAGTAGATTATGAAGATTTTCCTAAATATGATTTGTTTTTATCACAAGTAATTGATTATTTGAATGATAAATTTGAAGAGGAAGATTATACAAATAATATTGTTCAAAATTACATTAAAAATGAGGTAATATCAAAACCGCATGATGGTAAGAAGAGAGGATATACTAAGCTTCATTTAGTTCAATTAGTGTTATTAAGTTATATGAGGCCATTACTTACTACTGAGGAAATAAAGAATGTGTTTACATTAGCTTTTAATGAAATAAATGATAGAGGTGATGATATAATATCTTGGGAAAATGCATACAAGATATTTTCAGATATACAAAAAGATAGTTTTAAAGACTTTGTAGCTAGACAGCATTTTGATGAAGATAAATTAAAAGATATAATAACAAAACTAGAATTAGATAGTGATGAAGAAAGTAGAATAACTATATTTTTAATAGTAATGACTTTAATATGTCAAGCTAGTGCTATAAAAAAATTAGTTAAAAAGATAGTAAATGATTACACTAATAAAATTGATAATAAATTAGATTATGAAGAATAAATAATTTTTGTATATTTTTATAAATCACTTAAAAAGCCATTATTAATCCTTAATAATAGCTTTTTAAGTGATTTATTTTTGTAAAAATGATTATAATGATTAGATTATAATTATCATTAGTATATTAATTCATAAAAAAAATTTTTTATTCTTTTATACAAGAAATATTTATATTTATACTATTTAGAAATATAGATATTTTTCAAATAATGCAAAAAAATGTAGATAAGTATATATTTATAAATCTAAATGATTTTAAGTTTATAAATATGCTATATAGACAAAAAATGTAATTCAATGTTCTATGTATAATTTATCATTTATACATTATTAGAGAATATTCATAATATTGACAGTTTATCAAATAATTATTAACATATATTTAAGAATTAATACAAAAATAATAGTAAGTATAAATATCAACTTGAAAGGGGCACAAAGAGATGAATGCAAAAAGAAACATTCATGTGTATTCAGAAATAGGAGATCTTAAAACAGTGTTACTTCATAGACCAGGAGAAGAAATTGAAAATTTAATTCCGGCATATATGGAAACGTTATTATTTGATGACATACCTTATTTAAAAGTAGCACAAGAAGAACACGATATTTTTGCTAATACATTAAGAAATAATGATGTTGAAGTTTTATATTTAGAGGATTTAGCAGCAGAGGTTATACAAAACAAAGAAATTAGAGAAAAGTTTATAGAGGAAGCTATAGAAGAAAGTGGTACTAAAAATAAAGAATATGTAGAAAATATAAAAAAATATTTAGAATCCATGAAAGAAAAAGACTTAGTTTGTAGAATCATGGCTGGTTTAAGGAAAAAAGAGTTAGGAATAGATGAATCAAAGGAAGAATATCCTTTTTTAATGTATCCAATGCCTAATTTATATTTTACAAGAGATCCATTCGCATCCATGGGTAAAGGTGTAACTATTAATGCTATGAGAACTAAAACAAGAAGAAGAGAAACTATGTTTGCAAAATATATCTTTAAATATCATCCAGAATTTAAAGACTCAGATATACCATTATGGTATGATAGAACTGGAAAGCATTGTATAGAGGGTGGAGATGAGCTAGTTTTATCTGATGAAGTTATAGCTATAGGACATAGCGAGAGAACAGATAGCGAAGCAGTTTTGGAGTTAGCTAAAAAGATATTTGAAGCAGGAGAACGCTTTAAAGTTATACTAATGTTTGATATACCTAAAATAAGAGCTTTTATGCATTTAGACACAGTGTTTACTATGTTAGATCATAATAAATTCACAGTCCATGGAGAAATAGAAGGAACACTTAAAGTAAATGCTATAACTTATGATGAAAAAACTAAGGAACTTGTAATTAAGGAAGAGATAGATAGTTTAGAGGGAATTTTATCTAAATATTTAAAAAGAGATATAAAAGTTATTCGTTGTGGTGGTGGAGATAAAATTATATCTGCTAGAGAGCAATGGAATGATGGCTCAAATACTTTAGCTATTTCACCAGGTAAGGTTATAACTTATGAAAGAAATTATGTAACCAATGAAATATTAGATAAAAATAATGTAGAGGTTCTAACTATACCGTCATCTGAATTATCCAGAGGAAGGGGCGGGCCAAGATGTATGTCTATGCCTTTATTTAGAAAAGACCTTAGATAGAATATAAATTTAAATAAGAGTTCACTTATAAGTTAAGGTGAACTCTTATATTTTTAGTAAATTTAATATTTTTAAATTTATAGTCTTAATCTAAAAGACAAATAGCATTAGCAGAGATTCCGTCCTCTTTACCTGTAAAACCTAACCCCTCTTCTGTAGTAGCTTTTATATTTAACATATTATTATCTAATTGTAAACACTTACAAATATTTTTTTTCATAGAATCTATATGATAAAGCATTTTAGGTTTTTGAGCTATTATAGTACAGTCTATATTTACAATTTTATAACCTTCTTTGTCTATTAAATTTTTAACTTTAGGTAAAAGTAAGAGACTTGATATATTTTTAAAATTTTTATCGGAATCAGGGAAGTGCTTACCTATATCACCTAATGCTGCAGCTCCTAATAAGGCGTCCATAATTGCGTGAATTAATACATCTGCATCAGAATGACCTAGTAAACCTTTATCATGGGGGATGGTAACACCACCTATTATTAGTGGCCTATTTTCAACTAGTTTATGTACATCGTATCCCAATCCTATTCTCATTAAAAAACCTCCAATAACTTAATATTATATATATAATAATATATACTTTAAAAAAAAGTGCAACAAAGTTGCACCTTAAGATATATTTTTATTATCATTTTTCTTATGGTATATTAATTTTATTGATTTGTTAAGATGTTTATTGTAAAAAAATAAAAGCTTTTTACGTAAAGAATTATGCATAAATAACAAGAAAGGCCTTTTATAGCTATTGGATACTACTCTTTTTTTGAAATTTACATAAATAATTTTTTTACCCATATATACACGACCTTTCATAAATATCCTCATTATTATAATAACATAAAATTTAACAAATGTTAAGAAAATTGAAACAATTTCAAATTTTATATTCTTATTTAATAATATTATATTCAGAATAGTATAAGTTGTCCACAAATTACGCACAATATGTGGATAATATTAATGAAGTTTAAATTTATAAAAATATAAACTTACAAAAATAGTAATAAAAATCAGTGATTGGATGATATTTATAAGTAAATTTATAAATATCAACTGAATCAACAATAAAAACACAAGTTATATACAGGCTATCTGTGGATAATGTTGATAACTATATATATAATGTATAAGATTATAATATAATATATACTTTTAAAAAAGTATTCACTTTTAAATTAAGAATATATCCACAAAGTTTTAAATCTTAATAATTAACAACATATATGATATAATTAAAATTACCAAATATTCTTATAAGAGGGTGAGTTTTTGAAGAACAAGAAAAGTTTAATTCTTTTTGCTTTTATTATGATTATAGCAGTATTGTTTGGTGGATGCAGAAAGAATAGCAATGTAGATACTAATAATATTGATAAAAATAAAGCACAATCAAAAAAACAAGAAAAATCTGTTAAAGAAAGTGATATAAGAACATTTACTAATGGGCCACTTATATATAATAACAAATCTATACCTGTGCTTATGTATCATTCTATTGATTATGAAAAGGGAAATGAATTAAGACTACCTAAAGAACAATTTAAAGAGCAAATGAAGTATTTAAAAGATAATGGATATACTACATTAACATTAAATGAGTTATATAATTTCTTAGAAAAAAACAAACCTATTCCAGAGAAATCTATAGTTATAACACTAGATGACGGATACGTTGATAACTATACTAATGCATACCCAATATTAAAAGAATTAGGACTTAATGCTACTGTATTTGTTGTAACTAGTAATATAGATAAGGATAAACGTACTTTAACTTCAGAACAAATTAAAGAAATGGATGAAGCGGGTATACAAATAGCTAGCCATACATATAATCATGATAAGCTAGATGATTTACCATATGAAAAGCAGTTACAAACTATGAAAAAATCTAAGGATGATTTAGAAAAAATATTAAATCATAAAGTAGATTTTATAGCTTATCCCTATGGTAAGTGGAATGAAGAATCTATAAAAGCGGCTAAAGATGCTGGGTATAAAATGGCATTTACTACTCAGGGAGGATGGTCTAATAAACAAGATGGTATCTATACTTTAAATAGGGTTTATATTAGTTCTTTAAAGGGTATTGATAATTTTAAAGATAGAATAACTAATCCTAATTATAATAAAAGTTAATATTTACTTTTGAATTTTTGGATTTTATTGGGAATATAGTTTATAAAATTTTATAAATAATAAAGTTTATTTCAAATACACAAGGCTATGAAATATAGGGCACATTATATAAGCCCTATATTTCATAGCTTTTATTTGTATTGTTTAATTTCAAATTAATTGGGAAAATTTTCTGTTAAAAAGTTTCTTGGTTATGGATAATTATTAGTAAAATAATATAATAGTTTATATTTCCCAGGTAATATAATTTTCTGATAATAATCTTTTTATAAATATTTAATTTATTATTTTTGAATAATTTTCTTTTTTAGATTCATCTATAAATGGAGCATAAAATTTAAAAATTTTTTCGTGACCACAATTAGAACAAATACAATCACAAATATCATAAGGAATAGAATCTAGTAAGTTAATAGATAAATCCTTGGTTAAATAGTTGCCACCACATATATCACAAGGGGTTTTATTTATAATAGAAAATTCGCTTTCTATATATTTCATAATTTCTCTTAAAGTCATGAAAAGCCTCCTAAACTATTTTTGTTAATATAATAATTTAATGATATAACAAAACAATTATTATTTAAACAAATATATCATATATATTAAATATATTTTTGTTTTTAAAAGGAGGTATTATGGTAAATATTATATGGGGAATTATATTTTTAGTAGGAATAATTTTTGGAGTGTTTTCAGGTAACGGAGAACAATTATCAAAATCTATAATAGAATCTACAAATTCAACTGTAAAGTTAGTTATAGGATTGGTAGGGGTTATGAGCCTATGGTGCGGAATTATGAAAATAGCAGAAGAAAGTGGGTTAACAGATAAAATAGCTAAATTTATAAAACCTATTTTAAAGCTTATATTTAAAGATAGTAAGAATGACAATAAAGCCTTAGGTGCTATAACAATGAATTTAACAGCTAATATGATGGGACTTTCTAATGCTGCAACTCCTTTTGGAATAAAAGCTATGAAGGAACTTAAAAGATTAAATGTAAGAGAAGAGGAAGCTAGTAATGATATGGCATTATTTTTGGTTTTGAATGCTGCTTGCATACAGCTAGTGCCAACTACTGTTATATCTATAAGAGCAGCCATGGGGTCTAAAAACCCAGGTGAAATAATAATACCAGCTATAATAGTTACATCCACAGCAGCCTTTTGTGGAGTGATTTTTTGTAAAGTATTACAAAAGTATTTTTAAAGGAGGAAGTTTGTGAATTATATAGTTAAAGCCATAATTCCTATTATTATACTTTTAATCATAGCCTATGGAATGGTTAAGAAGGTTAAAGTATATGAATGCTTTGTCGAGGGAGCTAAGGATGGTGTAAGTATATGCATTAGAATATTTCCATATCTTCTTGCCATGATGGTGGCCATAGCTGTTTTTAGGGAGTCTAAAGCTTTAGATTGTTTGATCAATGTTTTAAGACCAGTATCAAATTTAATAGGATTGCCAGGAGAATTAGTACCTTTAGTTTTAATAAAACCTTTATCAGGAAGTGGTGCTTTAGGGGTATTTGCAGATATATTAAAACAGTTTGGTCCAGATAGCGATGTGGGTAAAATGGCATCTATTATAATGGGATCTACAGAAACTATTTTTTATACAATAACAGTTTATTTTGGAGCTGTTGGAATAAAAAAAATAAGACATACATTATGGGCTGCTATTTTTGCAGATATGGTAGCTATAATAATGGCCGTATTAGTTACTAATATAATATTATAAAAACACTCTGAATTTTGGAGTGTATCTAAATCATTATATAAAAGCTAAGATTTGATATGTACTTCAATTCAAAGTGTTTTTGTAAATTTTTATTTATTAAATTTTTTTCTGAAAAATATAGTTAAGCATACAGCTTCAAATATCCATTGAATAGAAGTTATCCACCAAATATAGGTTACAGAAGATTTAACTATATATATAAAATAGAACATTAAAGGGAGTCTAAGAAGCCAACTGGAAATAAAGGAAACTAAAAATGGTGTTTTAGTATCTCCAAATCCTTTTAATGATCCACCTAAAATCATTGATATAGCCATAGGAATTTGTTCTAAAGAAGCAATCATAAGACAACGGCTACCTAAAGCGATAACTTGTTTCTCAGAACTTGTTATAAATAATTTTATTATAAATGATGGGAATATAAGAAAAATAAGACCGGTTATTCCCATTATACAAATCCCTAATAATGCGCAAGTATGTGAATAGTCTTTAGCTTTTTCAATATTTTTTTCGCCTATTTTATGACCAGTTAATGTAGTTGCTGCTACAGCAAAACCCCAACCAGGCATAAAGGATATAGATTCTACAGTAAGAGCTATTTGATTAGATGCAAAAGCTACAGTTCCTAAATGCATTATCATAAAAGTATTAATTAATTTACTTACACTTAATGAAGCCTCTTGAAGTGATGATGGAATAGATAATCCTATTAAGTATTTTAAACGGTTTATATTAATATTTTTAATATACTTTATTTTAGGTTTAATTTTAGATTTAGTAAATAAATAGTATATACCAAATATAAAACCAGATAGGTTAGCTATAGAAGTTGCTATAGCAGCACCTTTTATTCCTAATTCGGGCAATCCTAATTTGCCAAATATAAGTCCATAATCTAAAGTTAAATTTACTATGTTAATTAATATGGATATAAATAAAGGGGTTTTGGTATTGCCATATCCCCTAACTATAGAATTCATTAGGCTAGTTAGCATACTAAAAAATATTCCTAGAGAAACTATTTTCATATATATTGTTCCATTTATCAATACAGCTTCTTTAGCATTAGAAAGGCTAAGAATGGCTTTAGGAAAAATAAATAGTATAATGGAAATACAAAAGGCTATTAACATTCCTATAAATAATCCTATAGAGGCATACTCTTCAGCTAAGGGTAAATCTTTACTTCCATAGCTTCTAGCTACTATAGAAGTTATACCAATAGATAATCCAACAGCTATAAATATATTTGTAAAAGTATATATTATTTCAGAACTTAATCCTACAGTACTTACAGCAATTTGGCCGCCATATTGTCCAACCATCATAGTATCAAGAACCCATATCATCATATATAGAATCATCTCTCCAACCGCAGGGAGAGCTAAAGATAGTACAGTTTTTATATTTTCTTTATTAATTTTCAATAAAATTCCCCCACTCGAAAATATTGGCAATTTAATAGTAACTTATACTATGAAATAAAGCAATATAGTTAATAAAGATATATTTATATGATAAAATTAAACTAAAATATAATGTATAGAAATAGAGGTGAGAAAAGTGCTAAAGTGGTCTCAGTTATATAATGAATGTATTAATTGTAACAAATGCCCTTTAGTTAAAGATAGAACTAATATGGTATTTGGAGAAGGATATATAAATGCACCTATTATTTTTATAGGAGAAGCTCCAGGAGCAGATGAGGATAGAACAGGAAAACCTTTTGTGGGAAAAGCTGGGCAGTTACTTACTAAAGCATTGTTAGCATTAGAATTTAAAAGAGATGAACATTATTATATATGTAATGTTTGCAAATGTAGACCAGAAAATAATAGAACACCTAAAGAAGAAGAAGCTAGGGAGTGTTTACCCTTTCTAAGGAATCAAGTGGCATTAGTAAAACCTAAAATTATAGTTTGTTTAGGAGCAACTCCTTTGAAATATATTATTGGAGAGCAATTTAGAATAACAAGAGATAGGGGAAAATGGATAGAAAGAAAAGGATATCATATTATGGCAACTTTTCATCCAGCAGCTTTATTTAGAGATGAGTCTAAGAAAAAATTATTTTGGCAGGACTTAAAATCTATTAAGGTAAAATATGATGAATTAATCAAAAATAACATAATTTAAAGCTAATATAAAGTGAAAGAGGATACAAATGGATAATACGGAATTATCAAAAGAACTCATAAAATTTATGATTACTATGAAAAAACAAACTAGGGAATATTTAAATTTAAATTTTACATTAAAATTAACAGAGCAACAGTTTGTAACATTATTTATTTTAAAAAAGAATAAAAAAATAACATTAAAAAAGTTAAGTACATATATATGTGTGTCTACATCTAGTTTATGTATAATGTTAACTAGAATGATGGAAGAGGAATTGGTTTATAGAGAAGTGGATGAGAGAGACAGGAGAAATACTTTTTATAGTTTAACAGAAAAAGGAATAAATTTGATAGATAAAGAAATAAAAGGTAAAGTAGATAATATAGAAGAAAAAATAATGAATTTATCTTTGGAGCAAAAGGAAAAGTTATATGAAGCTATGAAAGATATAGAAGAAATTATTGATATATTAGAATAATTTTGTGTATTATAGAAATAATAATATATAAATATAATGAATATATTGACAGAAACTTATTTATACCCTATGATTATACTAAATGCTATGAAGGAAAGAGTAATAAGTGAAGATATCTAAAGAGAGTCGGATAAGGTGAAAGCCGATGATATGGAAACTTACGAATATGGCTCCAGAGCAGGTTGTCTGAAGTATAGTAGGATAACACGGTAACAACCGTTATATTGTAAAGTGATAACATATATATGAAGTCACTTATTAAGACTTTTACTGTGAAGTAAAGGTGAATTAGAGTGGTACAGCGAAATTTACGCCTCTATATAAAACTAAGAGTTTTATATAGAGGTTTTTATATTATAAAGATGAAGGAGGACTAAGAATGTCAAAGGGAACTTATTATGTAACAACACCTATATACTATCCATCAGCTAAACTTCATATAGGAAATACCTATACAACAGTAGCTGCGGATACCTTAGCTAGATTTAAAAGACTTACAGGTTATGATGTAATGTTTTTAACAGGTACAGATGAACACGGACAAAAAATACAAAGATTAGCAGAGGCTAAAGGGGTTACACCTAAGGCTTATGTAGATGAAATAGTAGCGGGAATAAAAGACCTATGGAAAATGATGAATATAGATTATGATAAATTTATAAGAACAACAGATGATTATCATGTAGAATTAGTACAGAAAATATTTAAAACATTGTATGATAAGGGAGATATATACAAAAGTGAATATGAAGGATGGTATTGCACACCTTGTGAATCCTTTTGGACAGAAACTCAATTAGTAGAAGGAAAATGTCCAGATTGCGGAAGACCTGTAGAAAAAGCAAAGGAAGAAGCTTATTTCTTTAAAATGTCAAAATATGCTCCAAAACTTATAGAATATATAGAATCTCATCCAGATTTTATACAACCGGAATCAAGAAAAAATGAAATGATAAATAATTTTTTAAAACCTGGTCTTCAAGATTTATGTGTATCTAGAACATCTTTTGATTGGGGAATACCAGTGACTTTTGATGAAAAGCATGTAATATATGTTTGGATAGATGCACTAGCTAATTATATAACAGCATTAGGATATAATACAGAAAAGGATGAATTATATAAAAGATATTGGCCAGCAGATGTGCATTTAGTTGGTAAGGATATATTAAGATTTCATACTATATACTGGCCAATTATGCTTATGGCATTAGATATACCTCTTCCAAAGCAAGTATTTGGTCATGGATGGCTTTTAGTAGATGGTGGTAAAATGTCAAAATCTAAAGGTAATGTGGTGGATCCAGTGGTTTTAGTAAATCATTTTGGCACAGATCCTGTAAGATACTATCTTCTTCGAGAAATACCTTTTGGCGCAGACGGAATGTTTAATAATGAGATTTTTATAAAAAAAATAAATTCAGATTTAGCAAATGATTTAGGAAATCTATTATCTAGAACAGTAGCTATGATAGAAAAATATTTTGATGGAGAAATACCAGAGGGAAATTGTAAAGAAGATATAGATGAAGATTTAATAAAATTAGCCCTTGAAACTCCAAGAAAAGTAGAAGAAAATATGGAAAAACTAAGAATTCCAGAAGCGTTAGAAGAAATATGGACATTTATAGGAAGAGCTAATAAATATATAGATGAAACAACACCATGGATTCTTGCAAAAGACGAGTCTAAAAAAGAAAGATTAGGCACAGTATTATATAATTTAGTAGAAAGTTTAAGAATAATATCAGTATGTATATCAGCATTTATACCGGAAACAAGTATAAAAATAAATGAACAGATAAATACAGACATCTTAAATTGGGATAGTTTAAGTGAATTTAACGGAACTAAAGTAGGTACAAAGGTTAAAAAAGGAGAAGCTATATTCCCAAGAATAGATATAGAAAAGAAAATAGATGAATTAAATAAACTTAAAGAAGAACAATTAAGACAAAACAAAGCTAAAAATATAGCACCTATAAAAGAAGAAATAACTATAGATGATTTTGAAAAAATAGATTTAAGAGTAGCTAAAGTTTTAGACTGTGAGCCTATAAAAGGAGCTAAAAAATTATTAAAATTAAAAGTTAGCTTAGGTGGAGAAGAAAGACAGGTAGTTTCAGGAATAGCTAAATATTATAAACCAGAAGATTTAATAGGTAAAAAAGTAGTATTAGTAGCTAATTTAAAGCCTGTTAAGCTAAGAGGAGAATTGTCACAAGGAATGATTTTAGCAGCATCAACAGAAGATGATAGTGAGTTATTTGTAGCATCTATAGATGGAGACATTGAAGAAGGAAATATAGTAAGGTAAGGATTAAAGCTAATTATATCAAATTAAGAACTGAGCTGTTGACAAATAAAGTTTGTTAGCAGCTTTGTTTTCGGTACATAATATATTGAAAGTAGTAAATTTACAATTTATAATTTATTTTGTAATATATTATCATAAAATATTAAAGTGAGGAGTTTGAAAAAATGAAATTTTTAATAGCATCAATAATAGGTGGAATAATAGGTTATCTTACTAATTGGATAGCTATAAAGATGTTATTTAGACCCTATGAAGAAAAAAAAATATTCGGTATGAAGGTTCCATTTACACCAGGACTTATTCCAAAAGAAAAAACTAGAATAGCAAAAAGTGTAGGTAATGCTATAGGAGAGCATTTATTATCTAGTGAGATTATCGTAAAGTCTTTATGTAGTGAAAATATGAATAACAGACTTAAAATTTGGATAAGACAAAAGGTATATTCTTTAATCACAACAAAAAAAACTTTGGAAGATAAATTTAAAGAGTTTTTAGATTATAAATATGAGTATTTTATAACTGCTTTAAAAACAAGTTTAAGTAAGTTAACTATTAACAATTTAAAAAATGAAAAGAATAGAGACAAAATGAAAGAAATTATAAAAATTAAGTTAGATAAGATATTATCTCTTAATGGTAACCATATTACTAATAATCACATATATAAACAAATAAAAGCAAGTTTAATAAATAATACAAATGAGTATTTAAAGTCAGATAATTTTAAACATGTTTTAAAAAGCTTAATCATAGAAAATATAAAGGATGAGGAAGTTTTAAATAAAAAAATAGGTGATATAATCCCTAGTAACTTTAGTTCAAATATAAAAGTATATGTTTATAGAAAGAAAGATAATTTATCAAATTACATAAATGAAATGCTTAAAGAAGAAGAAAATATAAATAAATTAAAAAATATATTAAAAGAAGTTATAAATAATAATGTAAATTCTTTTATGTCAATGTTTGTAGACATAAATGCTATATCAGATAAAACAATTGTATTTTTAGAAGAATACTTACAAAGGGAAGAAACTAAAGAAGAAATGGTATCTTTAGTAAATAAAAGTATAGACAAAATCTTAGATACAGATTTACAGGATATTATAGAAAATATACCAGAAAACAATAAGGATGTAATTGTGGATGAAACAGTAGATATATTATGCGAAAAATTCCAAAATACTGAGATGATTTTAGAAATAATAGAAAAAATAGAAAGTCATATTCAGGGGAAAAGTTCTTTAAATGACATAATAGAAAAAATAAATATAGATCCATATAAATTTATAAATAGTATTATAGATAAATTTATAGATAGTGAAAATTTTGAAGTTATAATTAATAATTTGATAAGTGATATAATTGAAAACTTTATGAAGACACCTATATACGAATTAACTCAAGGAAATGAAGAAGGAATATTAAATACTAGTTACCAAATGGTAAAAAATGTATATAATAGATTCATAGAAAACCAAGCAGAAGAGGTTATATCAATCCTTGATATAGCTAGTATTGTAGAAGATAGAATAAACGAGTTTGATGTTTATTTGGCTGAAGAAATAATATTGGAAATATCTAGCAAAGAGTTAAAAGCAATAACTTGGTTGGGAGGATTATTAGGTGCTTTAATAGGAATTTTATCTCCTATATTAAGTAAAATATAATTAATTTTCCAGTCAATTTTAATTTCTAAAAATAATCGCTTTGACTAATTTAAAAATTTTAATTATAATATATAGAAAATGAAAAATTATTAAGAATATATTAATAAAGTTTAAAGAAAAAATAAAATATTGGGATTTGGAGGCAATTCTATGAAAAAATATAGAATATTTGATGCTCATGCCCATTATGATGATGAAGCTTTTGATGAAGATAGAAGTGAAGTTATAAAAGAACTTGAAGAATTCGGCATATTAGGAGTATTAAATTGTGGTTCTTCTTTAGATACTTCTAAAACATCAGTAGAGTTGAGCAACAAATATAATTTCTTTTATGCAGCAGTAGGAGTGCATCCAGAAAATGCAGAAGAAATTAATGAAAAAACCTTAAAGGAAATAGAAAGACTATCAGAAAATGAGAAAGTAAAAGCTATAGGAGAAATAGGACTAGACTATTATTATGAAGAAAATCCTAAGCGGGATATTCAAATAAAAGCTTTTAAAAAGCAAATGGAATTAGCAGAAAAATTAAACTTACCTGTAGTGATACATGATAGAGATGCGCATAAAGATACATTAGATATTATAAAACAATTTTCTAATGTAAAAGGAGAAGTGCATTGTTTTTCAGGTAGTGTAGAGTTTGCTAAGCAATGTGTAGATTTAGGATATTATATAGGGGTTACAGGAGTGGTAACTTTTAAAAATGCTAAAAAAATAGTAGAAGTTATAAAAAGTGTTCCAATGGATAGAATCTTAGTTGAAACTGATTGCCCATATATGGCTCCTACTCCTTTAAGAGGTAAAAGAAACAGATCTGAGTATATAAAATATATGATAGATAAGATAGCAGAAATAAAAGAAATAAGTTCTGAAGAAGTAACTTCACAAATATTAATTAATATAAAAGATTTATTTAGTATAGATGTTATAAAAAATAAGTATTAAAAATATGAGAAATATTAATAATAATTTTGAATTTCTCATATATTTTAAATAAATTTATTTTGAAATATTCCACCGATACCCTTTATTTAAAAAGCAATTATATAATAATTTTTATATAGATAATATGCACAAAGGCTGCATTACTAACCAAAAAGCATGAGCAAATTTGACAGATTTAAATATACCGAATATAATAGCAATGTTGCTCTTGCCCGAAGGAGGTTTTTATGGTGGAAAAATTAAAGAAGAAAATTAAAGAACATTTTTCCAATGGTCCTAAGGCAATTCTGATTGTTGTAGTAATCTTAATGATATCGAGCATAATAATTACTAATATGAGAAAAACAATAATTGTTTCAATAGACGGAAAAGAAAGCCAAAAAATTACAACATTTAAAAAAACATATGCAGAAGCCTTAATGTCGAAGAATATACAAGTAGGACCAAAG
>Ga0129306_1001311_pt1 | contig 28964 bp, 26 predicted proteins | sample P827metagenome_FD_94438 | JGI IMG/M metagenome (GOLD analysis project Ga0129306, IMG submission 94438) | Capybara group fecal microbial communities from Wisconsin, USA - P827 metagenome | ecosystem: Host-associated > Mammals > Digestive system > Large intestine > Fecal | place: USA: Wisconsin...
CCGGATCTCCGCGCAGGTCCCGCTGCCCTTTTCCGAGCGGATCTCCAGCGTGCCGCCGCACATCCTCGCGAGGCGTTCCCGGACGTTTTCTATGCCGATGTGGCTCTTTCCGTCCTCTTTCACGTGATCCGGGTCAAAGCCGACGCCGTCGTCCTCGACACGGACCACCCATGCGCCGTCCTCCGACGCGGTGGTGATCCTGAGGGTCCCGCCGCCGTCCTTTCTTCCGATGCCGTGCTTGACGGCATTTTCCGCAAGCGGCTGTATGGTGAGCGCCGGGATCATGAATTCCTCCGAGGCGATGTCGTACCGGATCTCCAGCTCGTCGTCGAACCTCAGCTTCTCAAGCGCGAGATAGCTCCTCACATGCTTCAGCTCGTCGCCGATCGGGACCGTATTCTTGTACTTCAGGGCCTCCATGTTCCCCCGCAGGTAATCGGAGAAATCCGTGATACCCCGAAGTGGAAGATCATGACCCGGATCACCCTGCCGATGGTCAAGCCGGCCATCCTTTCGACCATCCTCCTGGTGTTCGGAAGCGCCATGGGCTCCTATCCGGTCCCGCATTACCTGGGCCTCACCACCCTCTCCACCAAGTACGTCTCCATGAACTCGAAGTACACCGGCGAGGCTTCCATCCTGGCGATCATCATGATGGTCTTCGGCGTGGCGATCATGCTGCTGAACCAGATCTCCCTGACCAGCCGCAAGAACTATACGACGGTCACCGGAAAGTCCGGCCAGATCTCCAAGATCAACCTCGGCGCCGGCAAATGGATCATCGCGGTCATCCTGGTGTGCACGACCTTCTTCACCAGCATCTTCCCGATCATGCTCTTCGCCTTCGAGACCTTCCTCCCGAACCCCGGAGACTACTCGTTCCTGTACACCGGCGACGTGGCGAACCTGACCACCAAGTGGTGGATCACCGCTGAGAATGTCACCGAGAACGGAATGTACGGCCAGATGGGTATCCTGTTCAACAACACGATCCGCACCGCCTTCTTCGGGACGCTCTTCGTCTCCGTGGCGTGCGCGCTGATCGCGGGGACCATCGGTACACTGATCGGCTACGCGGTCTCCAAGGACCGCCGCGGCAAGTGGGCGAACTACGTGAACGCAGTGGCATTCCTGCCCTACCTTATGCCCTCCATCGCAGTCGGCGTCGCGTTCTTCATCCTCTTCTCGAACAAGTACATCAACCTCTTCAATACCTACTGGCTCCTGATCATCGTCGGTACCGTCAAGTACATCCCCTTCGCGAGCCGCGCGTCGCTGAACTCGATGCTGCAGCTTTCCGGAGAGATCGAGGAGTCCGCGATCATCCTGAATATCCCGTGGATCCAGCGGATGACAAGGATCATCATCCCGATCCAGAAGTCCTCCATCATCAGCGGATACCTGCTTCCGTTCATGACCTGTCTTAGAGAGCTGTCCCTGTTCATGCTTCTGTGCGTCCAGGGCTTCATCCTCTCAACGACGCTGGACTACTTTGATGAGATGGGTCTTTACGCCTTCTCAAGCGGTATCAACCTGATCCTCATCGTCACCATCCTGATCTTCAACACGATCGTCAACAAGGTCACAGGCGCAAGCCTTGACAAGGGTATAGGAGGTTAATCATGCCGGAAATCAAACTGGAACACATCACCAAACGCTGGGGCAAATTCTACGGGACTGACGATGTCAGCATGTACATCGCGGACAATGCCTTCATTACGCTGCTGGGCCCCTCCGGCTGCGGCAAGACCACCATCCTCCGCATGATCGCAGGCCTCGAGACCCCGACCACAGGAAAGATCACCATCGGCGACCGCGTCGTCTTTGACAGCGACATGGGGATCAACATTCCCGCCAACAAGAGAAAGGTCGGCTTCCTCTTCCAGAACTACGCGCTGTGGCCGAACATGACCGTGCAGCAGAACATCTCCTTCGGTCTTTACAACGTGAAGGAGGTGCTCCCGAAGGTGGACTTTGAGGCACGCACCACCGCCCAGCTGGCGGAGATCCTGGAGAAGCCTGAGGACGTGAAGAGGATCGTCGAGGACTGCCGGGACAAGGACGGGAAGATCGATGAGAAGCGCTGCCTGATCAAGCTGATCGACGCCTACACGATCTCCATGCCCACCGCGAAGAAGCTCTTCGGCTATCATCTCGAGACCGGGAAGGACGTGTCTTCGGAGGCTGCTTCCCTGAAGAAGAAGGCGGCTGACGCGAAGGCATCCAAGGGCCTGAACGACAATTACGAGTTCGTACAGAACGGCGAGGTCGTAAAGGAGGAGCGTAAGCTCACCGAGGAAGAGATCGACCTGGCAGTGCGCCGCGTCTCCCGGATCGTCAAGATCGGCATGTTCATGGACCGCTACCCGGCAGAGCTTTCCGGCGGACAGCAGCAGCGTGTCGCCATCGCCCGCACGCTGGCGCCGGAGCCCACCGTCCTCTTCATGGACGAGCCGCTGTCCAACCTGGACGCGAAGCTCCGTCTGGAGATGCGCTACGAGCTGCAGCGTCTGCACGTCGAGACGGGATCCACCTTCGTCTACGTCACCCATGACCAGATGGAGGCCATGACCCTGGCCACCAAGATCTGCCTTGTCAACAACGGCGTCCTGCAGCAGTACGAGGAGCCGCTGAAGGTCTACAATACGCCTGCGAACACCTTTGTCGCGGACTTCGTCGGAAATCCCTCCATCAACTTCATCGAAGCCACCGGCACCCAGGCGGCCGACGGGACCATCCCGCTGACGCTGCTCGGCGGACAGAAGGCTGTCTTCTCTCCCACCGAAAAGCTGGACATGAACGCGTGGTTTGCTGAGCGCGACGCGGAAAAGGAAGCTGCCGCGGAGGCGCTTAAGAAGAAAGCCGCGGGAAAGGGCTATGTCGAGAAGGGCAACAAGGATGAGGCGTTCCGCTATCATATTGCCCGGGTGGACGAGGAAGAGCTGACGAACTTCGATCCCTCCACCATGACCAACGAGGACCTGCTGATCGGTATCCGTCCGGAGTTCATCGACATCAAGTCGGAGGAAGGCATCGACGGCGAGATCTACGGCGTCATGCCCACCGGTATGGAGACCACTGTCAAGGTCCGCGTCGCGGACTATCTCCTGACCGGCGTGGTCTTCGGCAGCGATATCTTCACCATCGGTTCCAGGGTGAAGGTAAGATTCGACAGCGCGAACGTCATGCTCTTCGACCGGAAATCCGGAAAACGGATCGCTCTCGGAACGCTTACGTTCTGATGTTTCTGCCATGGGGCCGCCATGGTTCGGCCATGGGGCCTGCCCATGGTTCGGCCATGGGGACTGTCCCCATGGTCAAACATTTCGCCAGCAAAGTGTTCATTAACGGACACAAGTTTCCTGTCATGGCCAAAAAACGGGCTCCTCGTCAGAGGAGCCCCATTTCTTTTTTGAATCTTGAGTATGACCCGCCAGCCATGTAGAGCGCCTGTACAGGATTATGTCCGAGCACGCGGTCCTTCACGATCAGGACGGTGGCCGGCGTGTCCGTGGTGCGGAGGAACAGCGTATCATGACCGACGCAGAGCCCGATCAGGATATTGAAATCACACCCCTTCTCTTCCAGGATCTTTGCCTGCAGGACCGGATTGCACATGGACTCATGCCCGCAGCCCCCGTTCAGCTTCTTCTCCGGGGGGACGCCGACGGTCTCTGTCTTGTCAAATGCCCCGACTTTGCAGCAGACCACATAGTGGTCGATGTTCCGGGCCGCGAGGATCCTTGAAAAGACCGCGGCCTCCGGCAGGAGCCCTACGCAGGTCGCGATGCCGATCTTCCTGTAGCCCATGCGTTCGATAAATTCGATCGTCTCCTCGACCCTCGTGAGCCTGCAGTAATACTCGCTTTCAATGCACGCGGACTTTACGGAGATCTCCCTGACGACAGGGTCGTCTTTATAAATGGAGAGGACCTCCTCCATTATCGCAGGGTCCAGCCCCGCTGTCGGGCAGAAAGCCGGATAACGGTCCTTTTCAGCCGTGCGGCATGCCTTTACGCCGCAGGACGAACAGCTTAAGCCTGCCATCTGTGCGTTTGCGTTCTGCTCATTTGCCTTCATATTTTCCTTCACTTCCTGTCATGCGGTCGATATTCCTGTGAACGGTCCATCGATCAGGCCATAGTGATCCATAGCTTTGCTCAGTCTTCATTGTAGAGCCAGAGTGCTCCTTCAGACGGGTCTCCGACACCATTCCGGTACTGACGCAGAATATGCTTTGCAGGGTGGTCCGGCCGCTTCGCGTGTGCTAGCCGTTCCCTGATCTCTTCCTCCGGCAGTTCCAGGTGAATAAGGCGCTTTTTGAGATCGATGGTGATGATATCACCGTTCCGGACCGCAGCCAGAGGGCCTCCCTCCCAGGCTTCCGGGGAAATGTGCCCGACACACGGCCCGCGGGTCGCGCCGGAGAACCGTCCGTCCGTGATCATCGCCGTCGTTTTGTGAAGCCCCATTCCCACCAGCATGGCAGCCGGAATGGAGAGCTCCCTCATCCCCGGTCCTCCCTTCGGCCCTTCATAACGAACCACCAGCACGCTGCCGGCATGTACATCGCCGGAGGCAAGATGCTCCCGTACCTCCTCCTCGGAATCGAAGACCACCGCGGGGCCGGTATGCGAGAACATCTCCGGCTCCACTCCGCTCTGTTTGACAACGCATCCGTTCGGTGCCAGATTTCCGTACAGAACGGCAAAACAACCTTCCGGATAAAACGGATCATCAACGGTATGAATAACGCTCCGGTCAACAGGCTGATCAAATCGTGCCAGGTAGTCTCCGAGCGTTGTCCCGAAAACCATGGGCACGTCAGGCTCCAGATAGTCCCTGATCGACAACAGGGTCGCGCCGACGCCGCCCGCCATGTGCCAGTCGCTCATGTTATATCCGGAAGACGGTTTGAATTTTGCGATCAGGGGCACATCCCGCTGGATCTCGTCAAAATCCTTCAGCGTGATGCCAAGCCCCAGCACCTTCGCGATCGCCATCACATGCATTACTGCATTGGTAGAGCCTCCCGTTGCCGCGATGTGACGGATCCCGTTTCTGATGGATGCTTCCGTCATAAACATGCGGGCTGTGCGGCCTTCCCTGGTCAGCTCCACGATCTTTTCTCCTGCATCGCGCGCCTGCTTTGTTTTGGCTGCAGAAGCGTTCAGCATTGTCGTGCTCCCGACAGGGCAAAGGCCGATCACCTCACAGAAGACCCCCATGGTATTCGCCGTCCCGTACATGGAACAGGTCCCGCAGGAGGCACACATGTTGTTCCGGTATCTGTCAAATGTCTCCTGCGTGATCTTCCCGGATGTGACCGATCCGATAGATTCCTTCAGATCACAGGTCACCGCCGTTTTCCTGTCATACGGATCCTCATATGGAAGCATGGCACCGGCCGTGATGAAAATCGACGGCTTGTCTAATGCCGCGGCAGCCATCAGCATTCCCGGGACGATCTTATCGCAGGAGCACATAAAAACCATTCCATCGTACCCCTGGGAATTCGCCATTGCCTCAATGGATGCCGCGATCAGATCTCGCTGCGGGAGGATATAATGCATCCCCTCTCCCTGTCCGTTTCCGTCGCATGGGCTCGGAACTCCAAACTCGACAGGTGTTCCTCCTGCCGCCCAGATCCCCTCTTTAATGCTTTCCGCCATGTACTTGAAGGGCTTGTGCCCCGGATTACCGTCACTCCATGAATTCACGACCCCGATCACCGGATTTGAAAGGTCCTTGTTCCGATATCCGGAGGCCCCCATAAGACCGACGTAATAAGCCTCTGTGGCGTCATCCTTTCTGTTCCCGCGTATCTCCATATTGCCTCCCTTCAAAACTATTGACCAGTTTCTGTACTTCCGGATCAACTGAAACCATTGTGATCCTGTTTTTCCGTTATTCTCCGCTGCTTACTTTTTCCGGCACAGGCCATGATCCGGCGCTCTTTTTCAAATTGATCCGGGTCCAGAGAAAGGCAGGAATACACGGTACTGTTTTAATAATAACACAGTCCGCAGATAAAGACCTTAAAACTAAAGCCCCGGACTTCGGAACTTACAGGGAGGAAGGTTTTCAGGGTTTTAAGACTCTTTTCAGTTTTCAGGTCTATATTATGGCGAAGAAAAAACAGGTGTCGTGCAGTGAAAACGTAAGTCCGGATGCCGAACATACAGAAAGGTTATAAAAAACATGCAGAATATAATGATCTGGAACAAAAGAATTGCAGGATTCCTTGCTGCAGCGTTAATGCTTGTCACTGCGGCCTGTGGAACGGCATCGGCACAGACTGCAGGAACGGCTGCATCGTCCGCGGTTTCCGCTGCGGTGCAGGAAAAGGAAGCAGCAGACGTTAAAAACGCCGGAAAGGGCGATCTCAAAGAACACAAGGGCAACGGCGGCCGTGGCGGCATGCAGGATAAATCGTCCGATACAGAGCTGCAGGCCATGATCGCGGAGGTGGCGCCGAAATTTGAACTTATGACCTTTGAGGATGAGGAAAGCGGTACGACGCTTCAGTATCAGCTTTATATCCCGGAGAACTACGATGCGTCACAGAGCTACCCGCTGCTGCAGTTTATCCCGGACTCCAGTGTGGTCGGAAAGGATGCGGAAACAGTTCTCACCCAGGGCTGGGGCGGTCTTGTTTTTGCGACAGACGAGGAACAGGCAAAACATCCTTCCTTCGTAGTTGTCCCGGTCTTTACAGAGACAGTGGTAAACGACAATTATGAACACAGCGGGCAGATCGGGACCGCAGTGCGGCTTCTTAAATACCTTACGGAAGAATACTCCATTGATACAGACCGGATCTATACCACGGGACAGTCCATGGGCGGCATGACCTCATTCTATCTCAACACTGTCTGTCCGGATCTTTTCGCGGCTTCCCTGTTTGTCGGAAGCCAGTGGGACAACAGCATACTGAACATTCTGGAAGACAAGAAGTTCTTCTACATTGTGGCAGCGGGTGATCCCAGGGCCTCGGCAGGCCAGGCGGGTCTGAAAGAGGTGTTTGACCAGGACCAGGCAGCTTACAGCGCAGCTGAGTGGAGCGCGCAGGATCCGCAGGACACGCAGAACGCCGCTGTTGAAACGATGCTCTCCGAGGGAAATAACGCGAATTTTGTGACGTTCACTCTGGGCTCTACGCTGGCGGAAGGAAACACTGCTCCCGGCGGTGCAGGTGAGCACATGACATCCTTTGATTACGCGTATAAGCTTGAGGCAGTCAGAGACTGGCTGTTCGGGCAGTCAAAATGAGGCTTCGCCGGTAAGCAGGAAGATGCTGTGAAAAATCCCGGAAGCCGCGAAAACACTGATGTTTTCGTGGCCTCCGGGATCTCTTTGTGTATTGAACAGCTTAAGATCTTCCCACTGCCCCGGTTACCTTAAGATCTTCTTCACAGCCGGATCAACGTTCGGCATCTTGATCTTTTTTGCGTCTATTTCTTTTTTCAGTCTGTTGACTGCATTAGGATCTACCTTGAAATATTTGTCGCATGCCCCCTCGCAATGGACGCAGTGGACATCCTTTGTGCAGCATGCCGCGTTAGCTGCGACCGTTGCGATAACACTTCTCACAAGGCTTTCATCGATACCGTTCGAGACCAGGCTCTTAATGATGCCCTCTCTTTCCGCAGGGGTCAGATCGACTTTGCTGTTAAGGGATTCGCTTTTCATGATTCTCTCCTTTCGTATTCTGCATTCAGATCCTGCTTTTGCTTCAACCGGTTTTACGATCCGGCAGTGTCCTGATTCTGATCCGCTGATGATCCGTTTCCTGAAACGAGATACGCGTCCGCGACTCTTGCGAGATAGTCCCCGAACATGGTTTTATAATAGTCGCACTCATAGGCGGCGGCAGATGTTTCTCCCGGCAGGGCCGGCCTGTGACAGCCTCCGGCGCAAAGAAAAGCATATCTGCAGCCAAGACAGTCCCTGTTATACGGCAGCATGGTATGTTTCCATGCGTCCAGGACTTCCCGGTTCCAGCGAACGTGCCCTTCGTCATCAAAGGTTCCGATCACATGCCCGGGGTATCCCAGGCAGGACCAGCAGGAATAGATCTTCCCGTCCGGGGAGAAAAGCTTCATGCTGCCGGATGCGCCGCAGACAGTTACCCTTCTCGGGACCGGCTCGCCAAAGTAAAGCGCGCGGACGAAGAGATCGTTGCTTGCCATGGTCCTTCCCGTAAACATGTCTTTGAACCTCGGAAACCCGGCCTCTACTGTCTCTTCCAGTTCTCTGAGATCCCTTGCGGTAACAGTAAGGTCTCCTGCCCCGATCACCTGGTTCGCGGCAACATTCAGCCTCTGTGCGTCCAGGATGCCTCTCTGTTTCAGTTCTTCCAGGAGACCTGTGACGAACGGCACATTCTTTTTATCCAGGTTGATCCTTAAATTGACCACAGCATCAGTATCGCGAAGCGCCGTTTCGATGTTCGACATGATCCTGTCATATGAAGAGGCTTTGTCCAGCGCGATCCTGCGCCGGTCATGGATCTCCCGCGGGCCGTCGACCGAGATCTGAAGCGAACCGATCCCGTCCTGCCCCACAAGATACATGTAACTGTCGAGATCATGGCCGTTTGTAACGGCAAAGAAAGAATAGCCGTCCGCTTTTCCCTTCGAGACGATATACTCGATCAGTTCCCGGTTTTCCTTCGCCAGAGGCTCTCCGCCGTAGAGCGTGATCTGCGCCCCGGGTTCCAGCTGTCCTTTTATGATCTCAAAGACCGCGTCCACCTGTTTCCTGCTCATGGTGACGGCAGGGTATCCGGCTTCATGCTCGAAGCAGTACGTGCAGCGGTAATTGCATCCGAGGCTCGGCAGCAGCAGGACGGTCCATTTCGTTTTTTCCACGTCCCCGGCAAGTTTAAATCCGAACTCTTCCGCCTTCGAAAGCTCTCCCTCGCTGTCAAGCTCTGTGAGATACCCTCTGTCAAGGAAATGATCACGCACTTCATCCATCTCATCCAGAACATCCTGCGACAGCTCTTCCTCATCCGAATGAGTGAGGATCAGATCATACGCTTCATGGTCGATCCGGTCAAGCGTCCCGGCCATACTGTTCATGAGGATAAAGTCTCCGGTGCTTAACTGGCTGGAAAGTATATTGTATCTGCTGAATTTCATGGAAACATCCCTTTTGCAGAATAATAATCGGTGCACAACTCTATTGTATGATGGAATTCCGGAAATGTAAACAAATCAGACCTTTGTAAACATGGACATCCTGAAATATGGAAATGTGCATCCAGTGACCTCCAGATCAAGGATCAGCAGCTGCTCCTTCCGTTCCTTCCGGCCAGCGTGCCGCTCGTGAAAGCCCACTGCAGATTGTAGCCTCCGCAGATGCCGTCCACGTCCATCATCTCCCCGGCGAAATGCAGGCCGGGAACAAGCTTCGACTCCATGGTGTCGGGGACTATCTCGTTCAGGGAGACTCCTCCCGTGCAGGTCTGCGCCTGGTCAAAGCCGTTCGTCCGGATCACGCGGAAGGCTGATCCCCGGAGCTCCGCGGCGAGCGCCGAAAGCTCCCTGTCCGTCAGGTCCGCGGGCTTCGCGCCGGGCTTCAGCTCCGCGCGCTTAAGGACGGCGATCCACAGGTTCTTGTTCATAAGCCCGTTTCCGAAGGCTTCCAGGCTGCTGTACGGGTATCCCTTCGCCCGGGCGGAAAGATATGCCGCCGTGTCCGGGAAATCCGGCAGGAAGTCGATCACGAGCTCCGTACGCCTGCCGAGCGAAAGCGCCCTGGACGCGTACCTGCTCACCTGGAACACGGGGATGCCGGAGAAGCCGTAGGGCGTGATCTGGATCTCTCCTTCCGCGGAAGCTGCCGCGGTCTCCTCCAGCTGCACCGTGACGCGCCCGGTCACGCGGACGCCCTGCGCCGCGCGGAAAAAATCCTTTTCGGCGCAGCAGAGGCCGCAGAGCGCGGGAAGCACCTTCACGGTCCTGTGCCCGAGGGCTTCTGAAAGCGCGAACCCGCTTCCGTCGGAGCCGGTGTTCGGGTACGCCCTGGAGCCGGTCGCAAGGATGACCCGCTCCGCCTGGAACATCTCGAGGTCTGTCATAACGCGGAAGCCTCGGTCCCTGTTCCTCCGCACAGCCTTCACATTGCACGCCGTGACGATACGCACACCGATCCGTTCGCACTCTGTGCGCAGGGCGTTAAGCACCGACGCGGCCTGCTCGGAATGCGGGTACAGGTACCCTCCGTGTTTTTCCAGGGGTTCGATCCCGAGGCCTCTTAAGAACGCCACAGTGTCCTGAGGCCCGAAGGCACGGACCGCCTGCATGACAAAGCCGTCCTCCGGCGCATGATAACAGGAGGGATCCATTTTCAGGTTCGTGTAGTTGCATTTCCCGTTGCCGGTCATCAGGATCTTTTTCCCGACGCGCTCGGTATGTTCCAGAAGGACGACGGCATCGCCCGACCGCGCGGCAGTGATGGCGGCTGTCAGGCCCGCGGGCCCTCCTCCTATGACACAGACTCTGTCTGCCATAAGGACCTCCTTTCCCGATTCTCACAAAAGCTTCAGCTTTCTCGCGAGGCGGATCAGCTTCCGGCCCTTCGGGAAATAGACGAGCTCGTTTTCCGTGACGCAGCCTGACTTGATCAGGAGCGACCCGTAGACCGCGACGGCGAGCATGATGGGCAGGAGCGTAAAAAGGATCACCTTGCCGGTAGCGCGCTTTAAAAACGTCATGGCGGCCCAGGTGACCACGCCCATGACAGCCGCGCAGAAGGCGGGCCCGACGAAGGTGCGGCGGACCTCCTGCCGGTAGGTCATCAGCTTCCGGATGGAAAGCCCGTTCAGGACGCACATGCTGAGCGCGAAGCACATGTCGGAGATCACGACGCCGTAGATCCCGGCCTTCAGGACCAGGAGCAGGAAAAGAAGGATCCCGACATGAAGGATCATGGACATGAGCGCGTGGCGGACCGGGATCCGCATGTGGCTCGTACCCTGCAGGATCGCGTTCGAAACGGTCGAAAGCGAATAGAAAATGACGCCTGCCGCGCCGACGTGCATCATGAACACGGCGCGTCCGCTCTCCCCGAAGAGGAGGGAGATGATGGGATCCGCCATGACGGCCAGCCCGACCGCGGAGGGGATCGCGATGATCATGGCGAAGCGGATCGCGTTGGAGATGCCTGCCTCGACCTGTCCCCTGTCTCTCGCCGCGTTCGCACGGGACAGCGCCGGGATCAGCGAGGACGAAAGCGAGTTCGCGACCATGATGGGCACGTTGATCAAAAGCTTGTACTTCGCGGAGTAGATGCCGTAATCCGCGGCGGTCTGCTCCTGAAGCCCCAGCGCGAACATCGACTGCCCGAAGATCGCGTTGTCAAGGATGGAACTCATATTGTAGATGGCGGTGGAAAGGATGACCGGGACCACCGTCATGATGAGGATCTTCGTGATCTCCGCGTAGCTCTCCATGTGTTCCGTTTTGTCTTCCTTCAGGCGGACGCGGGTCCGCTTCATGAAGACTGACAGGATGATCAGCATGGTGATGAGCGCGGCCGCGCTCCCCGCCCCGGTGCCGATGGTCCCGCCCATCGCGCCGTACGCGCGGGAAAGCTGTACGCCAAGCCCCTTCCGGACTGCCAGATGCAGAAGCCCCCACGCGGCGCCGACGCTCACCAGGGCGTTGATGATCTGCTCGATGATCTGGGAAAGCGCCGTCGGGACCATGGTCGAATGGCCCTGGAAATACCCGCGGACCACGCCGAGATACGAAACGATCCACACGGTCGGCGCAAGCGCCATGAGTGGATACGCGGCCTCAGGGATATGCAGGAAGGATTCCGCGAACCATCCCGCCCCGAGCCAGATGACCAGGAAGCCCGTGCCGCCGACGATCGTCGCGTACCCGAGGCTCGCCTTCAGGATCCGGAGCGCGTTTTTATATTCCCTGTTCCCGACGCGCGCGGAGACCATCTTGGAGACCGCGAGCGGCAGGCTGTAGGACGAAAGAAGAAGGATGATCGTGTAGATATTGTAAGCCGCGGAATAGTATCCGTTGCCCTGGTCCCCGATGATCCTTGTAAGCGGCAGGCGGTACATGAGCCCGATGAGGCTCGAAATGATACCGGACGCCGCAAGTATGGAGCCCTGGATGATGAAGGCCGAATTGCCGGAGGCCTTCTTCGCTGTATCCGGGGCCTTTCCGGGCACTCTGCCAGGGGCGCCCTTTGTTTCTTTCCTGTCTTCCATTCAGCGGCGGTATCCTTTCGCATCCAGTATTTCGCGCTGCCGCGCCTCCATCTGAAGGCGTTCCTCCTCTTCCATGTGGTCGTAGCCTAAGAGGTGCAGCATGCTGTGCGCGGTGAGGAACGCAAGCTCCCTCCGCTGCGTGTGACCGTACTCCGCGGCCTGTGACTTGATCCTGGAAACATTGAGGACGATGTCCCCGAGCACCAGCTCGCCGGTCTCCGGGTTGAAGCTGTCGTCCGTGCAGGCCTCATAGCCCGCGGGGGAGCTGAAATCCACCATCGGGAAGGAAAGGACGTCCGTCTCGCTGTCCATTTCCCTGTAGTCCCTGTTCAGCTCACGGATGGCAGGGCCGTCCACGATGGTCACGGAGACCTCCGCCTCGTACGGGCACTTTTCCGCTGAAAGCACTGCTTCCACAACATCCTCTATAATAGCGCGGTACGGAATATGAAGCTTTTCCTCCGCCTCGTAAGCGATCTCAACCGTCATGTCTGTCCCTTCTCTTCCGGTAGATTTTTGCTCTCTGCTCCCTGTAATTCTGCTTTTTCTCATACTGGTCGTACGCGTCAACGATGCGCTGCACCAGCGGATGGCGGACGACGTCGCGGCTCGTAAGCCTGCAGAAGCCGATCTCTTCAATGTTCGCGAGCACCTTCGCGGCAGTGTCCAGCCCGCTCGGCTGGTCCTGGGGAAGGTCCTTCTGCGTAAGGTCGCCTGTGATGATGGCCTTTGACCCGAACCCGATCCTGGTCAGGAACATCTTCATCTGCGCCGGGGTGGTGTTCTGCGCCTCGTCGAGGATGATGTAGGCATTGTCCAGCGTGCGCCCGCGCATGTACGCGAGCGGCGCGACCTCGATGAGCCCCTTCTCCGCGTTGTGGAGATAGGTCTCCGGCCCCATGATCTGGTAAAGCGCGTCATAGAGGGGACGGAGGTAGGGGTCGATCTTCGACTGGAGGTCGCCGGGGAGGAAACCGAGCTTCTCTCCCGCCTCCATCGCGGGACGCGTCAGGATGATCCGCTCCGCGTTGCCGTCACGGAAGGCCTGGATGGCCATGGCCATCGCGAGGTACGTTTTTCCGGTACCCGCAGGGCCTATCCCGAAGGTGATCATGCGGCTCCGGATCAGGTCGACGTACTCCTTCTGCCCGAGCGTCTTGGGCTTGACGGGACGGCCGGCCGCGGTGCGGCAGATCAGGTCCCTGTCGATCTCAAGAATATGGTGCTCCCCCTCGTCAAAGCAAAGGGACAGCGCGTAGTTCACGTTCTGCTCCGTGATCTGGTTCCCCCGCTTCGAAAGCTCGACCAGGTTTCTGAAGACGGACGCCGCCTTCTTTACGGCATCCTCCTCCCCCATGATCTTCAGGCCTCCGTCACGCTCGATCATGGTGACGTGCAGGGCGCGCTCGATCCGGATCAGGTTCGCGTCAAGCTGCCCGCATACGTTCTTCTCATGCTCGGCAGGGATCTCAATCATGTTCTCGACCACATCCATCGGCAGAAAAATCCTTTCAAAATAATGATTTGTAATTTATTCCGTAAACTTGATTATCTCACAGAATAGGAAGTTTGAAAACAGAAAAGAAAGGGCCCGGTTTTCACCGGGCCCTGGACTATGCATCAGTTGAATTTGCGCTTTCTCGCAGCTTCAGACTTCTTTTTACGTCTTACGCTGGGCTTCTCGTAATGCTCTCTCTTGCGAATTTCCTGCTGAATGCCTGCCTTCGCACAGTTTCTCTTGAAACGTCTCAGTGCGCTGTCAAGGCTTTCGTTTTCTTTCACAATCACGTTTGACATGAAACAGCCTAACCTCCCTCCCGGTTGTGAAATTGAAACTCTGTCTATTATAGCACGAATCAGTGCTCCGTCAAGACTGGTTTTGATATTTTATTCTGACATTTTCAGCGGATCTGGCTGTCAAGCACCTCAGCCGCCTTTGCAAGAGCCGCGTCGATGCCGGACGGGTCCTTTCCGCCTGCCTGCGCCATGTTCGGACGGCCGCCTCCGCCGCCTCCGACCAGTGCCGCGATGCCCTTGACGATGTTGCCGGCGTGCGCGCCCTTCTTCTGCGCTTCAGCGCCTGCCATGACGATCAGGTTCACCTTTCCGCCTGCATCGCTCGCGATCACGACGACGCCGTCGTCTGTCTTCGCCTTCATGCGGTCGCCCAGGTCGCGGAGCTCGCTCATCTCGACGCCTGCGACCTTCATGGTGAGGAGCTTCACGCCCTTCACGTCGATGACGTCGTTTCCGGCGCCCTCGGCCGCGCTCTCGGCGATCTGGTGCTTCAGCTTTTCATTCTCCGCCTTGAGGTCGCGGATCTCCTGCTGAAGCTGGTCGATCTTCTTTCCGAGGTCTGCCGGAGCCGCCTTGAGCCTGCCGGCAAGCTCCCTTACCTCAGCCTCCATGTCAGCGTAATACTTCATGAGGGCATCACCCGTCAGGGCTTCGATCCTACGGACGCCTGCGGAGATGCCGGTCTCGGAGATGATCTTGAACGCGGAGATCACGCCGGTGTTCTTTACGTGCGTGCCGCCGCAGAGCTCCTTCGAGAAATCACCCATGGAGACCACGCGGACCTCGCTGCCGTACTTGTCGTCGAACAGCGCCACCGCACCGCTCTTCTTCGCCTCCTCGATCCCCATGACGTCCGTGACGACCGGGAGATCCGCGCGGATCTCGGCGTTGACGATCTCCTCGACCTTCTTTATCTCCTCGGGGGTCATGGCCGCGAAGTGGACAAAGTCAAAGCGGAGCCTGTCCGCGCTGACGAAGCTGCCCTTCTGCGCGACGTGGTCGCCCAGGGTCTCGCGGAGCGCCTTGTGAAGAAGGTGCGTGCAGGAATGGTTCTTGCAGGTGCTCTGGCGGTTCTGCTCGTCGACCTTTAAGAGGACCTCCTCGCCGATGCTGATCATGCCGGACACCATGTGCCCCTTGTGGCCGATCTTGCCGCCCTTCAGGTGGACAGTCTCGGTGACGCGGAACACGCCGTTCGCGCTGGTGATCTCGCCGAGGTCGCCCTCCTGGCCGCCCATGGTCCCGTAGAACGGGGTCACGTCCGTGACGATGCAGCCCTGGTCGCCGTCCGCAAGCGCCTCGACCAGCGCCGTGTCAGCGACCTGGCCGTCCTCGACGGTCTCCTTGACCATCGCGGTGGCGGTGCCGCCTGCCGTCAGGACATCGTAGCCTACGAATTCCGTGGTGAGCGCGGCGTCGATCTGCTGATAGGCGGTCTGCTCCTCGCCCATGTAGTTGGTGGTCTTCCTTGCCTTTCTTGCGGTTTCCTTCTGGACCTGCATGCAGCGGTCAAAGCCCTCGCGGTCCAGCGTGAAGCCCTTCTCCCCGAGGATCTCCTCGGTGAGGTCCACCGGGAAGCCGAAGGTGTCGTAGAGACGGAACGCGTCCTCGCCGCCGAGCACGGTCTTCCCTTCCTTCCTTAAGTCCTCCTCAAGCTCGGAAAGGATCTCCAGGCCCTGGTCGATGGTGCGGTTGAAGTTCTCCTCCTCCGTGGTCAGGACCTTCAGGATCATGACGCGGCGCTCCTCAAGCTCCGGATAGCCGTCCTTCGAGGACTCGATGACCGTCTTCGCGAGCTCCGCGAGGAAGGTGCCCTTGATGCCGAGCTTCCTGCCGTGGCGTGCAGCCCTGCGGAGAAGCCTTCTCAGGACGTAGCCGCGGCCCTCGTTGGAGGGCATGATGCCGTCGGAGATCATGAAGGAGCAGGAACGCACATGGTCGGTGATCAGGCGGAGGGAGATGTCCTTCTCCGGATCCTGCTTGTACTCCGTCCCGGCAAGGCGGGCAACGTGGTCAAGCAGCGCGCGGATCGTGTCGACCTCGAAGATGGAGTCAACATCCTGCACGACGACCGCGAGACGCTCAAGGCCCATGCCGGTGTCGATGTTCTTGTTCTTAAGCTCGGTGTAGTTGCCGTGGCCGTCGTTGTCGAACTGCGTGAAGACGTTGTTCCAGACCTCCATGTAGCGGTCGCAGTCGCAGCCGACGGTGCAGGTGGGCTTCCCGCAGCCGTACTTCTCGCCGCGGTCATAGTACACCTCGGAGCAGGGGCCGCAGGGGCCTGAGCCGTGCTCCCAGAAGTTGTCCTCCTTGCCGAAACGGAAGATGCGGTCCTTCGCGACGCCGATCTCCTTGTTCCAGATATCGAAGGCCTCGTCGTCATCCTGGAAGACAGACGGATAGAGGCGGTCCGGGTCAAGGCCGACGACCTCGGTCAGGAATTCCCAGGTCCAGGCGATCGCTTCGTGCTTGAAGTAGTCACCGAAGGAAAAGTTTCCGAGCATCTCGAAGAAGGTGCCGTGGCGGGCCGTCTTGCCGACGTTCTCGATATCGCCGGTGCGGATGCACTTCTGGCAGGTGCACACGCGTCTTCTCGGCGGGATCTCCTGTCCGGTGAAATAAGGCTTCAGCGGCGCCATGCCTGCGTTGATCAGCAGGAGGCTGTTGTCGTTGTGAGGTACCAGGCTGAAGCTCTTCATTGAAAGGTGTCCCTTGCTCTCGAAGAAATCAAGGAACATTTTGCGGAGCTCGTTGACTCCGTACTTTTTAGTGATCATGATCAAACCTCTTTTACGATATTTTCCTTAACATCCTGCTTGCCGCAGGACACTCCAAATTCGAATTTTATCACACGAAAAAGGAATGCACAAGTACCGCTTGAAGGCTGTACCTGTGCATCCCGTCAAAGTATGTCCTTATACCGTTCCAGAAGCTCATATGCCCGGTCCCGCGTCGCGGAAGCACGCGTCAGCGTATATCCGGCGCTGTTCTGCTGCTCCCCCGCGGAATTCCTGACTGCCTCCGCTGCAAGGTCGTCACGCTGCTTTTTCCAGTCCTGCTGGTCGCGCGCAAGCACGGCTGCCTCCTCCTTGGAAAGGCGGTCCAGGATCGTCTGGTAAAGGGAGTTCATCTGCGTTTCCCAGTAGCGGAGCTGCGACGCCGCAGCGTTTTTCCTGGCCACGCCTCCCGTGCCGCTGCCCGCGCTCTGGGTCAGCTTCTCGATGGCGCGCTCTGTCTCCTCGAACTTGCTTTTGAATTCTTCGTATTTCGTCTGGCCTGACCTTATGGCGGTCCCGGGTCCCGCGTGGCCGATCGTTTCCGCGTCCGCCCCCGCTCCGTCGTTCCTTTTCAGGCCCGCCCCCGGCCCGTGCTCCTCCATTTTAGGGGCTGTCCCGGCCTCCGGGTGGGCCTCCGCGTAGAAGACGCCTGCGGCGCTCTCCGCCGCCTGTACAGGCGCTGCGGCTTCGCTGAACCGCTTTCTCGCGGCGTTCACCGCACCCTGCGTCATGAACGTAAAGAGGAACCCGAAAACAAGCATCCCGAGGATCAGGCGGTTCAGTCTCTGGTTCTTCATGCTTCCTGCTCCGTATAGACATCGTCCGCGAGGTCCGTCCCGTCCGCGGCTGAGGTCGCGAGCCGGTCGCAGCGCTCGTTCTCGGGATGTCCCGCGTGTCCGCGGACCCACCGGAAGGTGACCTCGTGCGGCTCCATGGCTTTAAGCAGCCGCTTCCAGAGATCCACGTTCTTTACAGGCCCGGCCTTGCCGCGGTCCCAGTTCTTCTTCTGCCAGCTGTCGATCCAGTGAAGGTTGAAGGCGTCCGTCAGATATTTGGAATCGGAGACCACGGTGACGCGGCAGGGACGGTTCAGCGCCTCAAGTCCCGCGATGCAGCCCATGAGCTCCATACGGTTGTTCGTCGTCCTCCGGTACCCCTTCGAGATTTCCTTCTCATGCAGCGTCCCGCGGCTGTCCGTGAACTGCAGCACCGTGCCGAAGCCGCCCGGGCCGTCCGGATTGCCCCGGGCCGAGCCGTCGGAAAAAAGCGTCACCTCTGTCATATCTCAACGTCCCACTTGTCGCAGAGCGCGTTGATCTGGGAGGCGAGCTTCTTCAGATCCTTGTTCTGGGCGCCGGTGCTGGCCTCGATGATCTTCCTCAGGCGGTCCGCAGCCTCGACCACATGCGAATAGACGGTATTCCTCTGGATCGCGGTCTCCACCTCCGGAGATACCGGGATGCCCTCCGTCTGTTTGAGCCACATGCCCTTCGCGAGGTCGTAGACGGAGCCGGAGAACGGCGCGTCCGCGGTGAAGCCGTAATTCTTCGTGAGCAGCTCCAGGAACTCGGTCATCACGTTATCGTCGCCGTGGACGATAAACACCTGCGAGGGCTTCTCCTTAAAGGCCGTGATCCACCGGATCAGCCCGTTCTGGTCTGCGTGGCTGGACATGTCCTTCATCTGCGCGAACTTCGCGTGCACCTCAATGGTCTCGCCGAAGATCTTGACCGTCTCCGCCCCGTCCTGGAGGATGCGCCCGAGCGTTCCTTCGGCCTGGTAGCCCGCGAACACGATGGTCGATTCCTTCCGCCAGAGGTTATGCTTCAGGTGATGCCGGATACGGCCGGCGTCGCACATGCCGGCGGCGCTGATGATGACCTTCGGGTTCTCCATGAAGTTGATGGCCTTCGACTCCTCCGCGGTGACCGCGGTGCGGAGCCCCTCGAACTGGATGGGGTTGATGCCCTCGCGCACGAGCTCCTGGGTCTCGTCGTCGAAGCAGTCCATCAGGTTGTTCTTGAAGACCTCCGTCGCCTCCATGGCAAGCGGGCTGTCCACCCAGACCTCGTAGTCCGGATGGCCGGTGATCATGTTGTCCTCGCGGATCCTGCGGAGGAAGTACAGGAGCTCCTGCGTGCGGCCCACGGCGAACGCCGGCATGACGACATTGCCGCCGCGGTCGAAGGTCTCCTGCATGATCGCGGCAAGCTCGGCCGCGTGGTCCGTCTTCTCCTTGTCATGGAAGCGGTTCCCGTAGGTGCTCTCCATGACCACATAGTCTGCCTCCTCGATGTACTCGGGGTCGCGGATGAGGGGCTTCCCGGTGTTCCCGATATCGCCCGAGAACACGATCTTCTTCGAGACGCCGTCCTCCGTGAGCCAGACCTCGATGGACGCGGAGCCTAAAAGATGCCCGACGTCGACAAAGCGGATAATGATCCCCTCGTCGAGCTTTTTCTTTTCCTGGTAGTCCGCGGTCTCAAAAAGCCTCAGGACCTCCACCGCGTCCTCCATGGTGTAGACAGGCTCCACCATCTCAGCGCCTGCGCGCTGCCCCTTCCGGTTCCTCCACTCCGCTTCCGTCTCCTGGATATGCGCGGTGTCCTTCAGCATGATCTGGCAGAGCTCGCGGGTCGCGGGCGTGGTGATGATCCGGCCGCGGAAGCCGTTTTTGTAAAGCAGCGGCACCATGCCGGTGTGGTCGATGTGCGCGTGCGTGAGGAGCACGAAATCGATCTCCGAAGCCGGGACGGGAAGATCCGCGTTCACAAAGATGTTCCGCCCCTGCTCCATGCCGTAATCCACAAGGATATGCTTTCCGTTTACGTTCAGATAATGACAGCTGCCTGTAACCTCGTGATCCGCACCGATGAATTCAAGGATCATAGCCGCCTCCATGTAATATGGGATGCTCAAAGCGAAATTATGTCAATTACATTATAGCATGAAAGAGGACCGCCTCCACTTTTTTCTTCTCCAAAGAGGAGGCGGTCCTGTGCGTTTTTGACTTCCGGAGTGCGGATCATTCACTCAGGTATGCGCTTCTTACCTTCGGGTCGTTCAGGAGGTCCGAGGCGCTTCCGGAGAGGCTTATGCTGCCGGTCTCAAGTACGTAGGCGCGGTCCGCGATGGACAGGGCCTTCTTCGCGTTCTGCTCGACCAGGAGCACGGTGGTGCCGCTTTCATGGATCGCGCGGATGATATCGAAGATCTCGTTGACGTAGATCGGCGAAAGGCCCATGGAGGGCTCGTCCATGACGATCATCTTCGGGCGGCTCATGAGCGCGCGCCCCATGGCGAGCATCTGCTGCTCGCCGCCGGAAAGCGTTCCTGCCGGCTGGTTCCTGCGCTCCTCAAGGCGCGGGAAGCGCCTGTAGACCTCCGCGAGGGTCTCCTGGATGCCGTCCTTGTCGTTCCTGGTGAAAGCCCCGAGCATAAGGTTCTGGAGGACCGTCAGCTGCGCGAACACGCGCCGGCCCTCCGGGACATGCGCAAGCCCTTCCTTCACGAGCTCGTGCCCCGGGATGTGGGTGATATCCTTCCCGTTATAAAAGATCTTTCCGTTCTGCGGCCGGATAAGGCCTGTCACCGTGTGGAGCGTGGTCGTCTTGCCCGCGCCGTTCGCGCCGATCAGCGTGACGATCTCTCCCTGGTTCACTTCAAAGGAGATCCCTTTGATCGCGTGGATCATGCCGTAGTAGACATGGAGATCCCTGACTTCAAGCAATGCAGACATGTATTCTTCCTCCCCGCTTTAGTCGCCCAGATAGGCCTTGATGACTTCCGGATCGTGGAGCACCTCCGACGTCTCGCCCTGCTTCAGGACGCGGCCGAAGTTCAGGACCGTAAGCCGCTCGCAGATGCCTGCGACCAGCTTCATGTCATGCTCGATCAGAAGGATGGTCATATCAAAACGGTCGCGGACCAGGCGGATGGTCTCCATGAGCTCCGCGGTCTCGTTCGGGTTCATACCGGCCGCCGGCTCGTCAAGAAGAAGGAGCTTCGGCTCCGTCGCCATGGCGCGCGCGATCTCGAGCTTTCTCTGCATGCCGTAGGGAAGGTTGCTCGCGGTCACGTCCGCGTGCCCCTCAAGTCCGAAGACCTCGAGAAGCTGCATGGCCCGCTGGTCCATTGCCTTCTCCTGCTTCCGGAAGTTCGGGAGCCTGAGGATCCCCTCCAGGGTGCTGTACGGATAGTGGTTATGCAGTCCGGCCTTGACGTTGTCAAGTACCGTAAGCTGGTTGAAAAGACGGATGTTCTGGAAGGTCCTTGCGATCCCCGTCTTGTTGATCTCGACGCAGCTCTTCCCGGTGATATTGTCGCCGTCAAGCTTGACGTACCCGTTGTCCGGCTTGTAGACGCCTGTCAGCAGGTTGAAGATGGTGGTCTTGCCCGCGCCGTTCGGCCCGATCAGGCCGTACAGCTCATTCTTTTCTATTTCCACGCTGAAATTGTCAACAGCCTTCAGGCCGCCGAAGGAAATGCTCAGCGCTTTTACTTCAAGCATAGCCATGGTCTCAGGCCTCCTTTCCTGTTTCCGTGCCGCGCTTCAGGCCGCCGAAGACGCGGTTCCTGAACTGGATGAAGGACGGCGCGGAGGTGAGGAGCATCATGAGGATCAGGACGATCGAGTAGATCAGCATGCGGTAGTCGTTCAGGCCGCGCAGGAGCTCCGGGAGGAGCGTCAGCACGACGGCCGCGATGACCGAGCCGCGGATATTGCCGATCCCGCCCATGACGACGAAGACCAGGATCATGATGGACTGGTTGTAGCCGAAGTTCTTGGAAAGCGCCTGCAGCGTGTTGAGGTTGTGCGCGTAGAGCACGCCGCCCACGCCCGCGATGGCCGCGGAAATGGTGAACGCGAGCAGCTTGAAGTTCGTCACGTTAAGCCCGATGGACTCCGCAGCGATCCGGTTGTCGCGGATCGCCATGATGGCGCGGCCGGTCCTCGAACGGATCAGGTTCTGCACGATGAACAGCGCGATGAGGAGCAGGATGATGCCCCAGGTGAAGCTGGACATCTTCGGCGTGCCTGTAATGCCCTGCGCGCCCTTGATGATGATCCTTCCGCCCTCGCCGAACGCGAGAGAATTCGAGTCCTTCAGGGACAGGTGGGGACCGGCAGCGTCAACGCCGAGATACAGCGCGTTCATGATGTTCTTGATGATCTCGCCGAACGCCAGCGTGACGATCGCGAGGTAGTCGCCCCGGAGACGGAGCACCGGGATGCCGATCAGGAAGCCGAAGAAAGCGGCAGCGGCGGCGCCGATCAGGATGGCCACGACGAAGGATGCCTGGTCAGGCATGCTCCCCTTCATGATGTTCGTCCAGAGCGCCGACGCAAACGCGCCGATGCACATGAAGCCCGCATGTCCGAGGGAAAGCTCCCCGGAGATGCCGACGACAAGGTTCAGGCTGACCGCCATAATGGAATATGTACATAACGGTACGAGAAGCCCCTTAAGGAGCGAGCTCACATGCCCGGTCTTAAGAAGCGCTTCAACGACGACATAGGCCGCGATGACCATCGCGTAGGTGATCATGTCACGGACAAACAGGTTCTTTTTCTTGCTCATGCTCTCCTCCCCGCTGTCAGACTTTCTCCATGATCTTCCTGCCGAGTATGCCGGTGGGCCTTACAAGGAGGACGATGATCAGGACAGAGAACACGATGGCGTCGGAAAGCTTGGAAGAAATGTACGCCTTGGAAAGGTTCTCAAGGATGCCGAGAAGCAGGCCGCCGATCAGGGCGCCCGGGATGGACCCGATGCCGCCGAGGACGGCCGCGACGAATGCCTTGATGCCGGGCATGGCGCCGGTCGTCGGGGTCAGCGTCGGGTACGCGGAACAGAGGAGCACGCCCGCGATCGCGGCGAGCGCGGAGCCGATCGCGAAGGTCAGGGCGATCGTGCGGTTCACGTTGATCCCCATGAGCGTCGCCGCGCCCTTGTCCTCGGAAACGGCGAGCATGGCCTGGCCCTGTTTCGTTTTGCTGATGAAGGTCGTGAGGCCCGTCATGATGATGATGCAGCAGACGATCGTGGAGATCGTCTCCCCGGAGATGATCAGCTGGTTGTCAAACAGCTTCAGCGGCGGGATCGGGACCACGGAGGTAAAGCTCTTCGGATCCGCCCCGAACATCAGAAGGGCAAAGTTCTGGAGGAAGTAGGACACGCCGATGGCCGTGATCAGGACGGCAAGCGAGTTCGCGCCGCGCAGCGGCTTGTACGCGATGCGCTCGATCGTGACGCCCAGCAGCGTGCACGCCGCCATTGCGAGCAGGATGCCCGCGGGAGCCGGCAGCCCCATGCTGATACATGCGACGAAGGTCACGTATCCGCCGACCATGATGATGTCGCCATGGGCGAAATTCAGCATCTTCGCGATGCCGTAGACCATCGTATAGCCAAGCGCGATGATCGCGTAGACCGAGCCGAGGCTCAGCCCGCTGAAAAAGTATGAAAGGAAACTAAGCATATTCTTCTCTCCGCCTTCCCTATTTCTCCGTTCTTTATTTCAAGAGAGGGCTGCTTTTCCAAAGCAGCCCTCCTCCAACGACCCTGCGTCAGGTCATTCGATGGACTTATACTCGCCGTTCTCGATGACGACGGCCTTCGGCGCCTTGTTCGGCTCGCCCTCCGGCGTGAAGGTCATGTTCTCGCCGGTCAGGCCGTGCTCGATCACGATCTTCGGCATGTTCTCCTCGAGGATCGCGCAGATCTCCTCCGCGCTCATGTCCGGGGTCGCGTTCCCCATCTCGAGGGCTGCCTTCAGCTGGAACATGCCGTCGTAGGAGTCAGCCGCGAACTGGATCGGGGCCACGCCGTAGGTATCCGTGTAGCTCTTGACGAAATTCTTTGTCAGCTCGTCATCCGCGTTCACCGCGAACGGGGTGAGGAGCATAAGGCCCTCCGCCAGGGAGGTGTCGAAGTTCTCGACGTTCAGGATGCCGTCCATGCCGTCGCAGCCGAACCAGGACGCCTCGACGCCGAGCTGGCTTGCCTGGGTGAGGATCTTGGAAGCGTCGGAATAATAGATCGGCAGGAAGATCAGCTCCGCGCCGGCCTCCTTGAACTTCTGGAGCTGCGTGGAGAAATCGGTGTTGCTGTCGCCGGTGTACTGCTCGTCAGCGACGATCTCGAGCCCCTGGTTCGGAGCCTCCGCGACGAAGTTGTCGTGGATGCCGGAGCTGTAGACGTCGGAGGAATCGTAGATGACCGCGATCTTCTTCGCGATCCCGTGCGTGCCGATGTACTCGGCGGACTTGGTCCCCTGCGCCGGGTCGGAGAAGCAGACGCGGAACACGTTGGACGGCTCGGTGATCTCAAGCGCGGTGCCGGACGGTGTCAGGACGAAGATCCTGTCGTTGACCGCCTCGGCGCCGACGGCGATGGTCGGCGCGGACGTCGTCGCGCCGAGCAGGATCTGCATGCCCCAGTCCTTCAGGGTATCGTAGGCATTGACCGCCTTCTCCGCGTCGTGCTCGTCGTCCTGGTAGTTGACCTCGACAGGATAGCCGTTGATGCCGCCCGCGGCGTTGATCTCCGCCGCCGCGATCTCCTGTCCCTGCTTCGTTGCCTTGCCGTAGACTGCCGCGGGCCCGTTGATGGGTCCCATGCCGCCGATCATGAAGGCAGCGCCCTCTCCTGCCGGCGCGGCGCTGTCCGCGGCTTCTGCCTTATCAGCTGCTGCCGCTGCCGTGGAAGCCGGCGCGGGCGAAGAACCGCCGCACGCGGCAAGCGAGACTGCCATGGCTGCAGCAAGCACTGCTGACACGAATTTTCTCATGATAAAGTTCCTCCGATCTGTCTTAAAAAGATATTGGCCTGTCCCTTCAGGACAGGATAAAAAAATCCGGGTATCCGAACTACCGAACACCCGGAATTAACTAAAAATTATATAGAACCTTCAAAAATATGTCAACCCGTCAGTCCTGTCAGTCTTCCATGGACTTGTAGGCGCCGTTCTCGATCACGACTGCCTTCGGCTCCTTGGAGGGCGCGCCGGAAGCGTCCCAGGTGATGGTGCCGGTCAGGCCTTCAAGGCTGATCTCCGTGAATGCCTGCTCCATCGCGGTGCCGAGCTCGTCGGTAGCCATGGACGGATCAAGGTTTGCCTTCTCCGCCGCAAGCTTGATCGCGTACAGTGCGTCGTAGGCATCAGCAGCGAACTGGATCGGGGTCGCGTTGAACTTCTCCTGGTACTGCTTGACGAAGTTCACGGTGAGGTCGTCGGACGCGTCAGCGGAGAACGGGGTAAGGAGCATAAGGCCCTCTGCGAGGCTCGTGTCAAAGCCCTCGAGGTTCAGGATGCCGTCCATGCCGTCGCAGCCGAAGAAGGAAGCCTCAAGGCCGAGCTCCTTCGCCTGGTTCAGGACCAGGGCAGCCTCGGTGTAGTAGAACGGCAGGAAGACCAGCTCAGCGCCGGCGTCCTTGAACTTCTGGATCTGGGTCTTGAAATCCGTCTTGCTGTCGGCGGTGAACTGCTCGTCCGCGACGATCTCGAGTCCCTGGTTCGGAGCCTCCGCGACGAAGGTGTCGTGGATACCGGAGCTGTAGACGTCGGAGGAATCGTAGAGGATGCCGATCTTCTTCGCGAGGCCGTGCGTGTTGATGAACTCAGCAGACTTCGCGCCCTGCTGCGGGTCGGAGAAGCAGACCGCGAAGCAGTTCGGGGTCGCGATGCAGTCGACCGAGGAGCCGGACGGCGTGATCTGGAACATGTTGTCGACGGAAGACTCCGCGGAGACAGCGACGCACGGCGCGCTCGTGGTGCAGCCGATCAGCATCTGCATGCCCCAGTCCTTCAGGGTGTTGTACGCGTTGACGGACTTCTCCGCGTCGTGCTCATCGTCCTCGAACTTGTGCTCGATCTGGTAGCCGTTGATGCCGCCGGCCGCGTTGATCTCCTCGACGGCGATGATGAGGCCGTCACGGCATGCAGCACCGTACGCGGCAGCACCGCCGGAGCACGGGCCGATCCCGCCGATCTTCCAGACAAGGTCGCCGGAGGCAGCCGGAGCGGCAGCAGTCGTCTCAGCAGCGGCAGCGGTCGTCTCGGCAGCAGCGGCAGCGGTCGTCTCAGCAGCAGCGGCAGCCGTGGTCGCCGGAGCAGGGGAAGATCCGCCGCAGGCGCAGAGCGAAGCAGTCATTGACGCAGCAAGAAGTGTCGCAAACAGTTTTTTCATGATAGTTCCTCCCTTACATAAAAATTCTATTATCTGATTTTAGTTGCGTATGCAAATTTCGTCAACCAGATGTTTTTTTGTGCTTTTTCCCGGTAAAGCGGTCAGGCCTTCCAGATGGCGGAGCCGCTCTCGTCCACCGGGCCGCGCATCATGAGCGCCATGACGGCCTCCCGCGCGTCCTTATGATGAAAGAGGACTGCGTTCACCTCGTCCACGATAGGCATGGACACGCCGTACTTGTCGGCAAGCGCCTTTGCCGCCTTCGCGGAGTAGACGCCCTCTACGACCTGCTTCACCTCCGCCATGGCCTCGTCGGCGGTGCGGCCCTGTCCGATCAGGATGCCCGCGCGGCGGTTCCTGGAGTGCATGGAGGCGCAGGTGACGATCAGGTCGCCGATCCCCGTAAGGCCTCCGAAGGTATCCGCGGACGCGCCCATTTTCACGCCGAGGCGGGTGATCTCCGCGATCCCGCGCGTAATCAGGGCGGCCTTGGTGTTGTCCCCGCAGCCAAGCCCGTCCGCGATCCCCGCGGCGAGCGCGATGACGTTCTTCACGGACCCGCCGAGCTCCATGCCGAGCATGTCTGCCGAGGTGTAGACTCGGAACACAGGGCTCATGAAGAGATCCCTCACGCGTTTCGCGAGGGCCTCCGTCTCAGCGCCTGCGACCACCGCGGTCGGGATACGCCTTGAGACCTCCTCCGCGTGGCTGGGCCCGCAGAGGCAGGTGACCGTGACGTCCGGGATCTCGTCCTTCACCTGGTCCGTCTGGATCATCAGCGTGGACTCCTCGATCCCCTTCGCGACGCACACGATGACCTGGCCCGGCGCGTAGTATTCCTTCATGCGCGCGGCTGTCCCGCGCGTGTAGACGGACGGGACGGCAAGGACCAGGAACTCCCGCCCCTCCATGGCTTCCTTAAGGTCCGCCGTGAAATGCATGCTCTCCGGAAGCGTCACCTCCGGGAGGTTCACATGGCGGTGCGTTTTCCTGAACGCCTCGATCTCCGCCGGGATGGCGGACCAGATCGTTACGTCGTTCCCGTTGTCCGAAAGAAGCACGGCCAGCGCGGTTCCCCATGTCCCCGCGCCGATGACTGTCACCTTCGACATAAGAAAATACCTCCTGTATTCGAGCTGTTTTCAATATGGAAGCACGGCGTCCCGCCTGCTCCCGAAAGACATACCGCAGCTTTACTTCTTCCCTTTCCCGGTGTCCATTCCCTTCGTGAACAGCGTGAAGCGGTTCTCCTCGCCGCGGAGGAGGCGCCCGATGTTCGTGCGGTGGCGCCAGATGGAAAGGACCGGGATGATGAGCCCGACGGCCACGAATTCCGGCCGGTACGCCTCACCGACCGCGAGGAAGCCCCTCATAGCGCCCGCGGCAAGGTAGCCTCCGAGGAACACCATAGACAGGATGGAGCCCAGCGAGATGTACCGGAAGATCGCGACGATCACGATGAAGATGGCGATCCAGAGGACCGCGAGCAGCGGGCTCAGGGAAAGCATGATCCCGACGGTGCTCGCGACGCCCTTTCCGCCCTGGAAGCCCAGATAGAACGGGTAGTCATGCCCCAGCATGACGCCGAGCCCCGTCCAGAGGACCATAAGAAGCATGATCTCCGGCCGGTCCGCGTAGTAATGCCGCACGAGGAGGCAGGGGATGATCGCCTTCAGCGCGTCCCCGACCAGGACCAGGAGCCCGGCCCCCGTCCCCATGACGCGGAGCGAATTCGTCGCGCCTGTATTGTGGCTTCCGTAGTCGCGGATGTCGATCCCGCGCGCTTTCCCGAGAAAATATCCGGTCTGGATGGTCCCGCAGAAATAGCCGAGCACCAGACAAACAAGCCTTGAGATCATGTCTCGTCCTTTCCCTGCCGCTCCCGGATGATGAACCGGAGCATGGTGCCCCGGAATCCGAACGCCTGGCGGATCTGGTTTTCTATATAGCGCTGGTACGAGAAGTGCATCAGCTCCTTGCTGTTTACGAAAAGCACGAAGGTGGGCGGCTTCACCGCGACCTGCGAGCCGTAGAAGATCTTAAGCCTGTGCCCCTTGTCGCTCGGCGGCTGCTGCATGACGCAGGCCTCCGTGATGATCTCGTTCAGGACGCCGGTCTGGATGCGGAGCGTCTGGTTCTGGCGGACCATATCGATCGTCTCGAACAGCTTGTGCATGCGCTGGCCGGTCTCCGCGGAGATGAACAGGAACTCCGCGTACGGCATGAAGGACAGCGTGGAACGGATCTTTTCCGTGAACTCCTTCATGGTCTTGTCCGTCTTCTCCACCAGGTCCCACTTGTTCACGACGACGATGATGCCCTTGCCGCGCTCATGCGCGATCCCGGCGATCTTCGCGTCCTGCTCCGTGACGCCCTCCGAGGCGTCGATCACCATGAGGACCACGTCCGCGCGCTCCACGGCTGTCACCGTGCGGATGATGCTGTAACGCTCGATGTCCTCCTTAATCTTGCTCTTCCGCCGGAGTCCCGCGGTGTCGATAAAGACGTACTCCTGCCCCTCGTGCTCCACGACCGTGTCGATCGCGTCGCGCGTGGTCCCGGCGATGTCCGAGACGATCACGCGGTTCTCGCCGAGCAGGCGGTTGATGATGGAGCTTTTCCCGACGTTCGGCTTGCCGATCACGGCGACATGTGGCCGCTCGTCCTCCTCATCTCCCGCTTCCGTGTCCTCCGGCCAGTAGGCGGAAACAGCTTCGAGGAGGTCGCCGATCCCCAGCCGCGACGTGACGGAGACAGGGACCGGGTCGCCCATGGCGAGATTGTAGAACTCATAGACGTCGTTCTCGAACTTTTTAAAGCTGTCCACCTTGTTCACCGCAAGGACGACCGGCTTCTTTGATCTCCGGAGCATGTCCGCGACCTTGTAGTCCGCGTCGGACAGCCCCATGCGGACGTCCGCCAGCAGGATGATGACATCCGCCGTCTCGATCGCGATCTC
>Ga0129306_1001312_pt1 | contig 28956 bp, 28 predicted proteins | sample P827metagenome_FD_94438 | JGI IMG/M metagenome (GOLD analysis project Ga0129306, IMG submission 94438) | Capybara group fecal microbial communities from Wisconsin, USA - P827 metagenome | ecosystem: Host-associated > Mammals > Digestive system > Large intestine > Fecal | place: USA: Wisconsin...
ATCTTCGGATGGACTCGCCAACCGAGCAAGCAGCGAGAGCAGAATTAAACTCGTTTACATCCTGCCGAGTCGCAAGCGAGGTCGGGCTTTTGCCTAACCCAGTTAGGAGCCACGGTGAATTCAAGTGTGTCCGATTAATAAGAATTATATGCATTTTCTTTAGCTTATTTTACTGTACGATATCTGTCGACATAACAGGTGTGGCTACCGTCCAAGAGGCTTTCGTCAGGTCGATAGTGATGGCAGGCAACACGGCGGCATCATCGCAAGTGACTGCCGTACCTTGATTATACAGATAGCCGAAGTCGCAGATATAAGTGATGTTACTGGGCGTATAGCCATTAGTACGCATAAACCAGAAGGAGTTTCCACGATAACCCGTGACCGACGACCACCAGGCACCTCGGCATTTGGCATAGAGCGTAGAGCGGAAACGGCGGGCAGCATCGTCGATGCCACTACCAGCATAGAAGCCATAGTCAGTAGCCAATGGCGAGGCAAACACCTCCTTGTTGGAAAGGATAAAAACACGGTCCTCGGTGTCAGGTCCGCAGTTGGTACGGTACGAAACGTTGGGCGCATTCTCCACACTGGTCGTTTCGATGGCATTGCGCTCGGTCTCTAAAAAGGCACGATGGAGGAAGTCGCTGTTGAGCCACTGGCGCAGGTGACTTCCACTCCAGTTCACATCCTCGTCTTTGTCGTGGAAGGGACAGGTATCTGGCATGCGGTCGGCCAGAAGCACGGCCTTGGTACCGCTGATTTTCAGAATGCGCCATTTGATGGGAGTGTATGCAAAGTAATGCCAAGCCTCGGTATCCGTCCATCGGTAGTGCTGCTCACGATTCGTGGAACAGGTTACAGCCCCTGCTCCGTTCAGCCTGTGATAACGCTTGCCGCCAATCTCAGTGTCATTGTCTGTCCATTCTGCCTGTTCCAGTTGGTTGTAGAGCGTGGCATCCGCCACCACGTCACCATCGGCCAGCGCGTAATCGTCCACAGCATTGAAACTGCCGCTGACCACCTCGTTAGCTGGATATGAGCCAAATAAGATGCACTCCCATCGTGTCACATGAGTCTTCTGACTGGGATCCTTCACCCAAGGGCTGTGCAGGTCTTGGTAGCTATCGCCAGTATAGCGCTCCTCGCCAGAAGGGATGTTTCCACCGTCATCGTCGTCTTTACTGCACGACGTTATGGCTGTTCCCAAAATCAGCAGCCATAACAGGTATATGTATGTTCTTGCTTTTTTGTCCATAGCTTATTTTTGGATAATATCGGTAGAATAAACAGGTTCCGCAGGCTGATAGTCGGCTTTCGACAGGTCGAGGGTGATGGCTGGCAGCACGGCAGAATCGTTGCAGGTAACTACGATGCCTCGGTTATAGGTGTCACCTGATTCGCCTACATAGACCACGTTGGCCTTTGTATAGCCGACCGAGCGCATGAACCAGAAAGAGGTACCGCGATATCCGTCTACAGGCGACCACCATGCCCCACGGCATTTTGCATAGAGCGTTGAGCGGAACCGGCGGGCTGGATCGTTGCCACTGTCGCTGTCGCTGAAGCCATACTCAACGGCCAGTGGCGATGAGAACGCCTCACTTTCTGAGAGCACGAACACCCAGTCCTTCGTGTCCGGTCCGCAGTCTGTTCCGAAATAGTAGTTGGGAGCGTTCTTGACATCCGTCTCCTCAATGGCATTTCTCTCTTGTTCCGTGAAGGCCCGGCTTAGGAACTCCCTGTTCAGCCATTGGCGCAGGCTGCAGTCGCTCCAACTGGTATCTTTGTAGCTGTCGTTGAAAGGGCAGGTGTCGGGCATGCGGTCTGCCAGCAATACGGCTTTGTTGCCTGTCTGCTTCAGGATGCGCCACTTGATAGGGGCGTATGCAAAGTAGTGCCACTTTTCTGTATCCGTCCATCGATAGTGCTGCTCGCGATTCGTAGAACAGCTTACAGCCCCAGCTCCGTTCAGCCTGTGGTAGCGTCTGCCACCAAGCACCGTGTCATCGTCCGTCCACTCCGCCTGCTCCAGTTGGCTATACAGCGTAGCATCGCTTATCACGTCGCCTTTAACCAGAGCATAATCATCCACGGCATTGAAACTGCCGCTGACCACCTCGTTAGCAGGATACGAACCAAATAGGATACACTCCCATCGTGTAACCTTCTGCGGTGGCTGTTCGTCATCCGTATCGTCTTTGCTGCATGATGTCAGCAATGGCAGCCCACAAATGAGAAAGTAAGCAAGTATACAAACTGATATGTATTTTTTATCCATTGTCATAACGATTATTTTTACCAACCTGGAGGCAGCACGATATTTTCCACGTCGTGAGCTTTCTCGAATAATGGAGAAATCTCGTCGTCCGTAAATCCAGCGATGCCACAGCCGATACGTGTAACGAGGAAGGTCATCTCAGGATGTTGCTGTGCGAAGTCAATAAAATCTTCGACATACGGGCGGATGGTCTCTACTCCACCCTGCATGGTTGGAATTGCATAGCTCTGCCCCTGCAGACCTACCCCTTGCCCCATGATGGCTCCAAACTTGCGGTGAGCAATATAAGCTGCTCCGCCGCCATGCATACCTGCCAAGTTGCTACCAAACACGAATATCTCGTTTGGCTGCAACTCTGTAATACGCTCGGACGTAGTACGCTTGCCCGGCAAGAACTCTGGTGTCGTTCGTTTCTGTATCATATCCTAATTTTATTATATACTTTTATAGCATCCTGCATGATGTCATTATGGTCGAATGCCAAAGGAGGTAAAGCATCTATGGGCCACCATTCAGCCTTGGCAGCATCATCCTGGCCGGTAACAGCGATAGGTTCGTCTACTATCGCAAGGTATGCGACAGTAATAGTGCGGCCTCTTGGGTCACGGTCCGCTCGACCTTTGGTCGCTTGCAAGGCAAGAACTTTAGAACATGCTCCAATCTGATGAAGTTCTTTTATCTTCAGACCTGTTTCTTCCTCCAGTTCACGGATGGCACATTGCTCTGTCGTCTCATCCATGTTCATGAAACCGCCAGGAAACTCCCACCAGTCCTTCCACTCGCCATATCCTCTCTGTGTGGCGAATATTCTATCTCCTTTGCGAATAGTCGCTGCAACTACTTCTATCTGTTTCATACCTTCCTAATAGCTATTTGTTACAACTACTTTCGCCCTTTGCTAATTTGCGAGTTTCCTTTCGCGCTTCTTTCCATTGTGGATAGTATTTGTCCATCAACGCATGGAAACGGGTGTTATGACTTGGCTCTATTAAATGACAAAGCTCATGAACCACTACATGTTCGACACACCAATCTGGCAATAACAACAGGTAGGTAGAAAAGCATATGCTTCGTTCCTTCACATTGCACATGCCCCAACGGGATATCATCGGTTTATAGCGGACATAAGAAGGGCTTACACCCATCACCTTTGAATACCGTGCTATCATTGGTTCCGTCAACAACCTAACCCTTTCTGTTGCCTCAATCTTTTGAGCTTTAGTTGTCAATGGTAGTTGATTGTAAAAAGCTGTCCGCTGATTATGGCGCTCAGCGGTTTTCTTCCTAGCTTCAACTATCCATTCCAGATGTTCGTTGATAAACGCTTCCACCTCCTTTTTCGACATACCGATAGGAGCAGATACATGCACATCACCATTTCTTACGATGCGCATCGACAATCTGCTCGTCCGTCTGTATGTCACTTGTATAGCCATATCTCCCAACACTTAACGCCTAATGTCTAACGTCTCTTCCGCTGCCATAGGCATCTGTAGATCTTCTTCATCCATTTTCTGATATGGGATGGTTTTCGCCCCATGATCCTGTAGCCAAATATGGTTCAGCGTAAAAGCAATCGACTCCAGTGTCTCTTCTCGCTTCTTTGGTGTCAGCTCGCACTCCCATACTGTGATGCAGTGCCAGCCCATCGCTGCCAGTTTCTTCTGCTCCTCCTTATCCCGTTCCTTGTTCCTGCGAATCTTCGCTACCCAGAACTCACGATTTGTCTTAGGTATCTTACAGCAAGGAGATTTCTCGACTTTCTCTAAACTCTCAACACTCAACTCTAAACTCTCATTTGGCGGCAATGTCACCAAATGACCATGCCAGAAGCAGCCATTCTCAAAGATGCACGTCCTGTATTTCCTTAGCACCAAATCCGGATGCCCAGGCAGTCGCTTATGGTTTAGCCTGTACCTAAAGCCTCTCTTCCACAACCCACGCCGCACCGCTCGGCTTTGCCGCTTTGCTTCGCAAAGAATTCTCTCCGGCTTCGTGTCCTTCGACCGAATCGCCGCCATATTGGCGTGACGTTGTTGTGGGGTGAGTTTATCCATGCTGCAAAGTTAATCATTTTCTTCCAATTATTGCGAGAAATCGGAAAACACTTCGTATATTTGTGGCCACAAGTCCCATTATGCGACAATGAAAGAACAAAACACAACTCCAAAGTTCAAGCATATCCGTGAGAAGAGCTACGACCTAACCCGATGAGGCTGAAAGGGGTGAATTCTATCCTTCCACCTTCCATGTCCCTTCCACCTCCCTTGCAACGATATTCTTACAAAGCCCCACATTATTGTCTTGCTACTGTCTTCCTTGCCCCTTTCATCTCCTTTGACCCTTACAAGTCGAGTCTGCTCACGCTCGGCAAAGTTGATGCAGCATCACACTGCTCTCGCTCTTAATCGCAGCCTTATCATCTTCCTCGCTACGCCTACGCTATGCCTACGCTATACCTACGCTTATCGCTACGCTATCATTATTTCTTTCAGTTACGACATTCTTCTGATGGCATATAGCGGGAAGATGCGTAAGTGTCTGACGGCACCACAATAAAAGTCCGACCTGCGCGATGCAAGTCGGACTTTTGAAATGTAGTTCATAGTGGGTTGATTACTCCTCAACAGCAGCCTGTGCGGCAGCGAGGCGTGCGATGGGCACACGGAATGGAGAGCAAGATGCGTAGTTCATGCCAACCTTGGCGCAGAACTTAACAGAACTTGGCTCACCACCATGCTCACCACAGATACCGCAACGGAGCTCAGGACGTACGGCACGGCCTTCCTTAACGGCATACTTAATGAGCTTACCAACACCCTTCTGGTCGAGTACCTGGAATGGGTCAACCTTCAGAATCTTCTTGTCGAGATATACAGGCAGGAACGATGCGATATCGTCGCGGCTGTAACCGAAGGTCATCTGAGTGAGGTCGTTAGTACCGAATGAGAAGTACTGAGCCTCCTCAGCGATACGGTCAGCTGTCAGGGCAGCACGAGGAATCTCGATCATCGTACCAATCTCGAACTCAACCTCGATGCCATACTCAGCGAAGGTCTCCTTAGCGGCATACTGGATAACCTCCTTCTGCTGCTTCAGCTCGTAGAGCGTACCAATCAGCGGAACCATGATCTCTGGCATAGGATTCTTGCCATCCTTCTTCAGCTCGCAAGCTGCACCGAGGATAGCCTTGGTCTGCATAGCGGTGATCTCTGGGAAGGTGATGCCCAGACGGCAACCACGGTGACCCAGCATTGGGTTGTTCTCAGCAAGTGAGTCAACACGACGCTTGATATCCTCTACGCTGACGCCCATCTCCTTAGCCATAGTTTCCTGACCAGCCAGATCGTGGGGAACGAACTCGTGCAAGGGAGGATCCAAGAGACGGATGTTCACGGGCAGACCGTCCATAGCCTCGAGGATGCCCTTGAAGTCGGCCTTCTGATAAGGCAGCAGCTTAGCAAGAGCCTTCTCACGTCCGGCAACGCTGTCGGCGAGAATCATCTCACGCATAGCGATAATCTTCTTATCCTCGAAGAACATATGCTCAGTACGTGTCAGACCGATACCCTTGGCACCAAACTCACGAGCGAGCTTAGCGTCGCGTGGAGTATCAGCATTGGTACGAACCTGCAGCTTGGTGTACTTGTCGCAGAGGTCCATCAGCTCCTTGAAGTCACCAGAGAGCTCAGCAGCCTTTGTTGGAACCTCGCCAGCGTAAACCTGACCAGTAGTACCGTTCAGAGAGATGTAGTCACCCTCCTTATATACAACGCCGTCGATCTCGACAGTCTTGTCCTTATAGCTAACATTCAGAGAACCTACACCCGATACGCAGCACTTACCCATACCACGAGCCACAACGGCAGCGTGAGAGGTCATACCACCACGAGCGGTGAGGATACCCTCTGCAGAAGCCATACCAGCGAGGTCCTCAGGAGATGTCTCGATACGAACGAGGATTACCTTGTGACCATCGTTGTGCCAAGCCTCAGCGTCGTCAGCGTGGAACACAATCTGACCGCATGCAGCACCTGGAGAAGCAGGCAGACCCTGAGCGATAACCTTAGCAGAAGCAAGGGCCTTCTTATCGAATACGGGGTGGAGCAGCTCGTCGAGCTTCTGAGGCTCGCAGCGCATGATAGCAGTCTTCTCGTCGATCATACCCTCGTGCAGAAGGTCGATAGCGATCTTAACCATAGCAGCACCAGTACGCTTACCGTTACGTGTCTGGAGGAACCAGAGCTTGCCCTCCTGAACGGTGAACTCCATATCCTGCATGTCGTGATAGTGGTGCTCCAGCTTGTCCTGGATACCATTCAGCTCAGCATAGATCTCAGGCATTGCCTCCTCCATAGAAGGATACTTGGCTACGCGCTCCTCCTCAGAGATGCCTGCGCGCTCAGCCCAGCGCTGAGAACCGATCTTTGTAATCTGCTGTGGGGTACGGATACCAGCCACAACGTCCTCACCCTGAGCGTTAACCAGATACTCACCGTTGAACAGGTTCTCACCGTTAGCGGCATCACGGCTGAAGCATACACCAGTAGCTGAGGTGTCGCCCATGTTACCGAATACCATGGCCATAACTGATACGGCTGTACCCCACTCGTCGGGGATGCCTTCCATCTTACGATAGAGGATAGCGCGCTCGTTCATCCAAGAACGGAACACAGCGCAGATAGCGCCCCAGAGCTGCTCGATAGGATCATTGGGGAAGTCCTTGCCTGTGCGCTCCTTGATGGCAGCCTTGAACAGCTGAACCAGCATCTTCAGATCCTCAACAGAGAGGTCCTTATCCAGAACAACACCGCTCTCTTTCTTCACCTTCTCGATAATCTCCTCGAATGGGTCGATATCGGTCTTGTTAACTGGCTTCATCTCGAGCACAACGTCACCGTACATCTGTACGAAACGACGATAAGAGTCGTAAACGAAGTGAGGATTGTTGGTCTTCTTGGCCATACCCTCGGCAACCTCGTCGTTCAGACCAAGGTTCAGGATGGTGTCCATCATACCTGGCATAGAAGCACGGGCACCAGAGCGAACAGATACCAACAGGGGATTCTGTGCATCACCGAACTTGCAGTTCATCAGGTCCTCGATGTGCTTTACAGCAGCCATCACGTCGTCGTTCAGCAGCTCCATAATCTTCTGCTGACCAACCTGATAGTACTCGTTACAACAGTCGGTTGTGATTGTGAAACCTGGAGGAACGGGAACACCAATGTGGTTCATCTCAGCAAGGTTTGCACCTTTGCCACCCAGTTCCTCACGCATTTTTGCATTACCTTCGGCCTTACCATTACCGAAGAGGTAAACTCTTTTTTGACTCATATACGTTTGTGTATTATTAAGTAATAAATGTTGTTATCAAACTTAGGATGCAAAGATACAAATTCTTTTTCATACTTGCAAATATTTTGCTTTTTTTTGCAATGTTTGGCTTACAATTCAAAAATATTTCGTATCTTTGTAGCCAATAATAGCATTTTATGACAAGAAAGAAGAAACCGTTACCCATTTTGGAGCACATCACCATTACCGATTTTGCTGCCGAGGGAAAGTCGATAGCAAGAGTGGATGATATGGTAGTGTTCGTGCCTTGGGCTGTTCCTGGCGATGTCGTCGATTTGCAGGTGCGTCGCAAGAAACATTCATTCATGGAGGCAGAGGTTATCAAATACCATATATATAGTAAGGTACGCACGCAACCCTTCTGTCAGCACTTTGGTGTCTGCGGAGGATGTAAGTGGCAGCAGTTGCCTTACGAAGAACAGCTGAAGATGAAACAACAGCAGGTGTACGACCAGCTGACTCGCATCGGCAAAGTAGAGCTACCTGAATTCTGTCCTATCCTTGGTTCAGTGAAGACGCAGGAATACCGCAATAAGCTGGACTTCGGATGTGCCAACAAGCGATGGCTGACCAACGAACAGCTGAAAGATGAGTCGCTGGTGAAGGACTCGCCCGCCATCGGTTTTCATATCACGGGTGCATTCGACAAGATTCTGCCCATCGAAAAATGTTGGCTGATGGATAATCTACAGAACGAGATACGCAACGAAGTACATGAATACGCGAAAGACAACAATCTGAGCTTCTTTGACTTACGACAGCAAGTAGGATTGCTGCGTGACGTCATCGTCCGTAACTCAGCATCAGGCGAATGGATGGTGATTATCCAGTTCCACTACGACGAGACTGGTGGCGAGCAGGAGGCCTTGGGTTTGCTGCAGCACATCGCTGACAAGTTCCCACAGATCACCTCCCTACTCTATCTGGACAACCAGAAGTGCAACGACACCATCGGCGATCAGGACATCAAAGTATTTAAGGGGAAAGACCATATCTTCGAACTGATGGAAGACCTGAAGTTCAAGGTAGGTCCAAAATCGTTCTATCAGACGAATACTGAGCAGGCGTACCATCTGTACTCGGTTGCTCGCGAATTTGCCAATCTGACGGGCAACGAGCTGGTTTACGACCTATACACTGGAACGGGTACCATCGCCAACTTCGTAGCGAAAAAAGCCAAGAAGGTGATTGGCATTGAATACGTGCCTGAAGCCATCGAAGACGCTAAGGTGAACTCGCAGCTCAACGGCATCGAGAACACGCTATTCTATGCTGGTGACATGAAAGACATCCTGACCGACAATTTCATCGCAGTACACGGACGTCCTGATGTCATCATCACCGACCCTCCACGCGCTGGTATGCACCCAGATGTCATTAAGACAATACTGAATGCTGCTCCACAGCGCATTGTCTACGTATCATGCAACCCTGCTACGCAAGCTCGCGACTTGCAAGCCTTGGACGCACAGTACCAGGTGGCAGCGGTGCAACCCGTAGACATGTTTCCCCACACGCCACATGTAGAAAATGTTGTATTACTAACCAAACGGTAAGCTTATGAAAAAACTAATGACACTGGCCCTCTGCGCGATGGCCTTCGCATTGACCGCCAATGCACAAGAGAACAAGAAAACCACGATTGAACTGCCTGCTTGGGTGAAGAACATCAAGTTCAGCGGTTATGGTATGTTGCAGTATCAGGGAACTGATCAGGAAGATGCCAAGTCGAACACCTTCAATCTGCGACTGGCTCGTTTCATCCTGGACGGAAAAATCGGAGACTTTGACTGGCGTGCCCAGATTCAGGGGACGAACCTCAAGGGTCCTGGTGAGCCTACCGTACAGCTGGTTGACCTCTACGCTGAATGGCGTAAATTCCCAGAGTTCAAGGTTCGTGCCGGACAGTTCAAGCGTGCTTTCACGTATGAAAACCCCACGCACCCCATCACACAAGGCTGGCGTGCTTACGCTGACGTGATCAACAACCTTTCTGGCTTTGGCGATCGTACTGGCGAGAAGAGCTCTGGTGGCCGTGATATCGGTATCCAGATTTCTGGTGACCTGTTCCCCAACGCATCCGGACGCCGTCTGTTCCACTATCAGGTAGGTGTATACAATGGTGAGGGTATCAACACCAAGGATAAGGACAACCGCAAGGATATCATCGGAGGTGTATGGGTAATGCCTATCAAGGGATTACGCGTTGGTGCTTTCGGATGGACGGGTAGTCGTGATGGTGTCGGCGAGAAGAACCGCTACGCCCTCTCTGCTGAATATGACAAGGACGAATTCACCTTCCGTACTGAGTACCTGCACAGTCAGGGTTATGGAGCAGATCTAAGCTTAGGCGACAAAGCTGATGGTTGGTATGTATTCGGCATCGTGCCCATCGTCAAGTCAAAGCTTCACGGCAAGGCCCGTTATCAGTGCTATCGTGATAATAAGGAATGGGGTCATGCCAAGACATCGTACGAGGTTGGTTTGAACTACTTCTTCACAAAGAACCTGGAGATGCACTTGGAGTACGCTCGTATCAACGACCGTAGATTAGAGAAGGCAAACTACAATATGGTAGATTTGGAATTGGACTTCAGATTCTAAAGCGTCGTTTGAGCGATTCCCACAGATGCGTCTTCTGACGCAGGATACTAACAGAGTAAGCCGTGCTGACAATGGTCAGTGCGGCTTCTGTTATCCAGTAAATCCAACCTGCGAACAGACAACTGCAGGCATAGGCAAGAATACCTATGGACAGTTGCACCAACGCATAACGACCTATGGTCCACGTGCAGCGATAGCCATACTGCCAGCAGGCATAACCCGTAACAATCAGGTATTCTGCTACATGCGCAATGACGAGTGCTAAACCCGTGCCCCAAATGCCCCACCAACGATAACCGAAAATGATGGCTACCACGAGTACCACGAAGTAAGCCGTCTCTAAAAACAGGAACGACAGCGAGCGGCGACAGGCCAACGTGATATATGCCACTGGAAGTGACAGAGCCTTGAAATACATAGCGAGTACGGCAATCTGCGCCATCCCGACAACGGGATAGAAATCGCGGCTGAACAGCATAGGAATGAGGATAGGCATCGACGCCAGTAAACCAACAAGCATGGGCGATAGCAACAGCAACGATACCTCCATCTGTTTATTGGCAGTCTCATTGATCAGCTTGACGTCGTGACTGACACCCGACAAGCGAGGAAAATAGTCGGTCTCCATCGCTGAGAACACCAGTCCGGCATAGGTTATCGTAATCATGTAAGTGGCATTGTAGAAACCCACATCGTCCAATCCTCCTTCAATATTCAGAAACGAGCGTACGAACATCTCCGAAGCACTACCGATGGCTGCTGCCAGCACATAAGCCAGTCCCAGTTTCACCATACCTGCTCCATCCCTAAACATGTCAAGAGTGAGGTACAGGCTCAAGGGATAGTGGCGATAGGAATAAACCACCGTAACCACCATCGTGGCAATGGCTGTCAAGACGATAGCGGGAACAACACCTGAATGGTAGAAGAAATAATAGAGCGGAATAGAGATGAAGACGGAAAGAAGAGCTATCAGCGCCTGTATCTTTGCCAGCGAACCGAGTTTGCGAGTGGCTTTCAGAATAGCTGTCTCACCTCCCGTGATTGCCATCATGGCAACAGACACACCCAACATGGCATAGTGAAGCGTATGGTTACCCCAAGAGAAGGAGAGATTGTCGGCCAGTGGACTGATAAGGATACAGAACACGAAACCCAGCAGAGCCGCTATCAGACTCCAAAGGCGAGTGACCTGAATGGAAAACACCAAGCCTCGGATGTCGCCCTGCTCGTAACATTCTGATATTCTGGGAACAGAACCGAACGAGATGCCTAGATTGGTGCATTGAGACGCGAAGTTCTGCGCCGAGGTCATCAGCGTAGACAAGCCCATACCACCAGCCCCTAGCAAGATAGCAGCAGCCTTGTTGCGCACAAGGCTAACGAGCATATTCAGGCCTTGAACACCACCGAATATACTCGTGTATTTCAGCACGTGGCTGTAACTTTCCTTATTAGACTCGTCCATGTGTTCTATCAAAGAAAACGCAAAATTAAACAATTTATTTCGATTTTCCAAATTATTTTGTACCTTTGCACTAATTATGGAAAAAAACAAGCCGTTAATCAGTTTTATTCTGACGTGTTACAATCTGCCCGTACAGTTGCTTTGCGAGTGTATTGACAGCATTCTAGCCCTCTCGCTAAATCCGGAAGAGCGCGAAATCATCGTAGTGGACGATGGTTCTGAGGTCAGTCCAATGAACGGATTGATGCATTATGGCAACGAGATTATCTACGTGCGCCAGTCGAACAAAGGGGTGTCCGTAGCCCGCAACGTGGCGCTACATATGGCGCAAGGTATTTACGTCCAGATGGTGGACGGCGACGACATGCTGCTGAAGGCACCATACGATTTCTGCATCGACATCATCCGCAAGAATCCTGACACCGAGGTGCTCATCTTCGACTTTACGCATGAGAAGAACGAGGCTGCCAGCACATTTAAAGAACCCGCGATGACTAGTGGGGCCGAATACATGCGGAGTCATAATATTCGCGGAGCCATCTGGAGTTATCTGTTCCGTCAGTCGGTACGTAGCAAACTGGAATTCACACCAGGTATCGTCTATGCGGAAGACGAGGAATTTACCCCGCAACTGTTGCTACGGGCAGAAGTCATCCGATATACCGATGCGAAAGCGTATTTTTACAGGAAACGGAAGACATCGGCCGTACATCAACACGACGAAAGCAGCATCGGCAAACGGCTTGACAACACGCGCGACGTGATCCTGCATCTGCAGGAGTTGGCAGCCACACTGCCCAACAACGACAGGCTGGCTATGCAACGACGCGTGGCTCAACTCACGATGGACTATCTCTACAACACGATTCTGCTTTCCCGTTCACGTGAGGAACTGGAGAAGAGGATTGACGAATGCCGACAGGAAGGACTCTTCCCCCTACCCGAACAAGACTACAGCACGAAGTACACGTGGTTCAGAAGAATGTCGAACACCAGTCTGGGACGCGCAGTATTGTTGCGCACTCTCCCGTTATTAAAGAAAGAGCGATGAGAATACTTCTACTCGGAGAATACAGCAACCTACACGCCACTTTAGCAGAGGGATTGCGACAGTTGGGTCATTATGTCTTGGTAGTTTCCGACGGAACCAATATTTACGACTATAAGCGAGACATCACACTCTATCGCAAAAGCAATTCCCCCTGGGCAACCTTTCAGTTCTTATGCAAACTCTTATATGTGCTGCCCAAATTACGAGGATTCGATATCGTGCAACTTATCAATCCAGACTTCGTCGCACTAAAGGCAGAAAGACAATTTCCCATTTACAACTACTTGCGCAAGCACAACAAGCATATGGTGCTCGGAGCCTATGGAAACGACTGGCAATGGGTGAAGCGAGGACTTCACGACAGGATATTCCGATATGGTGATTTTAATGTTGGCGACAAACTGAGAAACAACGCCTATACTTTGCGTGTCATAAAAGAGTGGGAAAATTCTGCAAAGGGAGAGCTCAGCAGATATATTGCCAACGACTGCGACGCTATTATCTCTTGTCTCTTTGAATACCAAGCGAGTTACCAAGACGATTTCCCTAAGAAGACCCACTTCGTGCCGCTTCCTATTGTCCCGAAAGAAAACATCAATATTCGCCTGAGAAAACCCAACCAACCCGTCAGGTTCTTTCTCGGTATCAAACGTGAACTGATGGAGTACAAGGGTGCCGACCTGTGCTATCAGGCATTGCAAATAGCAAAGGAGAAATACAAAGACAAGTGCGAGGTAACCATAGTAGAAGACCTACCCTTCGACGAATATGTGAAAACGATGACGCAACAGGATGCTATTCTGGATCAGCCATATGCATATACACCAGCCATGAATGGTCTCGAAGCTATGAGCAGGGGACTGATTTGTATTGGAGGTGGTGAACCGGAGAACTACGATATACTAGGCGAACACGAACTACGCCCTATCATCAACGTTCATCCTTCTGTTGAGAGCATTTACCATGAGTTGGAGAAATTGATTCTTCATCCTGACGAAATACCCATCTTGCAACAGCAAAGCATTGACTACACCAAGAAACATCATGACTATATTGCCGTAGCAAGGCAATATGAGGCTATCTATCAGTCAATCGTAAAGAATAGTGCTACTTCTTCGCTTCAATAATCTCACGAAATATCTGTTCCAATTGTTGACCAACAACTTTAGGCGATGCCAATTCTGCCACTTTGGCTGAAATGACCTCTCCTTCACAGTCCTTATGAGCAATTGTATCACACATCGCTTCAGCCAATTTAACGGAATCATCAATTGGAACAATCGTACAACCATCCTGAATACGCAGACATTGGGGGATGCACTCCGTAGAGACGACGGGAATACCTGTCGACATGGCCTCCAGCAACACTAGAGGCTGTACTTCGCTTCGACTCGCTAGCACTAAAGCGTCGCTTAGGTAAAGCAAGTCCCTCACGCCATTCTTGTCGATTCTACCGTAGGTCTTCACCTTGTTCAAGTGCAGGCGCTCCACTTCCTGCTGGCACTCACGACTGTCGGTCAGAAAGCCTGCCATCAGCAGTTCGACGTCCAAACCCTGGGCTTGCAACTGACGGAGAGCCTCGAAAAGTACATCGTAACCCTTCCGATAATAGTAGTCGGCCAGACAACAGAAACGGAAGGGACGGTTCTCACGAGATGGTCTCTTCTGGTAGTGATAGAAATCCGTATCGATGGTATTGGAAAGATACTGCCAACGGTAATTCTTGCCATAATAACAGGCAATATCGTTTACCAGTTCTTCGGATACAGGCAACACCATATCAGCCTGCTCGTAAGCCTGTTTCAGCAAAGGAATCTGCCAGGCAGAACTTGGCGCCTTGCCAAATTCATCTTCCAGAAGCATCAAGGGCAGATGATCGGTAATGACGTACGGGACGCCATTCCTCGCAGAAATCTTCATAGCTGCATAACCTGCCCATTTGGCACAATGTGCATGAAGAATATCGGGCTTGCCATACTGCTGTTCATAGTCGCGATACATCGAGCAGACGATGTTCACCCAACGCTCCACATTATGACGAACCAGACGAGGTAAGCCGCGCTGAAAGGACTGATAAACGGTGATACCATCCATCTCGTGCTCATAGCGACCTAATGGCAATTTCCAGAAATCGCGAGGATTAACGGTCAATCCCAACTGCACATTACTCAAGATACGCACCTCATGACCCAAAGCTACCAATGCTTTGGCTTGATCCAAACAGAACAATCCACCGCAAGGAGGAAAAAATGAGGGTATTTCAAGAATGTGCATGATGTAGATTTGAAATAAAATAGGGACGGAATTTTCATCCGCCCCTAAATAAAAATCTGTTGATTGTAAAGTGAGATTTACTCAGCAGCGGGTGCTTCAGCAGCAGCTTCCTCTGCAGCGGGAGCCTCAGTAGCAGCGGCCTCGGCGGCCTTTGCAGCCTCCTCCTCAGCCTTAGCAGCCTCAGCAGCAGCCTTCTTCTCGGCTACCTTCTTAGCAATCTCTTCGTTTACTTTCTTCTCCTGAGCCAGCTCCTTAGCAGCAGCGTCCTTCTTTGCCTTAGCCTCCTCGGCGGCAATCTTCTCAAGACCCTTCTGCTTGTCAGCCTTCCATGCGTCGAACTTCTTCTGAGCAGCAGCCTCGTCGAAAGCGCCCTTCTTCACACCTCCGCGGAGATGCTTCATCAAGTAAACGCCCTCACGGCTGAGGATGTTACGTACAGTGTCAGTAGGCTGTGCACCCGTCTCGACCCAATACAGTGCACGTTCGAAATTAAGATCTACTGTGGCAGGATTGGTGTTTGGGTTATAAGTACCAATCTTCTCAGTAAAACGACCATCACGTGGTGCACGAGCGTCAGCGATAACGATACGATAAAAAGCATAGCTCTTACGTCCGCCGCGCTGCAATCTGATTTTTGTTGCCATTGTCTAAATGTTTGTTTTTTAATTGTTTAACTTAAATTTTATGCTACTATCTCGTAATAGCGGCTGCAAAGGTACAAATAAATTAAGAATTAAGAATTAAGAATTAAGAATTAATCCTCCTCCTTAATATTTTTTAACTTATTGCTTGCGCAAGGTGATACCAGCCTGCATACCATTGACGCTCTTCATCAGCGAAGCAACTGTTTTGATGTTCGAATTGCTGGACTTGGCACCAAGTGTTTTGAAGAGGTTCAGCAGTTTGGTGGCATCCGTCACAAACTGCATATCCTTACCATCAATCTGCGTGGTGATCGAGAGAGTCTTAATACCAATGACGGTCAGCTGCAGCTTCGAATCCTTCACGGCCCATTTGCCCTGCGTGGTCTTGCCTTTCAGCGTCTCCGTAAACGTACCGTCCTCTTTGAACGTCATCGTGAATGAGCCAGGCTGAATACCATACTTCGACAACTGTTCCTGAAGTTTCTTCTCCACCTTGTTAGCGGCAATCTTCGAAGCGGCCTTCGCCAGAATATTGTCTGAGGTGAACACGATGGCGGGCTCTGAGTACGACCACGTACCTATTATATTATCAGCGGTGGCCTGCTTGTCTTTCGAGAAAATGCTGGTCAGTCCCTGAGCAACATCACCCGACTGAGAACTACCTAATACTCCGTTTAACACATCGCCTAATGTTTGGGCGTTTACTTGCATCTGGCACATGGACATCAAGGCCAATGCTGCCAACTTCAATACATTCTTTTTCATATCTTTATTTGTTATGTTTCCGAAAAACGCCACAAAATTACAACATTTCGGCTAAATCCGACAAATAATATCGATAAAACAACTGATTATAACTTTTTTTGATTAATTTTGCATGAGTTATGAAGGATATTTCGATTCTCATACCTACGTATAACGACGATTGCTCGGCACTCGTGGCAGAACTTCAGCGTCAGGCGGCTTCGTTGGACATCAGTTACGAAATCATCGTAGCTGACGATGGTTCTACCGATGCTGCTGTGGTGACAGCCAATCGTGAAGCCTGCCAACGGCCGGGCTGTCGGATGATTTTGGGTGGCGAGAATCGTGGGCGAGCTGCCATCCGCAACTGGTTAGCTTCAGAGGCTAGCTATCCTTGGGTGCTCTTCATCGACGGAGACCTGAGCGTCTGTCGTGATGATTTCCTGCAGCGTTATGCTGCTACTGGCGATGATTGTGATGTCGTAGATGGAGGAATAGAAATTGGCGAGTGCGTCGCTGGTAATTTACGCTCACTCTACGAGAAAGCGGCGGAACCTCAGCACACCGTTTCCAAACGAAACCTTCAGCCTTATCATGATTTCCACACGGCCAACTTCCTTATCCGTCGGCAGTTGCTGACCGACCATCCTTTTGATATCCGCTTCCGCCATTATGGCTACGAAGACGTCATCTTCGGCAAGCAGTTGCAGCAGAGCGGCATTGCAATCCTCCATATCGACAATCCCATCTGCTTCAACCATTTCGAATCGAACGCCAGCTTCGTCGGAAAGACAGAAGAAGCCCTGCAAACCCTCTACCGTTTCCGTAGTGAGTTGCAAGGCTATTCGCGTATGTTGACTCATGCGAGCCGCCTTGCTCCGATGACACCTGTCATCCGACTCTTCCACCGCATTTTTGGACGATGGGAGCGCCATCATCTGATGGGGACTCGCCCTACCCTCTTCATCTTCCGACTATATCGGCTCGGCTATTACCTCAGTCTCCGCTAAACGCGATTCTTCCGATTGTAGTAATCGGCAGTAGCGGTAAAGAAGACGTCACCGCTCGAATTGAGAGCCGTCTCGACACTATCCTGTATTACACCGATGATGAATCCAATGGCTACTGCTTGCATCGCCACATCATTGCCAATGCCAAAGAACGAGCAGGCCATAGGAACCAGCAACAGGGAACCTCCTGCCACACCTGATGTTCCGCAAGCGCCTAACGTGGCGATGATGCTCAGGAAGACTGCTGACATAAACGTTACCTCTACGCCTAACGTATGAGCAACTGCCATCGTCATCACGTTGATGGTAACAGCAGCACCATTCATGTTGATTGTAGCTCCTAGTGGAATGCTCACCGAGTAGAAGTCTTCATCGAGTCCCAGTTTTTTGCAAAGAGCCATGTTGATAGGGATATTCGCTGCAGACGAACGGGTAAAGAAAGCGTTCAGTCCACTCTCCTTGAGACATTCGAACAAAAGCGGATAAGGGTTGCGGCGCAGCATAAAGAAGGAGATAAGCGGATTGAAAATCAAGGCGGTAGTGGCCATACATCCTACCAGCAACAGCAACAGACGGCCGTAGGTTGAAAACACATCGAGTCCACCTTCGGAAACCGACTTGAATACCAAGCCCATAATACCAAATGGGGCAAACTGAATAACCCACTTGACTGTAATCGATACGACTTCGGCAAAATCGCTCACCACTCCGATGGTCGCTTGACTGGCTTTTAACTTAAGTGCAATACCCACCAGAATGGCCCAGAACAAGATACCAATATAATTAGCTGAAGCAACCGAACTAAGCGGATTGGTCACCATATTGGTCAGCAGATTCGTGAACACATCCGTCAACGCATCAGGACCAGCTCCTTCTGCAGTAGTCTCCAAATGCAGCGTCACAGGAAACAGGAAACTGCCTATCACCGCTACCATAGCGGCAATAAAGGTGCTGAACATATACTGGAAGATGACCGTGCGGAATCGGGGGCCAAGTCCACCACCAGCCTTAGCAATACTAGCCGCTACCAGCACCGCTACCAATACGGGAGCAATGGCTTTCAAAGCACTGACAAAAACCATTCCGAAGATAGAAATGCCTGTCCACTCTGGAATGAGCAATCCCAGCAGGGCGCCAATTACGAGACCTATCAAGATACGGAGTACCAGACTCAGTTCCGTCCATTTCCGGAATATAGATAAGAGTTTATTCATACTTGTCTTAGGTTTAAAGGAAACGATTGAGAGCGTGAAACATCATCAATTTCACGCTCTCGTTTGTTATCTGATTCTATCAGCCGACCTAACCAGTTTTTCATCTGCAAGAATCGCTCGGCGAGCCATGAAGCAGAGGATAGCTGCGATAATAGGCAGACTGGCAGTCAGCGGCAATTGTTCTGCCTCTTTTCCCTGCTGAATAAGAACGGCCAGCGCAATATACCAAGCGAAATTGGCAAGGATGCTGACCAAGCACAGGGCGGCCTGACGCTTGCGGTTCTTATATATAAATATGGTAAAGAGGCTAATAGCCGATGCGAAAATCTGAATCACGAACAACGGCCATGCCTGGAAATGTACCATGCCTAAGATAACGGCAACCAGCAGGAACAGGGTTTGCTTACGCTGTATCATGCGGATTAGTTGTTTTGAGCCTCGCGAGCTGGATCGCGCCAGTAGATCTTTTCCTCTACAAACTCTTGAGTAGCAAGCAGAGAGGGTTTGGGCAGTTTCTCATAATAGCGTGAGATCTCAATCTGCTCACGGTTCTCGAATACTTCCTCAAGTGAGTCGTTGTAAGAAGCAAACTCAGCAAGTTTCTTAGAGAGGTCTTCCTTAATCTGCAAACTAATCTGATTAGCGCGCTTTGAAATGATAGCGACACTCTCGTAAATGTTTCCTGTCTCTTCGCAGAGATCCATAATGTTACGCGTAACGGTATTTACCGGTGCTTTTGATTTCTTGTAATCCATGTTTTATCTATTAATTTTTAACTTTCAACTTTTATCTTTTAACTTTCAATCTCCCGTGATACGACGGCACTTGTTAATGTATTTTTGAGCCGTTTCACTCTCCTTCGACTCCGGGAACTCGTTGAGGAATCCGTAGCACTCGTCTTCAGCATCGCGATAACGGTCAATACGTTTCTCCTCAGAACTATTCTCAGCCAACTGGAACTTGCTCTTCATGATGAGGATGGAGAACTTCTCACGTAAGTCGGAATAAGGATAAGACTTCAGGGCATTCTGGGCTGTAACAATACACGACTCATAGTTTGACTCGGTATTCGAGTTGATATTGCCAAAATATCCTCCCAGATTGTAGTAGAGCTTGGCAGACAAGTATTCCTTCTGTACCAGACGGTCTTGCAGAGAGAACAGGTGCTGCTGGGCTTCTTCACGACGAGGTGAGTCGGGATAATTGTCCAAGAATGTCTGATAGGCATTGATGGCAGCAATCGTAGGTGATTGGTCAAGACGGGGTTCGGGAGCACTTTGATAGAGTGACTGTCCGATAAAGAAAGAGGCCTGTTCAGCAAAATCGCCTTTGGGATAGCTGCTGTAATACTTGCGGAAAGTGGAGCTGGCAGCATCGTAATCACCATTGCAATACTCAGCCATTCCCAACATATAAAGACTTTCCTGAGCATTGGTTCGTCCCTTCTGAACGGTAACCAATTCCTGAAGCAAAGAGGCACAATTGCCAAACTTGCCTACAGCGAAACACTCCTTGGCGTATTCATATTTGTAGGCATTGTCGTTCGACTTGTAAACACGTTGAAACTCACTGGCGCATCCACAAAAAAGGAATGCCAAACCAAGAGCCATTATATCTTTCTTACTCATCAGATTTCAATTTTGACGTGCAAAAGTAAGCATTTTCCTCCAAAAAACAATGTTTTTTTGATAAAAATTAGGGATTTTAGCCGTGAATTATGATTTATTTCGTAACTTTGGCCTAAAATTGAAACATGAATTTTCATTTAACATCAAAATACAAGCCAACGGGAGACCAGCCTGAAGCCATCAATGAGTTGACTCAGGGACTGAAACGTGGCGATAAGGCGCAGGTACTGTTGGGCGTCACCGGATCGGGCAAGACATTTACTGTTGCCAACGTGATTGCCAACGTCAACAAACCGACACTTATCCTGTCGCACAACAAGACGCTAGCCGCACAATTATATGAGGAGATGAGAGGTTTCTTCCCCGAGAATGCTGTAGAGTATTATGTCAGCTATTATGACTACTACCAACCAGAAGCATATCTGCCTTCATCGGACACTTATATTGAAAAAGACTTGGCTATCAACGAAGAAATAGACAGGTTAAGACTTAGCGCAGTAAGTGCTTTGATGTCAGGAAGAAAAGACGTTATCGTTGTATCATCAGTTTCATGTATTTATGGTATGGGAAGTCCGGTGGCACTCAACGAGAACATCATCGAGATTCATCGCGGACAAATATTAGACCGCAACGCTTTGTTAAGGAAATTAGTCACTGCCCTATACGTCAGGAACGACATAGAACTGAAGCGCGGCAATTTCCGCGTAAAGGGAGATACCATCGATATCGCAATGGCTTATAGCGAAGTCATTCTGAGGGTGACCTTCTGGGACGATGAGATCGATATGATTGAAGAGCTGGACAGCGTAACGATGATGCGCATGGCCACCTTCGAGGAATATAAGCTATATCCTGCCAACCTCTTTATGACAACGCAGGAGCAGACCAACATCGCCATCCGGCATATTCAGGACGATTTAGTTAAACAGATTGCATTCTTTGAAGAACTAGGCGACCCGATAAAAGCGCAGCGCATCAAGGAACGTGTGGAATACGACATGGAGATGATTAAGGAGTTGGGCCATTGCTCGGGTATCGAGAACTACTCCCGCTATTTTGACGGACGAGAGTCAGGTGAACGACCTTATTGCCTGCTCGATTTCTTTCCTGACGATTATCTGATGGTTATCGACGAGAGTCACGTCAGCGTACCGCAAATTGGTGCGATGTACGGTGGTGACAGAGCGCGTAAGACCAACCTCGTGGAATACGGATTCCGTCTGCCTGCTGCTTTTGACAATCGCCCTCTGCGCTTTGAGGAATTCCAGGAGATGACGAATCAGGTCATCTACGTCTCCGCAACGCCAGCCGACTTCGAACTGAATGAGGCAGAAGGTGTGGTAGTAGAACAGCTCATCAGACCAACCGGTCTGCTAGACCCCGAGATTGAGGTAAGACCTACAGAAAACCAGATTGACGACCTGATGGACGAGATACAGACACGTATCAATCGAAAGGAGCGCGTGCTGGTTACAACACTTACCAAGCGAATGGCTGAAGAGTTGAGCGAATACCTGCTGAACCACAGTATACAAACAGCTTATATCCATAGCGAGGTGACCACGCTGGAGCGTGTGAAGATTCTGGAGAACCTGCGCAATGGCACTTACGATGTATTGGTAGGTGTCAATCTGCTTCGTGAAGGTCTGGACTTACCCGAGGTATCGCTGGTGGCTATACTGGATGCCGACAAAGAAGGATTCTTGCGCTCTCACCGTTCGTTGACACAGACTGCCGGACGCGCAGCCCGAAATGTCAACGGCAAAGTCATCATGTATGCCGATACCATTACCGCTTCCATGCAACTGACCATTGACGAGACACAGCGACGTCGTATGAAGCAGATGAAATACAACGAGGAGCATGGCATCACACCTACACAGATTAAGAAGGCGCTGAACGTCTCGCTGGTTGAACTGGAGCGAGCTGCTAACGGTCAGCCTACGGAAAAGAGCCAGCAGCCCGCTGCTGCCTTTGCTGCCGACCCGATTATTGAACGTATGACCCGCCAGCAACTGGAAAAGAGCATTGCCGAAACAACTCGCCTAATGAAAGAGGCTGCCAAGAAACTTGATTTCCTGCAAGCCGCCCAATATCGCGATGAAATCATCAGACTGCAAAAAGAATTGGAGCTGAAATGAGATTAATAAAAGCATAAAAGCGTAAAAAAATGAAAAAAAGCTTCTATTGCCGAATATTATTTGTACTTTTGCACGATAAAACAATAATTAAACAACAACACAAGAGAATGAAAAAGTTAATCATCAGCATTCTGGCACTTGCACCAATCGCCGTGTGTGCACAGGATAATACGTGGGAACGTCCTGAGGAAGAACAGCAGGAAGAAGTCGTACAACAAAAGGTAAATCCCGATGCGAAATATCTGAAAGGTGCTGTTCCTGAGGTGGACGGTAAGGTGGTTTTCAGCAAGCACATCGACGCTCCTGGCAAGAGCGCTACTGAAATCTACAACATCTTGCACAAATACCTGACGAAGATGACGACGGAAAAGAACCAGATTCAGAACAGCAAACTGGTGACTGAGGATACCGAAAAGCACGTCCTCGCTGCCTGCTACGAAGAATGGCTGGTGTTTAAAGCCAACGCCATTGTGCTGGATCGCACCCGCTTTTACTATGCCATCATGGCAGAATGTAAAGACGGCGGTGTAGATGTCAAGATGAGTCACATCCGATATCTCTATGAGGAGGAACGCACCCCTCAGCGCTTAACGGCTGAGGAATGGATTTCCGACAGCCAAGCTGTGAACAAGAAGAACACCAAGCTCTATCCTGGCTCTGGTAAGTTCCGTCGCAAGACGATTGACCGCAAGGATTTCCTGTTCAATAAATTCGAGTCTCTGCTGAAATGAGTATCAAGGTCGTACGCAACTGGCTGAACTTCATTTTCATCATAGGAGCCATCGCGGGCATGCTAATATATTATAAGTATTCTCGCGAAACGGGCATCTATGTCATCCTCGCCTCCATGATTATCAAATTCACGGAGTCAGCACTCAGAATGACGCAACAAAATGATTAAGAAACAGATACTACTTCTCACACTGTCTGCCTGCACCGTTCTACCGCTGCAGGCTCAAGTGTATAATGAAATGGATGCCAACGGAGACATCACACAGCGTGACGAGAATGGCAACCAGTCAGGCAACTTCAATCCCAACCGCAGAGACTCTACCAAGACTAACAAGGTGGTTCCCAAGGGCGTTTGGGCGTGGACAGTAGACCGACGATTTGGTGACATCATCAAGTCGGAGCCTGATACGATGCCGCATCTGTATCAGAACACCATTTATAATACTGGTCTTTATGGAGAATACAACTCCATCGGCAACAACTATTCTGCCCGTCTGAACCGTATCTTCATTGACCGCAAGGGGTTCAGCGAATTTTTCTTCGTTGATCCCTACGACTATACCACGAAAGAGCCCGACGTTTTTCTGTTTCTCAACACGCTTTCGCCTTATACCAACATCAGTTACGACAATTGTGGCGACAAGCAGCACGGCGAAGACCATATCGACGCAAAGTTTGGTGTGAATGCCAACAAACGATTGGGATTTGGATTCGACCTCGACTATTATTACGGACGAGGTTATTATCAGAATCAGAGCAACTCACACTTCCGCGCCTCCTTGTACGGAACTTATGTTGGAGACCGCTATCAGATGCACTTCTTAGGTTCGGCTTACCACCGTAAGGCGACAGAGAACGGAGGTATCGTCAACGACAACTATATCACGCACCCCGAACTGGAAACCACCCAGTATTCGGAAGAAGAGATTCCCACCGTGCTTTCGCAGAACTGGAACCGCAACAATTCGCAACACCTGTTTTTCTCACAGCGGTATAACATCGGATTCTACCGCAAGGTGAAGATGACGGAGGAAGAAATCAAGGCGCGCGAGTTCGCGCAAGCTTCAGCCAAGAAAAAACAAGAGCGCGAGAACAGGGAAAAAGGATTTGAAACGCGTGACGACAACTTGGGACGCAAGGGCAATGAGAAAGTGATGGACAAAGCCCCACTGGGCCGTCCTGACAATGCGAAAATCATGGGTGACGAACCCGGACAGGAGAAGTCGGCACTCGACAATGACACCACCCGCATCAAGATTGGTTCGCAGGAGCAAATGGACAGTCTTACAGCCGAACAGGCCAAGCAAGACTCTATCGATGCCACGATGAAAAAGGAGTACGTGCCCGTGACCAGTATTATCCACACATTGGATATCAACAACTACGACCGTATTTATCAGGCATACGCCACCCCTACGAACTACTATCTAAACACGTATTACGACACAAACGAAGATGGTGAATACGCAGGCGGAGGCATGTACGACAAGTACCAGTACACGTCTATCAAGAACACCTTTGCACTAGCACTTCTCGAAGGTTTCAACAAATATATGAAAGCCGGACTGAAAGCCTTTATATCCCACGAGTTGGAAACTTATAAGATGCCTGCTCTGCTGGAGGGTTCTACGCAATACTACATGTCGAAGGATACCGAAAGTGAGATTCTGGTGGGTGGACAGCTTTCAAAAACGCAAGGCCGCACCTTCCACTTCAACCTCGGAGCTGAAGTCGATGTTGCTGGTCTGAAGCAAGGCTCGCTGGCTGTTGATTTCAGCACTGACCTGAACTTCCGACTGTTTGGCGATACGGTCAGACTGGCAGCCAATGCTTTCTTCCATCGTACGGAACCCAGCTATTTCAATGAGAACTTCCTGTCGAAGCACCTCATGTGGAATCAGAAATTGAATGCGGAGACACACACCCATATCGAAGGTCTCTTTACCTACGACAAGACAAACACGCAGTTGCGCATTGCCGTCGATGAGTTACAGAACCATATCTACTACGGTATGAGTTACAACGTCACCTCTACTGGCAGAGAAGCGTTGACGGGTGGTGTATTCCAGGAAAGCGGCAACATCAATGTGCTGACAGCCCAACTCCGACAGAATTTCCGCCTTGGCGTACTGAATTGGGAGAACGTGCTGACCTATCAGAATTCGAGCAACAAGGACGTACTGCCCCTACCCGATTTCAACGTGTTCAGCAACCTCTATCTGAAGTTTAAGATTGCCAAGGTGCTAAGCGTAGAGTTAGGCGGTTGCGCCACCTATTTCACGAAATACGAGGCCCCCGACTATCTGCCCCAGATTGGTCAGTTTGCCGTTCAGCAAAATGCTGACAGCCGCATCAAGATTGGCGGTTATCCCTTTATTGACGTCTATGCCAACATGCATCTGAAGCGTGCGCGCTTCTTCATCGCTATGAGTCACGTCAATGCGGGTTCGGGCTCTAAGGAATATTTCCTGGCACCTCACTATCCTACCAATACACGTGTGTTGAGATTGGGTGTAAGCTGGAATTTCTACAACTAAGACTCCTCAGCGAAGATACGATCGAACACTTCACGCATCTTCTTCGGATTCACGATTAGCGAGCGCAACTCATTGAGTTTGCGCTCGTTTTCTGAACCTTGAATCCAGAGGCGCAGATAGCCATTCACAGAATATTTCTCGTCCATGTGCTTCATGAATCGACGCCAATGTTCTTCCTTGTTGAGCTGTGGATAATTAGACATACCATACTGGATGGTACGACGGATCACGGTTTCGGGGTCGATATCACGATCGGCTTCTGCCACAATCTTTCCATAGATGCTGCGAGGTGCGCGCGATGCTGAGGCGCGATGGTCTTCCACAGCCTCCTTCATCAGCTTCAGCTGCTCTGGCGAGAACCATCGCTTCAATCGGGCATCGGCCATCAGAATCTTTCCGCTGGTGATATGATGTACGGCACGCGGTCCGCTCAGTCCCAAGTCGTGGTAGGCGGCTATCGTGTAAGCCATATCGAGGTCAGCACCCGTTCGGCGTGCAAGATCAAGTGACGAACGGATTACTCTGGTCACGTGCTCCATATTGTGAGCCTTGTCAAACTGAGCATATTGAGGCAAAATCTGCGTCTCAATGAACTCAACCAAGTCGAGGGAAGGATTATTTGTCATCATATCGCTTGCAAAGATAATAAATATTTCGTAACTTTGCCCCCGTTATGGACGAAAAAAATGTAAAACAGGATTCTTTGAAGGCTTGGTTGCTCGCTGCCCGTCCTAAAACGCTGACAGGAGCAATGGTGCCTGTGATGATAGGACTGGCGCTGGCGTGGACCGACGCCAAGGCTTACGGCGACGATGTTTTCAGCTATGTGGCAGCTGTGCTCTGCATGCTCTTTGCTATGCTGATGCAGATAGACGCTAACTTTGTCAACGACTTCTTCGACTACGCTCGTGGCAACGACGATACCGCCACCCGATTGGGACCGCTGCGAGCCTGTACGCAAGGTTGGGTCAAGATTGAGTCGATGAAGAAAGCCATTGCCACCACCACGATACTGGCGTGCCTCGTAGGTCTGCCGCTTGTCTATTACGGAGGACTGGAAATGATACTCATCGGAGCCGTCTGCGTGGTATTCTGCTTCCTATACACCACCCACCTATCTTATATAGGTATGGGCGACGTACTCGTATTACTGTTCTTCGGCATCGTTCCCGTCTGCATCACCTATTACGTCCAGTTGCACACCTGTACATGGCAAGTATTCCTCTCCTCGCTGGCTTGCGGCTTGGTGGTCGACGGACTGCTGATTGTCAACAACTACCGCGATCGCGACAACGACAAGCGCGACGGCAAGCAGACATTAGTGGTTGAGATTGGCGCCAAGGCTGCCGAGTGGATGTATCTGTCGCTGGGCGTTCTGGCCGTGCTGATAGGTATAGTTTTCTGGATGAACGGCCATGTGCTGGCTTTTGTGCTCCCCATTATCTACCTCGTGCTCCACGTGTTCACCTGGCTGAAGATGCGACGCATCCATCAGGGACGCGCGCTGAACGAATGTCTGGGCGAGACAGCCCGCAACATGTTCATCTACGGCATTTGCGTAGCTATAGGATTGCTCGTTATCTGAGGTAGAACCAGTAGATGGCTGCTGCGAGGGCTACGAGGATAATCGTAAAAATGCTCTTGATGAGACACGAAGCCACCTTCTTGACTACCAGAATACCGATGATAATCAAGGCCAGCAGGGCAATGTAATACGTGATATTCGATTCCATAACGATTTCTTTTCTATTTAAACAAGTGACGGAACGCTGCAGGAACGGTGGTCTCAAACTCCATCGGCTGGCGCGTCACGGGATGATAGAAACACAGTAGCCAGGCGTGCAGACAGAGGCGATGCAGCGGGTCGTCGCCATTACCATATTTCGTATCGCCGCAAACGGGATGCCCCATATCGGCAGCGTGCACACGAATCTGATTCTTACGCCCCGTCTCCAACTTAAACTCTACCAGCGAATGGTCTGTCGTGCGGTCCATCACGTGGAAATGCGTAATGGCCAGCTTGCCACCATTATCAACAGGCGACGAGTAAGTGACGTAGGCCTTGTTGTCCTTCAGCCAGTTCTCAATGGTACCCTCATCCTGCTCCATCTCTCCGCTAAGCACGGCCACATAACGGCGGTCGTAGACTATCTGGTGCCAGTTATGTTCCAGAATCTGTTCCGTATCGATATCCTTGGCGTAGACCATCAGTCCCGAAGTGTCACGGTCCAGTCTGTGTACCACATGCGCATGACAATTCTGGTGCGACTTGCGGAAATAGTCATCCAGCACCGACTTCACGTTGAGCGACGAGTGACCAGCCGCCATTGATAGGATGCCGGGCTGCTTCTCGATGACGATGAGCCAGCGGTCTTCGTAGACAATGCGCAGATAGCGACTCTTGAACTGCGTCTGGTTACGTTTCGTCTTACTCACAGCCACCTTCATGCCCGGCTGCAACAGATAGTCGAATTGCGTCACCGTCTTGCCGTTCACACGAATACCCTGCCCTTGCAGCGTCTGCTTGATTTTCGAGCGACTTTGCTTCACGTGACTGAGCAGGAATTCCAGTAATGGAGCCTCCTCTTCGACCACAAAATGGTCGTATTCTCCCTGTTGATTCGTACTGTATCTCATAAACGCCGGCAAAGGTACGAAAAAAAAATGGTATCAGGCGGTTGTCATTCGGATTTTTTTCCGTACCTTTGCAAAGGTTTTAAGAATAACGTACGTTTTGATTGAGAAGCATATAGTATTAGAGGACATCGACCCGGTGGTGTTCTACGGAATAGGAAATCAGCATCTGCAGATGATGCGGGCATTATATCCCAAGCTGCGAATCGTAGCTCGCGACAACGTCATCCGCGTTTTGGGCGATGAGGAGCAGATGGCCGCTTTCGAGGAAGCAGCCGAGCGCATGCGTCAGCATGTCCTGCGGTTCAACTCGCTGAAGGAAGAAGACATTCTGGACATTGTCAAAGGCCATCGTACCAAGGACGAGGTGCCCGAGGGAGTAGTTGTCTACTCGATGTCCGGACGAGCCATCAAGGCGCGGTCTGAGAATCAGCAGCGGCTCATCGATGCCTATAACGAGAACGATATGGTGTTTGCTGTAGGCCCGGCGGGAACGGGTAAGACCTACCTCTCGATAGCGCTGGCCGTCAAGGCCCTGAAGGAGAAAACCGCCAAGCGCATCATCCTTTCAAGACCCGCCGTTGAGGCTGGCGAGAAACTGGGATTCCTGCCTGGCGATATGAAGGACAAGATAGA
>Ga0129306_1001316_pt1 | contig 28922 bp, 16 predicted proteins | sample P827metagenome_FD_94438 | JGI IMG/M metagenome (GOLD analysis project Ga0129306, IMG submission 94438) | Capybara group fecal microbial communities from Wisconsin, USA - P827 metagenome | ecosystem: Host-associated > Mammals > Digestive system > Large intestine > Fecal | place: USA: Wisconsin...
AGTCCAGTCAGTGATTTTTAAAAATAACAGATATATCGTATATTATGGATAACTAATTGTAATTCAGTGATTGTGATGGAATTTTTAAACTATATTATGTAATGTATAAATTGCGGGATTGACAATAAAGGTCAAACATATTATATTTTTGCCCGTGGTTCGCAGAACCGCTGTTTGAGGTGCAGGTTACGAGGCACCCACTTATATTGAGCCTTAAAGGGCCAAATTATTTGATTATTATATTATATATGGAGTTAATTAAAATGACTAAAATTTATAAAAAATTTATTGAAAAATCCTTGCGCAAGGCCCGCGACGGCCGGGTAAGTTTCCGTCAAAAACTCATCTTGCCTCCTTCTGCGACCACGTAATCTTATGTTACGGGAGGTATTCCCCAAATGGAGTACGATGTTGATTACTCCTCGCGTGAAAGGAAGCGCCTTTGCTGGCGCTGTCCAAAGTTCAAAGAGCTTTGCGAACAGCAAAAGCAGGGTGAACTTGACAAGAAACAGGCCAAGCTGGTGATCAAAGCTCTTGTCGGTGTTGGAAGATACCCGCTGGCGGTTGAATTCGCCAAAAAGAGCCACGACAAGAAGCTGTGCAGCCTCTACTACAGGTGCTACTACAGCTTGATCTTCGACAAAAAGCCGATTCTTGCTAAAAGTATCCTCTGCACCGAGTTTGGCTGCGATGCGGAAGCAATCGAAAAGTGCTTTACGAGAGAGAAGCTTGCCAAACGCTGGCCGAATGAAGACTTCTTGTACCGAAAGGACAAGCAGACGGGCGAGCCTTTGAACTCGCCACTGGAAATGCTCAGGTTCTTCAGGATCGAACTGCCTGAGATCGGCATTTTCTCCCGCTGGAACAAAGCCAACAACGCCTGGTGTCCTGATTCGAGCAACTTCAACGCGAATCTTTATCTGGATTATGTGCGAAATTCGCTCCCGATCGTCCTTACTGAAGACAATCCACCGCAGTTGAGCGTTTACTGCAACGGGGTCTGGAAGCAGCAGGTACAGCCGATGCAGGAACTCAAACAGCTGCTCAGGATTCACTACAACCGGGCTGCTCCCAACATGTGGAAGGGGTTCCCAAAAGATTTTTTTGAAATGCTCCCGCAGGATTATCCTTCCTGCACGACACTGAAGAGTGGCAAAAAGTTCGTAAACGTTCAGAACGGCCTTGTCTTTTTTAAGGACGGCGAACTGCACCGCATCTCCCACACTGACAAAGTGTACTCGACCCGTCAGGTTCCCGTGCCGTTCGAGGAGGACTGCGAATGTCCGAACTTTGAATACTACCTGCAAAGCACGTTCCGTAAAGACGAGGACCTTATCAAGGTCGTGCAGGAAATGTGCGGCTATCTCTTGCTTGACACCTGCAAGGCTGAAAAGATGTTTTACCTCATAGGGCCAGGCGGCAACGGCAAGTCAGTGCTTTTAAAAGTTCTGGAAGCGCTCTTGGGGTATGCTCAAGGCACTGTCGGCTTGTCGTTGGAGCAACTCAACGAAGAAAGATTTACCCGCGTCAAGCTGATTGGGAAATTCGCCAATCTGAGCAACGAGAGCGAGGCAAGCGGCAAAGACCCTACGACCTTGAAGATCTCCAGAGCGCTTGCTACCGGCGACTCGATCTATGTTGAGGAAAAAGGCAAGCCCGGTTTTATGGTGAAGCTGACGACGAAGCAGATTTACTGCATGAACGAGATCATGCCCATCAAAAACGGCACCTCTAAGGGAAATCTGCGCAGAGCGTTAATCATACCGTTCGAGCAGGTGTTCTCCTCGAAGCCGAAAGATGGCGAGTTGCCGAAGGACGTTAACCTCCTCGATAAATTGCTTGGCGAATTGCCCGCGATCCTCAAATGGGCGCTTGAAGGTGCCCTGCGCCTGATAGAAAACGATTATAAGTTCTCGCATTCGGATAAAGTCGATGAATATTTCAAGATCTATGCGGAAGCGGTCGATGATCTCCATATGAAGCGGTTTGTCGAGGAGATGCTGATCCGCGATCCGGGCGAAATAACCAATACGACGGAAATCTACAAGAAGCACGGGCTCTGGTGCGCTGAAAACGGTATAAAACTGCCGGTTAAAATTTCCGGCAACAAGTACTGGGAAGCGCTTGAAAATGCCCTGAAGAGTCTCGGCGAGATAAAAATCACGAAAGTACAGCGTCGCGGAGGCTTGGTCCATCTAAAGGACTGGCGTTTCCGCACCGAAGACGAAATCGGTATCGATCTCGACTCCGATAATGGTGAGGACACCAAGGAGACTTCGACCCTTGAACAGTTAATGACCGAGATTCAGAAATTGTCGCCTAAAAAACAGCAAATGTACCTTGAAAAGCTGCGTGCCCGCAATGCGGAACAGGCAAGCGAAGCCAAGGCTAAGAAGGCTGAAAAGGCCAAGGCCCAACCCGAAGAGGAAGTCGACGACGATTCATCCGAGGCTGAAGCCAAGCCTAAAAAGGCCCCAAAAGCCGCCCAAAAGGCCCAAAAGGCCCCTAAAAAGGCACAGCCCGATGAGGAAGTCGATGACGATTCCCGCCTTGAGAAAAAACTCAAGAAGACTACCAAGCGGGCTAAATAGCCGCGGCTAGGTTATAATAAGGGGCATGGAGCGTGGCTCCATGCCCTCCTATTTTCTGTGATACGGATTGAGGTGCCAGTACATGAAGATCGAGCCAGTGAAGACAAAACGGATTCCCAGAAGCAGTCTTGAAGATTACGAGGTAATATCGATCAACGACCTTCGGCAGATGATGCGGAAAAACGACGGTTCAGAAACTGCCAGAACATTGAACGACCTGACGCCTGCAATCAACCTGCTGTATTTCATTCATCAGCGGCTGATGGACGAGAACGAGGAGGATTAGGACGATGGACCGTCAAGAGAAGAAAAAGCTTCTTGCCAAATTTGGAAAAGTGCCGCTCGAACAGAGAGCCGCGATCTATGCCAGATATTCGACACAGAATCAGACCCCTGAAAGCATTGAGCGCCAGAATCAGCTCTGCCACGATTATGCACAGGAAAACGGCCTTACTGTCGTAAAAGAATATCACGACGACGCTAAAAGCGGCACTCAGACAGCCACTCGCGACAGCTATAATCGTATGTTAGAAGACAGCGCCGAAGGAGTCTTTTCAAAGGTCATTGTATTTAAACTCGACCGTTTTTCACGGAATTTGAGGGATTTTCTTAACGACCAGCACATGCTGAATGAAAACGGCGTCGAGATACTATCGACTCTGGAGATCCTGCCTGACGGCATATCAGGAAAGCTCGTCAAGTACAACCTCATCATTGCCGCCGAACTGTATTCGGATTCAGTAGCAGATCATACGACCTCGGCAATGTACCGCAATGCAAGACTAGGCAACTACAACGGCGGTAAGATTCCGCTCGGTTACAGAGCTGTGGATGATGGAAGCAGCAAGAGGTATGTTGTAGATGAGAATGAATCCGAGATCGCCGCCTTTATCTTTGAGCAGTATGCACAGGGAAAATCCTATAGTGATCTTGTTGAACTGCTCGACCAACGGGGATGGAGGACAAAGAACGGCGACCGTTTCAGCATCGGCAGCTTCAACAGCATCTTCAATAACCGTATCTATATCGGCGAGTATGGTTATGGCAAAGGCACAAGCAAGGCCGTCGTCACTAAGATCCCTGAACTGCAGATCGTGCCTGACGATATATTTGAGAAAGTCCAGAAACGACTGAGCCAGAATAAGGTCCTTGCCGGACGCCACAGAGCCAAGCGCGGATACATCCTATCAGGATTTGTCCAGTGCGCAAAATGCGGCAGTAACATGCACCACGATCCGAACAGGCCAAAGAACAAAAAAAAGGCAGCTTACACTAGCTACCGTTGCCCGAATACAAAGAAAAAAGACGAGCACGGGGAACCTCTGTGCGACAACCTCAGAATCAGAAGAAAGTATCTGGAACGGTACGTCATGGACAAGATCTTCCGCGATCTGTTCGGCAACGCTTCATTGCAGGACGTGACTGAGAGACTTAATGCAGTCATACTCGAACAGGCTAGGGACAGCGAACGCGAGCTTCAGGAAATGCAAAAGCTGCTGAAAAAGAACCAGCAGGCCCTAAAGCGTCTGAAGACACAGAAAGCTGATGGCAAACACGATCTTAACTGGGATGAAGAAGTCGAAAAAGTCAATGCGAATATCGAGGACATTAGGGACACTATAAGCAAACTCGAAAACAAACGCGACAGTATGACCTGCAAAACCGACGATGTTATGAGACTGATAAAAATGATACGCAGCGCGGATATCAAGAAGCTCCAAGCGCCTGAGATTGAAGAGTTCATGGACGCCTATCTTGATTCAGTAAAAGTCGATGACGAATACGTGAGAGTCAAACTGAATCTCAACAGGATCGTGGAGTAGGGGCGCGTCTGTATCGAGATGGGCCTCACCGGTATCCCAGAGCAGTTTCCTGAGCAACAGACTAACACAGCCGGGTATGCCCGATATGGGCATATCCGGCTGTTGAATATGAAAGAGTGATACGAGGGGGGGCTTTGGGAAATTTGTTCGAGAATTGAAAAACAGACGCTTGGAATGTTGTTTTTTGTTAGTTCTTTTTTGTGGTAGAATTAAAATGGTCTTATTAACTTGCTGTATGATAGGGAGCTGTCTATTATGGGAATGGTTGTGCGTCTTTCAGGGGGGAGCTCCAAAGTGTCTGAACAACTACCTTATCTATTGCAATTTCGCCAAGGAATCGCGGAAAGAGAAAGAAAGCATTCGGCTAAATTTCATCCGCGGGACATTCTATGTGTTTTGGCAAGGATGATGTGCTGTGTAGAGCAGCAGTGTCAGTTTTGTGTATATACGGAGTAAAAAAATGGAAAATGACAATGTACTTTACAACGAACGAGGGGAGATTATCGATATATTATCTGGCGTTTTCCTAAAAGATACTCCAGAGGAACGTGTTCGTCAGAACTTCATTGCTATTCTTATGGATGATTACGGTTATCCTAAAAATCTGATGGCAAGGGAGGTTGCAATTCAATCGGGTTCGAAAATCCTTTTAGACGAATCAACAGGAAGTGAGATACGAGCTGATATAGTTGTCTACAATACAAAAAAAGCTGCACAAGAAAAAGATCAAGGCAACATTCTCTTTGTTGTGGAATGTAAAAAAGAGAATTCAGATGAAGGCTATGCCCAACTAGTGTCTTATATATTCAATACTTCGGCGGCGGGCGGAGTATGGACAAATGGTTCTAATATCGACGTATACAGAAGAATAAATGCGCCGAAGACAGGGCTTGAAAAGATCTTCAGGTTACCACGACATAATGAGAATTGGTTTCATAAAACAGACTTGATACCCGATAAACAGAATCTTCCACGTCCGCGAAATGTCCGTTTTTTATTGGCCTCTTGTCATAATAAACTCTACGGTAGAGGTATGGAAAACGAAGACTATGATCTTGTTATGGACATGGTGCGTATTTTGTTAGCCAAGATACAAGATGAGACCACTCCAGGGACAACTCCACGTTTCTGGATAACCGAAGATGAATATCGTACAACAGAAGGAAGACATCATGTTGCAACGACAATTCAGAAGCTGTTTAGACAATATGCAGATCAATATCCTGACATTTTTGATGAACATGAAAAAATCCAAGTGGGTGACGATTGTATTGTTGAAGCAGTAGGCATCTTACAAAGTTGGGGACTTGCTTCTCGTAATGAAGATGTTGAAAATTGGGATTTAATGGGAGAAACTTACGAGCAATTTACGCATGTCAATCTCAAGCGCCAGCAAGGGCAATTCTTTACTAATCGTTTAGTGATTGATATGATGATTCGTATTTTAGACCCTAATATTGGTGAGAATTGTCTTGACCCCGCCGGTGGAAGTGGAGGATTTGCGACAGCCATTTTCAGGTATCTAAGACATAAAGTCCTTGAAGAAACTCCTGCAAAGTCTCCCATGAGAGAAAGACAACTTTCTGCTATAAAAGACAATGTATTCCTTATAGAGATTGCTCCTAGATTAGTCAAGATTGCTAAATGTGCGATGCTTTTAACAGGCGATGGACAATCTGGAATGACGAAAGGTAATTCTCTTGATAGTTATGAGCGACTTTCAGATTGGATAAAATCACGTTGTTGTGCTGGTAAAAGTAATGCGCCAACTGTTATTGCCACTAACCCTCCATTCTCTGGACAAAAAATTGAGTCTCAAATATCAGATCCTGAAATTTTGAAGAATTTTGCTTTTGGGCACTCTTACAAAAAGGATGAAAATGGCAACTATACATTTATAATGAACGAGCAATCCATTCTTTCACATCAAGCTCCTGAATTGCTTTTCTTAGAAAGATGTCTAGACTGGGTAAAAGATGGAGGTCGCATTGGAATTGTATTACCCAAAGGAATTTTGGATAATATTAGCTATGAGCCATATAGGCAATGGCTTTTTTGTCGATATGAAATAAATGCGATAATAACATTGCCTAAAGATACTTTTCAACCAGACACAGGAGTTCGTACTTGCATACTATTCCTTACAAAGAAGCCACCAAAAAGAAATTACAAGATTTTTATGGCAATTTCACAACGTATTGGACATGACTCTAAGGGCAATCCTGTTTATATTCTTGACGACAATGGACGTAGCACCGGAAAAATAAACCAAGATTTAGATATTATTGCAGACGCATATAGTGATTATAAGAAAGATCAGCTAACACAATGTTCTGAGTATATATTTACTGTAAATAATGTAGATATTAACGATCACTATAACCTTAATCCACAACATTATATGCCGCGGTTAAATGCAACTCTTGATCGCGTATTACAGTTTGACAATTTGGAGAATTGGTCTACAACAACTATAGGTCAACTGGAATCAGGAATTAAGATCTATATAGGTCCGCGTTGGAATTCTTCATCTATAAAAGCAATTGATAATACGTCAGGCTCTAGCAACATGCTGAACTATTTAACGGCTAATGCTGCACTTGAATTACGTCGTTTTACTATTAAGTATATTGATGTGTCGAAAGCTACTCCTAAACAAAAGGAATCTATTGAAAGGCTTCGCGTTCAAGAAGGCGATATTCTAATATCACGGTCAGGAACTATTGGTAAAGTTACCTATGCTACTCGTGATCTGGCATTAAACTATATAATTAGTGACGATCTTGTTAGAGTGCGTGTACAAGATCTGAGCCTACGAGCCTATCTAGTAGCATATCTTACATCACAAACTGCATTGTCTCTAATGCGGCTGTCTGAATACGGATCGGTGCAACAGCATTTACAACCTAGGCATATACAGGAACTTGTGATTCCTGTCCCTGATAGTTGGGAACAAGCACAAGATTTAATACAAGCGGGCCTAAATTTTATCAAGAGTCTAGAAGAAATGTCACAAGTGGACTACATTTTACGACAGAAGGGGTTTGATGCCTTATTACAGTCTCCACAGTCTCCGATGGAGAATGTGTAAAATTTTTTCTTCACAGATTCTTCTAGGGTAGCTAGGGAGGCCTTTTTGCATTTTGATGATGAATGATAGCTGTCTCAGATTAGATTCTATAGGTATCATATATATCAACTAATAATAAAAATAAATATTTAAATTATCTGGAATCCCAACTTAGTCCTGCGGGACTAAGTTGGGGCCCCTGTAAGTAACCTGATTTTCTCCCGATGGTCGAAAATCAGGCCTTTTTTTATATTGACTGCCGTCATTGGAATTCAGATGTAAATACCGGCAGTGACTGACTTTCAATCTATGTCAGAAAAACTTCCTGGCCCTCCGTCATCTGAAAGATGAGTATAAAAAACTGTTTGCGTCTGCTTGCTAATGATTCTATTAAACCGTTTTTTTCTGAAAAAGGCATTGAGCTGATGCAATAGACAAGCTATAATGTAGCCATGGTCGGCCGGCCATCGTAAGGGGGCTGATTTTTGTCAGCAGAGCAAAATCAAGGCGACGACGATATTGATACGAATTTAACCAGAGATAGAGATTACTATGCTTGCTGCTTTGCACCGCAGATATCTATCAAAAAAGGTTCCTACGCCTATTACTTCAATTCAATAGTCTGGTATGCGTGATCTTATATATTAGGTTGTCTCGTCATAGCATAATTGCGTAATAAATCATATGATATAATTATAGAAAACATTTAGGTACATCGTAATGCACATACTATTATCATTGTTTTAGAGAGATTTTCATGTATTTACGAGTGATAATCTATATGCATATATCAATACAAGAGGTTTATTATTTTTAGGAAGGAGCCGATACTATGTGGAGGTATGTAAAAAAACTTATTTGCGGGGTAGTGTTTTTAACAGTTATCTGTTCGATGGCTGATGGAGCAGAGCGCAAGCTCATCATGATCGGTAAAGATAAAAGTGAGTATTATTTGACAGATTACAAAATTGGTTATGAGGAAGGCGTAATTGTAGTAATCGACTGTATTTATTCTCCTGTTGCACTGAAAAAGGTACAAAATGATTTATTAAAAAAAGGTATCAACGCTGCTCGGGTAGCACAAGTTAGAATAAATCAATTTTCGTTTAGTTACCCCGGTTACGGTACATTTTATCGTGTATATGACAAATACCTCGATGGCAAAGGCGTCACTGTTGCTGAAAATAATGTCGATACTAATAAAGAAAATAAAGTCGCATTAGGCAAGACGTCGGGTAAGGCCTATGCAATGGCTGTCTCCGGCCTAAAAAAAGAGCGACAAATTATCCAACAGGGCAGTATCAATGAAATCAAACAACTATTAGAGAATGGTTTTGATCCAAACGGCGATATGTGGCAAGAGGTGGAGTCAGATAAGATTGAGAGGCCATTGACCGTCGCTGCTGATCGGACTGATTCTGAGGCTGATGCAGTTTTGGAAATGCTCTTAAACGCTGGAGCTGATCCTAAGCTATCGCCCGGTATGCTGTACTATTACGTGATGAGTCATCGTCCAGATATTTCGAAAGACCTGCTAAAAAAGCTCATTGCTAACGGTGCCGATGCAAGTGCAGGCTTGGCAGCTGCTCTATGTAGTGGAGAGCCTTATGTTAGTGATGATATTATTACTTTTCTAATTGATTCAGGTGCTTCTGTAAATACGTATTATGATTTGGAAAGCCAAGACCCAGATGCGGGGCCTAACTTGCTTTTTAAAGCAATGGAAAGCAAAACTAAAGCTGAGTTTATTAAAATCCTAGTACAGCGTGGAGCAAAAGCGGCAGAGCCTTGGGAAGTGAACGATGGAGAAAAAGACGAGCTTGTTGAATATACTGCGAGGGAGTATGCCAAGAAACAAGGATACGACGAGGATATTGTAGCTTTGCTTCAAGGAGATAACCCGCCGACTCAGGAGCAGCCCTCCCCGTTAGATAAATTCCTCTATAACATGAACGAGCAAATTGCATTGAGACAATCTACGCAAGAAGTCTATGGTGTGAAAATTAAAGGCTTACAACTTGGACTTTCGTGTAAGAGTTATGAAGAGGTTAAATCTATCGGTGAACGGTTAAAAACAAGATATGTATTCGTTCCCGGTTTATATAAGAATGGCTGTTGGATCGACCTTGAAGAGAATATGATTTTGAAGAGGTATTTTGTAATAGGCGAAATTTTTGAACTAGCAAGAGATCTTCGCGAAAATTTTGGCTTAATTTTTAGTGATGAGGAACTCGAGTCTCTGACGCCAGAGAAGATCGTGCCGTTATTGATTGCCAGCGAACTTAATAATCGGAAGAATAATTTTGAGCCTAGGCCTCTTATCTTCTCCTCAAATAGAAATGATTTGAACACAGCGGATGCTTTTGTAGTTGGAATAAGGATATATTTGAATACTGCATGTAAGTTATTTAAATATGACATTCCTAATCGGTTTTTTGGAACAAATGATCTGGAGGCAAGTGAGTTTGCACAGGCGATAATTGATCATTATTCCATTCCTAGCCTAGACGGTAAGGTAGATGGTTGGTTTTATCGAAACAGAAAAGAAGGATGGCAGCTAGAAATTCGTTCAAAGGACAAATTGCTCAGTGTTTATGCGATTACGAAGCAAAGCTCTATAAAGTTTGACTAAGTATTATTTTTTTGAATAATTGTTTGTTGATTTGTTTTTTCCAGTTCGTCCAATAATCGACGAATCAGTCTGATTCTGGTGAGGGCGGGCTGGAATTTTTTTATGATTATGATTTGAGTTTGGAAAGTTTTGTCAAAGTCGCTTATTGTGGTGGATTAGTATTTGATATATATGATTTACTGTAAACTGATTTTCTCCCATTGGTCGAAAATCAGGTCTTTTTATATTGAATATCAGAGTAGTCTCCAAGGTCTCCTCACTGGATAATCAGGCATTTATTTCAATCTCATCGTGTAGCTGTATAATTACGAGATAGACGCAGGAAAATGCGTCTATGGCATTATAATTCCAGATTAAGAGGGGCTGCTGATGACTCACTTCTTGGCTATTGCTACAGTTTTCTTTGTCCTCTTGTGGAAAAGTGCTGCTATTATGCCCGATGGCAGGATTGCAGGTTTGTTGATGCAGAGTGTGGCTACAGAGGCTGGATTAAAAATCAACGATATAGTTGTGATAATTGACGGCAAAAAATACTCAGAAGATTCGCTGCCAGCCAGTCTGCCTAATGCCCGCTATGTGATTATCCGCCGTGATAATGAGTTGATTCCGGTCATGAATCCTAGAATCAAGAGATAATAGGAATTAGAGTGGACATAGGCTATATCTATGATGAATTGAATATCAAAATAGCCTCCCAGGTCACCCTAAATAGTTGATTCTATATAGATTCAGCTAGGTAGGGTAGCTAGGGAGGCCTTTTTGCATTTTGATGATGATTGATAGCAGTTTCAGGTTAGATTCTATAGGTATCATATATATCAACTAATAATAAAAAATAAATATTCAAATCAATTAACAACCCCGACTTTTCCCTACGGGAATAAGCCGGGGACCCCCTGTAAGTAACCTGATTTTCTCCCGATGGTCGAAAATCAGGTCTTTTTTTATATTGACTGCCGTCATTGGAATAAAGTCATTTTCTGTGTCCCTAGGCTCACTGGTCTCAATCCGTAAAGTCGAAAAATCAACCAGATCTTATTATTATGATCATAATATGATCGACCATATTTATTCGGATTGGGAGGAGTTTCATGTCAGCAAGGAGAGCCAAAATAATAAGCAACACGGCAGTCATCTATGCAAGGTATTCAAGTACCAATCAGCGTGAGGAATCTATCGAAGCTCAGGTACGAGCGTGTCAGGATTATGCAAAACGTAACGGATTAGTCATCGTCGATACCTATGCAGATTCAGCCAAGACAGGTACCAATGCAGAAAGAGAAGAATTCCAGAGGATGATCGCCGACAGCGCGTCAGGTAAGTTCGAGTTTGTCATCGTCCATAAATTGGATAGATTCAGCAGAGACAGATACGACAGCGTTGTCTACAAGCGCAAGCTGAAGCTGAACGGAGTCACACTGCGTTCAGTTCTGGAAAATATTGATGGATCGCCTGAGAGTCTGATACTTGAATCATTGCTTGAAGGGATGGCTGCCTACTATTCACAGAACCTTGCAAGAGAATCACTGAAAGGACTGAAAGAAAACGGCTACAAGTGCATTCACAATGGAGGAATACCGCCGCTCGGATATGACGTAGATAAAGAGACCCGTAAATACGTCATCAACGAGGAAGAAGCAATGGTAGTACGGTACATATTCAGCAGCTATGCAGACGGAGCAGGATATAACCAGATCATCAGATATCTGAATGCCAATGGATACCTCACTAAAAGAGGAAAAGCATTCGGCAAAAACAGCATCCATGACCTGTTGAAGAACATCCGCTATACCGGCGTCTACACATTCAATATGAGAAGAGTCAAAGACCCGTTAGGCAATAAGAGCAACAGAGTCAAGCCCAAGGAAGAACAGATCATAATAGAAGGAGGAATGCCAGCGATAATAGACAAAGAGACATTTGAACGAGTCCAGGAACAGATGCGCAAAAATAAACAGGAAGCAGGAAGAAAAAACGCCCACACAGTCTATCTTCTCTCAGGAATAATACATTGCGGTGTTTGCGGTGCAGTAATGTGGGCAAAAAAGTGCCTAGACCGGCATGGCAATATCACATGTTTCTATGAGTGCAGTACACGAGACTATAAGAAACACTGTGACAATAGAGGAATAAGGAAGGAAGTGATCGAGGATTTCGTACTGACACAATTAGAGCGCGATCTATTCAGTCATGATGGAATTGAACAATTACGCGATAATCTCATCCAGTATCAGCAGAGAAGACAGACGACTATTGCCGAGGATAAAGAAAAACTCATGATTGAAAAAGGAGAGATCAAACAGAAGATACAGAAAATCATCGAACTCGTCTCTCAGAGCGGAATAGCAATCGATACAGTAAGTCATGAGATAAAGATACTGGAAGAAAAACGTAAGCATATCGACGAACAGATCGACAAGCTCAGTAAAGAATCTACGTCGCTCATACTCTCAGAAAAACAGATCGAGGACATGAAAGAACATCGAAAGGAAGTGAAGGAAAAGACCAATCTCAAAAAGCTGCGACAGGTAATCTCGTACTATATCGAGAGCGTAACAGTCTATCATGACAGAATCGAGATAGCCTACAGATTCGCTATGCCCGACAAGCAGACGAACGAACTCGTACCTATGACGATTGTCAGAGGACTGGATCAAGTCAAACTGGAGCACAAAGCCCCTCGTAAGCCCAGGAAAGCGGTATAGCTCATCACATCTGGTCACAGACTATACTCAGCTATACAGCAATTATTCTAAGGCTATGCGCATGACACCGACGATCCGCATATACGAATATGATTTCAGACTCCTCAGTCTCCCTGCTATAATTCCTATCCAGCACTTCCAGTCAATCTAGCCTACCTAGCCTAATAGTCCTGCCTATTTCGGTCTAGGGAGCGTTAAGCAATGGGTTACCTCCACCATGTGTCAAATCGACCTTCGGGTCTTGAGATAAAGGGCTTCCAGAAATGGAAGCCCTTTTTTCGTATCTGGGTACGGTCCCTTCGACTTGCGTGAACCAAAAAGTGCAAAAATGCTCCCGCTTTACCCTCAGGTACGTCTATCGGACCACGAGGGCAGGGCGGGAGCTGCGTAAAGATGCAAACTTGTCAATGCAGATAAGGACTGAAAGAACGAAGAAGTCTTGCAGTTTTGTGGTATAATGGACCTGCAAGGAAGTGATGACACCCATGTCTCAGACACGTGCAAAATTTGAGGCCCGGATCCCGCGTCTGCGCCTGATCGATGACACTATGGCGCAGATCTTCTTCGATAACAATATTCCCTGCGTAGAGACAGTTCTGCGAACGATACTCGATAAGCCTGATCTCGTCGTGATCGATATTACGCTTGTTCAAACACAGAAAGTGGTTCACAACTATGGCGGCCGTGAGGTGCGTCTGGACGTGTATGCCGAGGATTCCACAGGCAAGAGATATAATATCGAATTACAGCGGACAAAAGCGGGAGCTTCACTCAGACGTGCGCGTCTGAACCTGAGCCTGATGGATGCACGGGCGCTGGAGAAAGGTGAAGACCCCGACAAACTGCCCGACACGTTCATCATATTCATCACCGAAGAGGACTTTTTCAAAAAGGGGGTCACGCTCTGGGAAGCGCCACGGACGTATTGGCTGAACGGCAAAGTTACAGATAAAAGAGCCGACGACGGTTCCCATATCGTTTATGTCAATGCCGAGTATGCTGACACAGACACGTCTGCTATAGGAAAGCTCATGAAGGATTTTATGACGGCAGACCCAGCTCAGATTCAAAACGAGTTGTTGCGTGAGCGGATGACTTATTTCAAACTCACCGAGGAGGGACGAGAAAAAATGTGCCAGGTCATGGAAGATTTGCTAAAAGATGAAAAGAGGACGTATGTGCAGGGGTTACTGAAAGCTGGAGCAAGCAAAGAAGTCATTATGGCTGGGCTCCACCTTACCGAAGAAGAATTTGAAGAACTTGCCACTCCGCTGGCTAGTTAGCAAACACAACAAAGTCCTGCTGAGTTCTTGCCTACGCTTGAAAATCAAAAGGCAAGAGCTTCGAATACCTTTACCTGTACCATGTGAACCCAAGACCGACTCATTTGAGTCGGTCTTTTTTTGTATCTAAAAATCCGCAAAAACAGAAGATTACCCAAGCTTTTGCGCACAGTACGCGGTTTTGGGGGCTTTTTTTTGTGCTGCTCCGGGGCTGTTTAAAGTGCTAAAGCGATCGTCTCCGATCAGGTAATGATTTTTTACGGTTGCAGAGCTTTTAGATGACGGTTGTTCATGATAAGATAATATTAGATATGGATTTTGAACGACGCCGCTCGTTTTTCGAGTAACGAGGAATGACCGTTAAGAGGAGAATAGTGTCGCGCGCAGACGTCGCATGTTGCTCAGCGATGAGCAGAAAGAAAGGGGGAATGTCCAATGCTGCCCGATGGGCTTTATGAACAGGTGATCAACAAAGAAATAGACGGCGAGCTTTTGCGAACGGAAAAACTTGCGTACACGGCGCCTATCGACGCAGCGGAGGCCTCTAAGGTGCTGGCGCAGTATGTGGCTTCGGTAGTGGAGCGCGGTCTGGAAAAAGCCAAAGACGACGGCGGCCTGAGCGCTCAGGTGGAACTGGTCAATCAGGTCATCACTGCCGTCAGCGCTCAAACACGCGATGCTGATTTTGACGGGCTGTCGGTGGCGCAGCGGGCGGAGCAGCTTCTGGCGCTGTTTGAACGTAAAAACACCGTACTGTCGATCGACGAAAAGGCTGCGGTCACTCGGCCGGAAACTTCATTGGCGCGCAGCAGTCTTTTTACCGGGGCCGTGCACGAGCCGCAGCTGTTTACGGAGCTGAAAAAGGAGATCGTTTCATGCGACCGCATCGATATGCTGGTGTCGTTCATCAAATGGAGCGGCCTGAGATTGATCATCGACGAGCTGCGGGCGTTCACGCAAAATGGCGGCCGGCTGCGCGTCATCACCACGTCGTACATGGGCGCCACGGATGTTAAGGCGGTCGATGAGCTGCGCAAGCTGCCCAACGCGCATATAAAGGTTAGCTACAACACAAAGATCACGCGCCTGCACGCCAAGGCGTATATTTTTTACCGCCGCACGGGGTACACGACGGCCTATGTCGGCTCTTCCAACATGACCAATGCGGCGCTGACGAGCGGCCTGGAGTGGAACACTAAGGTCACAAAAAAAGACCTGCCGGAGACGATCGACAAAATAGCCGCCACGTTTGAATATTATTGGAACGATAAAGAGTTTGAGTACTATGACGAAGGGCAGAAGGAGCGGCTGGCCCGTGCCCTGCGTGCGGAAAGGGTGGGCGGCGGAACGGGGAGTGATCAGCTCTACACAATGGACATCCGCCCCTACGCATATCAGCAGGAGATTCTCGACAGACTGCAGGCTGAGCGCGAGGTGCGCGGCTTGTCGCGCAATCTGGTCGTGGCTGCCACGGGCACGGGAAAGACGGTGATTTCCGCGCTTGATTATAGACGTTTTCGCGAGGCTCATCCCGGGCAGCCCTGCCGGCTGCTGTTTGTCGCGCACCGTGAGGAAATTTTGCGTCAAAGTCTGTACACGTTTCGGGCGGTGCTGAAAGACGCCAATTTCGGCGAGCTGTTTGTCGGCTCGTGGCGCCCCGCGAACCTCGATCATCTGTTTATCTCTGTTCAGACGTTCAACAGCCAGGACTTTGCGGAAAAAACATCGCCCGATTTTTATGATTACATTGTCGTTGACGAGTTCCACCACGCGGCTGCGCCCACGTACGGAAAGCTGCTTGCGTACTATAGGCCCCAAATATTGCTGGGGCTGACGGCCACGCCCGAGCGCATGGACGGCAAAAGCGTTGTCGATTACTTCGGCGGCCGTATCACGGCCGAGATCCGTCTGCCGGAAGCCATCGACCGCAAGCTTTTGTGCCCGTTCCAGTACTTCGGCGTGAGCGATACGGTGGACCTGAGCGCGCTCAAATGGGCGGCCGGCGGCTACGACAAGGGCGAGCTTTCGCGTGTGTACACGTTCAGCGGCGCGATGGCGCAACGTCGCGCTGAGCTTGTGATAAGCTCGCTGCTCAAGTACGTGACCGATATCGACGCGGTGAAGGGGCTTGGCTTTTGCGTGTCGGTGGAGCACGCGGCGTTTATGTGCCGTTATTTCTGCGAGCATGGCATCCCGTCGATGTTTCTCACCGGGCAGTCGCCCGACGAAGAGCGACGCGGCGCCAAAGACAGCCTTGTCTCAGGCAAAGTGCGCTTCATCTTCGTTGTTGATATCTACAACGAGGGCATCGATATCCCCCAGGTGAACACGGTGCTTTTTTTACGGCCCACCGAGTCGCTGACGGTGTTTTTGCAGCAGCTTGGGCGCGGACTGCGTCTGGCCGATGGCAAAGAATGTCTGACAGTGCTCGATTTTATCGGTCAGGCCAATAAGCGCTACAACTTTGAGGAAAAGTTCGCCGCCCTGCTGGCCAGCACAAGACGTGGTGTGGCGCGGGAGATCCAAAGCGGCTTTGTCAGCGTGCCCAAAGGCTGCTATGTCACGTTGGAAAAAATGGCGGCGCGCTACGTGTTGAACAACATTAGTGCTTCCTACGGCAGCGCCGCCGGCCTGGTGAATCGTATCGCCTCGTTTGCGCAGGATACGGGGCAGCCGCTGACTCTGGCGAACTTTTTGAACTACTATCATCTCGACCCGCGCAGCGTGTACAAATTCGCGACGTTCTCGCGGCTTTGCGTGCGTGCTGGCGTGCGCGACGATTTTGCGGAGCCGCTTGAGGAAACGCTGACAAAAGCCATGCTCAAACTGTCCATGATTGACTCGCGCCGCTGGATCGCCTTTTTGCTGGATTTGCTGCCGCGGTTAGAAACGGTGGAGCTGGACGCGCTTACTCCGCTGCAAAAATGCCTGTTTCAGATGTTTTATGTCACCGTGAGGGGCAGGACGGTATCCGACTGGCGCGGCGCGGAGGTCAAAAACGATCTGCGCTCGCTGGTGCGCTGTCCGGTGCTGCTTGACGAATTAGCCGAACTGCTCAAATGTCGGTTTGATCACATCGATTTTGTAGATTCGCCGCTTGATCGAGGCTTCAACTGTCCGCTTGACCTGCACTGCACCTACAGTCGTGACCAACTCTTGGCGGCGCTGGATGTTGTAAAGCCGCAGTCGGTGCGCGAAGGCGTGAAGTGGCTGCCGGACAAAAAACTGGACGTGCTGTTTGTCACGCTGAACAAATCAGATAAAGACTATTCGCCCACGACCATGTACGACGATTACTCCATCGACGAGCACTTGTTCCACTGGCAGAGTCAAAGTGGGACGGGAGAATCTTCCGCGACGGGGCAGCGCTACATCCATCACAAAGAGCGCGGCAGCCGGGTGCTTCTTTTTGTACGCGAGTTCCGGGAAAGCCGCTTCGCAAAAGTTGCGGAGGCGTACACCTGCTTGGGCACGGCATGTTATGTGCAGCACGAGGGCGAAAAGCCGATGAATATCATCTGGCATCTTGACGCGCCGATCCCAGCAAAATTTTTGCGTACGACGAACAAATTGGCGGTGGGGTAGAAGCCGAAGAAAGTTACGGGACAAAAGAGCCGACGACGGTTCCCATATCGTTTACGTCAATGCCGAGTATGCTGACACAGACACGTCTGCTATAGGAAAGCTCATGAAGGATTTTATGACGGCAGACCCAGCTCAGATTCAAAACGAACTGCTGCGTGAGCGGATGACTTATTTCAAACTCACCGAGGAGGGACGAGAAAAAATGTGTCAGGTCATGGAAGATTTGCTAAAAGATGAAAAAAGAACTTTTGTGCAAAACATGCTTAGAGATGGTGTCAGAAAGGAAAAAATCTTGCAGTATCTTCATCTTACCGAAGAGGAATTTGAAGAGCTCGCCACTCCGCTGGCTAGTTAGCAAACACAACAAAGTCCCGCGGGTCTCTTGCCCGCGTTTGAAAATCAAAAGGCAAGGGCTTCGAATACCTTTACCTGCACCATGTGAGAATTCGACCTTCGGGGTTGAGATAAAGGGCTTCCAGAAATGGAAGCTCTTTTTTCGTATCTAGGCATAGCTCCTTCGTCTTGCGTGAACGAAACATTGCAAAAATGCTCCCGCTTCACCCTCAGGCACGTCTATCGGACCACGAGGGCAGGGCGGGAGCTTTGCTGTAATGGTATCTGCGGCGATCGCACCCACCGGGGCAGAGCAGGGGAATATGGAACATTTTACTTTGACGCACGAGTCATGTATAATTGACTCAAAAGATATACGTACCTATCCCGGAGGAAAGTCGTGCCCTTATGACTTTACTGTGGATTCATCCGTGCCGTCGATGAAGAGCGGACACGGAGCAGAACTTTCGAGGGTCTTCAATCACCCCGAAGGGACTTGCGCAGCTGGAAGAGCATTCTGTGAGGCGTTCTCAAAGCCCCTGCGCAAAATGCGGGTCCGGTTCGCCAAAACCGGAAAAACCGTCGCTCAACGCGGAAATCTCACCGGACGGCAAAGCACATGAGCGGCCGCTCTGTGAGCGGGAGAACCGGCAGATCTTGATCTTCGACGAGTTCAATATTCACCCCGAGAAGGAGGCTGACAGAAAGTTCATTGACGGGGAAAGGACCTGTTTCGCAACAAAGTTTTTTTGCATGTCATGTATTCTCAGAGAAAGGACAACGGACAAATGAAGAAAAAATTTTTAGCGTTGACCATCCTCGGCGTTGCGGTCTTTTGTTTGACGCTCTGCGGCAGCAGTTCGACAGTCGCGGCTGAGAAAACAATGGACGAAGTCAAACGGGAACTGAGAGCTGAGTATGGCCAGAACAAAAAGATCACGGGCGATTATGACAAGTCGCTTGCGGTCAAGTGCATTAACGGCACCTTCGTCGGCAAAAAGAATGACGGCGTAATCGCGTACAAGGGCATCCCTTTTGTAGGTCAGCAGCCTGCGGGGAATCTGCGCTGGAAAGCTCCGGTTGACGTCCTCCCTGATGACGGCGTGTATGAGGCGTATTACAACGGGAAAACTCCTGTACAGGGAGAAGATATATATGAAGGTGCTTCTCTTTACGTTCAGGGCGAGGACTGCCTGTATCTTAATGTGTGGAAAGCTGATGAAGCCTCTTCGGAGAAGAAACCTGTCATGGTATGGATTCACGGCGGAGCATATGAGATGGGCGGAACGGCCGACCCTATGTATGAGCTGCATCACTTCGTCAGGGAAAATCCTGATGTCATTGCTGTAAGCATCGCCTACAGAGTCGGCGTGTTCGGTTTCTTCCACTTGTCCCATCTTCCTGACGGCAAGGACTATCCTGACGCGCAGAATTTGGGCCTCATGGATCAGATAATGGCATTGAAATGGGTACACGAGAACATTGCCAGCTTCGGCGGAGATCCCGACAACGTTACCATATTCGGCGAATCCGCCGGCGGCGGCAGTGTTTGCCAGCTTCCGTTGATCAAAGGCTCTCACACGTATTTCAAGAGAGTCATTGCTCAAAGCGGCGGACTTGTTTTCACGAGATCGACAGAGCAGGCTGTCGAGTGTACGAATGAATTGATGGAGATTCTTGGCTGCAAGACTGTCGCTGAGCTCCAGAAAGTAGATGTCCGGACGTTTGTGAAGGAAGCAGCGGTGCTCGGATTGCGCGTAATGCCGGAACTGGACGGGATTTATCTGCCCCTGGATCCGTATGGAGCGTATGCCAACGGCGCGGCAAAGGATATCGATTTCATGCAGGGCTGCAACAAGGACGAGATGAACTACTTCATGGTAGGCGTCGGCGGACCAAAGCCTTTTATCGAGTTCTACAGCAAACGCTGGGCTAAGAATATCACCCAATTGACGGACGACGAGAAGGCGCTTGCTGAGAGTTTCTGCAAAGACATCAGGGGAGATAGTTACGAACCGTTTTGCCGCCTGTACGATCAAATCTGGTTTATCGCGCCGCTGTTCAGAATGTCGGAGAATCAGACCAAAGCCGGCGGAAAATCCTACACCTATTTCTTCACTGTCGAATCCTCTGTACCTCTGATGAAGAGCGGACATGCGGTAGAGCTTGCATCGGTGCTCAATCACCCGGAACACACCTTGGAGACGGGGAGAGCATTCGATGCGACGTTCTCGAAGACCATGCGCAAAATGTGGGTCCAGTTTGCCAAGACCGGCAACCCATCATTAAGCGCGGAAATTTCCCCCGACGGCAAAGCGCACGAGTGGCCGCTGTACGATTTGAAGGACAGGAAAATTATGGTTTTCGACGAGTTCAACATTCACCCTGAGAAAGAATCCGAAAGGAAAATTCTTGACTGGGAAAGAACCTATTTCCTGACAAAGTATTTCTGTCTGTAATAAGTTCACAGAAAGGGTGGTACAGCAATGAAGAAAAAATTTTGGGTATTGGCTGTAATATGGTTTATGGGCTTTGCTCTGACGGCCTGCGGCAGTAGTTCGGCGCAATCGGCTGAGAAAACACTGAACGAGCTTAAGGCTGAAATTAGAGCGCGGTACGGCGAGAACAAGAAGATCACGGGCGATTATGACAAGTCGCTTGCGGTCAAGTGTGTAAACGGTACATTCATTGGCAAAAAGAACGACGGCGTGATCGCGTACAAGGGCATTCCGTTTGTGGGCAGGCAGCCGGTAGGCGAACTTCGCTGGAAAGCTCCGGTTGACGTCCTCCCGGATGACGGCGTATATGAGGCGTATTACAACGGGAAAAGCCCCTGCCAGATAGAGGCTATCTCCGAAGGCGGTTCTCTTTATGTTCAAGGAGAAGACTGCCTTTATCTGAATGTATGGAAGGCTGATGAAGCATCTGCAGAGAAGAAACCCGTCATGGTGTGGATACACGGCGGCGGTTATGAACTGGGCGGAACATCTGATCCGCTGTATGATTGCAGCAACTTAGTTAGGGAAAACCCGGACATCATAGCCGTTTCCATAGCGTACAGAGTCGGCATATTCGGCTTCTTCCACTTGTCTCATCTCTCTGACGGACAGGATTATCCTGACGCTCAAAACTTGGCAATCATGGATCAGATCATGGCGTTAAAGTGGATACACGAGAATATCGCGGCTTTTGGCGGTGATCCCGATAACGTTACCCTTTTCGGCGAGTCCGCCGGCGGGGAAAGCGTAACTGTGATTCCGCTGATCGAAGGCTCGCACAAGTATTTCAAGCGTGTCATCGCTCAGAGCGGCTCACCAGTCCTCTCAAGATCAACTGAACAATGCATCGCAACCACGAATGAAGTGATGAAGATTCTCGGCTGCAAAACCGTCGCTGAGCTTCAGAAAGTTGACGTTAAGAAGCTGGTTACAGCAATGGCTTCGCTCGGAGGAATGTGCGTAGGCCCGGAAAGAGACGGAAAATACTTGACGCTTACACCGTATGAGGCTTATGCGAATGGAGCAGCTAAAGATATAGAAATTCTTCAGGGCGTAAACAAGGACGAGCTGAACTACTTCATGGTCGAAGCCGGAGGAGCAGAGCGTTTCGTTGATTATATCAGTAAACGCTGGGCGAAGAACAGCACTCAGCTTACGGACGAGGAGAAAGCGCTTGTCGAGAGTTTCTGCAAGGATATCAAAGGGGAAAGCTACGAACCGTTTTGCAGACTGTACGATCAGATATGGTTTATCGCGCCACTGTTCAGACTGTCAGAGAATCAGGCAAAGGCCGGCGGAAAATCGTACACTTATTACTTCACGGTTGAATCTTCCCTGCCTCTTATGAAGAGCGGACATGCTGTGGAGCTTGCGACAGTATTCAATACTCCGGAAGATACACAATTCACCGGGAGAGCATTTGATGAGACGTTCTCAAAGACCATGCGTAAGATGTGGGTACAGTTCGCCAAGACCGGCAACCCATCATTAAGCGCAGACATCTCCCCCGACGGTAAGGCGCACGAGTGGCCGCTGTACGACTTGGAGAACAAGAATGTGATGGTCTTCGACGAGTTCAACATTCACCCTGAGAAAGAATCCGAGAGAAAAATTCTTGACTGGGAAAGAACCTATTTCCTGACAAAGTATTTCTGTCTGTAATAAATTCATTCATAGAAAGGATGATACTGCAATGAAGAAAAGATTTTGGGTATTGGTTGTAATATGGTTTATGGGGTTTGCTCTGGCGGCCTGCGGCAATTCAGCACAAGCGGCTGACAAAACGCTGAGCGAGATCAAAGCGGAACTGAGAGCGCAGTACGGCGAGAACAAAAGAATCACTGACGGCAATTATGACAAATCGCTTGCGGTCAAGTGCATCAATGGCACTTTTGTCGGCAAAAAGAGAGATGGTGTCATAGCATACAAAGGGATCCCCTTTGTTGGCAAGCAGCCGGTAGGCGAACTTCGCTGGAAAGCTCCTGTTGATGTTGTTCCCGACGATGGCGTGTATGAGGCTTATTACAACGGGAAAAGCCCCTGCCAGGAGGACGACAGGGTGCAAGTTGCTGCGCTTTACGTTAAGGGTGAAGACTGCCTGTATCTTAACGTCTGGAAGGCTGACGACAGCGTAAAAAAGAAGCCCGTAATGGTATGGATCCACGGCGGGGCTTTCGAATACGGCGGAACGGTCGAGCCTCGAGAAGAAGGAACGAATTTCGTCAAAGAAAATCCTGATGTCATTTTCGTCTCCATCGAGTACAGGCTCGGTGTCTTTGGCTTCTTGCATCTGTCTCACCTTCCGGACGGAAAGGATTATCCCGACGCGCAGAACCTGGGGCTCATGGATCAGATCATGGCTCTCAAATGGATCCATGAGAACATCGCTAACTTTGGCGGTGATCCCGATAACGTTACGATCTGGGGAGAGTCTGCCGGCGGCGACAGCGTAACCACTCTGCCGCTGATCGAAGGTTCACATAAGTACTTCAGGAAAGTCATTGCACACAGCGGCACACCTGTCCTGTCAAGAACTCCGGAACAGAATATCGAAGCCACGAATAAAGTGATGGCGATGCTCGGCTGCAAAACTGTCGCTGACCTCCAGAAAGTTGACGTTGATAAGTTGGTTGCAGCGATGGTTTCGCTCGGAGGAATGTGCGTAGGACCCGAAAGAGACGGAAAGTATTTGCCGCTGGATCCCTATGAGGCTTACGCAAAGGGAGCAGCTAAAGATATAGAATTCCTTCAGGGTATCAACAAGGACGAACTGAACTACTTCCTGGTGATCGCCGGAGGAGTAGAGCCTTTTGTTGTGTATGCGTCTAACCGTATGAAAGAAAATTTCACCGTGCTGACGGACGAAGAGAAAGCCCTTGTCGAGAGCTTCTGCAAGGATATCAAGGGAGAGAGCTACGAACCGTTTGTCAGACTGTACGATCAAATCTGGTTTATCGCGCCCCTGTTCAGACTGACGGAAAACCAGACGAAGGCCGGTGGAAAGTCATACAATTATTACTTCACGGTTGAATCTTCTGTGCCTCTCATGAAGAGCGGACATGCTGTAGAGCTTTCGACGATCTTCAATCACCCGGAGGAAACTTTCGTAGCCGGGAGAGCCTTCGATGAGACCTTCTCGAAGACGATGCGCAAAATGTGGGTCCAGTTCGCCAAAACCGGAAACCCGTCGCTCAGCGCGGAGATCTCGCCGGACGGCAAAGCCCACGAGTGGCCTCTCTATGATTTGGAGAACAAGGGCTTTATGGTCTTAGACGAGTTTGATATCCACCCTGCCAAAGAATCCGAGTTAAAGCTTCTTGACTGGGAGAGGTGCTATTTCCTGACCAAATATTTTTGCCTGTAAATAAGTTGTTGTAGGAGGCGAAGATTATGAAAATCTCTAAAAAACTGTTTGCTCTGTTTCTGGCGGCGCTTATGGCTTTAGGTTTTGCCGCTTTCGGCGATCATCCGGCAAAAGCGGCTGAGGAAACATCGGAAGTGCAGCTCAGGAGTCCCGACGAAGTAAGAGCGATACTCATGGCTCAGTACGGCGAGAACAGGCAGATCACCGACGGAAATTATGACAAGTCGCTTGCGGTAAAGTGCGTCAATGGTACGTTCGTCGGCAGAAAAACGGATGGGATCATAACATATAAGGGCATTCCTTTTGTTAGCAAACAGCCTGTCGGTGAACTCCGCTGGAAAGCTCCTGTTGATGTCCTCCCCGATGATGGCGTATATGAAGCGTATTACAATGAGAAAAGCTGCCCACAGCCTGAAAGTCTTGCCGATGTTGCTTCTTTTTACGCTCAGGGCGAAGACTGCCTGTATTTGAATATATGGAAAGCTGACGAAGCAGCGGCAGGTGCAGAAAAGAAACCCGTCATGGTATGGATCCACGGCGGTGCTTTTCAATGGGGCGGGACAGCTGATCCAACGTATGACTGTTACGAGCTTGTCAAAGAAAATCGTGATGTCATCTTCGTCTCTATCGCGTATCGAGTCGGGGCTTTCGGCTTCCTGCATCTATCTCACCTCCCGGACGGCAAAGACTACCCCGACGCGCAAAATTTAGCGATCATGGATCAGGTGATGGCGCTGAAATGGGTGCATGAGAACATCGCAAACTTCGGCGGTGATCCTGATAACGTCACTCTTTTCGGAGAATCGGCCGGCGGTGACAGTGTAACGACGCTTCCGCTGGTCGAAGGCTCGCATAAGTACTTCAAGAGGGTCATTGCCCAAAGCGGCACGCCTGTCCTGTCGAGGAGCATAAAACAGTCGATCGATGACACGAATACATTGATGGAGAGGCTCGGCTGCAAGACTGTTGCTGATTTGCAGAAGGTTGACGTCAAGAAGATCCTTGAAGCAACAGAAGATTTCCTTATGTGCATAGGGCCTGAAAGAGACGGAAGGTATTTGCCGCTGGATCCGTATGAGGCTTACGCAAAGGGGGCTGCGAAAGATATCGAGATCCTTCAGGGCTGCAACAAGGACGAAATGAACATGTTCGTTCTCATACTCGGCGGAGGAGATCCTTTTCTTGAGTGGATCAGCAAGCGCCAAGCAAAGAATTTCACTCAGCTGACGGACGAAGAGAAAGCCCGTGTCGAGAGCTTCTGCAATGACATTAAGGGAGAGAAATTCGACCCGGTTTGCCGTCTGTATGACCAGAGCTGGTTTATTGCGCCTCTGTTCAGGATATCGGAGAATCAGGCCAAGGCCGGCGGAAAGTCCTACACATACTTCTTCACGGTAGAGTCCTCTCTGCCGCTGCTGAAGAGCGGACATGCTGTCGAGCTTGCGACGGTCTTCAATCATAAGGATCCGGCTGGAAGAAATTTCGACGAGACGTTCTCGAAGACTTTGCGCAAAATGTGGATCCAGTTCGCCAAAACCGGGAATCCGTCGCTCAGCGCAGAAATCTCACCGGACGGCAAAGAGCATATTTGGCCGTTATACGACTTGAAGGACAAGCAGGTCATGATCTTCGACGAGTTCAACATCCACGCGGAAAAGGAATCCGTGAGAAAGATCGTTGATTGGGAGAGGACCTATTTCCTGACGAAGTATTATTGCTTGTAGTCGTTTCAGCTCTATTGCTATAACAGCTGAGAAAGTTCGCGCAGGTAATTTGACTGAGGCCGATATACGCTTTTTGGAGGCATCCCTCCCGTCGAAGCGGATCCAATCTGCCTTGAAAACTGCCCCCTCAATAAAAAGATGGGGGCTTGGCGGACGAAGGTAACGAGTATGCGGAGGCGGCTGACTGAGCCGCAAGCTTCCAGTCAATCCAGATTTAAGCGAAAAAACGAAAATGCAGCCCGGGATTTCCGCACTCAGCGGAGCGTTCCGGGCTCTTTTTTATCCTGAAGGGCTGCGGGCGGCCGTTGGGGCTTTTCGTGGTACAATTGATGTCGATTTTATGCAGAAAAGCATGATATATTGCGCGAGGGCGGTGGCCCCTCTTCGGAGGTTGAACTGTATGAGTGAAACAAAGTCAAAAATGCAGCAGTACGCAGCGGGACTGAGAGCCGGTGTGCCCGTCATCCTCGGTTTTGTGCCGGTGGGCATCGCCTACGCGGTTATGGCGCAGCAGGCGGGGTTTTCCGTGTTCGAGACGATCTTCATGTCTGCGGCTGTCTTTGCCGGCGCCAGTCAGATGATGGCGGTGGGGATGTATGTTCAGGGCGCCGGGCTGGCGGCGATGATCGTGGCGACGTTCATTTTGAACCTGCGGCACCTGATCATGAGCACCTGCGTTGTGGACAGGATGAAGGAGCGCAGCATGTCCGTGCTGCTGCTGGCGGCTTTTGGCGTGACCGACGAATCGTTTGCCATCTTTACCACAGGCAGCGAGGAAAACTCCACGAGCTCCTATTTCCTCGGCCTGATCACTGTTACCTATTCGTCGTGGATCGCGGGGTCGGCCATCGGGGCGCTTGCTTCCGGTCTGCTGCCGCCGATGCTTTCGGCCAGCCTTGGGATCGCGCTGTATGCCATGTTTATCGCCATCCTTGTGCCCGGGCTGAAGGGCAATCTGCGGCTCGGCATCCTGGCGGCGGGCACGGCGCTTGTGAATCTGGCGCTTTCCCGGGTGATGGCTTCAAGCTGGGCGCTGATCGCTTCAACGCTGATCGGAGCGGCTGTGGGAACGTGTTTTGTCGATCTTGAAGGGGAGGGCTCGGACGATGAATAGGGCCGACATCATGCTGCTCATTTTGGGGATGGCCGCGGTGACCTATCTGCCGCGCGCGCTTCCGGCTGTGCTGATCGGGAAACTGCGCTTCGGCACCAGGACGGAAAAGTTTTTGCGGCTGATCCCCTATACGGCGATGGCGGCACTGATCTTCCCCGGAGTGCTTTCGGCGGACGCTGCCCGGCCCGAGATCGGGCTGATCGGTGGGGGCGTGGCGGCCGTTCTGGCCTGGAGAAAGTGTCCCGTCATGGTCTGCGTGCTGGCGGCGATCGGCGCCGATTTTCTTGTGTATATGCTGGGATAGCTGAAAACGTCTTTTTTGTCCGTCACGGTGTCGGCTCTTGAGCCTGCGTTCCCGAACGCCCCGGTAACAGCCTGATCTGCACATGATGTTGACGCTGTTTCTGAAGCGATGTGCCGATATGGTGTTCCTGCCCGGTATCGTGCCGCGAAGCTGTCTTATTTGAAAATAGCTATACCCCGTGACGGATCGTCTCCAGAGGTCCTCGCGGGGTGTTTTTTATAGTTGTTCAATGGATAACAATTTTTTATGGCGGAACAAATTTGTCGTTTTAAGCACAGCCGATGTTCCACGTGGAACAAATGTCGTGAACTCATGTGCCCAGGCGTATGCGTGCTGTTTTTTGTGATTGTTGTTCGCGCGTCTGCGGCGCGAAAGCGACGGTCGTGATGGCAAAATTTTTGTGATGACTGGTGACAGCGTTTTTGTCTAAAATAATAAAAGCCGATATCGACGAGATTATAGTTGCTGACGAATGTAGTTGTATTTTTATACAATTTCTTCACGCCTGCATTGAAGAAAACGAACAAGTTTAGTATAATACCCCTATTTATAAAGGACGGCAGTCTGCCCAGCGTCACGGGCAAAAACGGAACGCCGTCGTGGCTTTCCGCTTGGGAGGTACGATCATGGCAGCGGGTATCAGTTTAGAACGCGTAGAAAACAGTCTTGTTCGCATGGCCTGTTGGCGGCGGAAGGGGGATTGTCGGCGCGTTCTTTTTTATTTGATATATATTTCACATTGTGGGCTGCGCAGCAGTGCGGTCTTCGTTAAAACAGGAAAGGGACAGGAGTGACGCCCCATGGCAGGGAAAAAGAAGGAACGTATCAAGGCACGCCGGCGCGACTTGGCCGACAAAATCATCGCGGCGGCGCTTTCCACCTCCACTATTCTGTCGCCGCTCCCGGCTGCCGCGTCAAATTTGTCGGTGCACGAGGGGTTCAAGAATTCGACGGCGGTCACCAAGAGCAGCGACGGCAAAAAATTCACCGTCACGACCACAAAAAAGAATGGCGACGCTGCGTTCAACCGCTTTTCCGCGTTCACGCTCGATAAAGGCCACATCGCCAACATGGTGCTGCCCGGCGGCACCAGCAAGCTCTACAACTTCGTCGATGCCAAGATCGACGTGCAGGGCACGGTCAACGCGCTCAAGGCTGAAGCCAAAAAGATCGGCGGGCATCTGCTGTTCATTTCGCCCAAGGGCATGATCGTCGGCGAACAAGGCGCGATCAACGCCGGCAAGTTTTCGGCGGTCATCGCCGACCAGAGCACCTACGACGCCATCCTGGGCCAGAACGAGCCGTGGGCACATGCCAAGTTCAAACTGATGGATCAGGGCTACGTGGCCCTGGATAAAGCCGGCAGCATCGTCGTTAAAGGACGCGTTTCGGCGCCCGGCGGCATCGAGTTGAAAGCCGCCAAGGTGGAGACGGCGGCGGGCGCCAAACTCGACACGCGCACGCTCGATTTCAGCAAGCTCGTCAAAGTGGACGACATCTCCGGTTCCGGCGTTTCGGTGAATGCCGACTCGCTCAAGCTGACGCGCGACGGCAACGGCGACGTGCGACTGGAAGCGATCGCCGCGGACGGCGGCGAGGCCAAGATCGAACACGCCGGCGCTATCGCGGCGGCCGGTTCGGTCGTGATGCGCGCCCGCGCCTCCGGAGCCTCTGCCTACGAACCCGAAGCCGACAAGGACGTGGACGCCGGCAAAAAGGAGACGCCGTTTTCCGGTTCGGTGAGCTTCAACGCCGCGCCCAAGGCCGCTGTCACGGCCAAAAGCGGCAGCACCGTCTCGGCTGACGCCGACATCTCCGCGACGGCGCGCGTCTGGAACTACCGCGAGGATTCGTTCTTCGGCGAAAAGGGCGTGAACGTGGCCAAAGAGCTGCTTG
>Ga0129306_1001321_pt1 | contig 28893 bp, 12 predicted proteins | sample P827metagenome_FD_94438 | JGI IMG/M metagenome (GOLD analysis project Ga0129306, IMG submission 94438) | Capybara group fecal microbial communities from Wisconsin, USA - P827 metagenome | ecosystem: Host-associated > Mammals > Digestive system > Large intestine > Fecal | place: USA: Wisconsin...
AAACGCGAAGCACAAGGCGAAACGTTAGTGAAGCCCTTTTGTCAGCCATCGGAGTTGAATCTCAAACCGCGAAGGCAAAGGAATGCGCATGTGACGAAAGAAAAGTCCTCCCAAGCTGCATAGTGGGTACCTCCCGAGGTACATGGCAGGTACCTCGCGAGGTGGGCATAGGGTACCTCGCGAGGTGGGTGGTGGGTACCTCGCGAGGTGGGCATAGGGTAAGCAATACAATGCTACGGCGACGGAACCCCCTGCAAGCGATCTGTTCACTACTGGGCCACGCTACTCAACGCAAATGACGGCGCTCGACATCAGCGACGACAAGTCCGGCAAGGGCGAATCCGAAGATTGCCGTCGTATGGGCGACGGTCCCGTTTATCCGAGCCTTCGTAGAACACCATTCGTGCTTCGCGAGCGACGGATCGCCAGGACCGTCATCCTTCGGGCAGACGCATTCGCCCAGCCCGCATCCGGCCCCCGCCGGACCGAGGTTCTCCCGGCGCTCAGGCGACCAGACGCAGGTGAAGCGCCGCTTCGGAATGCCCCCCGTCTTGCGGAACTTCTGCCGCAGGGCGCGCGCGAGCCCGTCACCCTCGACCTTTGTGAAGTCGCTGCTGCGAATCTGGAACGGATCCATCTTGAGCGCCGCGCCCATGGAGGCGAAAAGCGTCACCGAGGGGATGGACAGCGCATGCCGGATGAGACGGGCCTTGCACTCGAGCGAGTCGATCGCATCAATGACATAGTCCCATCTCTCAAGCTCGAACTCATCCGCGCTCGCCTCCTCGTATATCTTCTGGCGCACGTCAAGCTCTACGTCCGGATTGATCTCGCGCAGCCGGTCGGCCAACGCGGCGACCTTGACCTTTCCGATCGTCTTCACCGTCGCCATCAGCTGGCGGTTCACGTTCGTCGGGCAGATGCGGTCCGAATCTACAAGCATCAGGCGGCGCACGCCGGAGCGCACGAGAGATTCCGCGCACCAGCTTCCGACCCCGCCGAGTCCGAAGATGGCTACGCCCGTCTCCGCAAGCGCCCCTGCGGTGTCCGTCCCAAGCATCAGCCGCGTCCTTGCGAACAAAGCCTTTGAAATCTGCGTCTTTTCACTCATGGCCGTAATTATCCCAAAACAGGCGCCGAGTGTCAATCCGCAGCAAGGCTTTGCGCAGAAGACATTCGCGGCTATTCGACGGATATCACGTAGAACGCGGCTGTGCCATTCATCGGCGCACGGAACTCGGCGTCGCCGTCTGCCGTGAGCGAGATCGGCTCGACGCCAGCGGCCGCGGACCACTCCGAGGTCGGCGCAAGAAGCGACGCCGAACTCCTGAGCGTGTAGGTGAAGCCAGCCTTCGCGGCGAATGGTATAACGAGATACATTGTGTCATCATCGCCTTCGCCCTTCACTACGGAAAGCCCCACGAGTTCGTCGCTGCCGGTGCGCGAGCCGATGACCGGCTGCGGAATCTCTCCCGAGGACACCGCGACCGTGATCGTTCCGTCTCCGTTGTCCGTCACGAGCCAGGCAAGGGTGCCGCCGATTGCGAGGGCGTGTCCGTTGGTCGTGATCACATAGCTTCCAACAGCCGTCGGATTCCAGCTCGCGTCCCAGAGAAGCGCCACCGGAGTCTCGCCCGAGGCGATCGCCTCAGCAACAGTCTGGTATTCAACGCCGTCCGCCTGCGCAACGTTCGTGTCCAACACCTCGCAGCGGTACGCTCCCTCAAGCGACGCAACTTCGCCTTCACCGAGATAGCTGACGGACGAGACGCCGGTATTCTTCGCCGTCATCGGATGGGTGCCGAGCGAGACTCCTCCGACGGTATAGGACACCGTGTTCTCCACGCAGTCAAGAACGAGCGTGACCTCGACCGGCGTCGAGATGTTCGCCGCTACGGTCAGATTCGTGACCACTCCGCTAGCCGTCAGGAAAGCATAGCGGCTGACGCCTCCGACCTCGACGGCGGCGATGCCCGCGCGCGCCGACACGTCAAGCGACTCTTCGGTGCAGTCTCCGAAGCAGAATGTCGTGGAGATCATCACCACCGAGTCTTTCGGCGCGGCAGTGCCGGCCGTGAACGTCGCGTTTGAGACCGCTATCGATCCGTCGGCGACTTCAGCAACGTCTCCGGTCCACGCGCCGGTAGAGCCGAACGTCTCCGCCGTCTCATTGATCCAGTCCTCGTCTTCGTCAATGCCGGGCGCACCCTGCACGAGCTCGACGTCAGTCGTGCGGATAACCCCGTTGACGGAGAGCGTCGCCGTACCCTCGTAGATTTCGCCGGCCGCGGCATCCGCAGCGGGCACCTCGAACGTCACTACACCGTTCTCGGAATCAATCACGCCGACATAGATGGCGTCGCCGACCCTGAGAGTCGCCGTCGCCTCCGCGCCCTCCGGAATGTCGCCAGTGAACGAAAGCGTCACGACGCTTCCGTTGTAGTCCGTTCCGGGACGCGCCGAAACTTCGCCGATCACAATCGGAGCCGGCGCCGGCGGCGTGTCGCCGGTGTCCTGCGCATCGCCGTAGAAGAAGATGTCCGCCGCGCCCGCGTTCATCGCGGCGTACTCCGCCGCGACCCATGCGGCGTCCTTAGATCCCTTCGAGAAGCGCACCTCGTCGATCCAGCCGTTCCACGCGGCGTCGCCCTTGGCTCCAGACGCGATGTTGCAGTTGTTGCCGAAGACAAGCGGCGCATCGTTGTCGATGCATTTGGCAATCGACGCCCAGCCCGTGCTCACGCCGTTCTTGTATAAAGTGCACGTCGAACCATTGTAGACAAACGTGAGATAGGCCCATGTACCCTGGAGTCCCTGATTCTCGTCCAGCACCCGAGCGCCCGATCCGCTCGATCCGCGCGGCCATATCTGCGGATTCGACCCCGTGTTGCTGTTGCTCTCGATGGCAAAGGCGTTGATGTACGCACCCTGCGTGGTATTGTCCGACCTTGTGCGCTTGTAGAAGAAATGATCGTAGTAGTAGTTGTAGCTGTCGTGCTTGAACCAGCCGGAGATAGTGAAGTTCTCTCCGCCGTCGATCGGGCTATTGTCACCAGAGTCGTTCACCCAAACGCCGCCATAGTTGTAGTTCCCGGCCATCATTCCCGTCGAATCGTTGGTCCGGAAGCCCTTGCCGAACCGGCCAGTCTCGTTCGTGACTGTATGCTCTGCGATGTGGCCGTTGATGCCCTCGGTAGCCGTCGAGTTCGCATACATTCCGTATGAGTTCGCGGCCGTATCCGCTGTCGCCTCCTCGAAGTGCCACACGCCGGTGTAGCCAGTCCAGACGTCCGCCGGATCCTCGGACGATGCCGCGATGCTGCCGTAGTACATTGTAATCGTCGTGTTCTCGGCAGTCGAGGGAAGCTTCACCCAGACAAGCGACTCGCCGTCTTCGTTCCAGGTGTCGACCTCGTGCGGAATCGGGGCGCCGTTTTCATCGCAGAACATCATGTCCCCGCCGTTGGCAAATGTGAAATCGTCGTAGTCGAATCCGGAGATCGTCGCCTCGCTCAGCTTGACGAGCGCAGGAATGCCGGTCGTTATCGCATTTGCCGCAAGGTTCGTGGCGAGGGTGATCTCGACATATTTACTGAATCCGTCCGGCTTTGGCGCGGGCGCCTTGTACACGTAGGTCGCGGATACAACGGCGCTCGGATCCATATCCTGCATGTAGGCGCGCGCCTTTATAGTCGTGGTAGCTTCAAGTACGATCGGACCATCGTAGAGCGAACTTGAGTCCGTCGGATCAGATCCGTCGAGCGTGTAGTAGATCAACGCGCCCTCCGTCGCGCAGGAGATCGTCACGTTCGTCGACGGATAGAACCTGGTCCCGGACGCAGGCTCGAACGCGGGCGCCGCGGCGCGGTTGCTGTATTCGTAGCATCCCATGGACGGCGGATTCTCGAAATCAACGCCCGCAAGGTCCAACCCGATTCCGGAATAAGTCGTGCCGGCACCCTTCGCAGGCGAGTCCGAGGCAATGGCAAAGTCTCCCGCAGCCGCGTTCGCGAACTTCGGGTCTCCTGTCTGGCTGTTCTCGCCGAGCAGGTCGTCCTCAATGTCGAAGAAACAGTAGTCCACGCCACCGGTGTAGTTCAGGTCCAAGGTCTTCGTTGCGCCCGCCGTCGTGTTTCCGGCAATGATGCAGTTGACCATCGAGAACTTCTTGTTCGAATCGTTGGCAATATAGACGGCACCGCCATGTGAGGTGTTCTCGTTGTTGCCCGCTATGTTGCCGACAATCGTCGTGTTGCGGACAGTCACGGAGTAACTCCGGTACACCATGTCGATTCCGATGCCTCCGCCTTTGCCATAACCGTCGGGCTTGGCCGAACGATTCCCGTAGATAAGGCAGGCGTCAATCGTTATCGCGCCGTTCGGCAGGTAGGCGCCGATGCCTCCGCCGCCAAAGTCACTTGCATTCGATATGCTGACCGAATTATCCGCGACGATGCAGTGGTCGACCGTTCCTCCCGCACTGGCGTTGGGAAATCCAACGCCGCCGCCGAACTTGACGTTGGCCTCGCTCACCGAGTTGTTGGTGATGCAACACCAGGAGACCGTTCCGCCATCAATGCACACGCCACCGCCGAACTTGTAGTTTGTGCCGGTGACCCGTCCACCCGTCATCGTGACGTGCTCTACCTTCGCGCCGCCGGAAACCGTCGCGACGCGTGTATACTCCGAAGGTGTCGCGGCGACCTGCTTGATGATCGTGTTGTCCCAGCCCTGGCCCGCGAGCGTGACGCCGTTCGTGACCATCAGCTGCGTGTCGATGTAGAAGATGCCGCTTCCGAGCTCAACGCTGCCGCCACTTCCCGCCGCGTCTATTGCGGACTGGATTGCAGCGACGTCGGACGAACCCGAACTGTCGCCAGAAGGCGCAATGGCGTCTGCAGCGGCGACTGACGCCGCCGAGGCAATCAAACCGAGGACAGTATTCTTGATTTTCATTTTCGGAGCCCCTTCCTTGTGATCGATACGCGAATATTATACTAAAATTATTGCGCTTTGACACTTATACGGAAGTATCATATCCCGTCTATACCAAAGGGGCGCTTCCGAACACCGTCTACGGCGCGGTCGAGGAGACGACGATGCGGTAGAACGCCTGTCGATCGCCCGCTTCGAGGGCTATCGACAGCTCCTTCTCGCCCGCAAGAAGCGCCGCGCCTTTCGTCCATGTGGACGCATCGATCACGAACGGCTGAGAGAGGTCGGTCGTCTTCTCGAGCGCGTACCAACAGTTCGCCTGGACATCCGAAACGCCCACCTTCACAGTTGACCCTGAGAACGTGATGGACGCGGCTTCTGGCGCCTCGGGCGTCGCTCCGCCGGCAACCGACACCGTCACGGTGCCGTCGCCGTTGTCCGTCACCGAGTAGGCAAGGCTCCCGCCGACGACGAGGAGATGTCCGTTCTTCGCGAAGGTGTATTCTCCGGCGGCCGTCGGATTCCAGCTCGCGTCCCAGAGAAGCTCCACCTGTCCGCCGCCGAACGCCACGGCGTCGGCAACAGTCGCATACTCCGCGTCTCCGGCCCTGGCGAGGTTCGAATCAAGTCCCTCGTAGGAATACTCCCCTTCAAGTGAGGCGACGTCCGTTGCGCCAAGATAGCGCACCTTCGACACGCCGGACGCCTTCACGGCGAGCGGATGCGTGCCAAGGTCTACGCCGTCGACGGAATAGGAGACTGTGTGCGCCGTTTCATCGAGAACCACCACGACGCGCACGGGCGAGGAGAGGTTCGCGGACACGGTTTCGTTCGTCACGACTCCGTCCGCCGTCGTCATTGCATAGCGGTCTGCATCGGACGCCCTGACCACCCAGATGCCGGCGCGCGACGACGCATCGTGAGGCTGCCCCAGCACGGCCCTGAAGTCGAACGTAGACGCTATCGTGACCAGAGCGCCGCGAGGCGCGGACTTTGCCGCCGTAAACACCGCGTTGGAGACGCTTATCTTTCCCGCGGCGGCGGAGACCTGCTCTCCCGACCAGCTGCCCGTCGTCCCGAAGTCCGACGCCGACTCGCAAATCCACTCTGCATCCGCTTCCGTCCTAAGCGTCCCCTGCACAAGGGATACCTCCTTCGAGTATACCGCCCCGTCTACAGTGACGGATACAGTTCCGGAATACGTTCCGCCCGCAGTGACCGCATCGGACGGAATTTCAAACGCCACAGCGCCGTTCTCAGCATCGACAGTCCCGGCGTATTCCGCGCCGCCCAGCATGACCTTTGCGGAGACGTTCGCGCCGGCGGGGACAGTCCCCTCGAATTCCACAGTGACCATGCTGCCGTTGTAGTCCGTGAGCGGACGCGCCGCCGGCTCGCCAAGCGCGAAAGGGGCTGGTCCTTCGGCAGCCGAGACATAGACCTCGTGGAATCCTAGCGACCCGCTCTCGGGCGCGGAAGGCAGGATGGCGGGAAGCACTCCTGCTGCAAGGCCCGGCACCGAGCAGACCACGGTGCATTTCGTAGACGCAACTGCGGGCAGACCAATCGTGGTGTTCGTTCCGTTCGCCAGGAAGGAGACGTACTTGCCGTCGTACTTCGAGGCTGCGGCCTCTTCGTCCACGAAGATGTTCTGCGTACCCGCGAACGTTGGGAAATGGTTGCCCTTCAGGTTGTCGCCTCCTATCGCGGCGACCGTGCCGCCGTTTATGTTGACGTTGTAGCCGTTGACGTCGAATCCGAACGAACCGACGGTCCTGGACGGATCGTCCGTCGGCTCCTGCGCCGTCGTGTACGCGAGCACGAGTCCTCCGGCGATCGTGATGTCGCCTGCGTTGACGTCGAACACGTCGTTGTTGAGCGAGAGTCCGTAGAACTTGCCGCCGGTAATGAGAACGCCCGTCTCCGCCCCGACGCAGTCGTCCGCCGAAACGACCTCGACGTGTCCGCCCTCCATCTCGAAGACTGTCGCGCAGCTGAACGCCTCGGACCCTTCGCCGCGCACGTCGACCGAGATCCGCGAACCGCGCTTTACGGTGATCGACTTGTCCGACTTGAAGACCCTGTTGGACAACGACGCATCATCTCCCGTGACGGATATGTCACCGCCCTTTAGCTTGATTTTCCCTGCGAAGTTGAAGAGCCTCGCCTCGGAGCCGACCAGCGTTCCCTGCACCGAGGAGTCGTTCTCCACCTCGGCGTCGACGGATCCCTTGTTGCCGTAGAGCGCCGCGCACTTCGTGCCTTCCACCGTCGCCACAAAGCTGCCTCCAGCGCCGATGCGGCAGAACATGTCCTTGTTTGCGATGTAGATTCCGTAGCACTGCTGCCCCCCGACCGTGACGTCCACAGTTCCCTCGCCCTCGACGGCGAAGCCTCCCGTTACGTTCACCGCCTTCGCCTTCGGCGTGTCGCTCGCGTACTCGACCCTGAACGTTCCGTTGGAGACGATGAGGTCGCAGACGTTCATAAGCGGATCGGCCCCGGTCCCTGAGAGCGTGAACGCGCCCTCTTCCGCGAACACGACGGATCCCGCCGCGTCGATGCGGGACGCAGCGTTGGCCGTGCCGCGGCAGTTGTTGAGGACGTAGGTGCCTACGCCGAGCGTGAGCCCCGCGCGGAAGTTCGCGTTGCTGAAGAAGTACTCGCCCGGCTCGGAGATCACGACGCCCTCGGCGTACTCGCCGGAGTAGAAGGCGCCCTCGGGGATGGACGAGCCCTTCAGCTCAACGCGTTCGAGCGCAGACCATTCGCCGGCGGCGGAGCGCAGACGGGCCGAGAGCACGATACCCGAATGCGGCACCTCTAGCGCGGCGGCATAGGCTTGCGCCGACGTGCTTACGCCGCCGCCCTCAAGCCGCGGATCGGATCCGTCGGTGGTGTAGTAGACCGTTCCGGACGACGCGGAGGCAATCGTTACCGGCGCGTCGACCTGCTCTCCGCCGAGCAGACGCTTGCCGTCGGACGCGGCAACTGCCGGAGCGTCCACCGAAGGATACCATCCGAGGCCGCGGTATCCAGCGATGAGATAAGGCGTGCGTCTGGCGATGAACGACAGGTGCCTCCCGCACGCCTCAAGCCAATCGGCGCGCGTGCGTCCGTCGCCCCAGCGCGCGGCTTCGCAGACGACGGCGTCGTCAAGCTCCTCCATCCTCGCGCGGTAGCGCGCGGCCGACGCGTCGGCCGAAAGCGCGCCGTCCGGACGCAGGACGTGCCTGTAGACGAGATCCGCGAAGACCATGCGGTATTCGGCGTTCTGGAGCAGCTGGTAGTTCAGCTCGGCCGCGCCGAACTTCGCAAGCGTGTTCCACGGAGTTCCGTAAGGCGAGGCGCTCGTTCCGAACGTCAGGCTGTCCGCCTTATCGACGTCGCCGAAGCCGAGGTAGTTCCCGAGAGTCGCCTCCGTGTCGTGGCGATTCCATATGAACCCGTCGTAGAGCCCCTCTCCGTCCACGCGGTTGCGGAACGCGGCGATGTTGTTCACCTTGTCGGGCGCGGCCGGCGTGTCGCAGTCCGCCGTCCAGTGGGCGATGATCATGTAGTCGACGAGGTTCGTCACGTTGAGGTAGACGGGATAGGCGGGGTTGCGCGTGCCGTCGGGGGAGAGGCCGCGTACGCGGTTGTAGTTGTCCGCGTGCTCCCCCGAGAACCCCTCCGCGGCAATCGCGTAGAGGCTGGCCCACGACGCGCCCTCTCCGTCGACCGTCTGCGTGGAGTAGCTGGGATAAGACGTGCGGACGACGTCGTAGCTCGACTCGAGTCCGCCGCAGTAGGTCGCGGCATAGCCCGCGGACATGCGCTCCTCCGTCTGGTATATCCCCCAGTAGACGCCGTTGATGAAGAGGTTGTAGTAGCGGCTGCGGTGGTACGGCTGGCCCATGTCGCGCTGTGTGTCGCGCGAGAACACCTCGTCGATGTAGGTGAAGTTCGCCTTGTCCGCCACCTTGTCGACGGAGTTGGCCCAGGACGTGTTCGCGACACGGAAGTCGATGCGGTCGAAGGAATCCGCGCCTTCGCCGCCGAAGAGCGGATGCTCGAGCTTGCTCAGGCCGTAGCGGCTGCGGAAGACGAGATGGAAGGCGTGCTTCGGGATTATCGGACGCCGGCTGCCTGCGCCGCGGATGCGGATTCCGCACGGGACTGTGAACTCGTCCGACGCGTCGACGGGGTTGATCTGCTCCACCATCGTCGGACGCTCCCAGCCGTCCGCCGCCGCGTTGACGTAGATGCCGGTCGTCGCGCCGAACATCAGCTCGGGGTCTATCACGAGCGAGACGGTGCGTATCGAATTCGTGAAGCCGTTCAGAAGCCTCGCCCTGTCCGCGCCGTTCACAACAGCGCTCGACATCCCGTAGATCATCGTCTGCTGGCTGGACGACGCAGGGAAGCCCTCCGGCCTGTTGTCCTCGGACTGCAGCAGGATGTCCGAGAGGAAGAGATAGCTCGCCGACGAGTCGCACTGGAGGACGCTGTCCGCCTGCGGGACCGCGGCGCGCACAACAGTCGTCGAAGATATCTGGATGGGGCCAGTGTACTTCGCGGAGCTCGCCGTCGGGGAGGATCCGTCAAGCGTGTAGCGTATTTCCGCCGACGGATCTTCGGGGCAGGAAATTGTCAGCGCGAACGGCTCGTCCTTGTATCCGTGCGGCTCGCTGAAGGCGACCGTGGGCGTAGGCGCGCCCCTGACGACGGTGCCGTTCGCGGCGAGCGGAGTCGGCTCGAGGAAATACCCAGTCGACTCGCCGTCCCCGACGCGTCCCCAGGAAATGCCCTTCACCTGCCTGCCGAAGTTCGCGATCTCGCTGACCTTCGTCCCGTCGGGGCGCGCGAGAAACAGCGGCTCGCCCGAGGTGGAAAGCCCTGTCGCGACATGGGCCTCGGACGGCGTCCAGAGCGTGTAGTCCTTGTCGCACCAGACGACGGCATAGCCATGCGCCGGGACGATGCAGCTTCCCGCGATCTTCGTCCACTTGGACATCGCCTTGCCGGGGTTGTCGTACAGGTACCATCCGGTAAGATCGACCGAAACGTCGCCCCCGTTGCGCAGCTCCACCCAGTCAATCCCCCTGCCGCCATTCGCAGTGTTGAATCCGCTCTCGTCGTCGTTCGATGCGCAAAGCTCGTTGATCACGACGCTCACGGATCCGACGGAAACCGCGACCGGACGTCCCTCTTCCGGCAGCGTCATGCTCTCCCTGACCTTGAAGGACATCGTGTTCGACGAGAGGACGTATCCGCTAGCCGGCGCGAACACCACCGTAACGGTCTCGCGAGGCCTCACAAGATAGGTGCCGTCCGCCTCCGCCGCGACCGGGACGCCGTTGGCCGTCACCCCCGAGACGCGCATGTTCTCCAGCTCAGGGACGGCAAGCGCGACACGCGCCTCTGGATCCAGCTCGTCGAACGCCTCGCCGACGACGAAGCCGCCAATGCCCTGGGCGTACTCGGCCTTGACCCAATCGGCGGAAGCCGCGCCGGACTTCAGGCGGAACTCGTCAAGCAGCCCCTTGAAGTGCGTCCCGCCGACGCCGGACACGCTGCCGATTGTTAGCGACTGGTTGTTGTCCTCGACTTTCGCAATGGAGCCCGACGCAACCTGCACGCCGTTCGCATAAATCGTCGCCGTCGCGCCTGCATAGGATACCGCGAGGTGCACCCACTGTCCGTTCATGGACGGCGTGTCCGCCACGACAGTGGTGTTATACGCCTTCCCGCAGACCGAAACCTTGTTGAAGCCGTCGAGGGTGCATGCAAATCCGTCATCGAAATAGTGAACCATGCGCGCGAAGATGCGGCAGCCGGTCGGATCTGCCGTCGCCTTGACCCAGCCCGAGACGGAGAACGTGTCGCCGACGGAGAACAGGTCGTAGCTAGGGACGACGAGATACGACTTCGTGCCGCCAGTCGCGTTTACGCGTGCCGCACCTATCACGCCGGATCCGGACGTCTGCTCTACGTTCGGCGTCGCAGCAAGTCCGTGCCCCGTCGCATCCGCTACCGCGCCGCTCGCCTCGTCCATGTGCCAGACGCCGACATAGGGCGACCACACGCCAGCGGCGGACAATGCGGACCCCTCGGGGGCCTTTCCGTACGACATCGTGAACACGGTGTTCTTGCTGACCTTCGGAAGGCCCACCCAGACAAGCGACTCGCCGGACGGATCCCAGCGTTCGACCTCGAATGGAATCGCCTCCCCGCCCTCGTCCTGAAAGCGAAGCTCGCCGGCGCTGGACGAGGAGAGCATGTCGGCGTACCGGAACCCCGCGGGCGAATCGTCCGCCAGACGAACCAGCACCGGGAAGTTCGCAAGCGTCGAGGCGCCGTCGTATCCGGAGCACGTGAATTCGGCAATCTTGCCGGACGGCGCGGCGGCAGATGCGCAGACCGCGGCGACGACAAGCACAAAGGCGACAATGGCATTCAGTTTCATATGCAGAACTCCTCTCAGTCTACGAAGAACCCGACGCCCTGGGTCTGGGCAGGAACGACTTCGGAGGATTGCACTCCGCCGTTCGCAAGGAACATGCCGACCGCCTGGTCGTATTCGGCCTTCACCCAGTCGGCGGATGCCGCGCCGGACTTCAGTCGGAACTCGTCAAGCGCGCCGTAGAGATAGCTCCTCGTGTTCCCGTAGCCCAGCGTCAGCGCAATGTTGTTGTCCTTTGCGGCGTTGATGGCGCCGCTCGTCGCGACAGGCGCGCCGTTCGCGTACACCGTCACTCCCGCGCCCTCGTACACCAGGGCGAAGTGCACCCACGCGTTGAGGGCTGACGGCATCTCTCCGCTCGCGTTCATGCTGTTCGAGCCGTTTGAGGCGCCGCGCACGTAAAAGCTAGTAGCCGAACCCTTAGCCAACTCGAACATCCATCCGTCCGTCGAGAACCAGCCCCACTGGCGTCCGACGATGGCTGCCTCGTTCCCGTTCTGCGCAGAGAGCCGGTACCACCCCGACACGGTAAAGGTCCCTCCCACGTCGAGCAACGCAGCGTCCGCGACCTCGAAATAGCTCTTGGAGGAGGAAGTGCTGCTTACTCGCGCGCCTCCGATCGCGCCGTCCGTCGACACCTGCGCAGTCGTGTCCGTGCCCATCTGCCTCGCCGTCAGCCCATGCCCCGTCGCGTCCGCGACATCCCCTTCCGACTCGGCCATGTGCCAGACGCCGACGTAGCCGGAAGCAGTCCAGGTGGAGGCGGAATCGCCATCCGCGGACGTCGAGCCGCCGTAGTGCATCGTGAAGCGAGACGTATTCGTGACGGAGGGCACCTTCACCCAGACGAGAGAGACGCCGCCGGGGTTCCACGACTCTATCTCGCAGGGAAGTACGCCGCCTTCGGAATCCTTGAACACAAAGTTCGTGGCAGAGCCGAAATCGGCGTAGCTGAATCCGCTGATGGCGGTCGACAGCCTCACGAGGACGGGAAAGTCCGCAAGTGCAGCGGACCCCTGGTAGCCTGACGTGGTGAAGGTGATGTACTTTGTGAAATCGCCCGACGTATCGTCTGGCGGGGCATCCCCTCCCGAACCGCCCTCTTCCGAGCCGCCACCTCCGGACTGTCCGCCGCCTTCGCCCTGACCTTCGCCCGGCACCAGCACAGAGACGGCGCCCGCGGAGAGGAACGACGCCGCTGACTGGTCGAACTCGGCCTTGACCCAGTCGGCGGAGCAGGCGGCGTCGCGGAGGCGGAACTCGTCGAAAAGCCCCGTGAAGTGTCCGTTGTAGAGTCCGCCCTTCGTGCCGAAGCAGAGCTTGTTGTTGCTGTCCTTCGCCGCCGTGATCGCGCCGTCAAGGACAACCGTTCCGTCGACGTAGACCTTCAGCGACGCGCCGTCATAGACTGCCGCGACGTGCCGCCAGCTGTTCATCGCGGACGGGATCTGTCCCGAAAGCGTTTCGCCGCCGTTGCCGCTCGCCTGCAGCGTCGTGGCGTCCGCGAGCGCGACCTCCCATTCCGGCGTCGCTCCGTCGGCGCTGCGCACCGCTATGCGCGCAAGTCCACCGCCGTCGATCGTGTCCGTCATCTTCACCCACCCCGACATCGTGAAGTCGCTGCCGAGGTCAAGAAGATAGGAGTCGCTCACGACGAGCATCGAGCGCCCCGTCCCCTTGTTCCGCACCGACGTGTTGACGCGGGCCTTTCCGAAGACGCCCTGTCCAGCGACAGAATACGACGCGCCGCTTCCGTTCGGCGAGGCGGTCAGTCCGTTGCCGGCGGAGTCGGAAACGTCGCCATCCGCCTCGGACATGTGCCATACGCCGACATAGTCCGCGGACCACGCGCGAATCGACTTGACTTCGTCCGTCGGCGTGCCGCCGTAGTACATCGTGAACGTCGTCGTCTTCGTAAGCGACGGAACCTTGACCCAGACGAGCGACGCGCCGTCCGCGTTCCACTCCTCGACATCGTAGTCGAGCGATTTTCCGTCCGAGTCGGCGAACCTGAGCTCGCTTCCGCTCGACGGATCGGACATGTCCGCATAGCTGAACCCCGTCGGCGAATTCGCGGCGAGTCGAACTGCCACTGGGAAGTCCGCAAGAGCCGACTCCCCGGCATAGCCCGACGCCGTGAACGTGATGCAGCGCGAGAAGAGATTCGTCTGCACATCCTGCGGCACGACAACAACCGGCTCGCCGGCCTCGCATTCGCGAATGCCGCGCAGCATCGCCATTCCGATCGTCGCGTCGAGGTGTCCCTGTTTGCTTGTCGCCGGCTGGTAGGCTGCGGCGAGCGATGTGCCGAGCAGCGTGTCGTAGTCCGCCATGTTTATCGAGAAGCCCGCCGAGAACGTTTCGACGCCGGAACCGGCGGAATCCTGCTCGACAGACGGATTCGCCGCGAGCGACGCAAGGCCGCGCTTGAAAACCACCTTGGAAAATTCGCCCCCGCCCATTCCCGCGTTGGCGGCAGCCTGCTTGAACGTCGCGAGCTGCGCGCTCGTGATCTTGACGGCGGGATGCACCGCATATATCTTCTCGTTGGAGTTCCACGCCGCCTCGGCGTTCGCCATCTGCCCGTCGTCCAGCCCCAGCGCGCGGAGAAGCGTCCGCGCCATGACTCTGTCGCCTGCGGGCGCCATATGGACGCCGTCGATCGTCGCCTTGTAGTGGAGCTGGTATTCGAGGTAGGACGTCGCGGAGCTGTTCTTCCAGTCCATGATCGCCTGCCACGTGTCGCAGAGGGGGACGTCGTATGTCGACGCGTATCCACGCACAGTTTCCGCGTATGCGCGCGTCACCTCTCCGTTCTCCGTGTTGAACTCAGCGAACGTCGGCGTCATGACGACAGGCGTTATCCCGGCGGCCTTCGCCATCTGCACCATCGCCTCGACGTCTTCGGGGCCGCTCGCCGGCGTCTGGTCGGACAGCGCCACGTCGTTAACGCCGGCGCTAATCGTCACGATGGCGGGATGACTGTCGACGACATCGTGCTGAAAACGCGCTCGCATCTGCGAGGCCTTCTCGCCCGGAACGCCGCGTCCGATCCAGTCGACCTCGATTCCGTTCGCGGCAAGTCCCTGCACCGTCAGCCTCACGTAGCCGTGCGAACGCTCGACGCCGTAGTGGGTGATCGAATCGCCCATGAAGACGATCCTGTCGCCGTTTTTGACCAGCATGCCGCCACTCGCGACAAACGCGGCAGAAGCCAGCAGACCCAGCACCATGCCCTTGATTTCCATGGCGGACACCAACAGGCCGAACCCCGTGTTTTGGATTTTGGTTTTCATCTTCTTGCAGGTTTTTATCTTGTTGCCAAGCACGCCAACATTATACAAAAAAGGCAGTGCTTTGACATCTATACGAAAGTGTCATTACCTGTCTATACCAAAGAGCTATGCCGCGTAGCTCGTGTTATTGCAATAAAAACAAATTTCGGCGGGCAAAATACCCGCCGATTGAAGATTGTCCGATGGACGATGGGATGCCTCCCTAGTCGTCCCCTCTAAGGAGTTCCGCCGTCTCGACGAGGCGGATGAACTCCGCGCGGTAACCCTCTGCGTCCTCCCCCTTCGCGGAGCGAGCGCGCTCGAGGACCGAGGCGAAGGACGCCGCGCCCTTGAACTTCGAGTCCTTGAGCAAAAGCGCGAATTCTGCGACAGCAGACGCGAAACGGAAGTCTTCCGACGGCGTCTCCAGGGTGACCGCGCGCTCGGAAATCGGAATCTCCTTGAGCATGCTCGTGTCGCCGTCCGGCTTCTTCCAGCGGAGCTTCACGGTGCAGACCTCGCCACGCCCGGACTCCGTGCGCTTCTGATACTTGAGAGGATCGACATCCGCGACCTTCTCCTCCGAACCCGCCGGCACGATCTCGTAGAGCGCCGTCATCGTGTGGCCCGAGCCGATCTCGCCCGCGTCCTTCTTGTCGTCGTTGAAGTCCTTCGCCGCCAGCTTGCGGCTCTCGTAGCCGAGGAGCCTGTAGCCCTTGACCTCCGCCGGATTGAACTCGAGCTGCAGCTTAACGTCCTTCGCGACCGTGAAGAGCGTTCCGCCGAACTCGTTCATCATCACCTTCTTTGCCTCGAGCACCGAGTCAAGGTACGCGTAGTTTCCGTTGCCAGCCGTCGAAAGCTTCTTCATGTTCGCGTCCTGGTAGTTGCCGCGTCCGACGCCAAGCACCGTGAGGAAAATTCCGCTCTCGCGCTTCGTGGCGATGAACTCCTCGAGCAACTTCGGGTCGGATATCCCCACATTGAAGTCGCCGTCAGTGATCAGAATGACGCGGTTGTTCGCATTCTTGTCGAAGTTCTTCTTCGCTTCCTCGTAGGCGAGCTGGATTCCGCCTGCGCCGTAAGTGCAGCCGCCACACCTGAGCCCATCGACAACGGCATGGATCTTGTTCTTCTTGCTTCCTGGCGTCGAGGCAAGCTGCACCGTGGTGCCGTCCGCGTAGGTGACGATTGCGACGCTGTCTTCGGGGCGAAGCTTGCCAACAAGCATCTTAAGCCCGGACTTCATCATCTCGAAGCCGCCGTTCCCGCCCATCGAGCCCGACACGTCGATGAGGAATGTCAGATTGCACGGCGGCAGCTTCTCGACAGGAACTTCCCGCGCCTGCACGCCGACCCTGAGAAGCTTGTGCGTTGGCGCCCACGGGCAGACGCCCATCTCGCACGCGACGGCAATCGGATCGTCGCCCTTCGGCTGCGGATAGCGGTACTTGAAGTAGTTGACGAACTCCTCAAGCCGCACGGAACCCTTCGGAGGTTGACTCTTCCACTCGGTCAGATAACGGCGCATCGTAGTGTAGCTCGAAGTGTCGACGTCGAGTCCAAACGTCGACAGCGGCTCGCTCTTGGGATCGCGGTATTCGTTCTCCTGAATCTCCGCATAGCGCTCGGTTCCGACGGGCTGGACTTCCGCTTCCCAACGTTCTTTTATTGATCCCGAGACCACCTTGGCTCCAGCGTGGTCATTCCACGGCGTATTCGATTCGAGGTAACGCCGCCTCTCCATCGCACTACTCGTGTATCCCATTTCCCCACCGACCGCCATCGCCCCAATGGAGCCAGCGGAACGCGAGCCGACCATCGTCTTCATCGTGACGGGCGAACTTATGATCGCGACCGCATCCTTCGACGCAGGTGCAGCGGCAAATGATGGAGGGGGCGGTGGAATCGCTGACTCCACCGGTATTAGCGCTTCCTTGCATTGCCCAGCGACAAGATCTTTCGCAAAGTCTATTTCCGCATCAGGTTCGGATACGCGCTCATAAGACGTATCCGCCACAGTGGGCTCATCCACCACCCCCGACATGCGAATCACCCACTCCTGCTCTTGCTGATCGTGCATTAGCGTGACGACACCAAGTCCGAGCAAGATGACAAAGCATGCGGCTACGCCGAAGACCCTGCGCCACGAGACATGCACGATGCGAGGAATGTCTTTGTCGACAAGCGGAATGAAGTCTCCGCCCGAGACGAGGAACTCGCGCTCGTATTCGGCGACGATTCCGTCCGCGGCGAATTCGCCGCGCGCGGCACATCTGCCGCGGAGTTCCGCTAGCACATCGGCGTCCATCTCGTCGACGCGCCAGCTGCGCGCTACGAAACTGCGCGCTGCCGTGCATGCGTTCCAGAGCTGGTAGACCCTCTCCCCTTCGAGCGCCTCTCGCGGCGACGCGGGAACGGTGAACGGCGAGACGGGGACGAGCAGCCATCCGGCGACGCCGCGCTCTTCGGCGACGAGCGCGACGAACGGACGCGCCATGTCGGCGAAGATCCTTATCTCGCCGACCTTCACCGGCGCGTCGAATTCCGCTTCGCCGCGCGGCGCCTCTCCCCTGAACTTCGGACGGCTTCCGCCCTCCTTGTAGAGCTTCCACTCCTCTGCGAACGTCTTGTTCATCTTGCACCTCCGATCTCGGCGCGCAGCGCATCGGGCAGCGCGGCTTCGCAGGCTTCAAGGAGGATGCGCCCGAAGAGCGGACTATCCGCGCCCTCGATCGTCTTCGCCTCGTTTCTGAACTCCGCCATCGCCTTTTCCCTCATCGCGTAAGCCCGCGATTTTCCTACTCCTAGGCCCTCGAGGATCGCCGCGTCCGTAAGCGGTACATCCTGGGCCGTCGCATACAAAAGGGACGCGACGGCGCGCTTTTCCACTTTTGTCCTGAGGGAAATCCTTTCGAGAAGCGCGTCGACCTCGCGGCGCATCGGCTCTAGGTCGAGAAGAGCCGCGGGATCGCTCTCGGCGGACGGCTCGAGCGCGGCGATCTCCTCCGGACCCGCGCTCTCCCATTCGATGCGGCGGCGTCCGTCTGAACCTTTCACCTTGCGCGGACGCCACCCCTTGATGGAGGCGATCCAGTCGAGGACGATGTCGTGGACGCGCCCTGCGCCTGAGCCGAAGAGCGTGCCACACACGAAGTCGGCGAGGCGCATTCCCTCGACTTTGATGCGGTAGGCGAAGTAGGACTTGAGCGGCTTCTTCGTCTCCCGCGACCCCCTCAGCTTGAAGTAGGCGTCGAAAACGGCGACGGGATCGTCCGCCCCCGCCTCCTCGCGCGAAACGCCGCGCTTCGAGAGAGTGGAATACATCGCGGACTCAACCTGGCGGCGCAGCGCGGCGGAATGCTCGGCGGGACATCCGCTCACCGAGCAGATGTCGAACCAGTCCTGCCACGCCTCGTCCCCTGCGTAGCGATCAGGCGTCAAAGTGTTATCGTTCATCGGTACCTCCAACCCCTAAAGGGACGCCGCCATGAACTTTTCCACATCTTTCCACTCATCTACCCCCTAAACCCCTGACCCCTAACTCCTGTCCCCTATCATACTCCTTCTCTATCCAAGCCATTAGAAAGTCGACGTCGCGAGCCGCCTAAATGCATTCTCCCTTCCCGACTGAGTCGTCATAAGGACATCAATCCGCCAATCAGACGGCGGCTTTCCCCGACAGCTCCAGCGCCCGCGCCAGCTGGTCGGGGCAGGAAGTTCCAATAGTCTTGAATGCCGTCATTTGTTCCTCCGTTTTCTTGCTACCTTCCCATCATTCCAACCCTTCGCAAAGGTACGTATGAACATTCTTCTTGTTCGTGCAGATAATTCTACCATCCATGAAGTCGATGCCGTAGTATTCCAGCGATTCTTCGGCGTACCGAAAGAGTGCGTCAGCTCGCCATGCATACCACTCCTCGGCTATTCCAAGGTTATTGACCGCGTCTTTAAACCTCCTGAATGGATGCTTCTTCGACAACACATCACAGAGCCGTTGCGACTGCCCGTCCGGACGAGACAGCGCGAACCGCTCCATGATGGAATAGCTTTCGTGCGAGTCCAACGGCTCAATGGAAACCACTTCGTGTCCATGCAGCCAGTCGTTTACATCTGGGTCGCTATAGGCCGAATCCATCACGGTGGCAACTATCTGGTCGGTCAAGTCAACCACGGGATAACTCTGATCGAAGCAGCTATCAAATTCGTCTGCCAGGTCCTTTATCAACTGCTCCTTTGATGTTATCTTTTCACCTAACATATGCACCTTTCTCCTTTGTCCTTGTACACTCTGCCATGGGATCCACCTCACGCCTTTTCAATTACCTCCCAATGCCCGCCTTTGTCGGGACCGACGCGGCGAAGGCGCTGCGCGTCCTTGAGCCGTTCGATATGCTTCTGAATCGCGCTACGGGAAATGCCTGTCGCAGAAGACATTTCTGCAAAGGTGATTTTCGAATTGCCGCGGATCAGCTCCAACAGGCGGTCGGCGGTTTTCTTACCACCTTTTCTTACCACCTTTTTCTTACCACCTTGCGACTCGCCTCTAGCCTTCAACGTCTGAGGGCGCTTGCCGGCGATGATATCCGTCACCTGGTCTTCTGTCAGCGTGTTGCCCTCGATTGCCGTCGTGCCGCGAATCGTCCTGATATGGTTGAGCTTCCTGAGCCGCACACCCGCCGGACCTTCCATGACGATGCGATAGCGCTCTATCGCGGCGGCAATGTCCATCGCCATCCGCAGCGTCTTTTCGCCCGGCGTAAAACGCACCAATTCGCTAACATCAACCATATTTCACCTCCACCGCAATTCCGACTCCAAAGTCCATAGGCATATTATACCATATCCCTACAGAACAGAGCCGTAGCCGCAGGGCATGTTCTCGCCGCGGCCGGGAAAACTTTTCTTCCCGCCGCGAGCATGCCCGTCAGCTTGACGCGGGGCGGCGTTACCTGCCCATCTCGAAGACGAGCTCGCCGCCGGACATGATGTCGGCGTGGGAGATGGTCTTGTCCACGGGCTTGCCGTTGAAGGTTGCGGACTTCACGAACATGTTCTCCTTCGAGAGGTTCTTCGCCACGACTGCGAGAGTCCGCCCGCCCGGCAGCGCGACCTTCGCCTTCGGAATCTGCGGAGCGCCGAGAACGTACTCGCCTCCGCAGGGGTTGAACGGATAGAACCCGAGCGCGCTGAAGATGTACCACGCGCTCATCTGCCCGCAGTCGTCGTTTCCGCACAGTCCGTCAGTCTTCGGAAGGTAGAACCTGTCGAACACGTCGCGAATCCTGCGCGCGGCCTTGTTCTGCTCGCCGACGAGCGTGTAGAAGTAGATGACATGGTGGCTCGGTTCGTTGCCGTGCACGTACTGTCCGATGAGCCCCGTCACGTCGGAGACGAATCCCGTGCCCTCGACCGTCTCCGGCTGCTCGAAGAGTCCGTCGAGCTTCTTCACGAACTCGTCGCGTCCGCCGAGCGCCTCGACGAGGCCGTGCGGATCCTGCATAACGTGCCACGTGTACTGGAACGCGTTGCCCTCGGTGAAGTCGTTGTCCGTTCCCGCGCCGTGTCCGAGCGTGAACGGATTGAACGGCTCGCGCCACCTGCCCTTCGAGTCCCTGCCGCGGACGAGTCCGAGCGAGGGGTCGAACACGTTCTTCCAGTTCGACGAGCGCTTCATGAAGAACGCCGCGTCCTCGGCGTGTCCGAGCTTCTCCGCCATCTGCGCGGCGCACCAGTCGTCGTACGCGCACTCCATCGTGCGCGAGACGGACTCGCCCTTGATCTGGTCGAAGGGGTAGTAGCCGTGCTTGTCGAGGAGATCCCAGCGCTCCTTGTGCCGTCCCTCGTGCTTGTTCGTCAGCGTCTCCTTGATCTGCGCGTACACCGCATCCCAGTCACCCGGAAAGCCCTTCAGGAACGCGTCGACGAGAACAGGCACCGAGTGCGTGCCGATCATGCACTGGTTGTCCTTGCCCCAGAGCGTCCAGATCGGAAGATACCCCGTGAACTCGCCCTGGCGCTGCATCGACTTAACGAAGTCCGGCACGATCTCAGGCGTGAGGATCGTGTAGAGCGGATGCGCCGCGCGGAACGTATCCCACGTCGAGAGCGTGGAGTAGTACGGATCGTGTCCGCAGTCGGCGATGTTGTTCGGCTGGAAGAAGAGATGGTAGAGAGACGTGTAGAAGTTCGCCTTCTGGTCGTCGTCTCCTTCGACTTCCACGCGGGAGAGCATCTTAGACCACTTCTCTCCAGCAAGCGCCTCGACGCGGCGGAAGTCCCAGTCCGGAACCTCCACGCGCATGTTGCGCTCCGCGTCCGCAACGCCGCCTAGCGCCGAGAGCGCGACCTTCACGACAAGCGGTTCGCCGCTGGACGCGCCGAAGTCGAAGACGAGATCGCGCTCCGAGGCGAACCTGCGGCCGAACTCCATCTTGAACGCATACGTGCGCTTGACCCAGTTGTTGCACACGACCTTGCCGGAGACGCCGCGCTTCGTGTCGTCCGGGAAGACGTCAGCCGAGAGGATGTGCTTCGACACCGGCGCGCCGCCCGCGATGCACCAGCGCGGGTCGACGGCAAGGCGCATCTTCGCGCCCTTTGGATAGCGGATGCGGTATACGGCGCAGTGCTCGCTCGCCGTCGCCTCGACGCGCACGCCTCCCGCGAGCGTCACGGCGTAGTATCCGGGACGCGCCGTCTCGCTCGCCTTGTCGTAGGCGACGCTCTCCGGGACGGCGGCACCGGTAAACGGCATGATCTTGACGTCGCCGAGGTCGGGGCATCCCGTTCCGTTGAGGTGCGTCTGCGAGAAGCCGAATATCGTCTTGTCGTTGTAGCTGTACCCCGAGCAGTGGTTCCAGTCCGCGTTGCCCGTGTCGGGTCCGGCCTGGATGAGTCCGAACGGAACGCACGCCGCCGGCGTGGTATGTCCGAACCCGGCAGTCCCCACGAACGGATCGACATACGTGCATGGATCGTCCTTCAGAATCTGGCGCGCGTGGTTCGCGTAGGCCTTGCGCGGATCTGCCGCGTACTCCCTCAGCGTCGCCGCGGCGCATCCGCCGCGGTCTCCGAGGTTGTAGAGCGCTCGGGCGACGCAGAGCTCGCGGAGGCAGTCGCTCCGCTCCATGTCGCCGAGTCCGAGGTTCTTCGTAGCAAACGATTCATATCCCGGAACCTTGTGCGTAAGGTCGTCGGACGCGAACGCATGTCCCGAAACGCCTTCGAGCGCGAGAAGCGCGGCGAGCGTGTCCGCTCCGCGGGCGTCGCCCAGACGCTCCAGCGCGAGCGCGACTGCGCGGAAGTGCGAATACGTGGACTTGCCGGTAAGCTTCTTCGCGAGCGCGTCGATGCATGCGAACGACGACTCGGCCCCGCAGCGTCCGAGGGCGATGAGGTAGGAGTCGACGAGGCTCACGCTGCGTCCGAACTGGTCCATGCCCTTGTAGTTCCAGCCCTTGTCCCATTCCGTCGTCGCGGCGAGTTTCTTCTCCAGCGTCTCGCGTCCCGTCGCGTCGCCGAGCAGCCCGAGCACATGGGCGTAGACGAGCTTCGCCTCCTCGCCCTCCGCCGCGGCGTATGCGCCGCGCAGGAGCGGAAGCGCGCGCGCCGTGTCGCTGAGCACCTTTGAAAGGCCTTCGTATCCGTTGGCGAGCGTCTTCACGGATGCTTCGATCTCGGCGTCCGCAAGCGGGAAGCTGTCCTTCATCCCGATCACGTTCTCTCCGACGATGCCGAGCTTGGCGAGCTTCCTCTGGAGCGCGGGAATGTCGATGTCGCGAAGGCGCGAGTTGTCCTTCACGCTCGACGCGGCGGCAAGGCCGGCGGCGTAGCCCTGGTTCTGGACGTCGGGCTGCATCCTCAGGACCGGCATCGCGTCGCGGTGCGCGCTCATTCCGAGTCCCGTGACAAGGAGTCCGTCCGTGTTCTTCGGCAGGAGCGCGCGGAACGGGATGTTCACCTTTAGCGCATCCTTCGCGTGCGGCGCCTCGATGAAGAACTCGTCGGAAACGGTCTGTCCGTGCGTGTCGAAGTTGGAGCGCGCGAGCGAGATGACGTCGGGATAGGTGCGCTCGTTCATGATGTCCTGAGCCGTGATGTAGTAGACTCCGTGCAGGCGACGACGCTCGCGGCTGTTGACGTTCTGGCTCTGGTCCCAGACATACGTGCCGAAGTTCTGGCGCGCGCGCAGCGTGAAGTGGCAGAGGTCCTCCGCATCCGTGTCGTCGACGAACGCGTAGTCGGTGTTCTGGTAGCTCGTGCCGAGGATCTTGGGCGTGGAGCCCGCGCCCTGGAGCGAGAGCTCGGTCGCGTCGATGAACTCCGTCTCCTCCCCGGCAAACGCGGCGAGATCGGCGTTGCCCGTGGCGTCGACGGTTGCGAGCGTGCGGACAAGCCCGCGCGTTCCGTCCTGGAACGCCACCTCGACCGCGACGAGCGCCTCGCCCTCCTTGCGCACGCCCGTGACGAGCGCGCCGAACCAGATCTCAGCGCCGGCCTTGCGCGCCTCCGCGCGCATCCACTCGGCCTTGCACTGTCCGTAAATCGCGCCGAAGTCGTGCACTCCCTCGTCGAGCTCCTTCGTGAAGCCGATGGTGAGTCCGTAGCAGTAGAGCCCGATGAGTCCGTCGGTCATTGTTCCGCCCATGCGCGGAAGGTACTCCGCGACGATCGTCTTCGCGCCGGCCCTTGCGGACGCGATAGCGGCTGGCGCGCCGCCCGTGCCCGCGCCTGCGACGAACACTTCGCACTCGGCGATGACAGGCAATTCCGCCCCCGCATGGCCGGGCTCAATCACCGGCATCTCCGCGGATTTCGCTCTCTCTGCGGCCATCGCGCCCTGGGAGCGTCCGAGCCGCTCCTCTGCGGAAGCGTCATACGCGTCGGAGCCGAAGATTATGGAATCCGCCGAGTCGATCTGCGTCGGAGTCCAGGTGAGGTCGCGGGCGAGCTGCTCGGCTGCGGCGAGGGAGCGCGCGGAGCCGTCCGCCATCGGAAGCGTCATCTCGCACTTCCACAGGCGCGCGGCGATTTTCTTGGGCTGGTTCTTGCTCTGGAACGGACCCCTCTCGCCCTCCTTGATCTCGATTGCGTCGGAAACCGCGGTCGCCTTGACCTTGTCGGACTTCGGCGCTTCGCCGGAGATGATGTAGCGGACGAACGGATACTCCCCCTTCGCGATCTCGCCGAGCCTGTCGCGCGCATCGATCACGCACTTCGCGCGGATCGTCCTCTCGCCGTTGCGGTTCACGACCTTCGCGCCGGCGATCTTGCCGTCCGTGTCGCGCACGTACTCCGCGCCGATCGTCCAGGTGATGAACGGGACCTTCGCGTCGAGGAGAGCGCGGTCAAGCGCCTTCTTCGCCTGCGCGGGCGTGGTGTCGCCGAACGCGTACGAGCCCTCGTGTCCCTTGGGGTCGTAGATGGCCGAGCATATCGGCCCGAGCTCGCCCGTCGGCTTCTTCAGCCGCAGCTTGCCCGCGATGTCCTCGCCGAGGAACGGACGCGGCGCGACGAGATACACGTCCGCGCCCGCCTCCTTCGCCGCCACCGCGGCAGATACGCCGCGCACCGTTCCGCCGAGGACGAGAACGTCCACCGACTCCGGGATGTCCGCGAAAAGTGCCGCGCACGCAAGCGCGGTTGTCGCCGACAGAAAGACCTTTACCTTGTTCATGTTTCCTCTTTCAGTTATGCAATGCCAGTAGCCATTTCTATGAGCTGTTAACGACTGAGCACATCATGCCGCCACAACGCTTCAAATTGTACCAAAGTTCAGTATTGCGTTTCAACCCTCGATGCGACCTGTATACCAAATATTTCACGTCCTTTTGGCCAATGACTGGCGGACTGCAACCGCCGTCACTTATTGCAATATGTGACCGGGAGAGCAACGGCAAACAGCATGATGAAACTCCGACGGTTCACAAAGCGCCTTCGCTACCGCTGCGGCCGATGCTTCGCACGTCTCAACCACCCGAATCCGACACTGCGAGGCGGCCTCTCACATGGAGACGCGGCTTCCAGCCGCGTCACTCCCAAGTAGACGCCGCATCTCCTTGCGCTGCCAGACCGCTCACAACCTCCTTGACACGACATATCCTCCCAAACTCCGAAACTCCCAACAGCGATAGCAACCATATAGCGGCGGTTGAAATACGCGAAGCCCCTTTGCCAACCATCGGAGTTAAAGAAACAACGGGGGCAGTCCCCGATATTTTCCGCGCGACATTGGGACAACTATACCCAGGGGGTCCGTCGCTCCGCGACGGACATTCACAATACTCGCACGGAATCAAATATTCGGGAACATGCGAGAAAAACGAATGGAACGTGGCCTTTTGGTGAATTGCTCCACGCCCTTTCTACACGTTCTACACGGCTCAACCTCTCCGCGCTCTCGGCCTCTCTCGGCGCTCGCTTCGCTCGGCTTGGTCGCTTCCCTATGGGTCGCGCCCACCCTCAAGGGGCGGTTACGCGCCTCTGCGTGAGATATCTTGAAGCGGCGAGACGCCGCTTCCCCCAGTCAAACGGCCACTCTCCAACCCCTTCTGAGTTAAACATCAAACTTCAAACATCAAACATCTACACGTTCTTGCCTATAACTTAACTATATTTTCCTGTTATTGCTTTCGCTGCTGGGAGTTTTAGAGTTTTGGAGAATCGTATTTTTGAGATTTTCTCGGCTTTTCGGAGATTTAAGTTGAAGAGTATGAGTAAAACTCCGATGGTTCGGGTTCTCGCTAACGCTTCACAGCTCCGCACATTTCAACCACAATCAGGAGGCGCTGTATTGCCGTGATTGTAGCGGCCTTCGGCCGATTTGTCACATTCTCAAACACTACTATCGACATATACAAAGCCGTTGAGAAGTGCGAAGCTGCGGAGCGTTAGCGAGAGCCCAAACGCTCGGAGTTTCTATAACTCATCGGAATGCTGTTCCACTAAATTCTTCGATGAACCATTTTCTCCCAAACTCCGAAACTCCCAATAGCGAAAGCAACCATATAGCGACGGTTGAAAAACGCGAAGCCCCTTTGCCAACCATCTGAGTTAAAGGAACTACGGGGCCCGATATTTTACAATCCCTACTCGGACTCCATGCCCTTCGGCGCGACGTAGCCGCGGACGGTCAGATAGCCGAGCTCGGGAGGGCCCTTGAACGCGCGGCGGTAGATGCGCGCGTACGTCAACTCCTTCGCGGGGATTGTCTCTCCGGTCCCGTCGTTGAACACGACGACCGCGCAGGCGTCGCCGAAGAGCGACTTCTCCGCGCCGGACTTTGGCCCGAGCGGAATCACCTTGTCCGCGTCCTTTTCTCCGTCCCATTCGCGGAGCAGATAGGCCGGATTCAGATTGGCGGAAACCAGCATCGGAATGCGCGCATATGCTGCGGGATCGTCCTTCGCCACGGGGAAGTCACAGGAGATGCTCCACTGGATGGTCTCCGGTCGAAGTTGCCCCTTGACTCTCTTGCTGCCAGCGGCAATGTCCTCCAGAATCCGCGTGTTCTCGGCATCATCCCCGCCGAAGAAGCCCTTGAAAGCCTGCATGGAGTTCTCACGCAGCCGATACTTCCACTTGTCCCCCGGCTGGGTCGATCGCGGCCAGAACGCATACGGGACGTAAGGTTCGCCAGAATAGCGGAGGCCCTTGTAGAAAGCGTAGAAGCGCACCCCGCCCTTCCGCGCGTTCTCCGGCGTCCACTTGACGGTCGGCTCGAGTTCCGCCGCCTTGCGCTTTGCATACTCCTCGGCCGCGCGCTTCCGCTCCGCCGCCTCCTTTTCCTCTCGCTCTCGCTCGGCGCGCTTCTCGGCCTCGATCTCGGCGACGCGCACATTGATGCGCTTGCGAAGTCCGGCGTCGAAGCTGTCCTTGTGCCTGAGAAGGTCCGCGCAAAGATCGACACGATACGGATACCAACCGCATGCGGTCGACAGCTCCTCTGCCGTGGCGCATTTGTCGATATTCTTCAAGACCTTGTCGAACACAGGCTCGAGATTGCTACCGGTAAGCCACGGACCGCCGTTCTTCAGCGGCCAGAACAGGTAGTTCCCGTCGGATATCTGCTCGGCAAGCCCTACGGCCTCGTTGTCGCCGCGGATTCGAATCGCATTGGGATCGACGGGCGGAGGATCCCAACAAGAGGGGTTATCAGCAATTTCCGAGAAATCGCAACCATTCGTATATTGGCCCGCAGTCCAGACAATTTGTGCTTCTCCGTATTCGTCAATAAATGCATCCTTGACGCATGGTAGCCTACGCATCCCAGCAACTATAATTGCCGCACCTAGGCTTTTATCTTCCGCCGAATGAGTTGTCAGCCAATAATCAAAGCAATCATCCCAGTATTGTTGCACAGCAGAGTCGAGCTCTGTAGTTTTCTCGGTCACAGAAGACGGCACCTCCGGCATCTTGTGCGTCACATGCCATTTCCGAAGCTTCGGCTGCGGCCATTTGCAGAAAAAACGGATGTACCGACCATTGATCTTCAGAAAGTCGCCCTCTCTCGTGACGACGTACGGCGGCGGTATATATTCCCCGCCATAGAAGAAGTACCCAGGGTTTTTCACGACGATGTTCGTAACCCCGAGCGCGCGGATGGCATCGGCATGATCCTCTTCAGGCGTCGCAGCAACAGCGCCCGCAAGCAGGAGACATCCAATCAACCCAATAATCTTCTCCATCTCAATACCTCCATGTCATGTCGTTATTGTTTGGTGAATCTACCGGGGACTGTCCCCGTGAAAACACAGCCCCATACCGCGCCATCTCCGCCTTCGCCTCCGCCGCAACGGCGAGCGGGCGCACCGACGGCATACCAGCCTTCGCACGAGGCGCGGCGAAAGCTTCTTTCCCCAGCAAGCCTATCACTGCGCAAAACAGCGCTGTGGCAATCAATCTCATAAGGCGCACTAATTCTTCCGTTCTGGTTCATGATCCAACGTCTTGGATTCTTCTGCATTCTTAGAACCGCCGACATACTTCTCCAGAAAATGGCGGTTACAACCTTCGTCGAGATGCTTTATCGCCAGCCCGAGATACTCCGATGTCTTCCAGCATTGCTTGTCTATCTTGGAGGGCAACTGCCGCAGATAGTCCGCGACTTCAGGATCGTCGTGGGCGAACTGCAGAAGCGCCCACACGGCCATGCGCTTCCCTTCGTCAGCTCCATATGAAAGATCCTCTCGTTCGATGTATTTCTTCAACTCCGGCATTGCCTCTTGTCTCCTCGTTCTGAGGATACTTAATGTATAATAGCCATTTAGCTGCACATAATCGTCGCCAAGCTTTTCAATCAGACCGATCACCCGCGAGTTCGACAATATTCCTAAAACATAGTCATTCAGCATCTCCCTCTTGATCAGCCATGAATCGTGAGTGCCGAAGACCACTTTCCCCAACGTCAACCAATCTATCTGCTTCTGTCGAGGCCGCTCCAAACCATTGAATGCAGAGGTTCGCTGCGTATCATCCAATGACACGTCCGGGACAAGAAATGGGACATCAATAAAAAAAGGCTGCCAATACGGCCCTGGCGATTTATCGTCTGCCGCAGTTAGCGGGTTAAAGTTTTTTTGCCTATAATTTTTATCCTGCCCAATCTTCACGCAAAGAACGGCCATCTCATCGGCATCATCAGCCATTCTTCCAATCCTCGGCGAGAATTCTGGATTAACCTCGCATATGATATGTTGGACCTGATTCGTAATTCTACGCAGGGCTAATGCCTCATCCTCAAACTGACATCCGAACTGATCGTATCGCCATGCAGAAAAAACCTTCGCAGGCAAATAACTTGGGTTGTCACGCTCAATTTCAACCACCCACTCTAAAAGTTGCTCGTACTTGCCGTCACGCCATAGCGACTCGCACTTGTCGATTGAATCAAGAAAACATGGTCTTCCTGCTACCGCAGAGAACGGAGCAATGCCAATAATGCTCAATGCGACAACGATTATGTTGATCTTCATGTCTTTTGCCCTTCTGCCCTAAAGCATCTTAGGAATCTACCGGGGACTGTCCCCGTGAAAACACAGTCCCATACCGCGCAATCTCCGCCTTCGTCTCCTCCGCCACGGCAGGCGGACGGACTGACGGCGCCAATGCCGTCGCGGCAAAGGCCATGCACATAACTGTCGCGAAATGTTTCATCTGTTTCACACATATTATACCATTTCGCGCGGCACATCTGCCGCGTTACTTGCCGACGCGGCGAGACGCCGCATCTCCTTG
>Ga0129306_1001323_pt1 | contig 28851 bp, 21 predicted proteins | sample P827metagenome_FD_94438 | JGI IMG/M metagenome (GOLD analysis project Ga0129306, IMG submission 94438) | Capybara group fecal microbial communities from Wisconsin, USA - P827 metagenome | ecosystem: Host-associated > Mammals > Digestive system > Large intestine > Fecal | place: USA: Wisconsin...
ATACCAACTCCGGTCGTTGTACAATATATGTACAATACTTGTACAATATATGTACAATTGTAAACGTACAAATATTGTACAAGTATTGTACATATATTGTACATATGACGGAGTTGGTCCCTTTAAGATTTGGGAATGAGGCAGTTATAAAACGAGGCAAAAACAGGGGTGTTTTAAGGGTAAAACGCTGAAAGTATGAGTTTTACACAAATACAGACCGAAATCTGCCTTTTCCGAGGTGCTTTTTTGAGTCGGTCGCCACACCCATTGTAGCGTGTCTTCGACACGCAGGTTTCGAAGCGTCCGAGGCCTCACACTACGCTCCGTTGTCGACTAATGTTGGGTTAAGTGCCTACCTGGATTTAATTTACTTTTATACTGTGCGACACACCCCGGCCTTCGGCCACCCCTCTCCGAGAGGGGATGGCGCAGCAGCGGCACAGCTGCATCATTGGTAATCAGCACAATGCGGCAGCCCATCCCCTCTCGGAGAGGGGTGGCCGAAGGCCGGGGTGTGTCGCACCAGCCGTTCCGATAACGAAGCGGTGAACAAAAACGAAGGCCGGGGTGTGTCGCACACTGTATGACAATTATTTGCGATAATATACTTATTGAGAAGGTGTACATTCTGCACACAAATTGGGAAACGCCATTTTCCTTTACAAACTCCTATTTCATAAAGCACAGTTTCCAATATCGGAAGGTTCTTTTTCCAATCCGAAAAGGCGCTGTGACTATCGCCAAGGGTCGGACAAAACGTGTCGAAAACACGCAATATCAAAAGCCACTCCCCAAGCGACATTTAGGCTTGGCGCGGAGCTTGGGATGTAATGACAAACTTGCGTGTCGGAGACACGCTACATTCCTGAATTTCAAATGAGTGGTGTACCGAGCCGTCAAAGGTCAGCATCAGCGTCGGTTTCGGGCACTATATTGCTCAAGTCGGGATGTATAGGATAGACATTCTCCTTGACTATCGTACCGGGATAGCGGTCTTTGATGCGCTGCATAAAGACAAAGGCGTCGAGCTTACTTGTAAAGTCGCCCACCTTTACCCTGAAATTAGGTTCGGTGAATATAATATATACCTCAACTTCAGGAAATTCCTCCTTGAACTTCTGCTTGAGTTCAAACGCCTGGTTGCGCGAGTTGGGCCCCGAAAGGGCTGCTATCTGCACCCTGTAGCCGGGCACGGTGCGCATACGTTCGTTGAACTCTATATGCTTCTTGACCAGCTCCGACACCTTGACGTCGCCCGTTATCTCTACTCTGCCCTTGCGGGTCTGTGCAAATGAAACTTGGGCTGACAGCAACAGGCAGAGTGTCAGCAGTATGAATCTTCTCGTCATAACCATTCTTTAACGCGACTGTGAGCCTATCTGTTCGGGTCTGATGGAGAGGATGGGGTGCTTGGAGAGGTGCAGCATCTGCTGGGCGTAGTTGCCTATCAGCCAGCTTGTAAGGGCCTTTTCCTGCTCGGTCATAATGACGATAAGGTCGGCGTTGATTTGATCTGCATACTCGAGCGTGGTGAGAGTCAGGTTTTTCTTGGCGTCGACATACTCGGTGTGGTGCGCGACCTCATACTTGTCGAGATACTTCTCCACTTGCTCTACATAGCCGTTCACGAGACCTTTTATATCCTTTGAATCAGAGGTGTAGAGGCCCAGCAGATGGATTGTCGAGCCGAACGTCTTGGCCATACGTGTTGCGAAGGGCACCTTCTGGCGTGTCTCGGTGGTGCTGTCGAGAGGTATGACAATGTTTTCCAAAGCCTTGCGGAAGTTGAAATCCTCGCGTACCGAGAGTACGGGTACGGGCGAATCGGTAATGGTGCGGTAGGTGTTCTTGCCAATCCAGTTGGTCTCGAAACCCGACATACCGTGGGTACCGACAACTATCATAAGAGCCTCATCCTCTTCGGCTTGCGCTGCGAGCTGCTCGGACACTTTGCCCTCACGGATTACATATTCGAGTTTAATGTCTTTCAAAAGGTGGGCCACGCCGGCGTTGCGGCGTTCGATTTCCTCGCGTATCGGAGTTTCGTCTTCACCCTCTTTTTTCACATAAACAAGTCTGATGTCGCTCTTCCATTTGTTGGCAATATCGATCGTCAAATCCACGGCGTTGGCCGAGCCGGTGGAAAAGTCAAATCCGACGATAATGTTATTCATAGCTATAAATTATTTGTGTGATTAATCGGGTACAAAGGTACAAACATTTTTTCAAATAGCAACAATTTCCTGTAAAAAATCTTTTTTCCAACTGGTTTTTGAAGCGGAAAACAGGCCCTCCGCAAGCCTTTGAGCGACAAGATACGACCGAATATATCGTTATTTTACAAAGACTTAATGCAGACTTGTTAATAAATGTCAAAAAAAATTACACTTGATAGAAAAATTTTCTGTAAATTTGCAATTTATAATAATAAGAACATTACCATAAAAACTAAATAGAACGCAATTATGACAGAAATCTGGTCTGCAGTATTAGTCCTAAGCATCACAGGAGCCATATTCGCTATGGTACTCTACTTTGTGGCACAGAAATTCAAGGTTGTAGAAGATCCGCTCATCGACGAGGTCGCCGAGGTATTGCCCGGCGCCAATTGCGGCGGATGCGGTAAGGCTGGCTGCCGCGCTATGGCAGAGGCCTTTGTAAAGCAAGGGAATATGGACGGTTTGAGCTGTCCCGCCGGCGGCGCCGAGGTCGCCAAGAAGGTTGCCGCCCTGCTGGGCTGCACCCCCGAGGAGAAGGAACCGCAAGTGGCAGTGGTGCGCTGCAACGGCACCTGCGCCAACGCCACGGCGAAGACCCACTACGACGGTCTGCAGGACTGCGCTTTCGCCAACAGTCTCTACACCGGCGAGAGCGGCTGCGCTTTCGGCTGTTTAGGTTTAGGCAACTGCGCCCGCGCCTGCCAGTTCGATGCCTTGTCGGTAGACCCCGAGACGGGACTGCCGGTGGTCGACGAATCAAAGTGCGTGGCCTGCGGCGCTTGCGTCAAGGCTTGTCCGCGCGGCATCATCGAACTGCGCAACAAAGGTATGAAGGACCGTCGCGTCTTCGTGGCCTGCCGCAACAAGGAGAAAGGCGGCGACGCACGCAAGTCGTGCTCGGCAGCCTGCATCGGCTGTGGCAAATGCGCCAAGACCTGCCCCTTCGGTGCCATTACCGTAGAGAACAATCTGGCCTACATTGACTTCAACATCTGCAAGCTGTGCCGCAAGTGCGTGGCTGAATGCCCGACAGGTGCAATCCACGCTGTCAACTTCCCACCGAAGGTGGAACGTCCGGCAGCACCGGCCCCCACAGCTGAAGCTCCCAAGCCCGAAGCAGTACCAGCAAGCAATAACCAAACCCAAGCTTAAATCCTACACACGATATGAAGACATTCGCTATGGGTGGTGTCCACCCCGAAGAAAACAAGATATCGACCGCCGCTGTCATCGAGGAGTTTCCGCTTCCCAAAACGGCAGTTATCCTTATGAACCAACACCTCGGCGCCCCCGCCACTCCCTGTGTTGCCAAAGGCGACAAGGTTAAGGTGGGACAGTTGATAGGCAAGGCTGAGGCATTTATGTGCGCCAATGTCCATTCGCCTTTCAGCGGCACCGTGGCCAAGGTCGAGACCTGCAAAGACGCTTTCGGCCTCACAAAGCCGGCCATCTACATCACCGTAGAGGGCGACGAATGGGAGGAGAGCATCGACCGCACTCCCGACATCAAGCGCGAGTGCAGCCTTGAGCCAAAGGAAATCGTTGACAAACTGAAAGAGATGGGTGTCGTGGGACTTGGCGGTGCCACCTTCCCCACCCACATCAAATACTCAATTGCTCCCGACAAGAAGGCTGAATACCTGATTATCAACGCCGTTGAATGCGAGCCTTACCTTACCTCCGACCACCGCGTTATGATGGAGCACGCCGAGGAGATATGCATCGGTGTCAGCATTCTGCGCAAGGCCTTGGGCGTGCCCAACGCTTATATAGGCATCGAGAACAACAAGCCCGAGCCTATTGCCGTGATGAAAGCTATGGCTGCCAAGTTCGAGGGCATTATCGTAGAGCCGCTGAAGGTGAAGTACCCGCAGGGCGCCGAGAAGCAGCTTATCAACGCCATCACCGGCCGTCGCGTGCCGTCGGGCAAGCTGCCTATCGACGTGGGCTGCGTGGTGAGCAACGTTGGCACGGCCTACGCTGTCTATGAAGCAATACAGAAGAACAAACCTCTCATCGAGAATATACTGACCGTAACAGGCAAGAAACTGCAGGCCCAGCACAACTACCACGTCAGGTTCGGCACGACCTACAACGACATCATCGCCCACGCTATGGGGACACTGCCCGAGACGACCGGCAAGGTCATCAGCGGCGGCCCGATGATGGGCAAGGCTGTCAGCAACCTTGACGGCCCGACCACGAAGGGTGCCTCGAGCGTGCTGGTCATCGACGAGAGCGAGGCCACACGCGCCACAGAGAGCAACTGCATCCGTTGCGGCAAATGTATGAACGCCTGCCCGATGGGACTGGAGCCCTATCTCTTCTCGTCGTTGGTGAAGAACCGCCGCATCGAGGAGGCCGGAGCGCACAATATCCTCGACTGCATCGAATGCGGATGCTGCTTCTTCTCCTGTCCCGCCAACAAGCCTCTGCTCGACGAGATTCGCCTTGGCAAGAACCTCTATCGCGGCATACTGATGGCCAAGAAGAAATAATCTGTTTGTTGTAGTAGAATTTTAGTCATTTAATTTTAGAATACAATAATATTATAATATGAAACTCCTAAACGTATCTGGTTCGCCCCACGTCCATAGCGATGAATCTACGAAAAAGATTATGTGGCGTGTCAACCTCGCACTGGTGCCGTCATTGATTGTCGCCATTGCATTTTTCGGGCTCAACGCTTTGCTTATCAGCATTGTTTCGGTAGGAAGCTGTATCCTGTTCCAATGGCTGATAGAGAAATTCCTTCTTAAGACCGAGTCGACCATCAGCGATGGTTCGGCAGTGGTGACAGGCCTGCTGCTGGCATTCAACGTGCCTGCAACACGCGAGATGATCCTGCTTGTCATTATCGCCGCCCTTGTTGCCATCGGCATCGGCAAGATGAGTTTCGGCGGTCTGGGCAAAAACCCGTTCAACCCCGCACTAGTGGGACGTGTGTTTATGCTCATCTCGTTCCCCGTTCAGATGACCACCTGGCCAAAACCCGGCCAGAACCTCTTCTCGATGGTCAGCCAGCCCACCACCGACCTTACGACGGGTCCCACTCCGCTGGGAATGTTCAAGGAGAACGGCGTACAGGCTGTAGGCGACATCTGGGGCTACTTTGTAGGACATATAGGAGGCTCGCTGGGCGAGGTGTCGGCACTGGCCATTCTCATCGGCGCCATCTACCTGCTCTGCCGCCGCGTCATCAGCTGGCACATACCTGTGTCGTTCATCGGCACGGCATTCATATTCAGCGGCATACTGTGGCTGTGCGACAAGACGGCCTTTATGGATCCGTTGACGACCATCCTCACGGGCGGTATTATGCTGGGTGCCTGCTTTATGGCTACTGATATGGTGACATCGCCTATGACCAAGTCGGGCCAGCTCATCTTCGGCTTTGGCTGCGGACTGCTCACCATCATCATCCGTAACTGGGGCAACTATCCTGAAGGTGTGTCGTTTGCCATTCTGCTGATGAACGCCGTCACGCCGCTCATCAACCGCTGGTGCAAACCCAAACGCTTCGCCAACTAAACTAAAACGTACTGACGTATCATCATATCAACGTATAACGTAAAACGTATCAACATATCAACAATTATGGCAAAGAAAGCAGAATCAACACTCAAGAATATGCTCCTCTCGCTGACGCTGATTGCGTTTGTCGCCAGCCTTGCACTTGCGCTGGTCAACAACGTCACGAAGGGACCCATCGAGAAAGTCAACCAGGAAAAGGTTGCCAATGCTATCAAGAAAGTACTGCCCGAAGGGGTTGAATATACAATCAATGCCGACACCGTGAGCGTGACCACCGACAAGGGTCCCGCCAATGTAATGCGCTACACCGCCGTTGACGCAGAAGGCAACACGGTAGGCAAAGCCATCGAGTCGTTTGACAACAACGGCTTTGGCGGCAAGCTGACCGCAATGGTGGGCTTCGACGCCGAGGGCAATATTTCGGGCTATGAGATTCTCGGCTCGAGCGAGACCCCCGGTCTTGGCGCAAAAGCCGACAAGTGGTTCCAGAAAGAGGGCAAGGGCAACGTCATAGGCAAGAATCCCGCCAACGACAACCTTACAGTTAGCAAGGACGGCGGCGATGTGGACGCCATCACCGGTTCCACCATCACCTCGCGCGCTTTCTGCCGCTTGGTGGCTACAGCATACGATGCATTTAAACAAGAGAAAGGAGAACAGCAATGAAAGCAAAAGATATAATCAAGAATGGTCTTATCAAGGAAAACCCGATCTGGGTCCTTGTTCTCGGTATGTGCCCCACCCTGGCTACGACAACGTCGGCCATCAACGGATTGTGTATGGGCCTTGCCACCACATTTGTGCTGATGTGCTCAAACATCGTCATATCGCTGCTTAAGAGCGTGGTGCCCGACAAGGTGCGCATCCCCTGCTTCATCGTGGTTATTGCCACCTTCGTGACCATCGTACAGATGGTTATGCAGGGCTTTATACCTGACCTGTATGCATCACTGGGTCTTTTCATCCCTCTGATTGTGGTCAACTGTATAGTGCTTGGCCGCGCCGAGGCTTTTGCTTCAAAGAACAATGTGTGGCACTCGTTCCTTGACGGTCTCTTTATCGGTCTGGGCTTCACGTGGGCCCTCACCCTGCTTGGCATAGTCCGCGAGGCTCTTGGTGCCGGCAGTTTCTTCGGTGTAAACTTTATCGGTGGCGCTGACGGTATGTTGCTCTTCATCCTGGCTCCGGGCGGCTTTATCTGCCTTGGTTTGCTTATGGCACTCATCAATCATATTCGCAGAAAATCAAATTCTTGAGTGATATTTAACATTTTTTATGATTTTAATTTGAAACTTTTTGCCCCCCTTAAGCTACTATACGGGCAAAGTGTAAAATCAAAATCATATTATAACGCAAAATCTTAATAAAATGAAAAAGACTGCACTTCTTTTGAGTTTTGTCCTTGCTACAGTGCTTGCGATGGCACAAGGCACTGACTTGATCCTGACCCAACAATCAAGTGGCGGCACTTATTCAATGCAAGTCTCTGACGAGAGTTATTATCTTAACGTCTACGATGAGAGCGATGCAGAAGGTAATTACCTTGACGGGCCTTTCAACAGATGGGTGACAATTGACTCAGGCACCTGCGAAGGCGTATTGGGTATGAGTTTGTATTTTAACATATTCGACATTGACCCGGGTGACACTCTGTTCATCCACGACGGTCCGTCAATAAACTCGCCCGTGTTGCTGGCCTGCAACAACAATCTCAACCCGCAGATGCAGACGACTGTTTTTCCGTCGCCTTTCAACACCTGCGGATGTCTTACCATCAGGTTCAAGACCAACGGAGACGGGCTTTCCGGCAAAGGTTTCCATATCAATGTAATGTGCCGAGACAAGTGCGAGACGATAGTACCTGTCATCGACTCGTTCTATTTCAAGACAAAGAATGGCGTTATCATAGACACTGCTTATATGCGTCCAGCCATTCAGATCGACACCAACTGGGTAAGAGTGCAACAGGGCGGAGTTTGGGTAATAACCGACTCTTTCACGCTGGACACCCAGTATTTCAAAGGCGTTCACCTTTGCCAGGGCGAAGGCGTGATTTTCTCGGCTCACGGTGAATATACCAATTACTATGGTTATGGTCCTTCGGATGTATGGTCGCTGTTTGAGTGGAATCTTGGTAACGGCGACGACACGTCAGGTATAGCTTTGACCCGTGTGCCATCGTTATACCGCGACCTTGACTGCTATGACGTAACATTGCGCATTACCGACAGCAAGGGATGCAAGTCTTCGATACTTGAAACCGTACGCGTGCGTCTGGCACAGAACCCTATCAAGACCATCTACGACCTCAACCCGATATGCACGACAGACTCGGCTATAGTGAATATCGGATATGAAGGAGGTAACGCCACCATCACGATGAGGAAGATATCGTTTGACAAACAGAAGTCACGTTCTATCGACTGTAAGACATTTATTCCCGACGGTCCCAAAGCCAACCCGCCTTGCGAACAAGCCGACAAGGACCAGTGCTTCTCGGCCCCCATTCTTTTCGACGACTTCCCCTCGGGCCGTACCGTTCAGTCGGCAGAAGACATCTGCTCTATTTGTATCAATATAGAACATTCATTCCTTGGTGACATCGGAGGACGTATAATCTGTCCCACCGGACAAAGATCAGTCCTTTGGTATGGTACAACAGGTATGGACCAACTGCTGCCAACAGGTTCCGGTCCGTGGGAGTCACAAGGTATTTACCAAGGTATGTACAATGGTGGCGGCAAATACCTTGGAGTACCATACGGTGGCAGCAACGATGGCGGCCACGACGGTCCGTCCGTGTGCGGCTCGCAGGGCAACACTATGATGTATTGCGACTCTGTGTGCAATATGTACGGCGTTGGCTTTGACTACTGCTTCTCGCGCAACGGAGACTATCTGTCAGTGACAAACAAGCCCTGCAACGACCCAAACCCTGTTACTCAGGATTATTTCTGCGCATCGGGTAATGATACATCAATATCCGGATTTTCCTTCATCACCGTACCTGCTCCTTATGTGGAAGCTGGTACGACAGCTCCCAACAGCAGCTTTACGACTCGACTGCCGAGCAAACACGAAGGAAAATTTGACTACTATATTCCTGCCTCCGACTTCCACGAACTGATAGGATGCCCCCTCAACGGTGAATGGAAGATTCAGATTTGCGACAACTGGGGCGCCGACAACGGCTGGATTTTCTCGTGGGCCCTCGACTTCTGCGGCATCAGCTCGGGTGTTGGCTGCGAATACCAGGTGGGTATCGACAGCGTTATCTGGCTGCCCGACTCGAACTATGGTGACTTTGACCTTGGCTACTGGCGTGGCGTCAACATCGACAATCGCGAGCCGACACGCTCAATCATCTCTGCTCACGACACTGCAGGCTACTTCCCCATCAATGTTCGTATCTATGACGAGTTCGGCTGCATCTGGGACACCACCACCGGTATTTGGTCGGTATGGTCGCCCACTCCTGAACTTGGCGAAGACATCCTGATTTGCGATATCGACAAAGTTATTCTTGACGCCAAAGACGTACACACCGACTCCAACTACACCTTTGCCTGGGAGCCCTTCGGACAAAAGACCGACACCATCGAGACTCGCGCAATGATGGGTTCGTCAACACTCTACACAACTGAAGTGACCCATCAAGTACACGGCATCACCTGCAAGACCCGCGACTCGGTGCGTGTGAACATCAATCACCAGCCCCTGCCTAACTTCGACCCGGGAATTTATCCTCTTGAAGGCTGCGAGCCCTACACCATCCACTTTGAGAACACTTCGCAGTATGGTGACAACTTCTTCTGGGATTTCGGTGACGGCGAGACATCAACAGCAGAAAGTCCGACACACACCTATGGCACTGGACAATACAACTTCCGCTACATCGTCTCGAGTCAATATGGATGCCAAGACTCACTCGTATACGAAGACCTGATTACAGTATACTCAAGTCCTGTGGCCCAGTTCTCGTGGGAGCCTATGAACCCGACAGTGATGCACCCATCTGTGCAATTCCACAACCTCACCATACCGCAATCGGACGACAACCGCTACTATTGGGAAATCCAGTATGACCGAGACAACAACATCTCGTATCACACCTTGACTGATGTCAACCCCACCTTTGATTGGTACACCGATGGCGAAGACATATCGGGCAACTATATTGCACGCCTTATAGCTATGACCCAGAATATGGGTCCCAGCGGAAGAATTGTGGAATGCCGCGACACCATCGAGAACAGCATCTTGCTGGTCAACGACTTCCTCCAGTTCCCCAACGCCATAACTCCAAACGGCGACGGCATCAACGACAAGTTTATCATACGTAACCTTATCGACGGCCTTGGCTATCCCAACAACTCATTGGCTGTATACGACCGCTGGGGAAAACGAGTGTTCTATAAAGAGAACATATCTAAGGAGGAAGACTTCTGGGATCCCGCAACAGACAACACTCCTGCCGGCACATACTTCTGGCGCTTCACAGGCAAGGGCTACCTTGGCGATATACAACGCAACGGCGTGGTAGAAATCATCAAATAATCCAAATCACTATTATAAAACTAAAAAGCTCGCTTAAACAGCGAGCTTTTTTTATACCCCTCTGCCCTATTTAACATTTTTTAAGATTTCCGTTTGAAACTTTTTGTCCCCCTTAAGCTACTATATGGGCAGAAAGAGAAAACAAAATCATTTAATAACATTAATTCTAAATACTATGAAAAAGACAGCACTTCTTTTGAGTTTTGTCCTTGCAACAGTGCTTGCGATGGCACAAGCCACTGACATAATTTTGACACAAGAATCAAGTGGCGGCACCTATTCAATGCACGTCTCCGACGAGAGTTATTTTCTTAACGTCTACAGTGAGTACGACACAACAGGTTACTACCTTGACGGGCCATACACCAGATGGTTAACAGTAGACTCAGGCACCTGCGAAGGGGTATTGGGTATGAGTCTGTACTTTAACGTATTTGACATAGACCCAGGTGACACTCTGTTCATCCACGATGGTCCGTCAATAAACTCGCCGGTATTGATAGCCTGCAACAACAAACTCAACCCGCAGATACAGACGACAGTTTTCCCGTCGCCTTACAACACCAGCGGATGTCTTACCATCAGGTTCAAAACCAACGGAGACGGACTTACCGGCAGAGGTTTCCATATCAATGTAATGTGCCGAGACAAGTGCGAGACGATAATACCTATTATCGACTCAATCTATTACAAAACAAAGAATGGCGTTATTATAGATACTGCTTATATGCGTCCGGCCATTCAGATCGACACCATCTGGGTCAGAGTGCAGCAGGGTGACGTTTGGGTTACCACCGACTCTTTCACTTTGGACACCCAGTACTTCAAAGGTGTTCACCTCTGTCTGGGCGAAGGCGTGATATTAACGGCTCACGGTGAATACACCAACTATTACGGCTACGGTCCTTCGGATGAATGGTCACTGTTTGAGTGGAATATGGGTAACGGTGACGACACAACAGGTATAGCTTTGACCCGTATGTCCGCGTTCTACCGTGACTTGGACTGCTATGACGTAACATTGCGCATTACCGACAGCAAGGGATGCAAGTCGTCGGTACTTGAGACTGTACGTGTGCGTCTGGCACAAAACCCAATCAAAACCATATACAACCTCAACCCGATATGCACGACAGACTCGGCTATAGTTAATATCGGATATAGCGGAGGTAACGCCACTATCACGATGAGGAAGATATCGTTTGACAAAGAAAAGTCACGTTCTATTGACTGTAAGACCTTTCTTCCCGACGGTCCCGGCGCCAATCCGCCTTGCGAACAAGCCGACAAGGATCTTTGCTTCTCGGCACCCATTCTTTTCGACGACTTCCCCTCGGGCCGTACCGTGCAGTCGGCTGAAGACATCTGCTCCATCTGCATCAATATTGAGCACTCATACCTTGGTGACATCGGAGGACGTATAATCTGTCCCACAGGACAAAGAGCAGTCCTTTGGTATGGTACAGTAAACAAAGACGGATTATTGCCCGACCCACAAATATTTGGAAGCGGTCCTTGGCCTCAATTAGGAATTTTGACTGGTATGTACAATGGTGGCAGCACTTATCTTGGTGTTCCATACGGCGGCTACAACGACGATACCCACGACGGTAAGTACGTATGCGGCTCGGAAAGTAACACTATGAAGTATTGCGACTCTGTGTGCAATATGTACGGCGTTGGCTTCGACTACTGCTTCTCGCACAATGGAGACTACCAGACGGTGACTAACAAGCCTTGCGACACCCCCAACCCTGTCACTCAAGACTATTTCTGCGCATCGGGCAATGACATTCTAATGACCAACTACAATTTCATCACCGTACCTGCTCCTTATGTGGAAGCCGGTACGACAGCTCACAGTAGTTCCTTTTATACCCGACAGCCAAGCAGTCACGAAGGCAAATCAGACTACTATATTCCTGCCTCCGACTTCCACGAACTGATCGGATGCCCCCTAAACGGAGAATGGAAGATTCAGATTTGCGACAACTGGGGCGCCGACAATGGCTGGATTTTTTCGTGGTCTCTCGACTTCTGCGGCATCAGCTCGGGTGCTGGCTGCGAATACCAAGTGGGTATTGACAGCGTCATCTGGCTGCCAGATTCGAACTATGGTGACTTTGACCTTGGCTACTGGCGTGGCGTCAACATCGACAATCGCGAGCCGACACGCTCTATCATCTCTGCTCACGACACTGCAGGATTCTTTCCCATCAATGTACGTATCTATGACGAGTTTGGCTGCATCTGGGATACCACCACTGGCATCTGGTCGGTATGGTCGCCCACTCCTGAACTTGGCGAAGACATCCTGATTTGCGATATCGACAAAGTTATCCTTGACGCCAAAGACGCACACACCGACTCCAACTACACTTTTGCTTGGGAGCCCTTCGGACAAAAGACCGACACCATCGAGACACGTGCAATGATGGGTTCGTCAACACTCTACACAGTCGAAGTAGAGCATATGGAACACCTTATTACTTGTGCGGCTCGTGACTCGGTGCGTGTGAACATCAATCACCAGCCACTGCCGAACTTCGACCCTGGAATATATCCTCTTGAAGGCTGCGAGCCCTACACCATTCATTTTGAGAACACTTCGCAGTATGGCGACAACTTCTTCTGGGATTTCGGCGACGGACAGACATCAACAGCTGAAAGTCCAACCCACACCTATGGAACAGGACAATACAACTTACGCTACATCGTTTCTAGTCAATATGGATGCAAGGACTCACTCGTATACGAAGACCTGATTACAGTATACTCAAGTCCTGTGGCCCAGTTCTCGTGGGAGCCTATGAACCCGACAGTGATGCACCCGTCTGTGCAATTCCAAAACCTCACCGTACCGCAATCGGACAACAACCGCTACTATTGGGAAATCCAATATGATAGAGAGAACAACATCTCGTATCACACCCTGACTGATGTCAACCCCGTCTTCGATTGGTACACCGATGGCGAAGACATATCGGGCAACTATATTGCACGCCTTATAGCTATGACCCAGAATATGGGTCCCAGCGGAAGAATTGTGGAATGTCGCGACACTATCGAGAACAGCATCTTGCTGGTCAACGACTTCCTCCAGTTCCCCAACGCCATCACTCCCAACGGCGACGGCATCAACGACAAGTTTATCATCCGTAACCTTATCGAAGGCCTTGGCTATCCCAACAACTCGCTGGCCGTATACGACCGCTGGGGCAAACAAGTATTCTACAAAGAAAACATATCGAAGGAGGAAGACTTCTGGGATCCCGCAACAGGCAACATCCCTGCAGGCACCTACTTCTGGCGCTTCACAGGAAAGGGCTACCTTGGTGACATACAACGCAACGGAGTAGTAGAAATCATCAAATAATCCAAATCACTAATATAAACTAAAAAAGCTCGCTTAAACAGCGAGCTTTCTAGTTTTATATAAAGCAAACCAAGTCTTACCTAATCAGAGTTATTGTACCTTTCTTGTGTTGCAGGCCCTTGTTCGCATCGTTCAATTCGATAATGTACACATAAGTGCCCATAGGCTGCTTATAGCCGTTGTAGGTGCCGTCCCAGCCACGCGATACGTCCTTGCTGTGGTATACCAGACGACCGCTGCGCGAATAGATGAAGATTTCATACGAAAGCAGACTGGCATCCGTATTAGGCTTAACTTTGAACTGACGCACTTCGTCATTTACCGGGTCATCGGGCGAGAAAGCATTGGGAATCCATATCACCAATTCTTGGTCTGCAATTTTGCGGGGTTCTATCGGTCGCTGAGGAACCGTTTCCCTGTTGTTCTCAACCACATCGGCATTCACCTCGGTGAGACCGGTGCTTTCCTGAGTTGATACTCCCGTCTCCTTAGATGTTGCCGAACTGTTATTCGACTTTACAGACTCAAGAGTCTTAACCTCTGTTCCTTGAGCAAAGCTGGAAGCATATTCGACAGGCATAACAGCCTCCACCTGACTTTCAGATGCAATAGAAGGCGTCTTTGCGTCTTTAACCAGAGGCCTGTCTACGCTAGCCACAGTTTTCACATCTTCTATTGTTGCCACTTCAGATCTAACAGTTGCTGTCCGCTCAACTCTCTGCTGGGCAACGGTCTTTGTTTGGGTTACATCGCCATCGCCATTGTTTTTGTTCACAGCATACAACAGGGCAATCGACGCCACCACAGCAGTCGAAGTAACCAAAGCAATACGGCGACGACGAACAGTCGACACGCGGTTGTTCATTGTCTCCATAATAGACTGCCAGACTTTCTCGTCGGGCTGTTTCTCGTAGTTCTCGAATTTATCCTTTAACGTACTCATATCTGATATAACTATAATTCAAACATAAACGGTTTTTAAAAAAAGCCTTTCAATTTCTCCGCCAGCATCCGCTTGGCTCTTACAAGTGCGCCACGCACCGTCGACTCCTTTATCTTCAACATTTCAGAGACTTCTCTGATACTGTAGCCTTCCACTTCACACAAGTTCAGAACCGACCTAAATGAGCCGGGGAGCTCCTGCATAGCCTTCATCACTATCTCGGCGTCAATCTTGGCATAAATGTCTTCACTCGTCGCATATCTTGCGTCTTCCGTATAAAGCTCATTCAACTCCATAGGCTTTTCGCTGCGCACATAGTTTATGGCAGTATAGATCATTATTCTTTTAATCCACGCTCCAAGAGCTTTGGCGTCACGCACTTTGCTTAGATTTTCAAAAACCTTGATGAAACCGTCGTGCAGGACATCCTCGGCTGCTGCAGATGAATGGGTGTATCGCAGGCACACTCCATACATCTTGGGCGCAAAGCGTTCGTAGAGCTGCCTACACGCCTTCTCATCCCTTTTAATACAAGCTTTTATAAGATGTTCTTCGTCCGATTTCATTACCCTATAGTCACACTAAGCAGCCTTTTCGCTGCAAAAAGAAGTGTTAAAAAATGTTAACCACGTATAAAACCTTGTCATCCCGCACCTTAAACTTGACATTATATCCAGAAAAAGACAATCCATACTCACGTTCTTCATCGTGCTGATAAGACGGGCGAGGGTCGTGAGCCAAGACATCAAGCAAGGGCTCGCGCAATTCCTCCCCAACCCTGCCAAGTAAGGAAGGTTCGCATACAACCTCGAGAAGACAGTCGGCTGCCACAGGAGCGAAACCGCTCCGCGCGTCGGGATGGGCATCGGTATAGGGCAGATAAGGCTTTATATCATATATCGGCGTTCCATCCATAAGGTCGGCACCAGTCACATAAAGTACCGGTCCGTTCTCGGTATGTCGTTCAACTCGGACAAGTCTGACTGACGACAGAGCCAAGCCATTAGGCCTGAACGATGAGCGTGTAGCAAAGACTCCCATACGCTGATTACCACCCAAGCGCGGCGGACGGACCGTTGGCGACCATCCCTGGCGTTCATTCGCCGAGAATCGCCAAACAAGCCACAGATAGTCGAAATCGTCAATTCCTCGCAATGCGTCAACATTTCTATATTCCGGTTCAAAAACAATCCTCGACACAATATTGTCAACGATATTGCTTTGGCGCGGAATGCCAAACTTCTGCGGAAAGGCTCCGTAAAGTCTTGCTATAGCACTGATAGTCACTTCTTCCATTGCTTCTTCTCCCATAAATCGTTCAACCAGAAAGACAGGTCTGCCGACAGCATTCCGATACCCGCACCGGCAAACACATCACCAGCCCAATGACGATCGTTATATATACGCATAAAACCCGTCAGGAGAGCCACAGCGTAGCCAGCGATAGGAATCCATACCGAGGTCTTGCCATACTCGAGACGCAGCAGCTCCGCTCCCGAGAAAGCAAATGCCGTGTGTCCGGACGGAAAACTGGTAGACGAGCTGCGATCAGGCCGCATTTCAAGGTTTAAATGCTTTATTGAATGCGTTACAACAGTGGTCAAGAGAATAGTTGAGGCCGTGCGACGCAGCAATGACCACCTTTCGTCACGCGATGGAACGCCGGCCAGGTTAAGCAAAACAACAGCCGAATATGGCGCATACTGAACAATATTGTCGAAATGCATTGCTCTATGGTCAAAGGCGTTGCGACGCCACATCTGCATTTCTTCGCGTATGAGGATATTCTGACGTTGCATAGGTTCCAAAAACAAAGGTGTGGTGCCAGCGGCAATAGTTAGCCCCGTCAAGGTTATCGGCAATGGCTTTTGCCATAACAAGCCGCTTGTCGGCTTAGGGGCAAAAGAGATACTGTCGCGTTGCGACCAAGCCTGAGGCAATGACACACTCCAGACACACAGAAAGCACAATATGAATTTCTTAGCCTTCAACTATCAGTCTTCCGTTTTTATAAACCGGCACCAACGGGCAAGTGTCTGCCTCGAATGCCCATCTAATATCTCGCTCATATCCAAGCCGCATCAGCCTGTGGACGTGCGTAGCCTTTCGACAATAGCCATACAGATCACCTTTTGCACTCTGCCACAAATCCAAAGCCATCATCGCTGCATCGTTCACCAGTTCCACTTTCTGGTTAACATCTTGAATACGTTCTGCCAACGCTCCGGCGAAAAGGGTATCCTCCAGCGAAGGGTCGCCTTTCCATCCTGAGCATAGTACTACCGTATCATTGCATTCATCCACAAGTCTTTGCGCTAACGCTGAAAGATTTGCAAAAGCCCCCACATATAGTCTCGTTGACTCTGCAGCACGCAGGATAGACACCGTACCATTTGTCGTAGAATATGCCAAACGGCTGCCTGTGAGGTCCATAGACAGATACTCTGTAGGCGAATTGCCGCACTTGGCTCCGTTTACCTTCTCGCCTCCACGCTCCGCGGCCAGGGTATACCCCAAAGAGTCATAATCCCGAAGCTTCTCCAACGAGTCGAGCGGCACAATCTCAGACGCTCCCGACTTGAAAGCAGCACAAATAGCAGACGTGGCCCTCAAGACATCAACGGCAACCGTTGTGTGGTCCTCTTTCAACAATCTACCATCATAAAGCGCTGGCGACAAGACTACTTCAAACTTCATATAATGACTTTTAGACTCTGTTTGCAAATCAAAACCTACTCGTTAGAATAAAAAAAAGAAACGGCAACCTATAAGCCGGGTTCTGTAACCGCCAAGACGGTTCTCTATCATTAATCTAAGACAACCGTCGCCAGCTGCCTTTATCAACCTACCCCCCGACAACGGACGAGTCAACCCTTAACTGTCGGTATATTTGGTCTTTCAGCCCATAAGGTTTACCACCAAGTGCATCGCTGCACCCGTCGTGAGCTCTTGCCTCGCGTTTTCACCCTTACTACACAAGAGGCTTTTGGCCTCGAATATAGCGGTATATTTTCTGCGGCACTGTCTGTAACACGCCCTTTGCAGGAACGTGCCCCTTCCCGTTAGGAAGTATGGCGACTCTTTGCTGCCCGGACTTTCCTCTCGCAGATTGCTCTGCCAGCGATAGAGCGGTTGCCGTTTCAAATTGCAAAATTACACATTTTTTCACACCTGTCGAAAAAAAAACTTTTTCACCGCCTTGAGTGTACCATAAAGGTCTCCAAATGGACCAAAACCCCAAAAACGTCCCAAACAAGGCAAAAAGCCACCTAAAAACATAAAACACAAACAATTACACAATCATTTCAAAAAAGTTTGAAAAAGTGCAGAAAGACCAAATTTTATCCATCTCTAAGTAACTGATTCTATGGACCAAATTCTTACCAAAGTTTACTCAAATTCCTATCAAAGTTTAGTCAAATTTCAGTTCAGTAAACTATGATAGGAATCAGATAGTTTTTTGATAAAAAAGAACTACGATTTCGCTATGTACTCAACTTCAAAAAAAGCTATTTTTAAATCTTTTTCCGAGCAATTGCATTTTTATTCGTATCTTTGCAATTTGTAATTTATATATACATACCATTTGGCAACAGTCCATAAATATGCATAGAAAATTAATAAACAGCTAAATACAATAGCATTATGACTATAAAACATACGCTAAAAACCATCTTGATAATTTGCGGATTGAGTATAGTTGCCGCCTGTAAGTCGTCTGCACCCACGTTAGACCCTATCGTAATGCTGAACTACTGCAAGGAACCAACGACAGCAACACTCGAGAACCTCTCAAAAAACTATGGCTCGTTCATAAACAAAAGCCGCAAGAAGGGCGTTAAACAGCCTGGTATTTACAGCGACTATGCTGTGACACTCGTCCAGCTCGGTAAACGTGCTGAGGCCAACAGTTGGTTCAACAAAGAGATGGAAGCTTTTCCCGCCTCTAGGACATATGTCGCCCAGCTGAAACGGATGCTCCTACCCGAATATGTCAACAACAACAGCATCAATGTCAATGAGGCTTCGATTGAAGACGACTCTGAACAGGATGCATCAACAAAAGCCCAGACCGACGGAAACAAAGCGTCGAGCAAAAAACAAGGCAATAGCAAGAGTGCTAACAATAAAAAGAAAAGCAGATAACATCAATACAACCCGACAATGAAACGTCTGACATTTATTATATCTTTGCTCGCAACCGTATTGCTTGGTGCCTGCAAAAGCGAAAAGAAGATTAATTCGTATAGTGACATCTATGCCGAAAGACCTACAGTCATTTACATTGCCCCTATCAACGACAAGGCTGAGCGCAAGGTGGAGAAATACCCGACCGATATTGAATACAACAATGAGATCAACACAGCCAAGGCCTATCTTTTCCAAACCATCTATGAGCCGCTGCAAAACATCGGTTACTACGTCATCGGCCCTGCGGCATCGCAGCAGATTGCAGAGAACAATGAGATGACCCCTAAGCAACTGCGTAATGGCGACATCAAGGTATACAACAAGAACTATGGCATCGATGCCGTGCTCGTTGTCACCCTGCACAAATGGAAAGACGACAACAACAAGAAAATTGCTTATCTTGAATATCAACTTCGTTCAACAAAGACCAACATCGACCTGTTGCACACTTGGGTAATGGCGGTGAAACAGGTGCCTACAAACCTTAAAGGCGACCCCATAAAAATGAGCAACGACACCAAGTTTGCCAATCGGTTCGGCTTTGACAACGGAACTGCCCAGCGTTGCTTCCTCGTCGAGATGGTGAACGACTACGTTTTGCGCAACCTTCCGACCAGCAGTCTCAGGCGCCAGTTTGAGAAGGACCTATACAAGTCGGCCAACCCCAACTACATAAAATTCACGTGGCTTGACGGCGGTGCAGACGTTCAGGAATGCTCTGCTGAAGAGTATGAATCCAACGCCTTCCTTTGATTTTAAATATCACGATACAACATATCTACAAAAATGAAGAAGTTTTTTCTTATCGCGCTGCTGTCCCTAATGGCGGGTAGCGCATTGGCAGTACCTGCATACCCAAAACTCATTAGTTTCAAACAACCCGACCGCGACATTACGGTTTCCATCTACTTGAAAGGCGACGAGCGAGTCCATTGGGCCGAAACAGCCGACGGATACAGCCTGCTCCATAGCGACGACGGCAGCCTGGTATATGCCACGCAGAACGAAAAGGGTGATATGATTGCAACAGACCTTATCGCGACCGAGATCGAACAACGCAGCACAAAGGTTATAGACTTTCTGAAAGACACCCCTAAGCACCTGCATTTCAGCAAAGCACAGGTCAAAGAAATGCTGAAAATATGGGAGCTGGTAGAAAATGCCAAGAGCGGTCCGAAAACGATGAGCGACGTTTTAGGCGAAAAGAGATTTCTTGTCATTCTGTTCGGTTTCAGCGACAAGAGTATGACTCACACTCGTATGGAGTTTAAAAACCTCTTTAACCAAGTCAACTATACCACAGAAGGGAGAACCGGCAGTGTTCACGACTACTACTACGACGTCAGCGGTGGGCTTTTCTCGCTCAAAGTTGATGTTGTGGGACCCTACACCGGTGTTCACAACACCGCCCATTACGGCAATAGCGATTATGGATACCAAGACTTTGCTCACGAGGCTGTGGATTCGGCAGCAAAAGACGTAGACTTCTCCAAATATGACAACGACAACGATGGTTACATTGACGGTCTGCACATCATCTTTGCCGGTCACGGTGAAGAGGCTGGTGGCGGAGTAAACTGCATCTGGTCGCACAAATGGAACATCTTTGACGCGCCAACCTACGACAATACTGTCATTGACGTCTACTCCTGCTCACCAGAGTGTGGCGGAGCCTCTGGCTCCTCTATTACCAACATTGGCGTTATCTGCCACGAATTAGGACACGTCTTTGGTGCGCCCGACTACTACGACACCGACTACGAATCCAGTGGCGGAGAGTTTCCTGGACTTGGACAATGGGACATTATGTCAAGCGGCAGTTGGAACCGCGGAGGCATAACCCCTGCGCAACACAATCCTTATACTAAGATTTATATTTATCACTGGGCTACCTGCGACACCATTGACAGTACGCCGAGAACGGTGGTTATGAGCCCTGTAGATTACACAAACGGCGATTTCCATCGCATAAACACTTCCACACCTGGCGATTTCTTCCTCATCGAGAACAGACAACAAATCAAATGGGACAAGAACACTCCGGGTCACGGTATGCTGGTATACCACGTACACCCCAACGCACACGGGGCAAGTGTATCCAACTACAAGCATCCTCAACAAATCTACATTTTGGCAAAGACAAACCCCTTAGACACATTTCCAACCTCAACACCATCAAGTTACGGCGATGTCAATTCCAACACAGCACCTTTCCCCGGTGCCATTTATAGTATACGACGCGATTCACTGACCGACAACTCTGTACCTTGGTTTCGTCCCTGGTCCAAGCAGCGTAACTATATACCGTTCTACCATATTTCAGAGAACAACACCTCCAAGAAAGTCTTTTTCACCGTCCAGGATATTTCGCCCATACCAACAGACCCTACAACCGAGGGTATTGATCAGCAATCCATTGCCGTAAGATGGACTCCCTTTGGCGGCTATAACACTATGGTAGTGGTCAATCCTGACGCAAATATTTTTGGGACACCTACGGGTAGACACAACGCAGGCGACACCATTGAAGGAGGCGGCATTGTGGTATACAAGGGCAATCAGTTCAACTGCATTGTGCCTGGCCTTGTCAGCAACCGCCAATACTATTTCCGCCTATACACCTGCATAAACGACACGACCTACTCGGATGGCGTTGATGTTCAGGGCCGTACTCTTAACTGCGACAATAGCGAGTGGCAGACTGAGAATTTTGAGTCGGCACAATTCTCAGAATTACCCGATTGCTGGACCGGCGATTGGGCTGTCGACAGCCTTTTAGGGCAACAAGCTCTTGCAAGCAACACCGTTACAGGTGATGAATACACTTGGAGCACAGTATATAGTCGTCCAATAGTTTTCGACACAACACATAATGCCGTATTGCATTTCAAAGTGCATTTTGACGAAATGTGCAACGAGCAAACCATCTTGAAAATTGAATATCGCAGCAACGCTTATGCAGACTGGGAGACAATCGACAGCACATCCTGGAGCTTTGGAATGGCCACTTGGCAAGACATACACTTGCAGTTGCTCAACGCAGGCATTAACAGCAGAGTACGCTTCTCGGCATATATTAACAGCACACAAAAGGTATTCATAGACGATATTGAAATAGACAAAGGCTCGTTGATTTATTCATCATCTGATGCCAACGGTGACATTATGCCTCGAGGTTATTCAGTACTCGGTGAGAATGACACAATTGAATACATTTTGAGCCCTCTTGCCGGCTACAAACTCAGATCGCTTAAGCGTGATGGCAAGAACATTGCGCCAAGCGCTATTGAAAGTCTCGACAATGGTTCTTACCGCTATCTTTTGGCTGGAGTTACCGGTCAGCACACACTTCAAGCAACTTTTGAAAGAAATGCCAACATATTGACTGCAAAAGAACAAATTCTTACAATTTTTCCAAATCCGACAAGCGGAATAGTAACTATCAACACTTTTGCCGGCAACAACATTGTACTTTACAACATAATGGGCAAAGAAATCCTGAGACAAAAAGCCGATGCAGAAACATTGACTATCAATCTAAAGGACCTTCCAAACGGCATCTATCTGCTACGAAGCGGAAACGATGTTGTAAAGATAATAAAGAAATAAATGTTAAACTATTATAAAAAAAATTGCATTAGCAAAAAGTTGTGTACTTTTGCAAATTGTTAAAAAAGAAAATATTCATCTAAAACATTAAAAAACAATGAAGAAAGTATTTTTATTCTTTGCCAGCGCTATGATTTGCGCAGCTATGGCTTCCTGCAATGGTAATGCAGAGGCTACCGACAGCACTATGGACACCACCGCCATTGAGCAGACCGAGGTCAACGAACCCGCCGCCGAGTGCACCGAAGTCAACAACGACGCTCGTATGCAGGCTATTATGGATGCTGCTCAGCAGATCTGCAACTGCGGTGACGTTCTGAACTGCGTCAACACCGTTATCGACCAGAGCTTCGCCGAGTATGCCAACGACGCTGATTTCAAAGCCGCTGTTAAAGCTGAGGCCGAGAAGTGCATCGCCAACAAGGTGAAAGACGCTGCCGTCGAGAAGACCAAAGAAGTTGCCAAAGACGCTGCCAAGAAAGGCGTTGAGGAAGGTCTGAAAGCTCTCAAGAAATAAGTAGAGTCTTCCTAAAATTATAAAAGCGGCCAAAAGGCCGCTTTTTTTATTATTTATACAATACAACCACCACATCTGCGTTATTACAGAGATTATTAACCCCTAAACACCACAAAAAAATGAAAAAAAGACTGTTATTCTGCTTCGTAGCATTGACAACTTTGATGTTCGCTGCCTGCGGCGAGAAAGAAGAGCCCGCCAACGAGACTCCTATTGCAGACAACACCATCGTATATGATGGCACAACGTACGAAATGATACCTTTTGTTGAAATCTACAATGAACACCTTACTATGCTCAACGCATTCTCGAAGGACACCTCTGCCGATGGCCAGCCCAAAATTATGCTTGACCATTTCCACATCCGTTCCAATGACGAGTACAGCGACTGGAACTCAACCACAGACCTTGCCCACCCCACAAACGAAGAATTCTATGAGATAGCCTTTATGGGCGAAGTCCTGACAATGTTGGGACACGGTTCCGCTTCCGCTGCTGGCGGAGAGATTGACGGCGTCAGCTATGAGAACGAACCCGTATTTTCCAGCGGTACACTTAAAGTCACTGGCGAAAACAACGGCTCGGGCAAAGTGCTTGTCGAACTCGACTGCGTACTCAAGAACGGCAAATCGCTGAAGATGAAAATCCGCACACAACACGTTGGTATGGGTGAATAAACACCAATCTCTACACACAAAAAAAAAGGTTCACAGACAGTGAACCTTTTTTTTGTATCTGGACAAGACAAACGCAACCCTAACCGACCGATTGGGGATTAAGAAGCCGTTTGTGTAGAGGCATATATACTGCGGTTGACAGCATACATCATTACACCAACTCCGATATATGAACCATCGTTGTACCATTGTTGTACCATCGTTGTACCAGATATCTGGTACAACGATGGTTCATATATCGGAGTTGGTCCGTAGTTGATATTATGGCAAGGTGTACTTTAACCCAAATCGGTCATTAGGCTTTATGTCAGAGTGGCGTTTGTTTATTTTGTTTTTATAAGCCCGCCAACGATCTCAACAACAACTATTGTAGCTGCACCTGCAATGCCAAGCCAAACGGAATGTGTGATCAACCCCAACCATACACCAAATGTCAACATCTGAAGTGATTCTATAAAGGATTTCGAGAAGCTGCGTGTGACACAAAGCAGTGGAACCGGGATAAGGAAGGAATAGACACCCAGGGCAACCGTAAACGAATGAAATGACAACCCAAGCAGTGTGGAAACGACCAAAGCTGTCGTTACTATAGTTGAAACAGGATTCTTTTTTATATAGCCAAACACGAGTCGTTTTATATCACTGAATGATGAGTGTCCTCCCGTTTGTATCTGATGCATTTTGTACTGCTGGGATTCCGGCAGCCTGCTTTTAATCTGCTCCATAAGCTGGAGCTTCCACTCTCTCGACATATTCAAGCAGTCTACCCTTTCGAAGTCTTGCCCATTGTTTTGCGCGGAGAGAAGGTCAAAAAATGCATTTTCTGTTTCTTCGTCCAAAAAAACAAACAATGTATCGTTGTCTGGTTTGTGTTGCCCCGCGTACTGTATTTCTTGCTGGCAGAATTTTGACGAAAGGCTATCTTTGCTCACCAGACAGAGGAATATACCACAACTCTTGATGGCGACAGCCAGCACTAAAGGAAACTCCGACCCGCCTGGGATTCCTTGCCTGTCGATGAAGTAACTCACTTTTTCCTTTTCAAACAATTCGCAAATCTTATCAGCATCGGGAGTGTTCCGGCGACTATAGCTGATAAAGACATCATAATAGTTTTCCACCTGTTTGGGTGACAGGCCTCCAATAGGTTTTGCTATTCTAACCTTCTTTATCACTTCATCTATAGCGCCATATATGGCCAAATATATAAAGACGAAGAGTGTTATCAACCAAGGGCCGGGTGAAAAGAGCCACCAAGCAACAATAGGCAAGACGGGCGTGGAAAGAACCATAAGCGCTTCCAACATCGTTACATCCTTTGTCGTTTCCAATGTTTGTTTTTTGCGTTGCTCTGAGTTCTCATTAATAGTACTAAATGAAACCACCGTGCCGAACAATATAGTCAGGGCGACAGAAACGGAATGAAGCCTAATGCCGGCATAAACAGCAATCACAATGACAAATACAGTACAGATGACAAGAAAGAATGCGTGCCAGAAAGAACTATCGATTTTTACAGTATGTTGCGATTTGACACTGTTCAAAATAGCCTTTAGGTCGCTCATTAGTGAGGTCTCTATGGGATGTGTGGCGATGGTGCGGATATTGGAGTTTGAGAACGCCAGCTTTTTATCTTCCGGCATTTCCGTTTGATCGATAGCATAAGCCAGTATGGGCCGCCGATGATTGAAGCCATACACCAGTTCCTGGTTACAGCGGTCGTTCCTGTAACAATGCTCGCTTCCAACATAAAGGAATCCACAACTGCCATCCACACCCTCTTCAACAGTCGTCTCTTCTGATGAAATGTACGTCAGTCCATTGCGACGCAGCTCTGTTTTTATACGGTCAACAATGGCATTGTCATTCAAGTCGTAACAAAGAAAGAAGTCATAGCGTGAGGATGTTCTTTTGCTGTTTGACAAGGGTATTTTGCTCACTTTAACGGTGGACTCAGCCTTATATACCAAGACAAGCAGGGCAATTAATATTGTCCAACTGATTCCAAGCCATAGAAGGCCTTCACTCCAGGAGTTGGAATCCACTCCTATCCACGTACAAATTGGAATCATAGCGAACATCAAAACGCATAATTTATGACGAAGCAACGACACAAACTTGCCGACGGGAGTTTTAAAAGAAAAATCTGACACTGTGGCTCTCAAGAGAGAGATATAGATACCCATCGCAGCCAACAACACGCTTGCTCCTAAGAGTAAGGAATTTTGCCACAGCCAAATGCCAACGGATAATGCAATACCAACAATGGGAAAGCCCAGCATAAACAGAAGACTGAGAGATGTGTGCGAATCAAAAACACTTTCATCATCTTCGGTTTCGTCAAAAGGCTTCAATTCTATCTCCAAGAGGCCACACAGTCTCTGCATCAACTTCACGCTTACATAATGATGCTCGGAATGAATTATATTGTCTTTGAATGTGATAAACCTGATGCTCTCCGGAAGTTTGGCATCATCCGCCTGATAAACGATTATTTTGTTTGTATCGATGTTGTTGAATGCATATACCAATTCCTTGACGGCAAATGGAGACTGATAGCTGTTGTGGGTAGCAACAAACAGTATGACACGGCAATTGTGAATGGTTTCTATGAGCTCTGAAGGTATTTTCTCTCCGTATTTCTGGTTACTGTAGGTATAGCTGATACCTTGCTCGTCAAATCTTTTGCACAGATATTCTACATAGCGTTGGTCTTTGTCGCTATGGCATATATAGACATCTTTCTTCTGTTTAATACCAGATGGGATAATGTTCGAAGACATATTGTCCTACTCCTTATCTTGACATTGGAATGTGAAATGACCTACATTGGCTGTTTTATTTCAAAGGGCAATCCGTCTTTAGACAGGTTGTCAACAGGGATTTACACTTCATTCATCTCGCAGCTATAAAATGTTAAGGTGGTTAACCCATAAAGCTTCAGTTTGCAATAATCTTCGGTATTTCCCTTGAGAATCTACGGTCAATGTCGGCGGTGGATGCATCCAGTTGGTCGAAGGGGCGAATGTCATCGTGGATAAAAAGGGCTTTCAAACGGTCCTTTTCAGGCTTCCCTTTTGCTATGACTGAATCGTGTTCCTCAGAGGTAGTCGAACGGAAACCCATCAATAGTTTCTCAACATTCCAACGGTTATGTTCAACCTTCGAGAGAATTTCGATATTGGACTCAATGTTGTCTATGCCTCCGATGCCCTGAAGCTTTGTTGGGATGGCGGCAACATTATAAAGGCTAGACCATCGTTCGTAGATATGGCAACTATTCCACTCTTCTATCATTTTATTCGTGTCGGTATAATCGACATTTGCATCCTTCAAATTCCAATAGAAGTGGTTGAGTCGCTGGGCTTGGAGGATGTCCTTGGACTTTATTCGGGTTGAAATATCCGCCCCTGACATACCGAAAGAAATGACGTTGGAAAATTTTGAACCTTTCAGATAAGCGGCAAGATTTCCCTGTGCTGGCTGATAGACCCAAACAGGAATGCGGCTATCTGTAATAGCATCTGGCATATATAATGCTGTGGCTATGCTATGGTGCGACGATTCGAAACAGATGGCAACAGTAAGGAATTGCTTCGGGTCAATAGCCCAGTCGGTCAGCTTATTGCGCATCATTATCGAATCAATATCAGCCTCGACGAACTCGAACTCAATGTCGAGAAAGTCTTTGCCTTTTTCTGGATAATAATCAATAGTTGTCTCTTTTCCATCCTTATTTTCACAGAAAGAATAACAGCAATGATCGAACAAGTGATGATAGTGTCCTACAAGATGGGTCATCTTTTCTCGGGCGTTTTTGTCGACGAATGTTATCTTGGTTTTCACGCCCAACTGGATGAATCCAGGATAGTGGCAGATGATGGCAGCCTCGCGTGCCATTGCCACTCCCATCTGAGTCACTCCAACAATAACCAGATGTACCATTTTCTCAGGAGAACGACTTATATCATCGTTCTCACGACATTCAAGCCTGAATTGCTCGTAATGGTTGCGTTCAAGATATTCGCCTGTGACCATCAACCGCGCCCACTCGTCATAGAAGTTGAAACTATGGAAATGTTTCAACGCAGCGTCGAATTTTTTGTCTCCACTTTGCACAAAAGTCTGGAAGAGTGCAAAGGTGGACTGGTAACCTATATTCACATAGCAATCAGGCATCTCTTTTTCCCTGCAGAGCCGGCTGATAGCCTGAAAACAGTTTATATTCAACGTATCGTGAGTCTCCTCGTGGGGTTCGCCAACAATATAGACATTGGAGGCTTTGTTGACCCTAAGCCGCCTAAGGTCGGCGTCGTTGCAACGGTTAGCACGAAGCACCACCACGCGTTTGCGACATTGTTTGCTGAGTTGCGAAAGCAGTTGTTCGTTGTATTTGGCCGCATCTGCCGCCACAGCGACCACAATGCGGGCCTTACTTTCAACACAGAGTTTCTCAATCATACCAAAAACCAGGTCGTCATAACCGAGAAAGACGATATGTTTACGGAAGCGATAACGTACATTGCCGTTGCGGAAGCGGTCGGAACGTGTGCGTAGACCATTGGTGATAGTGGCGATTAAAACACCAGACAGCAGAAGGGTTCCAAAAATATAGGCAAGCCAGATAAGAATAGTTCCAGGAAAAGGCTTGCCGTTATTAGGCATATCGTACAATATTGACCTAAGTGAAATGCCACTTGACATATCAGCGAAAGTCTGCCCGAAGGCACATTGGTTTAACACAGCGGAATAAGCAATGCCCAACATAACAAAAACGACACCAAACAAAACGGCAGCAACCAGAATCTGCATCCAAACTCCTCCGGAGATGGTTCTGTCAAGCCACAATCTAAGGTTATAATTTTTCTTCATAATTAGAGATAGAAATTTAAATGCAAAATTACACAATTAGTATTAGAAATGCAAATTAACTTTCTATATCACTAAAGCACAATATATTGCATCTGTAAAGCATTATATTTTGCGACAAATACAGACTCTCAAAAGAAGTATTATAGCCATAAAAAGGGTGCAAGTTGTATGTAGTATTCAACACTTAATACAACAAAAAAAAAGCACCTCGAATAGAGATGCTCTTTAAAAAGATTGGCGGCGACCTACTTTTCCACAAACAAGTGCAGTATCATCGGCGATGTGAGGCTTAACTTCTCTGTTCGGAATGGGAAGAGGTGAACACTCACTCCATAGCCACCAAAATAAATGGTTTG
>Ga0129306_1001324_pt1 | contig 28844 bp, 22 predicted proteins | sample P827metagenome_FD_94438 | JGI IMG/M metagenome (GOLD analysis project Ga0129306, IMG submission 94438) | Capybara group fecal microbial communities from Wisconsin, USA - P827 metagenome | ecosystem: Host-associated > Mammals > Digestive system > Large intestine > Fecal | place: USA: Wisconsin...
GTAATCCCGTCTGTCATCTCTTGAAAATCCGTCGAATTTTGTATATAATATGGAGATATAGCAGGGTTTGCGACGGGCAGGTGATTTCATGGGCGGCTATATGATCCGGCAATATACAAATCAGAATGTATATGAAGCATTCCAGCAGCGAATGCATTTTATTTTTCAGGAGTTTGAAAATATCTTCATTTCCTTTTCCGGAGGGAAGGATAGCGGACTTCTGCTGAATATGCTTCTGGATTTCCGAAAGCAGTTTTATCCAGACAGGCGCATCGGTGTTTTCCATCAGGACTTTGAAGCACAGTATACTGTGACAACGGAGTATGTGGAGCGTACCTTCTCCCGCTTGGAAAAGGAGCCCTTAGTTGATTTATATTGGGTTTGCTTGCCTATGGCGACCCGAACCTGTTTCAGCAGCTATCAGATGTTCTGGTATCCCTGGGACGATACAAAAGAGGAACTCTGGATTCGCCCCATGCCGAAACACCCGTATGTCATCAACTTACAGAACAATATCATGTCCACCTATCGCTACCGGATGCACCAGGAAGATCTCGCCAAGCAGTTTGGCCGCTGGTATCGCATATCCCACAGTAATCGAAAGACGGTGTGCTTGTTGGGGATTCGTGCGGATGAATCTTTACAGCGGTATAGTGGATTCCTCAACAAGAAATATGGTTATGGCGGGGAGTGCTGGATCACCAAGCAATTCAAGGACACCTATGTGGCGTCGCCTATTTATGACTGGTCTACGAGTGATATATGGCACGCTACCGCTTTGTTTGGATACGACTATAACAGACTATATGACCTGTATTATATGGCCGGATTGAAGCCGAGTCAAATGCGGGTGGCATCGCCCTTTAACGATTCTGCCAAGGACAGTCTGAACCTCTATCGTGTGATTGATCCGGAGATATGGGCAAAGCTGGTTGGACGTGTGCGAGGGGCTAACTTCGGCGCTATTTATGGCAAAAGCAAGGCTCTGGCATACCGGTCACTCTCGCTACCGGAGGGACACACTTGGAAATCTTATACGCAGTTTCTTTTAGATACGCTCCCTGCCAGACTGAGGAACAATTACATCAAAAAGTTTCAGACCTCCATCGACTTTTGGCACAAGATTGGCGGCGGTTTGGAGGAAGAAACAATCCGGGAGCTCATCGACCATGGCTACCAGATTCAGCGAAACGGCGTTTCCAACTATACTGTCATGAGAAATTCCAGAGTTGTTTTCGTTGGCCCCATCCCGGATCATACGGATGACATTAAATCCACAAAGGATATTCCAAGCTGGAAGCGGATGTGCTATTGCATTTTACGCAACGACCATACCTGTCGCTTTATGGGCTTTGGGCTGACAAGAGAGCATCAGCAGCAGATCAATCTGCTGAAAGAAAAATACAAACAGGTGGTGAAAGACGATGGCATATAGAAGCCCGGTTTACGGCGTGATCGCTGTTCCGATTGAGAAAATAGAACCGAATACATATAACCCGAACTCTGTCGCACCACCTGAACTGAAACTCCTATACGACAGTATTAAACAGGACGGTTATACCATGCCGGTTGTCTGCTACTACGACAAGGTGAGAGATAAATATATCCTCGTGGATGGATTTCACCGTTATCGCATTATGCTGGACTACCCTGACATTTATGAGCGTGAACAGGGAATGCTGCCGGTTTCGGTCATCAACAAAGCCCTGGATCAACGCATGGCCAGCACCATCCGCCACAACCGTGCCCGTGGTACGCACAATGTTGACCTGATGAGCAATATCATCAAGGAACTGCATGAGCTTGGGCGGTCTGACGCATGGATTTCTAAACATCTCGGTATGGACAAGGACGAGATCCTGCGGCTCAAACAACTGACTGGTCTTGCCGCACTGTTCAAGGATATTGAGTTCGGCAAATCCTGGCATCCGGTAGAGAATGGTGATGTTGCAGAGATAAAGTAGCGATTGCTGGCTCTCAATGAAACGCATATCAAAAAAGATTTCCCGATGGCCATCTCTGGTATCTGTCGGGAAATCTTTTGCTTTAGGCCACTCTGTCTGGACTGCATTCCAGAAAAGGCTGGCTATGTCTGCGGCATTCCATTTTCCTGGCAGACGAGGAGATTGTTTGTTCTTTATAAGGCACAATCCTTACCTATCTCGCCAACCGTCAGTTTACGGAAAACACCGCTTCGTCCGGCTCACATCCAAAAACAATAATATCAATTTTTTCTTCATTGCTTCACTCCTTATCGTTCAGATTGTGATTTTATTGCGTCAATAATATCAACGCTGTCCTTGAACCTGTCATTCTCAGTGGAACCCATGACGGCACAGATATAGGTATTTCCGTTAACGACCGCCGCAGACACGACGCAGGCACCACCAAGGTTACTGCTTCCCGTCTTTAGGCCGATTACTTCGGGCCGGTAATATTGGCTGTTTGGATTGAGAAGTTCATTTGTATTTTTGTAAGTAACCTCTCGTCCATTCGGCCATCTTTCATAAGACGAGTAGCTTGCCACGATTTCTGCTATATAAGGATTGTCTAAACATGCCTTTGCAATAACAGTGAGATCATAGGCCGTGACATACTGCTCATCGGCGTCATATCCATCCGGCACTACAAAATTCGAGTCTTTCGCACCAAGCGACTTTGCTTTCTCGTTTACTTTATCCATGAATACATCAATGGACTGTGTATTTGACAGTCCGTTATCTCCGGCAATTATCTTTCCGGTATTTACCGCAAGCGTATATGCCGCATCATTGCCAGAAGGGAGCATAAGGGCAATTAAAAGTTGTCTGACGGTCAGGGTATCGCCCTGCATAAGCCATGCTCTTGATGAATCATCATGCATCATTTCTATCTCTGCGCCCACTCTCATTTCATCGTCCGTCGAACAGTAGTCCAGCACTGTCAGAGCTGTAATCATCTTAGCTGTACTGGCTGGCGCAATTTTCTCGGTGCTATTTTTCTGATACACTATTGCATTGGTATCAGCATTGATTACAATCGCATTGGCTGCTGTGACATTCACGGAAAGAGTATTATCAGAGTCAAGGATGGGTGAAACCGTCTCCTTTTGTCCGCTGTCCCCAAAAGGAAAAGAGCCATTGTTTTGAGTAACATTTTTCTCAGAAATAGAGGGTTCTTTGCCGCTCCTTATCAGATTCACAATCCCAAGTACTGCAACGGCTATGAAGAGACAGAGCAAGATACATACAACTCTGTAATAACCTCTTTTTTTCTTTTTTGATTTTCTCCTGTTTCTGTTATCGTAATTTCCATTAATGTTCTGGTAACCCATCGTTATCCCAAACTCCTTTCCGGAAGCATAAAAAATGCTCCATTCGATATATAGCATACCGGAATGGAGCGATTTATGTTTTCGCTTTCCTTTATGGATAACCTATGATTTTTTATAGAATTTCTTACGATTTTCCTACGAGCGGCAATGACACCTCAAAGCAAGTGAGACCGTCTGTACTGTGGGCGGTAATCCATCCGTGATGAAGTTCAACTATCTCCTTTGCAATGGCAAGTCCCAGACCGGCTCCGCCCGTTGCGGAACTTCGTGATACATCCAGGCGGTAGAACTGCTCAAATATTCTTTCTAACCGTTCCTGCGGGATTGTATTTCCCTCGTTTATGACTTTAATGAATACATGATCTTCAATCTGCTTTGCCGTTATCTGAATGCTTGTATCTGCATGACTATAGCTGACAGCATTCCGCAGCAGGTTATCGAATACACGCTGCATCTTGTTTGCATCGCATGAAATAAAAATATCCGGTTGCATTTCAAATTCCAGCGTCAAATTTTTCTCCGTCAGCATCGGCTTAAACTCATATGCCAATTGTTCGAGCATCCTCGTCAGATTGATTTTGCCGTATACAAGCGTAATGCTGGATAGATTGAACCTCGTGATCTCAAAAAATTCGTTAATCAAATCTTCCAGGCGCTCTGCCTTATCCAATGATATGGTTAGATACCGTTCCCTAAGTTCATCGGAAATCTGGCTTTCGTCCCTTAATAGCGTCAAATAACCGATCACCGATGAAAGAGGGGTTTTTAAGTCATGGGCCAGATACATAACAAGGTCATTTTTCCGTTGCTCTGCAAGCTCGGCGTCCGATTTTCTTTTCGTCAAGGTATGCCGTATGGAATTGATCTTTCTTTCCGTTGAGGCCAGTTCTGCCGGAAGGGCAATATCCTGGGCATCTTCATTCACCAGGGAATCAATTCCACGGTTGATCTCCTGAAAGTATTTTGAAATATTACCCACAAATATGCGAAAAATCACAAAAAACACACCCAGAACCGCCAACAGGAAAAGCCATATCTCATATCTCTTGAAGGTTCTAAGATAGACAGACACTGCCTCGTCACGGTCATAGTAGACAAAGCGTTCTAAATAGCCTACTACGGCATTTGCAAAATTTCCTTTTAGAATAAACAGATAAATGCCTGCTATAATCAAAATGGAGCACACAACCATAAGAAGCATTTTGATGGATAATCTGTTTTTGAAAAGCAAATAATCATCTTTATGATTTGATTTCTTTCTATTTTTCAATGGTATACCCCACTCCCCATACAGTTTTTATAAATTTGGGGTTCTTCGCCCGCTCCTTCATTTTCTCTCTGAGCCGACCAATATGGGCCATAACAGTATTATTGCTATCCAGATATTTTTCGCCCCAAACCGCTTCAAATAGCTCCTCCGTTGAGACAACCTTCCCCTGGTTTTCACACAGATACCAGAGAATGGAAAACTCCGTTGGTGTCAGCTGAAGCTCTTTTCCAAACAAGATACATTTGTGGCTTTTCTTGCTGATTGTCATTCCTCTTATATCATATTCGCAGCGTTCATCTGTCTGTTTGAGTAGTGGCTGCCTGTATCTCATGTATTGCCTTAACTGCGCTTTCACTCTGGCAACCACTTCCAGTGGATTAAAGGGCTTTGTAATATAATCGTCTGCAATAGATAGACCCATGATTTTATCCCCATCTGCTACTTTTGCCGTCAACATAATCACAGGGAAATAAAACTTCTCCCGAATTCTCTGGCAAATTTGAAAGCCATCAATATCCGGAAGCATAATATCCAGTATGGCTAAATCCAGGGGGACGGATTCAATGCACTTTAACGCATTCGTCCCATTGTAAAATTTATAAACGGTATATCCATCGTTTCTCAGATAGACTTCCAATAAATCGGCCAACTCTTTTTCATCATCGACCACTAAGATTTTTTCATTCATTGCATTGCTCCTCGCAGTATCATTTGAAGCTGTTAGCTTACGGTTTTTGCTTTACGAAATAATAAATGTTCTCATGGTTGCCCCCTAAATTAGCTATTCAGAAGTTTCATTAAGTCCTCTATGGAAGTATCCATTTTTGCCGACACCTCTTCTATCGTCATACCAGAGTCAAGAAAACGGTTCACAACCATTTTCATATCCTCACCAACCTCAATGATATGTCCGTCCAAATCGTAAAATCGAATCACACGCTGGCCCCAGCTATGTTTGATCACATCCCCCAGATATTCAATATCCGGGTATGCTTTCAGCTTGTTCAGAAAGCCGTCAAAATCCTGTTCCTCAAAGACGATTTCCGCATTGTTGGATTTCTTTAATATCTTTTCTTTCGGCAGATTCACAAGCCAGTCAAAATCCTGCTGCAATGCCAGACCGCAGGTAAAAGCGATATTCCTGCCGTAATCCTGAAAAACCTCTAATCCAAACAGATCCTCATAAAATTTTCTTGCGGCGTTGATGTCAGCCACTGAAAATACAGTACATATATAGCGCATATTATCGCTCTTCCTTTCGCTTTTTTAATCTTAGTTCGATACCGTACTCTGCTGCACATTGCTGAAGAAGCTGTGCAATAAAGGCGGCTTTTTCTTTTATGGGCATCCCCGAAGTCTCGGTATCGGCCTTGCGGCTAATCGCTTCTAAATCACCTAATTCCAGAAGGTTGACCGCCAAACAGAACAGCGTCTTTTTTCTGCCGTCATTATATTGTTCCAGCAGGTGAGACAGCAATTCTATCTTCTTCGTCTGTTCCGTGTTGTAAGCGTCTATGCCCATCTGCTGTGCTTTTTCCATATCAGCTTTTTGCCTCTGATGGGTAATGAAAGAATCATACTCATCAATGTGTTGGTATTTTTCACACGGGTACTGTTCACATTCATAGCAATATTCGATCTCTCCGTGCGCAAGGCTGCACTTCGCAATCTTGCACGATTGATTTCCAAATCCGCAGCCGCCACAATGACCACCGATGTGCATAGGGCATAGACCGCAATTTAATCCGCAAAGAGAGAGTAATTGATTCTTCCGTTCAAAATTTTTCATACTATCAGCTCCACATATCGAAATCCTCGCACTGATCCCTCTCCAGCATTAGCGTCTGCAAGACCACCCCATCACTTAATGTCTTGCTTGCACCAAAGTCCTTTTATTATTCAACGGTTTTATCCGTATCCGTTACAACCGACATAGGACTCTCAAGCTCCATTTCAATGCCTCTTGCAAATGTTTAGATGAATTTATTATAAATCACGCCACGGAAACAAGCAAGGTGATATCAACACTTTATTTGCATAGTTGAGAACAAAACCACCGTAAGTTTACACTTGGCAAGCAATGCCTGTGTTTATACAAACTTGGCGAAAAGGGAGATTTCCGATGAACGGAAACCTCCCTTTTATGCTTGTTGGGGGCAACCCCAAACCCCGTGTGAACGAACAGTACCTGTTCGGCTGCGCCCTGCGATGCAGTGCTATTTTTCCTGCTGACGCTCTCTGGCTTTCTCCTTTTCCGGCTCATCGGAACGCAGCAGGAGTTCGGCGTTGGCCTTGTAGATTTGCAGGCGTTTTGCCTCTTCACGGGCGCTGGACAGCTCGGCGTAATCATTCTTTTTCTGAGCAAGCAGCTTGGAATATTCCGCCTGTAGGCTCTTAACGGTAGGCAGCTTTTTTACGCCAAGCTCGTCAAAGGCTTTCTTTGCAGCTTTATGGATGATGATGTCGCTCTCATGCTCGGTATAATACTTTTTGGAGTAACCAGCCTTGCGGTATCCGGTATAAACCTCCCTTGTCTTGGAGTAGTTGATGATGTGCGTTTTGAGAACGGCGATCTCCGCCATTCGGCTTTCTGCCGTCTTGATTTTCGTTGTCAATTCCTTTGTTCGGGCACTTGCCGCATCCGCATATTCCGCAAGGGCGGCGTAATCAGCAAAACCGTGTTTCTGGACAAATAAAAGTGTCTCCGCCATGCTTTTGAGTTTCACAACTTTCAACTTCTGGTCATAGGCGGCACCTTTGCCTGTTCCAATCTTTGCTTCAATCTGAGTGATCAGGTTTGGTCTTGGCGTTCTCACCGGATAGGATTTTTTCTTTCTCGGTGTGTGGACTCTTGTTCCCAGAATCACAGCCCGGAGTTCTTCTTCGGAGTATCCCTCTTTCAAGGAGCGTAGTCGGATATTGTCTTGCCCATCCCGCATGAAGGTCAGGTGCTTCCCACACTTTACGGTGTAACCGGACGCTTCCACCAGCTTCAAAAACGCTTCAAAATCCTTTGGTTTTTTCTCAAGAGCACTGTCAATAGCCGCCCGCAGCAAATCCCGGTTGCAGGGCTTGGCACTGCCGCCCAGCCACTTGTTATAGCTCTTGCCGTGAGGTTTTGGATTCTCAATTACAGAGAGCCGATGCTCCATGCAGATAAGGTCGCTGAGCTTTCGCACCGCTTCGGTGCTGCCCCAAAAATTGCGAAATTTTCTTGTGGAGTCCAGCGTGGTGGAGTTCCAGATCACATGATTGTGAATATGATGTTTGTCAGTATGCGTGCAGACAATAAAAGCATGATTGCCCTTGGTAAATCGTTTCGCAAACTCAAAGCCGATGCGGTTGGCTTCCTCCGGCGTGACCTCGTCCGGCTTGAAGGACTGGCGGATCTGATAAGCGATCACATCGCTTTTCTGTTCCCTGCCGGTGAGCAGCTTGTACTGACGCTTGGAATAGAGAAACTCGGCGTCAGCGGTTTTTGCGTCGCACTCAAAGGCGGAGATCAATTCGCCGTCCTCCGTCTTATCCGGGTTCTTTGCGTAATCGGTTCTGTCGGTCAGGCACTGCGCCAATGTCTTGCCCTTGTTTACATGCATGGGGATAATCCTTGTGGTCGCCATCGCTTCACCTCCCTTCTAAAAAAATAAGTGCGAGACTTTTACTTCGTCCCGCACTCTTGTTTGCCAATATTTCCTTATTTAATATACCGCTTCCTTGATCCAATCTCTGAAATAAATGAGCTGGGCAATGAGCCATGCCGCAGCCATCGGCAGCCCGTAAGGGGAAAGCAGGAAAGCGATCACCAAAAAGGCAATACCGGAACCGATATTATGCTGTGCCGCAAACATAATGATGCTTGTAATCGCCAATAGCACAGACAAGACGTTCAGTATCACAGCGGAGATATGCGTTACCAGAGTGAATATCCAGATAATAAAGGTCAGCACGGCCACGGCCGGGGCAAGCAGTATCTTTAATAATATTTTCATCGCTAACAGCTCCTCTCTTTTTTCTGCCCTTATTCTACTTTTGAATATGTAAAATAGCAAGGATGCCGCAGAGGAAATGATCATCTGCATCTCCTCCTGCGGCAAGGGTATCGTTCCCATTATTTTATCCCTGCCAGTTTGGTGAGTATCTCATTTGCCATGTTCCAGAGCGTCTCCTGATTCTGGATGACCTGCTCCAAGTCTGCATCGTACATTCGCCCTGATTCGTTCATCCGTTTGGCGATTTGGTTGATGTTATTGCTGGTATAGCGCAGGAGGGAAATCATCTCTTTCAACTCCGGTAGCTCCAGCTTGATAATCATGCCGTCGATGGCGATTCGGCGCAGATAGGCGCTGAGATTACTCATACCCACCTGCGACATCTTTTCCTCGATCAGTTCTTTCTCATCTTCAGATACCCAGAAGATGATCTGTGTATTTCTGTGCCTGCCCATGCTCACAGCTCCTGTTCCTTGAATTTTTTTACCGGCGTTTTTGTCTGCACGGAGGCAGTGTTTTTCTGGAGCTTTTCCAGAATCGACGGGCGTTTATCCGGCGAGTCCTTTTCTTTGGTAAGCTCTTTTCGCACATGGGTCACGAGCAAATCCACCAGCCCGGTATGCGCCTGATCCACGACAAAATAGCAATTACGGCTCTGTCCCCATGCGTCCTGCTCCTGAGATGCGGGAATGGTCTTTGCCCACTCCTTGTTTGCCTGAGAGATGCGTCCATCGTGGTCTTTTTCTCGAACCGTGTTGGCGAGGACATAGACCATACGCTCCATACCGAACTCATCAGAAATCTGACGGGCAACCTCCTTGCAGTTCAAAATGTTGTCCTTGTAGTTAGCGTGAATAGCGTCCTCGATGGCTTTCTTACAGTCAATATTCGCTCGGTTGGATTTTCGGTAAAGAGGCAATTCCTCATGCTCTCTGGCATACTCGGCGGAGTCTTTATAGACCGGTATGTGGATGTGCTTTTCAAGTTCGTCCAGCTTTTTCAACAAGCCGGGAATGGTAAAAGTACCTGTCAGGGGCTTATCCATCTCCATGTGCCGGTAGCGGACAGCAAATGTAAACTTCTCATGGTTATACTGTTCCTCCGGCATGGCGTTCAGGGCAGCTTCTGAATAGCGCTTATCCTGAATCTCCATATACCTTACGCCGCCGTCTTTCTCAAAAAACTCCTTCATTTCCGGTACAGTGGCTTTTATTTTGATATTGCTTTCCATATTGAAACTGTAGCTCCTTCCTAATATAATAAAGATAGAAATGGTGGTGGTAATCATGGCGTACAGCGAACAGCTCTGGCAGGAAGCCAAGAAGCGGTGCCGGTTAAATAACGAGGACATTGCTTTGGCAAAACGTCTGGGTCTCAATCCCCGCAGTCTCATTAAAAATATCCCGAATAAAAGCGAGCCATGGAAAGCGCCAGTCAAGGACTGGCTCCATGAGATCGAAGCAAAACAGAATAAAAAGGCGGAGCAGAAACAGCACCGCAAAGAAATATCTGCCAGAAAAGCGGAGAGCGCCGGTAAAGAATAATCCTTTGCCAACGCTCTCCCTTTGTTATCTTGCTTCCTGTTCCTTATGCCTGACTTTACTTTCCTGTGTCGGCTGATGCGTGGACGTTGCTTTCAGCTTCGCCAGAATGGAGTGGCGTTCCGCTTTTGCGGATATACACGGTTCCTCTGCCAGCCGTTCCATAGGCGTTCTATCGTCAATGTTCAGCTCGGCGTTGAGCTCCGCAAGCCGTGCGGATTTTACCTTTAATTCTTCCTCCTGAGGGAAGGGCTTGCCAATCTCCGCCTTGGCCGTTTCCATCTGTGCGTAGAGAGAGTCCAGCTTGTCCTTAACTGCCTGCAAACGCTCCGGCATGGCATTTAAGGCATTGTCGATTCTGGTGAGATTGCCTCTTGCATCCTTGCCCAGCGTTACCCGGTGTGTCATCTGCCCTTTGAGGGTGAGTACATATTCTTTCCCGAAGTCCTCTAAGGTGAGGGACATGGAAAATCCCCGGTAGCTGCCGATTGACACGGGCTCCAGACCTTTCACATCCTTAAACGCTTCCAGCAGGGCAGCGCCTGCGTTGTCCTTGTCGGTAAGATGGTCGCTTTTGACCACCATGCCCGCAAAACCGTCCTGTGGATGAGGATGCTCAGATAAGGCTTTTAAGTCAGCCTCAAAGCCGGAAACAAAGCCCTTGTTTTTCTCGATCTGTTCGGGGAAGGTTTTGAGCAGGTTGTCCTCCAAACGATACTGCTGGCTCTGGTGGCTGGCCTTCATCAGCTTTAGTCTCGCCACATCCACATCCAAATCCATCTTTTCTTTGATGCGCTCGTCTCCGGCGCACAGCGCCTTGATCTCCGCATAGGAAAGGGCGGCTTCGTCAATGTCCTCGCAGGAGCGCACCGGGGATTTGGAGGTCATGATCTGGCTGATGAATTTCTGCTTGTTCTCCACCGTCTGCCAGAGATAAGCGTCAAAGGTTCCTTCCGTTACATAGCGGTAAATATGCACTTCCTTGTTCTGATTGCCCTGTCGGATAATTCTACCGCTTCTCTGTTCCAGATCTCCCGGTCTCCACGGACAATCAAGGTCATGCAAAGCAACAAGCCGATCCTGCACGTTCATGCCGGCTCCCATCTTAAAGGTGGAACCCATGAGCACCCGCACCTGACCGGAGCGCACCTTGGCGAACAAATCTTTTTTTCGTGTCTCAGTGTTGGCCTCATGGATAAAGGCGATCTGTTCTCTGGGAATACCACGGGAGACCAGCTTTTCCCGAATATCGTCATAGATGGTAAAGACAGGTTCATCGGGGATTTCTTTGTCCATCATCTGCTCCAGGGCGTGAAGCTCCGGGCTGTCCAGATTCCCTGCGGCGGACTTCGCCGCCTTTGCAGCTCCCGTGGTCTTGGGCGTGGACAAATCGCAAAAGACGAGCTGGGTGAGCTTGTCCGTCTGTCCATTTTCCCAAATGGAAACGATATTATCCACACACATATTTACTTTGCTGTTTGGATCGTCCGGCAGGTCGGGATTGATGACTCGCTGGTCAAGTCCCAGCTTTCTGCCATCGCTGGTAATCTTGAGCATGTTGTCCTTGGAAGCGTCCACCAGACCGGCATGAACTTTGGCGGCTCGCTCGGATAGCTCCTGCACCATGCCTTTTTGAATCTCCGTGGGCTGCGCCACCTCCGTATGATAGATTGGTGTGGGCGTAGGAAGATTAAGCTGGTCTGCTGTTTTAATATCCGCTGCTTCCTTAAACAGCTTCATCAGCTCCGGCAGGTTGAAGAACTTGGCGAATCTCGTCCTTGCCCGGTAGCCCGTCCCCTCTGGCGCAAGCTCGATAGCGGTAGTGGTCTCTCCAAAGGTGGACGCCCAGCAGTCGAAGTGGGCAAGCCCTTTCCCACGGATGGTATCGTGCTGGAGATAGCGCATCATGGTGTAAAGCTCTGTCATGGAGTTCGATACCGGCGTACCCGTAGCGAATACCACGCCACGGTTTTCGGTGATCTCGTCGATGTACCGGCATTTCATCAACATGTCGGAGGATTTCTGTGCGTCTGTGGTAGAAAGTCCCGCCACATTGCGCATTTTGGTATAGAGAAACAGGTTTTTGAAGCTGTGCGCTTCATCCACATACAGCCGGTCTACGCCGAGCTGTTCAAAGGTAACGACATCATCTTTGCGGCTGCTGTCCTGCAACTTCTTGAGCCTTACTTCCAGACTCTTTTTTGTTTTCTCTAAACTCTTGATGGTAAAGCGCTCTGCCCGCTGGCTTTTCAGTTCCGCAATTCCTTCCTCCACCTCCCAGAGCTGCTCCTGCAAGAGCCGTTCCTGCCGTTCTTTGGATACGGGGATGCGTTCAAACTGTGAGTGGCCGATGATGACCGCATCATAATCGCCGGTGGCGATCCTGCCGCAGAATTTCTTGCGATTTCGGCTCTCAAAGTCCTTGCGGGTAGCGACCAGGATATTGGCAGAGGGATAGAGCCGTAAGAATTCCGAAGCCCACTGTTCTGTCAGGTGATTCGGCACCACAAAGAGGGACTTCTGGCACAGCCCCAGACGCTTACTCTCCATGGCTGCCGCAACCATTTCAAAGGTTTTGCCTGCGCCCACTTCGTGTGCAAGGAGCGTGTTTCCGCCATAGAGGATATGCGCCACGGCGTTTAACTGATGTTCTCTTAGCTGAATCTCCGGGTTCATGCCGGAAAAGGTGATATGCTGCCCGTCGTATTCTCTGGGACGGTTGGAATTAAACAGCTCGTTGTACTTCTGTACCAACGCCTGCCGTCTGTCCGGGTCTTTCCAAATCCATTCCTGAAAGGCGTCCTTGATGGCCTGCTGCTTCTGCTGGGCAAGGGTGGTCTCCTTGGAGTTGAGCACCCGCTTTTCCTTTCCCTCTGCGTCACGCACCGTATCATAGATACGCACATCACGGAGGTTTAAGGTATCTTCCAGAATCTTGTAGGCGTTTGCCCGGTCTGTACCATAGGTCATATAGGCGTTGATGTCCCCGTAGCCCACGGCGCTTTTGCCGGTAATGTTCCACTCTGCGGTGTAGTCGGAGTAGTTAATGTCGATATTGCGGCGCACATAAAAAGCCGGTTCAAACAGCTCGAACATGAACTGCTTGATATACGCCTTGTCGATCCAGGTAGCGCCCAGACGCACTTCGATCTCCGAAGCGTCCAGGTCTTTGGGCTGCGCCTTCCGCAGCGCTTCCACATTGGGTAAAAATCCGGGGCTGTCTACGGCTGCCCGCTGCGCTTCTTTCAGTTTCTGACGCACATCTCCGGAGAGGTATTCGTCCGCTGTCTGCCATTCCTGCCGGATGGGGTCGAGAAAGATCACTCCGGTGAGTTCGTCGATTAACTCATCTTGTGTCTTGTTCGACAGAGAGGACATATACTCCATATCCACGCAGGCTTTCTCCGCAATGGAGAGCGCCAGCGCTTCCGAAGCGGTGTCCACAGAAGTGACCGCTTCATGGGGACGGATAGTTCGTTTCGTGAACATATCCGTTTTACGTTTTAGATTGTTTTCTTCATCCAATACTTCCAGAGAGCAGAGCAGGAAATAGGCGCTGTCATCAGAAAAAGCAAGGCTGTTTGCACGGGCGTTAATAAGCCCGTATTTTGCGGTGAAGGAATCATAAAGGTCGTTGAGTTCCGCCTGCGTCTGCTGAATGGTTTGGTCGGAGACAAACCCGTCCATCTGCTGGCCGATGAGCTTCTGCACACAGTCCCGTAGCTCTACCATGCCTTTGATACGCTCTTTGGCGGTGGCGCTCAAGTCCGGCTTTACCATGCGGCTGTTTTCCCGGTAATATACTTCGCCGTCCACGATGGTATAGCTGTAATTCTTCACATCGGGGTCTGCGGGGATAGAGGTATTTATGGTCTCGCTTTCACCAAGGTCAGGCAGCTCCGCTTCCGTGTATCTACCGCCGATTTTACCCACCGCTTCATGGAGCAGGGAACCCAAATCCGCATCTTCAAAGGGAGCGACGGTGTAATCCTGCCTGCCGTACTGCGTACTCTCCGAAGATGGGATACCAAGCACCATTTCCGGGTGCTGCGCAAAGTAGCTGTTGATGGCAAACCCGTTTTCCGACTGACCCAGGTGCATCCAGTCTGCGTCGATCTCAACAGGGCGATCCCGCTTTTGCAGGAAGATAATGTCGGAGACCACTTCCGTACCGGCATTTGCTTTGAAAGCGTTGTTAGGCAAACGGATCGCTCCCAGAAACTCCGCCCGCTGCGCCAGATACTTGCGTACTTCCGGGGACTGCTTATCCATGGTATATCTGGAAGTCACAAAGGCAAGCACTCCACCCGGACGAAGTTGGTCTAGGGATTTTGCGAAGAAGTAATCATGGATGGAAAATCCCAGCTTGTTGTAGGCACGGTCATTCACCTGATACTGCCCGAAGGGGACGTTACCGATGGCAAGGTCAAAGAAGTCCCGCCTGTCGGTGGTCTCAAACCCGGCAACGGTAATGTCTGCGTTTGGATAGAGCTGCTTTGCGATTCTGCCGGTGATGGAATCCAGCTCCACACCGTAGATCTTACTTCCCGCCATGCTGTCAGGGAGAAGCCCAAAGAAATTGCCCACCCCCATGGCAGGCTCTAAAATATTGCCGGACTGAAAGCCCATCTGTTCCACCGCCTCGTAGATGGCACGGATGACGGTGGGGCTGGTGTAATGGGAGTTTAAGGTGGAACTTCTGGCGGCAGCGTATTCCTCCGGGGTGAGCGCAGCGTACAGCTCCGCAAACTCGTTTGCCCAATTCTGCTTTGTTTCGTCGAAAGCGTCTGCAAGACCGCCCCAGCCCACATATCTGGATAACACTTCCTGCTCGTCCGGGGTCGCCTGCCGGTTCTCAAGCTCCAGTTCTTTTAACAGATTGATGGCGTCCATGTTCATGCGGAATTTGGTCTTTACGCCGCCTTCTCCCAGGTGTTCGTCTGTGATGCGGAAGTTTGCTACAGGCGGGTCAGGCTCCTCCGTGCGGATCGTCTGTATCTCAATGTCATACGGGAGATGGTTCTGCTCCGCCGGATAGACCGCTACGGTCTCTGTGGTAAACTGCGGCTCGTTTTCTTCCTGCATTGGCTGCGGATAGCGCTCCATGAGCCTTGCGAAGTTTTCCATGCTTTCCGCACGGAAGATGGGATAGAGAAGGGACGGGTCTCGCAGGGAAATATCGAAGGTGCCAATGCTTTCGATGATGAATGGTTTGCCGTCCTCCAGGTAGACAGTATCTCCTACGGAATACGGAAATGGCTGCTCCGCTGCGGAATCTTCCACTGTAATTACCGCTTCTGCCGGTTCCACTTTGGACTGCTCTGCATGGAGCTGTTCGATGGATTCTCTTTCTGAAACCGTCCTTTGAACCTCTTTCAGATAATCCTCAGCCTGCCATCCGCTGGTAAATTCCTCGGTAATGCCATCCTCATCCACATAATAATCGTCATACAGATCGTCCCAAATGGCGTAAGCGGTCTGGAAACCACGCTCAATCTCCACCACATGAAAACGGTCTGCGGGATTAACTGCGTCCGCTTCCAGTTCAGCAATCCGATCTACATCCTCCATGACACGCTGGATAAATGGGTCACTGCTCAGTTTTTCGGTATCTACGACTTCGCCGTTTACAATGCCTCGCTCTGCAAGCGCTTCTCTGATGGCAACAGGGTCAATATCATCAAAGTTATCCCGTTCCTGTTCTGTGTAGAAGTTATCCGCTTCAATGAGCTGGGCGATACGGCGCTGCACTTTTGGCCATGAGAGACTGACAGGCTCGGAATTACCCACCACGATTTGAAGCGGATTTGTAGCATCCCCAACGCCATACTCCTGCGCCAGCCATGCGGCTGTATCCTTTTCCCGCCCGTGCTGCTCCATATACCGCACTACGGCGTGTTTACTCTGGATGCCACCGTTCCAGCTTCGCAAGACCGCATCAATATCTTCCTGCGTGACATTGTATGGAGACGGAGTAACTGTCGTTGCCAATACGGGGTACAGCTCATCCAAAAGCTCTTGATGAAGTCGGTCATGAAAGACGGTATTGTCGTAATAAAGGCGTGTAAGCTGAAGATCATTGGACTCTGTGACAATACGCCGGATAGCCGCTGCGCCCTCCAGATAGGCGTTTTCCCTGTCTGAATTGCGGCAGGCGTTCATAAACGCTTCGTCTTTGGAAAGGGCGTTGCCTACCGTCAGGCGGTATTGTTCAAAGAGTTCTCCCACGGTGGGCTTGGGCTGTTCTGCGGCAGGGTCTCGGAATACCCTCGTGCCGTCTGCTCCAAACTCCGCTTCGTATGCGTCGATGGCGGCTTCCGCTTCATGGTCAACGGAGCGCAGGGTATAGGTGCGGTGTTCGGGACTGTTTTCCTCTTTTGCGGAGATAGTCACATCATACCGGTCTCGGAGTTTCTCCACATACTGTTCCAGACTGTGGGCAGGAATCCCGCACATAGCGACACGCCCTACATCGGGAATATTCCGGGTAGTCAGGTGCAAGTCTAAAAATTCTGCCGCCTGTCTTGCGTCCTCACCGTAAAATTCAAAGAAGTCGCCCACCTGATACAGCACCATATCGTCGGGATGGGCTTCCTTTACGGCGTTGTATGCCTCCCAGCCGTTACTTCTCTCCGCATTGCTCCGCTGTAGCTGCTCATACTGCGCCTTTTCCTCCGGGGTCAGAAAACGGTCTTTTCGGACCAGCTCGGAGATGCGTTTGGCTACAGTGTTCCAGTTAAGCTGAATGTCCGGGCAATCCTGTTTTTTCAGCGCTATACCTTTGCTGTCGTGATCCTCGCCGGAGTGGGTTGCGCCGGAGACCGCATGGGAGCGTCCGCCGATACCATATTCATTTTTAAGGAAGTCCGCCTGTTCTTTGGCGGTATGATTCTCCTGAAAGAAAGCGTAGATGCGGTCTTTGCCGCCCTCCATGCTGCTTCCGTGGGACAGGCTCTCCGCAATCTCATCCTCGGTAATAAAGTGTCCGATAGGTGGAATCTCCGCAAGGTCTGTGTGATACTCCGTGCGGGGCAGATTCAATTCCAGCAGTCGTTGGAGTATTTGATCCGGTCTGTGATAGTGGAAGCGCATCAGGCTGCGGTCATCCCCATAGGCAATCAGGAAAGCGTTGACCTGCGGAATGAGATTATCTCTGAACGCAGGATCAGCAATCTTTTCGGCAAGTCTTGCCGTTTCATCCGGGAATCCTCCGCCACGCAGTTCGTCTATTCTCCCAAGATAGCCAACCTCATGGGCGTCCTCGCTCATATCATGGTAGAGATACCAAAGAGACTGCGCAATCTCCATGCGCTCATGCCCCGGCGCCTCCACAAGCTCCACATTGGTGGCGTATTCGCCCTGTTCCAAAAGCTGCTCTATACGCTCTGCGGCTTCCCGCCAGCTTACTACTTTTGCGGAAGTGAGATGCCTTGCGGCATCCCCGTTTGCGATATGAATACCGTCCTCGGCGTACCATGCGGAATATCTGCCGTTTTCGGTAATCATACCGTTACCGCCATGGAAGGTTCTTTGGAGAAACGCTGCCAGTTCTTCTGCATTCTTACCCTTGGCAAACTCCGTAGCAATCTTCATGCGGGCATGGTCGGCATTGCCGCCGGTGCGCAGGATATGGTCAATATCCTCCTGTGGAATGGACATAGAAAAAGCGGAGAGCGATGCTTGTTCACTCTCCGCTGCGTCAATATATGCGATTTGTTCCGCTTCTGTGGGGAAAAGGCTGAGCTGGTATACTTCCTGTGGTTGCGGAATCTGCACCTGTTCTGGCTCCGGCTCATCCTCCGTTAATTGTATATCAGCTCGCTCAGGATCGTTTCCTCGGCCTGGGCTTTCAGATTGTTCATCAGTCCCACCCATTTCATCTGGTCTTTGGCTTTCAATTCCTCTGTCACGCCGTTTTGCTTCATCAATTCCGGCATCATCTGCTCCAGCCTCCGGTTCGCCGTCTCGTCGATCTCCCGCAGATGGGGAAACAGGCTCTCGGACAGGATCATCTGATTCCACAGGATCGGGCGGTGTTCCTTCAGGTATGCTTTGCGCATCCTCCCGTACTTGCCCAGGGGCTTCTGCTCCGGTTCCTCGCTCAGATTCAGGTCGGGGATCAGGTAATCTCCGTTCTTCGTGTAGGTCAGTTCGCTCATTTTGCTGGCTCCTTTCATGCTCATAATTTCGTATTGCAACGCCGATTTGTCTTAATACCTGCTGATTGATCTCGCTCACCGCCGTACCAAGGGCGGTTGCGGTTGCTGGGGTATTGAAATCGAATATGGACAGGAAATCTTCATGGGTGAAATATTCCTCCGGCTCCAGTCCGCATCGGCTCATCAGGGCGTAGGTGATGCTGACAGTGGCTGCGTTTCTGAACTGTGCTCCGATGTTGAATTCATCATACTCTTCAAGAAATGAACCGTCAATGTTGTGGAGGAAGTCCCGTCTATGGTCATTCCAATATTCACTCACAAGCTGCGAAGCCACCGATTCAAGCTGCTGCGCAAGACTCTTTTCCCCGGATACCTCATACTGTTCTTCCAGCATGGCGGATACGCTGTGCACATGTTCATCCTTTAACTGCCAGAGCTGAACCGCATGGGAATGCTCTCGGCCTCCGGTGTCCGACACATCAAATACGTAGCGTAGCTTTGGGGAATCGCCGCTGGCGTCGATAAGGGCAATACCCTTGGAGCCTCTGCGAACATACCTGCCCATCTTTTCATTCCAGAAATCGTACTCGGCGCAAGCGGTGGCATCCGGTCTCTGAGTGTAGATCATGAGCTGTTCATTGTACGGATATTTGTAGAGCCTTGCGGCAGTCGTGAGAAACCCCGTCCAGCCCTGATAGCTGCCGGTGATCTGCCTTGCCGCCTCGTCTGCCATCTGCTTATACATCTGATACTTGCTTGGCATGGATTTATACCTCCTTTGAAAAAATGAGCCGGGCAGTTCACTTGAACCGCTCGGCTATGTAGGAATAAAAATAGAGCACCCCGTAGGATGCTCTGTGAATAATGCTATGCTATTATATTATTGGTTCGTGTATTTGCGTAATTTCTCACGAAAGCAAGTCTGGATTCAATAAGAATTGGCGAATCCCTATCGTAATAAATCCGTTGTCATCTCTCCGGGGAGATTTATCCTCTCGTATAACAATAATTTTGGTAAAGGAATCCGGTATCTGACGAAGCGATCTTTGTTCCTGCTCAATTTTTTCCGGGGTATTCATAGCAAAGGCAGATTGAATATAGTATTTCAAGTTACCCTTTGACGCTACAAAGTCGATCTCATATTGTTTCCTTTTCTTTTTCCCACTCTCGTCCATGCTGTAGCTTTCTACAACGCCTACGTCTACTCGAAACCCTCTGAATCTCAGTTCATTGTAGAGGATATTCTCCATAAGATGGTTTTCTTCTGTTTGCCTGAAATTGAGCCTTGCATTTCTTAAGCCTATATCCTCAAAATAATACTTTGCAGGAGAACCAATATATTTTCTGCCTTTTACATCATAGCGCACAGCTCGGTTCACCAAAAAGGCATCTTCCAGGTACTCAATATACCTTGTAATGGTAATATCACTGATGGTTTTGTTCTTAACGCTTTTGAATGTCTTAGACAGTTTTGAGGGGTTTGTCAATGACCCAACGGAGGACGCCAATACATCCATTAGCTCGTTAAACTCTCCCGGATTTCGTATTTTGTGCCGCTCAATAATGTCTGTCAGATAGACCTCTCGGAACAGGGAAAGAAGATATTCTTCTTTTTCCTCCGGCTGCTGCCAATTTAACACAAGAGGAAGGCCGCCGTAATTGAAATATTCGTCCCATGCCTCAGAGACTGATCCTTCATAAACGGAATAAAACTCGCTGAAAGAGAGTGGAAGCATGTGAATCTCATCGCCTCTGCCCCGAAACTCGGTAACTACATCTCTGGACAGAAATTTGGAATTGCTTCCCGTTACATAAACGTCGGCATTTTTGATATGCAGCAATCCGTTGAGTACATCAACAAAATTATCCATCAACTGAACTTCATCCAGGATGATGTAATATAAGTCAGAGTCTGTAATCCTGCCCTCAATATAGGAAAACATTTTTTTAGGGTTACGCAGTTCATCATACTTAATATTATCCAGCGCAACCTCAATAATGTGATCCTCCGGTACCCCTTTATCCAATAAGTGCTGATGAAACAGGTTAAACAACAAATAAGACTTCCCGCATCTGCGTATCCCGGTCACAATTTTTATCAGGCCGTTTTTTTCTCTCCTGATGAGTTTTTCCAGATAAGTATCTCTCTTGATTTCCATAGCCACACTCCCTATTAAGAATTTCTGTTCCATTTCACGTTTTTTCGTATTAGATTATACTGCTGTTCACTCGAAAAATCAACCTGTAATATGAAATTCTGTTCCAAGTCACAGTTTTTCTTAATAGCATATCCGAGTCAAGCGTTTCCTATTCCGACAAATGTTGTATCCGCACATTTTTTCGAAATGAAAAGATAAAAATCCGACGATTAGCGATTTTTTGCTCCGACGATTGGCGAAATGGAGCCAAACCTTAGAGCCATAGAGGGGACAGCCGCAGCTATCCCCTCCATTACCGGTGTCTTACTCATCAAAATCCGGCACAAGCTCCATCATGGCAAAATCTTCATCGGAAATCGCCGCCAACTTTGCCAGTGCGGAATCGGTGAGTTCCCTTAGTTCAGTCTCATCTGCTTCCAGATACTTTCGCATGGAGGAAAGCTCCTCCATGAGCCCGGTTCTGGTGCCGGTGTTGTAAATGCACATGAGGTTTACTTCGTCAAAGGTAAATTCGTTCATCATTATCTCTCCCTTTCTGCACTCCGTTTCGGTGCGGTTTTCGTGATCCTGTCCTCTGTGGAGATGGGCGTCGCCTTCAGCTTGGCGAGAATAGAGGGCCTTTCCTTGCTTTCTTCCCTGCGTGGCTGTTGCTCCTGCTGTTTTTCCCGATGCACAGCTTCCGCCAGATCCATGAGGGATATGGGCTTGCCGTTTTTCGCATCTTCTTCCAGCTCGGCTACCGTCTGCTTCGGCCCGTTATTGATGATCCCGTCGATCATGCCGTAATCGTCCTCCATGGCCATTTCCGCATTTTTCAGGTAATTATCCGCCGGGAGGAAACCCGGCAGTTCCTTAAACCCCCAGGAATCAACATAGTGGCAGGATACCACGCCGGACTGTTTCAGGGCAATGATGTCGCTGGTAGAGAGGGAATGCCCGGTAAAATCCGCAGGGCGGTCAATGTTAAAGGTGGTAAACAGGTCGTTTAACTTATCCGGCGTGTCGCCACCCACTTTTAACTCTCCTGCATACACTGCATCATATCGCTCACGTTCTACGGAAAGCCCCTGCTTTTCCAGATGGGTAAGGCTCTCAAAGCGTATACTTCTGTTTTCTTGCCCTTCTTTGAGCTGATAGATTGCGTATGCATCGGCAGCGCTTTTCAGAAACGCCGCCTCATAGTCCGGCCTTGCGGCAATCGGGTCGGTATGGGATTCCCGATACGCCTCCCATTCTGTCCGTTCAATCCCGAACAGCCCGTCAAAATTCTGGATTTCCTCTGCGTCAAACGCCATGGCTTCTGTGTTATCCTCATAGAGCATATACACCGTGAGATCACGCTCCATCAGCTCCAAAGCTCGCTCTTTGGAGAGTGGCAGCATGGTATCGTCGGTATAGCCGTAGGCATTCATGCTGGCAATGGAAATGGCAGGGTCAGGTACATAGCCGTTATCCGGCGCTGAAAGCGGCTCCCGTTCCTGTACGGCAACCTCTTGTGCCTGTTCTTCCGGTGAGGCGGTGGAGACGGCGTTTGCTTCTGTAATGGAAGCAAGCAGTTTTTCCGTCATATCCGAAGGGTAATGGGTAATGTCTTTCGGCGTAATCTCATGCAGTAGGAGAATTTCATCACGGGCAGCGGAGAGGGCAACACCATGCTTTTCAAACAGCTCCGCATTTTCCAACTCTCCGATCTGCCCGCCGTCCACCTCTTTCAGCGTCGCCATATCGTAGAAGGTATAGTCAAAGCCGTCCTCACAAGTCTGCACATGCAGATACTTAGTATCGTCAATGAGGTAAATCGCTTCCTGGGGCTGAGATATTTCCTGTTCCTCTTTCACCATATATTCCTTACGATAGAGCTTTCCATAGCGTTCCGCCAATTCAGATGCCTGTGCGTACTCTTCATCGGAAAGAGTGCTTTCATCCTCATCCATCAAATCGTTTAGCATGGTTTTGACGTTGACTGCCTCGCATAGAAGAATATTTTCCGTTAAGGACTCCACTGTATCCTGTGACGATCCCACATGATAATTTTGCAGGAAAGAGAGATAATCCTTTGCGAAAGATTCCGCTTCCTCATGGGCAGGCGGAATTGTAACCAGCTCATATTCTTTTTCTTTTGACAGTTCAATCCCACGCTCTTTCTGAATCTCCAGATAATGCCGGTCAATATCGGTAATCAGGCCGGAGGCGGTCTTGTTAATGGTCTCCAGGGAAGCACGAAGCTCCGGCAGTTCCTTTCCTTTAGACCAGGATGCGATATATCCGAAGCTGTTATCGCCAGTCTCAATACCATAGTAGGCGCAGACCGCATAGGAAATGCTTTCCGCCTCCACCTCCTCAGTGTTGCGGCTTTTCTGAATGGCTTCGGGATGTACTTTCTCATAAAATTCCCGTATGGTCATATCTTCTCCCAGGAAGTTCAGTCTATCCTCTAAGGTCAGATACCCCTCTGTCAGTTCCAGCGGCTCCGCTGTAATAACCGTTCCCGCATGGTTTACGCCAACCTCTTCCTCAATAGAAACGGGTAGTCCGGGATCGTCATCGGAGCCTCGCAGCTCATAGCGATAAAGACCGTCAGGGATTTTTTCCTTGTCCACTCGCTCACTTGCAAAGAGCGCCGGTTTTTCAAATAGCTCGACCGATTCAAATGCCATATCGCCATCCAAAGTGCCATGGAGCTTGTTGTTATGCAGCTTGGAGTGGGCGATCTCATGGACGGCGGCGCAGACGGTCTGCACTTCGCTCATACCCTGACGAATGGCGATGTTCTGGTGTTCGAAATCAAAATATCCATCCATGGAAGCGCTCATAGCCTCTATGGAGATAGGGACGGGAGAGCTGCGCTTTACCGCCTCCATAAACAGCTCATAGTCCTTTACATTGCCGGAGAGATTCGATGCAAGCTGCGGCAGGGGCTTTCCCTCCGTCTGACTCACGTCAAAGACTGTTACCGGCTTATACATGGGAACCTTGATCTCTTTTTCTTCCATGATTACTTTCCCGTCAGTGTCCAGCATGGGAAGCCTTGTATCCGGGTCGAGCTTCGCTTCCTCTATTTTCTTCTTGTAGGGCGTTGGAGCGATGATCTTAATGCCTTTTTCACCTTTCATCACATTGCGGCTGAACTGATCCCGCCACTTGTTGAAACCGGCCACATGAGTGGCGTCGGGCTTTTGCATATAGATGAGCATGGTATTGTTCACACTGTATTTGTGAAAGCGGCTCATGGTACGCAGATATTGCCGGTATTTCTCGCTCTCGAACATCTCCTGAATACCGGTCTCGATGCTGTCGGTGATTTCCCTGAGCCTGTCCTTGTTGGATTGTTTTTCTGCCATTGCAGCTCCTTTCCGGGACTTGTAATCCCTGAACATTGATCGCCCCTGCAAGGAAAGGGATTTCCCTCACAGGGGCGGTGGTACAGTTTGAATTTGGGGAGCTTATTCCATTTTGGGAAGCAAAACCGCCATTAAAGGCAGTCTCTGCCCGTCTTGGCTTTCTGCTCATTGATAGCCAGATTTGCCCTGTCTGTAATGCAATCTCTCAGAGAGTCCAGATAGTTACAATCCGCCTTTAGCCACTCCTGATAGCAGGCGTCCAGGGGGCTTTTGAGCTTGCGCAGAGCGTTTGCCTGCTTGGGCGAGAGAATCCCTGCGTCAATGGACATCAGCACCTCCTCACGCCAGGTGTACTCAAACGCCTTGTTCAAAATTTCTTCCGGTGACAGCTTCAAGAGCTCCGCCTTGTATGCCGCCTGTTCGCTTTCCATCTTGTCCTGTAATTCCTGAATAAAGTCTCTCATTTTGGTTCTTCCCCTTCTTCTGATTTTGCCGCTGTTCGGACAGGGGGCTTGTAGCCCACCTGTTTCGCCCGTTCACTGGCGGCTTTTCTTCTCGCTTCGCTGTACGGCTCCCGAATGGAGACGCAGTTTTTCGGCACAATATAACTGACCGCACCGGCGTGTTCCTTACTATCTGGATAGATTTTGTCCGGCTGCCGACTGTGCAGCTCCTTCAACCGTGCCTTTAACTTGTGGTCATAGGTGTAGACACTGGCGGTATCGTCAGCGTCTGAAAAGAGAATAATGGTCTCCCGTTCTGAGGGTTCCAGCTTCACCGCCTGTCCTCCTTTTTGAACTCCAGCTTGTAGGAACTGCGGCTGCCATCGTCCTCCAAAAGAATGAAAGCGTCGTAGCTCTTGCCGGTTTTCTCCGAGTAGATGCCGCTGACATAGGTCTTTCCATCTTTCAGCAACGCCGCAGCCATCTTCTTTGTGAGATTCACTTTCTTTGCGGAGAGGAACTTGTTGTCTCGCCAAAGCCCAAACCGGCAGGCATTGCTCTCGCAGAAATATCCCTTTTTACTCTCCGTCACATCGCTTCCGCAGCGTGGGCATTTTCCCACCACCGTCCGACCGGAGGGAAAGAGCACCTCTGCGCCACGCACCGCCTCATAGGTCTTTACCAGATCGCTTACCATGCCGCTGATATTCTGCATGAATACCTCCGGTGATTCCTCTCCACGCTCGATCTCTTTGAGCTTGTGTTCCCATTGTGCTGTCAGAAGCGGGGACTGGAGCTGTTCCGGCAATACGGTGATGAGGGAAACGCCGCTATGGGAGGGAATGAGACTCACAGCCTTTTTGCTCTTTTTGCGCTCCACAAAGCCGGTAGAGACCAGCTTTTCCAGAACAGCGGCACGGGTAGCCGGAGTCCCCAGACCTTTTCGCTCGGCGTCCTCCGGCATATCCTTTGCGCCGGCAGTCTCCATGGCAGAGAGCAGCGTATCCTCCGTATAGTGCTTTGGCGGCGTGGTCTTGCCTTCCTTGATGCCGGGTGCGAGTACTTCAAAGCTCTGTCCTTCCTCTACAAAAGGCAGCGTCGTGGCTTTTTCTTCGGTTTCCTCGTCCGGTGTGGCTTTGATAGACGTGCGATAGGCTTCTACAAGCGCTTTCCAGCCGGGATTGACGATTGCCTTTCCTTTGGCGATAAAGGTGTGACCGGCGCAGTCCAAGGTAACGGTGGTCTCGGTGTATTCATGGGGCTGTGCCACAGCGCAGAGCAGACGGAGGGACACCAATTCCAAAACAGCCCGTTCCCCGGCAGGAAGTCCCACAAGCGCCTTTTCGCTCAGGCTCGCCGTAGGGATCACGGCATGGTGATCTGACACTTTTTTATCGTTAATGACCTGTTCTGCCGCCATGCGGACAGGGATGCCATTCATAAAGGACAACGCCTTTGCGGTGGTATTGACGAGCATGGGCAGTTTTTCTGCCATATCCGAAGTGAGGTATCGACTGTCTGTTCTCGGATAGGTGCAGAGCTTCTTTTCATAGAGATTCTGGAGGTAATCCAATGTCTGCTGCGCCGTGTATCCCAAAATGCGGTTGGCGTCACGCTGCAAAGCAGTGAGATCATAGAGCGCAGGCGGCTTTTCAGATTTGTCCTTGCGCTCCGCACCTTTTACAATAGCAGATTCATTCACACAGGAATCCCGCAGGGCTTCCGCTTCACCCTTATCTTTCATACGTTCGCCGCTGGCAGCGAACTCCGAAAGACCGAGGGTAACGGTATAGAACGGCTCCGGCTGAAACGCTTCGATTTCCGCTTCCCGCTGCACAATGAGGGCGAGAGTCGGAGAAACTACACGCCCCACATTCAATGTGCGGTGATAGAGTACGGAAAAGAGCCGGGTGGCGTTAATGCCCACCAGCCAGTCCGCCTTGCTGCGGCAGAGTGCAGAGGCGTAGAGGTTATCGTAGGCGCTGCCATCCTTTAAGGTGTCAAATCCCCTGCGGATAGCTTCATCCTCCATAGAGGAGATCCACAGGCGCTTCATGGGTTTGTCGCACTGATTCAGGTGGTACACGGTACGGAAGATCAGCTCGCCCTCACGCCCGGCGTCGCAGGCATTGATGACCTCGCTCACATCGTCTCGCTCCATCATGTTTTTCAAAAGGGCAAGCTGCCCGCCCTTATCCCTGGAAACGGCGTACTGCCAGTTCTCCGGCAGGATGGGCAGATCGTCATAGCGCCACTTGCCGTACTTCTCATCATAAGCGTCGGCTTCCGCCAGCTCTGCCAGATGCCCGAAGCACCAGGAAACGATGTAGCCGTTTCCCATAAAAAAGCCGTCCCTGCGCTCATTGGCTCCAAGGACAGCGGCAATGGATTTTCCAACGGAGGGCTTCTCCGCAATCACAAGTTTATTCTGTATCATGGTTGTTCTCCTTTTCCTTATCGTACTGTTTGAAATTATCACAGAAGTCGATGGCTCTTTTTACCTGCTGAATACAGGTTTGAATGACCTGCTCCTTATATGGGCATGTCATTTTGTATATCAGATATTCTCCATAGTATCCGGCCTTGCTTCGATGGTATCTGGCACTGTTTTCAAGCGTAAGCTCCACACAGTCCTTTTCCTCCAGAGATTCTGTCGGTTCACATGCTTCCAGCAGTTCAAGCAGTGTATCCAAATTCTTTTCCATCTCCGGTGCTTCGGCAATGAGGAATTTTATCAGGGCGGACAAAAGGATCGAAGCGGACTCCACAGCGCTGATAGATAATTCCCGAATCTCCGAATGACTGATCGGAAGCAGTTCACCGGAGATGAAATCGGCCACATTCCGTTCCGTCAATTTGAGGATAACGTCGGAAGAACGAAGCGAAGGAGCAAGCTCAATATCGGCAACCTCAAATTCGCTATACGAATCATTATCTTCCTCATCAAGTTCCAGATCATCCAGAAAGTCCAATTTGCCTCTCTGCTTTCTCTTTTTAATGGAGCGGATTAGCTCGTCAATCACCATATACGACAAATAAGCTGTGTTCAGCGCCGCAAGGCAGCAAAAGACAATCCCGATTATTTCCATTTTCTATGCGCCTCCTCATTCTTCCTCAGAGTCAGTTTCTTCCGCATTATCCGTTTCGGTCTCGTATTCTTCATCCTCGTCCTCATCTTCTTCGCCATAATCATAATCGTCCAGATCTACCGGCCCTTTGGCGTCCGGCTTGTTCTTTCTAAACTTAAACCAGTACAAAGCGCCGCCTCCGCCAAGGAGTAGGAGGACAAGAACGACTATAACGCCGCTGTTTCCGGAAGAAGATTCATCCGTATCCGGCTCAGGTTCTGCCATCTCATCCGGTTGCTGTTCCTGGACAGCTTCCTTTCCCATGCACTCGGTCATGTTATTCTTGCAGACCTCACAGGCGGTATTGACTGCACCGGCTGCGCATTTATTGGCACAAGTACAGGTGGGAACAGTACCCTCATCTTCCATAAGGGCGAAAAGATCGGCTTCGTCCACCATATTCAGAAAATACACATTTTCGTTGTCCCCAACACGGTCAATGACCAGATAGAAGTAATTGCCGTTTTTGGACTGGACGGTGATGAACTGCTTTTCCTGAAGCTCCGTATCTTCACTTGCGGCAACCTCGGTTTGCAGGAAATCGTCGATCAGTGTAAGATTGCCCTCCGGCGTAAAGGCAGACTTTGATGTACTGTCTGCGCTCATGCTTTGGAAAAGCTGAAGCATCAGTGTAAGGGTTGCGGAGTCCAATTCATTGTTTTGCTCAGACGATTCCAGCAGTTGCAGGTAATCGCCGCAAACATAGCCGGTCTGCTCCGGGATCACAATCTCGTACCAGCCGCCGCTTTCAGCAAGTACCTCGACCTCCGTGCCGTTTAGCAGATGGCCGATGACGCTGTAACTGGTGCTGGGGCCGGTACGCAGATTGAGATAGGAGTTGACATTGACCACCCTGCCGGTGGTGATGCTCTCTGCCGCATCCTTCAGATCATACTTCCATTCCACACCGTCAATGGTGATGGTGATCTTGCCATCCTCAGAGATGGTATATGAGTATGGAGCTTCCGTCTCTGGTTCTGTAGCCTGTTTGTTTTCCACGGCGGTCTCAGGTGTTTCCACAGGCGATTCCGCCCCAGCCGCATAAGCCATTGCCGTCATAGGCAGGCTAAGCAGGCAGACGAAAAGGGTCAGGACAGCGCTGCACAAAATCAGCTTGTTTTGCTTTTTAGTATTCTTCATGGATTTCTTCCTCCTTGTTGGGTGTAATAAAGGGCGAAGCACCGGTTTTAAGCTGGGTCAGGAACTGTGCCAGTTCATCCATATTCATGCCGGTGGCACGGGCAAGGCCGACAATATCCTCGTTTTCCAGCTTGACGATATTCTCATCAATTTCTCTGTTGCGGGATTGAAGCGAAGCGATCTTGCCGTCATTCTTCGCCCGTTCCGCTTTCAGTTTTGCGATTTTCGGGTTCATTTCAGACCTCCTACAATAATAATTACGGTTTAAGGCGCGGCAGCCAGCCGCGTCTTTTTCCATCTCAAAGCCGAAGCTGTTAGAATGAGAGAGTAAATGGCCTGACAGTTAAGACCTTGGGCTGAC
>Ga0129306_1001325_pt1 | contig 28820 bp, 7 predicted proteins | sample P827metagenome_FD_94438 | JGI IMG/M metagenome (GOLD analysis project Ga0129306, IMG submission 94438) | Capybara group fecal microbial communities from Wisconsin, USA - P827 metagenome | ecosystem: Host-associated > Mammals > Digestive system > Large intestine > Fecal | place: USA: Wisconsin...
ATCTTCTCTTGTTGTTTGGTCATGATCTACTATTTTATAAATGACGATGCAAAGATACTAACTTTCCCGCAAACTGCCAAGAGGCTATGCCGAAATATTGGTGGTACGATTGCGGATAATCATAAAATTTTTCATATCTTTGTCGTACTTTTTGGTATAGAAATGACAAGAAAAGGGATTATATTAGCGTCGTTGATGTACTTATCAACATTAGCGGGTATGGCAGACAGCCATTTCCGCCAGTTGATAGTAGAGGGTGACGGTTATAGGTATTCCAGTCAGATAATGCATGCGCTCGAATGTTATCAAAAGGCGTATGCCTCCCCAGAGATTAAGGACAGTGTGGACGTGCAGTTGGAGTTGCTTAAGCATATCATGTATGGTTATGACCTAACGGCTAACAACAAGGCTTTGTCTGAGACCGTTCATCAATTGACTGAACTTGCTGGACAGCACCATGCTGAAGCCTATCTGGCTATGGCTGACTTTATGCGGGGGAAATATGCCCATTATCAGGAGCGTCACGAAGAGGGTATGCGCCTTTGCCTTTCTGCCATAGAACGTTTGAAAGAGAGTGACTATGCCTATAAGAATAGGGAGTTGGGCTATTACTATGCTGCTCTGACGCGCATGCTCACTCATGATAAGAAGTATGCTGAGGCCATGCGTATATCGCAAGCGCAGGAACAGCTGGCTCGTCAGAACGCTTCCCTCAACGAAGGTCATATAGATACAGCAGCCCTTTATCGGGTATATACCGTCCGGGCTCGCTTGTTGGTGGAGTCTGGTAGAATTGCCGAGTCAGACAGCTGCTATGCCCGCAGTCAGCAGTTGGGAATAACGGATCTGATATCAGACCACGACCTGATACCTTATCTTTATCAACGCCAGCGTTATGAGGAGATGCTTGCTGTTGTCCAGCAGTCGAAGGCTGCCTTGGAAGCTGATGGCAATACGTTGGGCATTGTGATGAGCTATTTGCTCAACGAGGAAGGACGTGCACTCTACGAACTGGGCAGGTATCAGGAGTCTGCTCAAAGTTTCAAGCAGATGAAGGCTGTGCAGGATCATTTGTATAGCGCTTATTCTGACCAGATGGTAACTGCTGTCCACGAGGCCATTGACCAGGAGAAGGCGCTTGCCTCTCGGAATATGTTGCTCGTGATTGTAGCCGTCGTAGTACTTTTCTTGATTGGTATAGTGGTGGCGCTGATTATCCACGACCGTTTCGTGCACCATCGTAATGAGCTGATGGCTTCTACCATGAGTCGTTTGGCGTTCTATCGCGACAGGTCTATTGAGCGAAAGAACGAAAATCCCGATGAAACGGGCGAAAATACAGCTACTCCCAGTGAAGATGATGCGATGGAACAGCGATTCCTGGAGGTGGACTATGAGATCACAAAGGATAAGCTTTTCTGCCGACCGGACTTTGGTCGAGATGACTTGACTCGTATGATGGGAGTTGATAAAAATACCTTGCCTGGTCTGATATCCCGTTTCACCGGTACGAATGTTGTATGGTATATCAATAGTAAGCGCATGGACTATGCTGCCAGCCTGATGAAGGAACATCCGGAATACACGATGAACGCCATTGCTGAAGCCTGCGGTATTAAGAGTCCTGCCACGTTTATCAATCACTTCAGGACTACCTTCGGAATGACTCCTTCAGACTACCGAAAAACGCTAGAAACTACCCCCCCCAAGCGAATAATTGACAAATCTGAAAGCGAAAAAGACAGAATTGAAACAAATTAATTGAATATCTTTTGTCGATTTGTTGATTGTTTGCTAATTTTGCAACAGCGTTTTATTATAATAAATGCGTACACGAGTAAAATAAGTACAGATTGACAATAGAAATGAGCAGGATATTGAATAATTGCCGTATATTGGTTTTGTTGCTTTTTATGTCAGCAGCAAACACCCTTTCAGCTCAGCAGGTGACTGTTGGGAACAATCTCCTTTACGACGCTTGGCTGACTCCCAACCTCCGGCTGGGTGTTCGGCTTTCTCCACACTGGTCAATGGGCTTGACGGGAGGTTATCGCCCCTGGCCTACCAGTGATGAGACTTCTCGTAAGTGGAAGCATCTGCTCTTATCTCCTGATCTCCGCTATTGGATCGATTCCGTCAATGTTCACCATTTCTTCGGAGTCAATCTCATTTACAGCCACTATAACGTGGCCGATGTTAAGTTCCCCTTTGGTTTGTGGAAGGCTGTTCGCGACGAGCGTCGCCAGGGAGACTTGGGTGCCGTTGGTCTTTTCTATGGTTATTCTTGGCCGTTAGGTCGCTATTGGAACCTCGAAGCCCACATAGGAGCAGCCATCGGTTATACCAAGTTCGACAATTATAAATGTGGTCATTGTGGTACGAAGATAGGTACCGAGAAGATAGTCTTTGTATTGCCACAGGCCGGACTCAGTGTGGTTTATAACATTCCAGGTCGTCCCAAGCCAGTGGCCGAACCCGTCATGCAGGTTCAACCTGTTGTGGAGGCTCCTGTCACCGCAGCAGTCGTTGTCAAACCTTTTGTTCCGGCTCTTTCTCCTGTTGCTGATAATACCGGACTTGCCGGTCAGCTGCAGAAAGACAATGCCGTGATTGCCCATATCTCCGAATACCGGCCTTATGACCGCACCCGCATTCTTCGTAAGGAGAAGGGCGCCCTTTATGTACATTATGATCTGGGCAAGTCTCAACTTTCTACCGATTATCGTGAGAACAAGCAAGTGCTCGACCGTATTGTAGATATCACCCGAAAGATTTTGGCCGATTCCACCAGTAGTGTGAAGAAGATTCAGATTATCGGTTTGTCTTCCATTGAAGGAAATCCCGCAGCCAATGAACGTTTGGCCCAGAATCGTGCGCTCTCCCTGCAGCGTTATATCCAGCAGAAGGTCAGCGTGCCCGACTCGATGTTCGAGACTGTTGGAGGTGGCGAGGCTTGGTCAGAATTCCGCGACCAGCTCAATGATATGGTGAAAGGTAAGACCTCTCATCTCTCCTCTCTCATCTCTCATCTACAAAGTGCTATTGAGATTATTGACACAGAGAGCAACTTTGTCCAGCGTGAGCGCCGGCTCAAGCAATTAGACAAAGGTCGCACTTGGCAATATATCAAACAGCATATTTTGAAAGACCAGCGAAATTCCGGTTATATCCGTATCTACTTCGACTATGTGCCCGACAAAGCCGCTGCTACTATCAACGAGGCTAGCGAACTGCTCACTACCGACTGTGGTGACTGCCATCGTGAGGCCCTCCGCTTGTTGCAGACCGTACGCCATGACGAGCGCGCCCAGAACGCTTTGGGTACTGCCCTCTGGCTCTGTGGTCAGAAAGACGAAGCCCTTGAGTGTTTCCGTCGCGCTGCCGCTCATGGCAATGCCGATGCTGTGAAGAATCTGAATGCATTAACGAACGAAAATAAATAAGAATATGGATAATATGAAGGTAAAAAATGTTTTTCTGTTTGCAGTCCTTATGGCAACTGCTCTCTTCTTTGTTGCTTGTGCAAGCAGCGATGATGCAGATTTGACAGAATCCGAAAAGGCCGGTGTGGTGAAAGCAGAGTTCACGCTCTCTTTCCCTCAACAGATTGTCGGAGCTACCCGTATGGCAACAGATGTTGTGCAGGGACAACCTGATCCTGTGTTCCGAGGTATTCAAGAAATACAACTCAGACCGTTTCGCCTTTCGGAAGGTAATGTTAATAGTGGTACAGAATTATCCACTCCTATTACCTTGGCAGCAGGCACCTCGTCTGTCAATTCAATAGCCAGTGATGCACTTTACACTACTAGTAAGTCGCATTTGTATAAGGACGTGTCCATCCCCATTGGTACACGTAGTTTCCTGTTCTATGGCTTGGCTACTGACAAGGCTGCCGATGCAGGAGTTTCAGCGAATGCCGTCAATGGGTCGTTAATCCCGAATTCAACGACTCCAACGGGAACGTTGGATGATATTTCCTTCTCTCCAAGACCTATCGCTACAAATACGCTCAATAGTCAGGCAACAACGATAGCTGATTATCTGACGAGTATCGCAACAGTGTCGGCTACAGTGGATACTAGGACGGTCACCATGCTGGATTATTTCCCCAATTTTATCAACCTTACTACAGGCTCCTGGAATAGTGTTAAAGCTGCTGTCAAGCTGGTTTATTCGTCTATCAAGGACAATAATGATGCCTTGTCAACGGCAATCAAGGCCGCTATTGAAGTAGCAGCAACACCAAATGCCACAGAAGTTCTGGTGTTTGACAAGGGAGCTTATGCCAGTCTGACCTATCCTGCTAATATCGGACTGCCCGATGGAGCCGCTTATGTAAAGTGGCAAGACAGCGACAAAAAGTTTGTGGCTTTAGCCAATGATAATAGTATGGATATTGCAACGTTGGGAACATACGCCTTCCCCGCCTCGCTTTATTATTGGGGGCTGAGCAATATCAAAACGTCTGCTAATACGAAGTCATCTTACTACACGAATGACAGAAGCTGGGCTGACATCCTTGGACAATATGACCAAGACGATGCATTGGTGCAGTCTACCACTCGCTCTATTGCCATCAAGAAGCCAGTGGAGTACGGTGTAGGACGATTAGATGTGACCGTATGTACTAATGGCGGTGCCGTTGCATTATATGATGCTACAACCTATAGTGGAGTTCCCTCTCAAGAGATTGTTATCGGTACAAATTTCCCGATTACCGGAATCCTGATTTCTAACCAGAGGGCAGTGGATTATAAGTTTGAGACCAAGACAGACCAGGCCAGGTATACGGTTTATGATGGTCAGATAGAGGCTGGAGCTTACCTGTATGCAGGCAGTACTCCTACTTTTAAGACCCACACCTTGGTTTTGGAAACTCCTACTGCAAACTCAGAATACACGACTGAAGAGCAAATGAAAACGGATGAGAATGCCAATGTCAAGATTGCTGTAGAGTTTCAGAATAATAGTGATAAGACCATCGTAGGTAAAGACGGTTGTCTGATTTACCCGGGAACAAAATTCTATCTGATTGGTACTTTGATGCCCGGAAAGAATGGTTCCAATGCCGATGATCCGAAATATATACGAGGCGATAAAAAGGGACAGTTTATCAAGCAGGCTTTTGTTCAGGACTATGTTACAACCGCCAATTTTACGGTGAACAGTTTCCAGAATGCTTACAACATGTTGCCTGACTTACGTACACCTCAGTTGGAGATTGGTCTTTCTGTCGACTTGACCTGGGAGACGGGTATCACTCAGTCTATTGTTATTGAATAATGTAGAAAAAACGATAATTATGAATATGAAGAAATTGAGTCAACTATTCCTGATGGGTGCAGTAGCACTGATAGGAACAATCGGGATCACAGCCTGTTCATCGACCAGTGAGGAGACTGCTGAAATCACGAATCCCAATTACGATCCAATTGAGAATGCAGTAAAAGTCCAGTTCGTATATAACGTGAATACGAACAATGGAACAACTCGTCAGACGTCTGCTGCTACGCAGGCTACGGAGACCGAGAACTTCCGTGGTATTGACAATACCGTGATTTTCTCTTACAAGCAGGCAGGTTATGACGGTCATCATCTCGCTGCTCTGCCTGAAAATGGTCTGATGGACAAGCGTTATGATTTGGCCGAGATTCTGGCTCCTAACACGATCGATGCTGATAATACACGCCGTGTTATAGAGACCTCCCTGCCACTGAACACCAACACATTGCTGTTCTATGGTCGTGCCATGACAGGTTCACTCTCCACTGCGGAGATAACCAAGGGTCTGACTACCTATGATGTCTTTGGTCATTTGGATAATTACCAACCTGGCAATTCAACCAATTTGGCACAGGCAAATTTCCAGTTGGGCCGTCGTATGACAGAGGATAAGGTAGAAGAATTCAAGAAGATTGAAGATCTGTTGGCTGCCGTGCTGACTGCTATTATGCATACGAATATGAGTGGTGACCGCCATGTGGATATTGACAAAGACAAGCATCCTGGTAACGATCCGGACATTCCTGCTTACGGTTTTGATGTCAGCAAGGCTGAGTACCCCCACCTGGTCTGGGCCGACTTTGCCAATGACAATGGAACAAGTCCGATGGAAGCAACACACGAACTCTATCCTTTGGAGAAGAAATTGGCTGATGTCTATCGTGAGATGACGAACATCAAGCAGTCGAAAGGTGAGCTGCGTGCTGGTTCTGGTAAGGCTTTAGAGTCGACTATCCAAGATATGTGGTCAGTTATCAACGAGGTACGTTGCGCCACGCCGCTGAACAAGCCTGAGACGGTTGCTAAGTACTTGGCCGAGCTTGTCAACGAGCGTCTTTTGGACTATTTCAACTATACCTCACTCCCCAAGGATGGAGCTGCTGTTTTGGGTGTGCAGTTAAAGACTGCCAACCATATCATTACAACCCTGGGTGCTGACATTTGGCCGGAGACGGCAGATGCCAAGCCTACAAATCTTGCATCTATCAGCTCTATTGATTTGGGCGAATTCCCTTCGATGTACCATCTCCCAGGAGGTGCAACCCACCTGCAGTTCGATACCACCAAGAAGCAGTTCAGCTATGTATGGAACTATAATACCAGTGCTGTAGGCAATGCAGCATTCACAGTACGCAACTATTACTACCCTGCTGAGATGCTCTATTTCGGCAACAGTCCTATCCGTGTGTCCAATTCTGAACATAAGCCAGACACCTATCCTAATGGTGTGGCTAACTGGAACAATGATGGAAAGTGGGGTGCAGACTGGACCAAGAACAGCCATGTTGTATCAACAACCCAGAGTGTGGCCATGCAGAACGATGTGCATTATGGTACTGCTCTGTTGAAGACCACCATCCGTTACGGAGCAAATGTGCTGAACGATAACAATCACGCCATTCAGAAAGCAAAAGACCCATCAATTGCTGATACTGATGAGCCTGACAACCAGATTACTGTCAATGGAACAACCTTCCGGTTGGAGCATGTCATTATCAGTGGTCAACCCAGAAACGTAGGATGGGATTTCCTGCCTACCTCCGATACTGAAAAGGGTTACGTTACCGATATGGCTATTCCTACTGATGCTGCTAAGATTCCTGCCTATACCGAGGCCGGTGCTAAGTCTGTGCCTAACTATACGATGGTGTTCGACAACTATACAACGGCAGCTACCGGTCAGGAGAAGGTCTATGTAGCCTTGGAGTTGCGCAACAACTCGGGTAAGGACTTCTTCGGTTTGCATAATATTATTCGCAACGGTAGCACGTTCTACCTCATTGGTGAGCTCGACCCGACGAAGGTGGCCGACTTTACATGGCCTGCCACCAAGGCCCTGCCTCCCTACGATTCCAATGGAAACACCATCGAGGCCAAGCGTGTCTTCATTCAGAGCTTTATGACCACCGCCGACTTCGTGATTGGACCCAACTCGCTGAAGTATGCCTACCTCACCGTGCCCGACCTGCGCTACAGCGCCCTGACGCTGGGTCTGTCGGTAGACATCAAGTGGTCTACGGGTCTGAACTTCAACAATGTCATTTTAGGAGGAGATAATTAATCGGATGCTAAGATAGATGCGTATGCGTAAACAAAATATAGTCCTATGGTTGGCGTCGGCAATGGTGCTGTTTTCATGCAGCACCATTGATGACGACCTGTCTGACTGCGGTTATGAGGTGAATTACGAGCTGAAACTGGTGACCAATATCCAGACGAAGCTCCAGACCCAGCTGCAGACCGACCTGTCGTTACAGACCAACGTCGAGCTGACTACTGCGCTACGCACTCATCTGGGCTCCATCTTCCGCGACCATGCCGATGATGTCGACCTCTCTTTCTATGATGTACAAGGTGACTCCACTCGTCTGGAACACAACCAGCACGAGATGAACGGTAAGGAGGAACAGTACACGCTGAACATTCCACGTCGCCGCTATCTCCATCTGGCCACCGCCAATGTAGCGCAGGAAGAGGGTGTGGAGACTTTCGATGCTGAAAAATGCCACAAGGCACGTCTGATGCAGAAAGACCGCGACACGATTCCATCTCACACCACAGGAATATTCTCAGCTCGTTACGACATGGATATCAAGGATAGCATCGATCAAACGTTTGATGTCCACCTCTACATGGCCAACTCAGCCACGGTGCTGGTCATCGACACCTTGGGAAGCCATGTTCGCGACATCAAGGTTTATGCTACTGGTTTTGCCTCTGGTTTCCAAATGGCAGACAGCACCTATGTTTTTGATGAACAGTCCCCCATTGTGCTGGCTAATCCCATTGACCAGCCGGATAAGCAATATGCATGTTTCAACACGGTGAACTTCCCCTCGCGTGATATGCCGACCATTCCCATTGGTGCTCCTCATAGAGCCGATGTGGTCAGCATAGAACCCCTATGGGAGTACCACATCTACATCACCACAGCCTCAGGCAGCGTGACGCGGAGCGTGCTACAGTCTCATCGTCCGCTCCATGCTGAGCAAGTGCTGGTGGTTCATGTCAAGTTGGAACCCAACGGTTCGCCTACGCCCTTCGATCCTACGGTGGGTGTGAATGTCACCACCAATTGGAATCCTGGCGGACAGTATGATCCGGAATTATAAGTACATCAAATAGAAAAAGGAATTGAACAGTCATTATAAATATATAATAGGTTCGCGCGTATTAGCATTCCTGGCACTTTGTTGCTGGCAGGGCTGTACGACGGCTGAAAGCGAAGAGCCTCAGCCTCAACCTCAACGCACTGATGGCTATGTTGAAGTCGACGTGGCATTAAGTGTGTCTACGACTACTGGCTCTAGCAACTCTGCTACGCGTATGGCTTCGACTGTAGTAAAACCTACTTCCCTGGGGATGCAGGATTTGCAAATCCTTCCTTTTTCTATTCCAACCAGCCAAGACTCTATCAGATTAGGTGATCAGCCTAATGCTGGCACTATCACCGGTTTCACTACAGAGTCAAGTTATTATATGTCCGACAAGCAGAGGCTATCCATAGGCACCAATGCTTTTCTCTGCTATGCAAGAGCCCAGCGAAAAGCGTCTTATAGTAAGACGCTTCATGGCAGCCTCTCGATGACTGGGGAGGCCACACTGTCTGACACCCGTTTTAACCTGGATCCCATCCCACAGACTCAGACGGAGACTGATGCCCGAACTGTTATATTGAACTATATGAACAGCATCGCTACGGCAGGAGACTGGAATACGAATACAGATGAAACGATTAGACAGGAGTTCAGCAACTTTGTCAATATCAAAAGTGGTTCTCCTCAGGGGTTAGCAGGTTCCAGTCGAAACATCATCGCTTATGTCAATCAGTGGTATACTACAACGATAGCAGGCGACTTAGGAACGGCTATTAAAAATGCAATTCATTCTGACACCTATGTGACGGTTACTGACGGCAAGGTCACGGCAATCAAGGGAGTCAATAGCTATCCCGTAGGCCTTCCTGATGGTAGTGCTGTGATCAAATGGAACAGCACTCAGGGGCGGTTTGAGTATGAACAATTCCCCAACTACGTCTATCCCGCTGAGCGCTTCTTCTATGCCAATAGCCGCATCTATACCTCTGGTGCCTCTCGCAAGAGTGATTATACTAAAGCCACATGGAATGATGTTCTTAATACCTATGAGAACAAGGGAACAGACAATCAAGGCGTCTTTGTCGCTTCAACCACTCGTTCTGTTGCCATCAAAAACCCCTTACGCTATGGTGTAGCAGGACTGGAAATCCATATCAAAGCCAATGCCAATGCCGAAAATCGGTATCTGCGCGATGCTGATCAGGATTATAACCTTAGTGAGGTAACACTAAATAATACAACCTTCCCACTCACAGCCATTATTGTGAGCAGTCAGGTGGAACAAAACTATTGCTTCGAGCCTGTCAATCAGAATGATGCGAACGAAAAGGTCATTTATGACACCAGCCTCGATAACATCTATTTGGGTGCCACCAATGCCACCACTTATTCTGATCCCGTTTATACGATTGGCCTACAAACCAAGGACTATCTTTCAATGAAGGTGGTGCTAGAGTTTGAGAACAACAGCGCTAAGGATTTCATTAGTGACAATGGAGTGATTTACCGGGGAACAAAGTTCTATATGTTGGCAAGTGTTGTTCCTCCCGGGGAGTTGGGTATTCAGAAACGCGTCATGACCCGAGGTCATATGACAACCGTTAATCTGGCCATAGGCAGTTTGAAGTCTGCCTATAACGCATTGCCCGACCTGAGCAGTGACAAACTGCGCCTGTTCGACACGGTTGCTGCCGGCATTCACGAATGGCAGGTCGGTCAGACGGGCGACCATGAAGTGTATAACTGGTAAGAGAGAAAGGATGTAACGCATGAATAAGATAAAGAACATCATATATCAGCTTGGAGCACTGCTTTGTCTGATGACAGGGCTGATGCTGTCGGCATGCTCTAAAGATGATGCGTCTGAGCGTCACGACTCTACCGACTCCTCCAACCGTCAGCTACGACTCACTGCTGCTACTCGCCAGTTCAATCAGGACACTGAGCAGTCGGCAGCTCCCGGTATCACCCGTGCCGTTACTTATCCCAATACGACGGATTGGAAAGCCTTTACTGAGCAATGTAACATGCTTGCGTTTATCGCCAAGCAAAAGCCCAATCCAGCTTCAAGCGATGTCATGTCGCGTTTGATGTCATACACATCCGGTACCAATGACTGGCAGGCCAATATTACCGTCATCGATGCCAGCTCTGACTATCAGATATTTGGCTTTGCTCCCATCGATGCTGCCAACTCATCCGATAATGTGAGCATGAGCCTTTTACCTTCAAGTTCTAATTATGCCGATGGAGCCCAACTGACCATCAGCGGACTGAAGGTGCTCACCCTGAGTGATCCTTGCGTGATTGTCGGCGTGGCAGCTCCCGATGCCAACAGTAACTATAACCTGCAATGGGGCAGGTTCCACTTCAACTTCAAGGCTGGTGACAGTGATGTCACCGACTATATGAGCATCCTGCTCGACCATATCTATTCTCGCTATAATTTTGCCCTGAAGATAGATGCAGACTATGCCCAGTTGCGCACCATCCGTGTGACGAAGATGACGCTCGAAGCACTCAACAATGTTGGCACTCAAGCGTTGGGCAGTGTCAATGCTACGGTTTCTATTCAGGCTAATACAACCAATACCAGCCCCATCACCAGCGTGACCTATAGTCGTAACGCTGGCACACGATCGGTCGTCGTTTTCGATAAGGCGAATAGCTCGACTTATCCCAGTGGAATCGTGTTAAATCAAAGCGCGACAGGTTTCCAACAGGCAGGCTTTTGCCATGCTCCCAGCGACCAGCGTTGGTTCCGCCTGACTACCGTCTATGATGTGTTGGACCGTCAAGGTAAGCATATCCGCACCAATACGGCGGTAAACAGCTTTAACACAGCGAATTTCAAAGAAAACAAGATTACGAGTACCACTCCCGGTTTGGAGCATACCATCCAGATAGTTGTCAATCCTTCTTATCTGTATGTGCTCTCTGATTGGGACTTGGACAACCCGACAATAGTAGTTGAAAATTGAGAATTGAAAATTGAGAATTAGAGCGTCCATAATAAGTTTGTTGATGTTCCTGACTGTGGTGACGGTGCAGGCGCAGATAGTCATTGGCGGTAACGTCTATGGTGGCGGTAATGCCGGTAATACAGGAGGAAAAACAACAGTAACCGTCCATGCTGGCGATATCCATCAAGTGTATGGTGGTGCCCGCCAGGCCAATGTTGCTGGTTCGGCTTTTGTTCATATCGATGGTGCACATGCTTCCAGCTACATCATTGTCGATAAGCTGTTTGGTGGTAACGATATTGCAGGTACCATCGGTACGTCTGCTACCGTTCCAGCAGAACTGACGGATGCTGCAGCTGATGGCGTTAACAAGACCTGGAATGCCTTTATACGCATCAGCGATAATGCAACCCACACCCAGCAGACCTATATCGGTCAGCTCTTTGGCGGTGGTAATGGTGATTATGACTACACTTCGCAAGATTATGCAGGGCTTGTAGCACCAACGTTGGCCAAGACCTATTTGGATATTCATGGTGGTTCTATCGTCTATGCCTATGGTGGTGGTAATGCCGCTACGGTAACTGATTCTACTGTTATCTGTGTGAATAACCCCAGCACGGTGGTCAGCAGTATTAAGGATGTAGCCAATCCCAATGCAGACGTTAGCGATCCAAATGCTGAGAGCTATGGCGAACTGTTGACTGACAATCGTTTCCAGAATCTGATGGGTATCAACACCGGTTTCTCTTATCCTAGCAGTGATGCCTTCCAGATTGGTCGTTTCTTCGGTGGTAACAATAAGGCAGAGATGGCCATTCGTCCTACATGGAAGTTGGAACGTGGCTTGATTCGTAACCTCTATAGCGGTGGCAACCAGGGAGCCATGACGCACCCGATGGGTATCTTGCTGACGCTGAATTCTCCGGATATGAAGGTAGACAATGTCTATGGTGGTTGTCGCATGGCTAACGTGAATCCTGCCCAAAACAACATTGAGGAAGAAACCATCGAAGGTGTGACATTCCCAGCAGGCTATGCTGCTCGTGTGCTGGTTACTGCTGGCGATATTAATAATGTCTATGGTGGTAACGATATCACGGGTATTGTCTATGGTGGTAATGCGGTAGGTATCCATAGCAGTATCAAGGGTAATGTCTATGGTGGTGGTAACGGTTCTTATCCTTATACAGACAAACCGGAATATGTGGGTCATGACATCTATGGTGATATTTACTATAATCCGGGTAGCAACTCAGTAGCGGCTTTGAAGGAATTCCGCCCCAATGCCGAATCGGTATCTATCCGTGTCGTGGGAACAGATGCCGACCATCCTACTGTTATCGGTGGCGCCATCTATTGCGGTGGTAACAGTGCCACGCTGCATACCGATGATCCGACGAAGAACGTAGCAGCAGAGTTGAAGATTGGTTCGTATGTCATTGCCGATAAGGTGTTCTTGGGTAACAATGGTGAGAACATGGTGACAGACAATATTCTGACCACCATGAAAACCGTCAATAGCATTGATTTAACCAATTCAGCCAATTTCAAAGGCTATATGGATGCTGTGGCTATGGACATCAAGCCGCGTGTGGTCTTCGACCCAGGCTACCAGGAATATTCCACCAAGTTCGGTTCGTTCTACTGCGGTGGTAACGTGGGAAGCATGATGTTTAATGGTGCTGAGACCCTGAACTTCAACGATAAAGTCATTATCTTCGATAAGTTGGTGGGAGGTAGTAACGATGCAAATGTCTATGCCAAGGATGGTCTGAATGCAGAGTACTTGGGTGGTCTGCTGGGTGATCCTGATGCCAATGGCAACAAGCTGACGCTTAACTTCAACGGTCTGAAGATTCAGCCCATGCGCTGGAAGGTGCAAAGAGATAACGACTACAACATCGTAAAAGATGCCAATAACGAGGTTATCTATGAAAGCGACACCTATGGCAACCGTATCTTGGAATGGAACACCATCAGTGCCTCTACGGGAAAGGATGTAGCCCCTGTTACGGATAATTCTGCATTTGATGCTACTAAAGACCTTGACCGCCGATTTAAAGGTGGTAACATCTATGGTGGCTGCTACAATACAGGTCACGTGAACGGTAATGTCATCATCAACCTCAACGCTTCATTAGAAGACCGTAAAGGCCCTGATGCTATCTTCGACCAAGTGGAACAGAACGAGGGTGAGGCCATCCTCTATGGTAATGATAGCTACAATATTCTTCAGCGTCGTTCGGGCGTCCTTCTCGACAAACAGGGTATGGACGTGCTGGGTAAGGCGCTCAACGTGTTTGGCGGTGGCTACGGTGAAGAGTCTGAGATCTGGGGCTCGACCACCATCAACCTCAATGCTGGCTATACCTTCCAGATTTTCGGTGGCGGAGAAAAGGGTGCCATAGGTCATGGTACCTATAATCAGACTAAGGGAAAACTGGAATACAACACCTATGACCCGAAATACAGCTGCTATGTCAATCTGAAAGGCTCGAGCGAGGGTGTCTATCGCGGACATACGGACGACAGCAATGAGATGGCCGAGGCAGAGTTTATCTATGGTGGCTCTTTCGAGGCTCCTATTGCCGGAAATACCGTCATCAATCTGGGTAACGGGCGTATCTTCAACTCGTTTGCAGGTTCCTGTAATGCTGATATCTTGGGACATACCGAGACCTATATCGGTCGTAGCGGTGTAGATGCCAATGGTAACGACATCCTTGGATTCCCTTGGATTCGCGACCACGTCTATGGTGGTAATGTCCTGGTTAAACGTATTATGACCACCGAGAACTTCAAGGATCGCGTCAGCGCAGATATCCAGAATAAGGTGTATAATCCCAAGGCTGAAGAAACACCGCTCGTCACCAGCGCCTCTGCCTATATGGAATACATCCAAGGTCGTGTAGAGAATATCTATGGTGGCTGCTATGGCGTGTATGACTATAAAGATAGGTACTTCAGTGATTATACTGATGATAATGGCCTTGCCAAGGGAGCCTTCACCAAGCCCCGTATGGTCAGTGCCTTTATCAACTTCAAGCCTATCGATCATACTCGTAATGCAGCGAAAAGAATCTATGGTGCCGGACAGGGCTATTCCGGAGACTCCGACCGCGACGTGATGCAGGATCGCAGCTATGTTTTGATTGATATACCGAAGGACGATCAAAGATTTCAGGCTATGGAGGTGTTCGGAGCGGGCGACTACTGTGGTCTTGGCATGCGTGACGAGGTGGCATTGGGCACTATGCCTGCCCTCAACCCAACGATGGCAAAAGCTAATGCCGATGGTGTTACGGCCTCTGCTGTGGTTGATCTCTTCCGTGGACAGATTGGCGCTGCTTATGGTGCCAGTTACAACGAGGGTATCACCCGTCGTGCCATTGTCAACGTGCCTGAGGGGTCTACCATCCGCATTGGCAGCATCTTTGGCGGTGCATACGGTAGTAATGCCTATAAGCCTTGTGATGTTTATGAGGCCCATGTGAACTATCTGACCCAGAGTGAGGATGCTTACCTTATTTATAATCCGTCATCAAATTTGACGAAGGGTGCCATCTATGGTGGTAACAACTATGCCCGTCGTACCCTCTATGGTCAAATCAATATCAGTGCCCCAGTCAGACAGAGTCATCCTCAATACGGTATGACCACTGCCACTGTTTATGGTGCAGGCTGCGGTTCCTTAACCTGGAATGAATACACGGAGGTCAACTTGAATGACGGTGCCAAAGTCTGGGAGGTCTATGGCGGTGGTGAGGCTGGCAGTGTGATGAATGCAAAGAGTGTACAGGCATACATTAATTTAAATCCGAATGGACTCACCGATGCTGATTGGTTCAATGCCTGGTCGCTAGGTAAGGGCTATGACCCAGAGATAGCAAACAAAACTCCGCTTGAGTCGTTGAAAGAAGGATATGCTGATAACACCCCCACCAATCTAGACAACGACTTGGTAAGGGTAGCGGAAATGGACGATAGGACAACCAAGACCTATCGCTACAATACCAACGTCATTATCAACAAAGGGGCATACGTAGGTAACTATGCTTACGGTGGCGGTCTTGGTAATGCAAACGATGCCTTTGTTGGTAGCGGTGATGTCTATGGTACCACTTATATCGCACTTCTTGGTGGAACTGTTAACAAGGACCTCTATGCGGCAGGTACTTCCGGTGCTGTTTATAACTTGTTTGGTGCAGAAAACCTCACGGCCAGTGCCACAGCCTATATCGAAGGTGGTGCGGTACGTAACGTCTATGGAGGCGGATGGAAGGGTAGTGTGGGCCATCATACTGGCGCACTCAGTGCCTCTGCGGATAACGATATTCCGGGCGAAACCCATGTGGTGATTGGTATCCGCAAAGACCGTACGGAGGCACTGCCAAGCGACTATGGCTTCTACGATGGCGTTCCAGCCATCCAGCGTAATGCCTATGGCGGTGGCGAGGGTGGCTCTGTGTATGGTACTACCCACCTGACATTGAACAATGGTTATATCGGTTACATCTACAATACGGACAACAATCAGTATGAGGAGAAACTCCATGATGAGACGTGGACGGACCACGTAGGCACGGACCGTCTGTCAGACTGTGGTAATCTCTTTGGTGGTGGTTACGATGATAACAGTAGTGTCGACGAGAGCCATGTGGTGATGATGGGCGGCATAGTTCGTAACAGCGTCTTTGGTGGTGGTGAGATTGCTACCATCGGACGTGGTGCGACTCAAGAGAGTGGCGAAGATAATAAGGAGCGTGTGCTCAAGGACATCTATAAAGATGGTAAGACGCATATCGAGATGTATAACGGTCATGTGAAGCGTAATGTCTTCGGTGGCGGTAAGGGTTACAATATCCTGGGTTACGGTGGTGTTCACGGTTTCTATACCGATGGTTACGTATTCGGTAAGACTGAGGTACATATCCATGGCGGTGAGATAGGTACCGACGAAGGCTTGGCTGAGGGTTATGGCAACGTCTTCGGTGGTGGCGATGTGGGCTTTGTCTATAGCGGCTCTTATCTGACGGGTACTCATACCGAAGGCACGGGTTCGCCTAATCACTATTATTATAAGAATGCCGCAGGCAACCTGACAGAGGACTGTAAGGTGGTGATTGCCCCGATGCTGCAGGTGAAGAAGAATGGTACGACAGTGACCTTTAATGAAGAGACCTATGGTCCCTACGATTACGTACCAACGGACTACCTGAATACGCTGCCAGCTGAAAAGACGGATGCCGGATGGACGAATTTATATACAGGTGAAAAACTGCCTAATGGTGCAGTAAATCCTGATGACCCCGAGGAGCGCGGTATCCACATTCATAACGCCGTATTCGCTGGTGGTAACGTGTCATCGAACAGCGAGAGCTATAGCAATGCTACAACCGTGTTTGGCAATACCACAGCGACGCTCTATGATGTATACCATCATGACTTCATCACCGTGGGTACCGAGCATACCGGTGGTCTCTATGGTGGTGGTAACCTGTCGCTGGTTGGTGGCTATCGTGAGCTGAACATCACCAACTATGGTACAGACTACTACGGACTGGACCAGCAGATTTCATTGGAGGAATATCAGAAGCTGACCAACCGTGAGCGTGCTTACTTCAAGTTGGAATACCTGTGTCAGCAGGATGTCACCATTGGTGGAAAGAATTACAAGCAAGGCGACCGCATCACTGAGGATGAATATAATGCCTTGCCCGCGAACTATAAAAATACAACCTACTGGGTACAATATGGTTTCTGTTCTATCTATGCCGGTCGTCTGCTGAACACCATCCAGCGTGCCGACTTCTGCGGCGTGTACGGCAGTCGTCTGGTATTGCAGGGTGCCAAGGACCGTGTGGCTGATGTGGCCGACGCTACCGAGTATACCATCAACCGTATCGGTGAGGTATCGCTGAACCAGCAGCGTTCGGTGATTCCTTCCGACCTGACCTTGAAAGCAGGAGTAACGCCTAAGGCTAATCCTAATGACTATAACCCCGAAGACTATGAAAATTGGCAAAAAGCTATTCATGGCAACTACTTCGGTATCTATAGTGGTGTGAACTATCTGGGAGCACTGACCAGTGACGTACACTTTGACGATCCTCGCAGATATGTGGACAAAGGACAGACCTACGTTGACAATGCCAATACTTATTATCACTGGAAAGAGGACCATCTGCAGAAGCGTGATCGCAACAACGGTACAGCCCTCAACCAGTTGGCTCTGGCTTCTGGTGTCTACCTGGAGCTTACTACTGAGAACAGTACACCGTCAAATAAGAAATATGGTACCATTACCGGTATCATCGAGCTCGACCTGATTAATATTAAGAAAGATATCGAGGGTGGTGGCTATGTCTATGCCCGCAACGAACATGGTGCAAGAACATATCATGATGATTACCAGAATGTGTTGCTGTCGGAATACAACAAGCAGAAGATTGTTGGAGGTCAGGAATGGCGTGATGAGGCCCGTACTCACAAGCGCTATACCTATAGTGAATCGAACTTGCAGGAGATGCAGACCTCTGGTAACTTCATCCATAAGTCGAAGCGTATTGTCGATGACTGTTATCCCAACAACGGCATTTATAATGATGGTTATACGAAGTCACCTGCTCACTATTGGTTCATCAAGGGCGAGGTATATATCTACGACCAGATTGTATCGGCTTATGCTGGTTCAGCATCAGCTTACTCAAAGGAGGTGAAGATACCTCTGACGATTACGGCAGGCTCTAACGGTAAGTTGAAACTGCTCAACGTACAGCCCAACCTCTATGCCTACTATGGTGATGAGACGAGAACCAGCAAGATGGGCTCCGATGGTGTGAAGGTCGACAACGAGAGTATGACCTATAAGCTGAATGATGTCATCACTTGGTGGGATTGGCACCAGTTGGCTGATAACGAGCAGAAGTACTTCGTCAAGGAGACTTTGGTTAATGTTGACCCATGTACCATTGACGGTACTCCTTATGAGGCAGGGACATACGTCTTAGAGAACGATAAGAGCATTCATACGACAACAGCATGGGATACCTTCCAGACGGCTGGTCATGCGGTGAAGGATGCTAAGGGAGACAATGTGACAGACCTCTCCAAGCTCTTCCGCTCGTCTAACAATATCAGTCACGAAACCGGCTATGTGCTCACGCTCGACATGAACAGTCCTAAGGATTGGGACGACTGGTACAGTCCTGTCCTCAGAACCGATGGTGATAAGATCAGGAAGGATGCTTACGAGGAATTGTCGGATGCTAATAAGTCGAAGTATCGTGAAGGTCCTACCTACACGCTGACAGGTGCTTCCGGTCTCTATGGCCAGCGAGCTTACAGCGTAGGTGAGATTATCACCAAGGAGGTCTATGACGATTACACCAGTACCGTTGGCAGAATGCCTCAGCAGCCCAGTGGTCAGGCCACTGTTGATCCGGCTTATGTAGCGCTGGCCGACTTAGGCAATATCCAGGCAGGCAACGCCATTTCCAAGACGGAGTATGACGCTCTGCCTGACAAGTCGAACTTTGCTGCTGCTATGGTATGTATCAACTCCATCCAGGTGGGCGATGAGGAGTACGTCTTGCTGGGCGAACTGGTATCAGGTACCGATGCAAGCCTGGAGGCACTGGCCCAGAAGTATAAGACATATAACAACAGTATGATCAATGCCGATCAGATTGACGACGCTCAGGCACTTGCCTATGTGAAGTCCAATCTGTCGAATGCCTACTACATCAAGACGGAGGGTCTCTATGGCGGACAGTACTATGAGGCAGGTCAGAACTACGGTGCCATCAAGTCTTGGAGCACGCTGACGGACGACCGCAACAAGTTCGCCTTCAACTACGATGCCTTCGACGTATTGGTCGATTCGAGCTATCCTGGTGAAGGACACACCAGTGTATATCATTCTCCATATGATGTGGTGAAGTCGGTAGAGTACGTGGCAGCCTATAATGGAACGGGTACGCTGACCTATTATGATAATGACAACACGCAGCATACGATTTCTGCTGGAGGAACCATTGACCGCGAGGCGTTTGAAAAGGTTCGTAACGACCAGATGCACTATACCCGCATTTCAGTGCCTCAGGGCTCTGACAAGCTGACGGTATATGTTGTCAACGAGACGTTGATCAATAATGGTGTACCTTATGCCAAGGGTCAGGACATCAGCGAGAAGGACTACAAGTCGCTATCGACCGAAAACAAGGCGAAGGTGGATGTGGTAGAGTTCCAGAAGGGATCCGCTGAGGCCGTCAAGTACTATTGCTATGAGGATTATACGCCTTCTTCTTCGTTCAATGTAGAAGCTGGTACGGCAGGCCAGAAGGGTTCTGTCATCTCTGCTACTATCTTCAACGATAATACGCTCATCCCCAACTACCAGAATCAATTCTCTATCCAGGGTTCTGAGCCTACGGAGACGACCACCCTCTATGTTTCTCGCGAGTCGAATGCTAAGGATGTCACCAAGGAGAAGGTCATCAGCGTTGTTTATCAGTACACCTACTACGAGGCCGATGACGAGGGTGAAGGTGTCAGCCTGGTCAACGAGCTCCATGTGCTGAACATCCATCTGCAGCTGGAGAGCGGTGCTCCTGAGATTGGCTTGCTGAACACACCGCCTGCTGTTCTGCCTGGTAATGCTGTCGGACTGAAGGCGCCCACCGTTAATCCTGGTCTTTATGAGATTCTGACCAGTGGCTGGGAGCTGTTCAACAGCGAGGAGGATGCGATGCTCCATCGCAATGGTGTTCCATTCACCAACAACTCCACACCGCTCTACTGGTATCAGAACCAGAAGGTATGGCTGGCCTTCTTCTCGAAGACCTATCTGGGTAAGACCTATTCGAACTACGTGCCCCTGACGGTGGCTAACTATCATGACCTGGATGCTGTGATGAATGATAAGGAACATCACCTCTATGTCGACCACCCGGGAGTGGCTCGTAACTCGAAGATTTATATCGACAACCGCACCTGCGAGAGCGATGCCACCAAGAGCGAGCTCGACCTGCTGAAGGACTTCTTCGATCTCAGCGTCAGCGGATTGGCTGGTCACGCTTCTCTCGATACGCATGTCAAGGGTGGTGCCGATCTGGAGTTCATCCTCAACAGCAATGTCAGCCCGAAGGCCTATACCAACTGGACGCCCATCGGTGATGCTACGACTTGCTTCTCAGGCAATCTGCACGGCGATGGTAATACTGTCAGCGGTTTGAACAATTCGCTGTTCGGCAATCTCTGCGGTAGTGTCTATAACCTGGGTGTCACCGGTTCGTTCACATCGGCTGGCGTTGCCGACACAGGCGATGGCTATGTGGAGAGCTGCTGGATTAATACAACGGGTACACCTGATGGCAGTGTCCGTGCAGTCTTCGGCAATCCTACTCGTGGCAGTCAGACACAGATAGCCAACTGTTACTATCCTGTAACGAAGGCTTACAACGCCACGAACAATGGTCGAGGTCTGGCTCATCCGATGTCTGAGACCGACTTCTACAATGGTACGGTAGCTTACAACTTGAACGGTTTCTATCTGAACAAGCGCTACTACGACCACGCTGCACTTACCAGCGGAACGGAGTACAAATACCTGAAGGACGAGAACGGTACGCTGACGGAGAACCTGCAGACGGGTTACTATCCTGAGAATCCAGAAGGTCAATATGGTTACGTGGGCTATGTAGAGCGCCGCTATACGGATGGTGACTTTATCTATGCCGGAGGAACTGTTCCCGAGGCTTACGACGAACGCATGCGTGTCATCAACGATGGTTCGCAGACCAGTATCACCTATGCTCCTATCTGGCCCGACGACTATATCTTCTTCGGTCAGTCGCTGACCTACGGGTACAACCCAACGGTTTCGCATCAGGCATTGCCTTCCCGTGTAGTGAAGAGCAGCGGCCGTCTGCCTGTCAGCACGACAAGCAACCGCGTTTATCGTGCTCCAGCCTACTATCGCAATGATACGCAGGATGTGGCTCACTTCAACCTCTCGGCTTATCTGGCTGCTTACTCGAAGCCCAAGACGCTAACCGATACTGACTTGGATGAGGCTTATCCGAACATGACGGCTATCGACTTTGCGGGTCATAACGACAACAACTGGGCACTTGGCTCTACCTCATCCGGTGACTTCTATCCGCCATTGCTCGACAATGCCGATGGTCTGATCAGCATCTCCAACGAGGGTGAGACGCCTAACCTGCTGGTTTATGCTCCTTCTGCTACAGCCAACAGCAGCACCTACAACGTGCTGAGCAGTTACTTTACGGAGCCTGCTTATGCTGACTACTATCAGGGTGGCAGCTATCGCATTGTGACGGCAGCTCCTACGGGTGGTGTTCATGGTCACTTGGTAACCAGCGATAAGCTGACTCTCAGCGACCACCTGCTGGTTGACAAGCGCGACTTCTACTGTCCTATTGGCTATACGATGGGTGAAGGCAAGCGCATGTGGCATCAGCGCACACCAGACAGCTATGCCAACGTGACGAAGGGATGGGAGACCGTCAGCCTGCCGTTCACTGCCGAGCTGGTAACCACACAGCAGAAGGGTGAGATAACCCACTTCTACAGCGGTAGCCGCACAATGGAGAACAGCGATGCCAAGATAGGTCACGAGTACTGGCTCCGTGAGTATAAGGACAAGAAGGCAGAAGACAACCAGACCGTTGTTGCCATCTTCGACTATCCTGCAGCCAGCGGTGCTACGAAGAATGCCTCGAACACCTTCCTCTGGGATTACTATTATAAGGCAAACAGTCAGGCTGATGCCAATGCAGACAGCTACCAGACCTATTATAATAGTACGCGTACCTTAGCGCAATATCCACTGTTGACTGGTGGCACACCATACATCATCGGATTCCCAGGCAAGACCTATCGTGAGTTCGACCTCAGCGGTACCTTCGAACCTCAGCATACCGCTACTACGGCTCCTGCCAAGCTCGACCGTCAGGTGATTACGTTTGCCTCTGAGGCTGGTGTCGCTATCAATGGTAGCGCATCAGAGATGGCTGGTGTCTCGAAGGGTGGCTATACCTTCAAGCCCAACTATCTGAACCAGGATGTGACGGGCTTCCTGATGAATGCCGATGGCGACAAGTTTGCAAAGGCCACCACGCCTGCAGCTGTCGTTCCGTTCCGTCCTTACTTCGTGGCAGCCACTGCCAATGGAGCTCCTCGCCGTGTTGAGGCCCAGAACATCGTCTTCGACACTGCCGACTCCTCATTCGCTATTGGCGACGAAGATCCGTCAGACGAACTGGCTGGCGAACTCACCTTCTCTACGAAGCCTCGCAAGCTGGTTACTACCTCGTCACTGCGCTATGCAGCCAATGTGCGTGTCTTCAGCACCAGTGGCCAGTCTATCGCCTCGTTCACTATCCAGCCCGGTGAAACCGTCGAAACCGACATCACCATCGCTGGTGTCTACATCGTCCGTGCCGATAATGGTCGTTATACTAAGAAATTTGCATTGAAGTGAAATGAAAACGATATACGAATATAGAAAGGGAGTAACAAGGGAGTTGGAAGGTTCTACCCATACTCTACCCATACTGTTTGAGTATGCCTGGAGTATGCTTAGAGTATGCTTAGAGTATGCCTACAGTATGCCTAGAGTATGCCTAGAGTATGCCTACACCCACCTCATATGGGAACCCGCAATATCAGTCCGTGCCCGACGGACTGCCAGTCCGCTCCTTACGGACCAAGAGTCCGCTGCCTACGGACTTTTCCTTACCCTCCTTTTACTTATTTCTGGTGTTGTCGGGAGTTGGGGACAGACGGACTATTCTGGAACGTATTATATTGGTGTGTATGGTAATGGAAAAACTAGTCAATGCGCGTCTGCTAATCCAGCCGACAACTTTTACCTTTGCCCCACAGAAGGATGGTGCTATTATAATGGCGAAACCAATAATATAGGTCAAATCACAAACGGGGATAATGGTCAGCCTTTCCTAACATCTTTCAAATGTCGGAATGGAGTTTATGATGCTACCAAGGCAGTATGGACTATTGAAAAGGCCCCTGCTCCCAATTCTAGCTACTATTACATCAAGCAGACCTGTACTGGAAAATATTTGGTATTCAATAAGCAGCTTAATGGTGCTGGTGGGAATCGTGTTCGTGTCCACCTTAAAACTATCACTCCTCCTGCCACACCAGATGAATATGCGTTGTTTGAGATTTCTACTGTTTCAACTAATGATGATCGTAATGGCTATTGTGTCTTTCACCCCAAGAAAGCAGATAATGGATATTATATGAATATCACCAACGGTAATGTTAATAGCGTTTCGACGCCTGGTAATGTCAAGACGGACGGCCCATCGGGTTATAGTGATGCGTATAGAAATGTGGATGGCATTGTTGGTCAGTGGAATCAGACAAACAACACGAGTTCATACAAACTTGAACCATATAGTCCTTTCATCACATTTAATGCAAGTAATAAGGTCGAAATTAAAGCAGCTCCGTCTAATGCTACACTCGTGTATACCACCGACGAGTCTGATCCAACCGCTTCGCCTTTACACGGCACAGCAGTAAATACGAATACTGTATCTTTTGCCCCGGATGATGATGTGACGACCATTAAGGCTATTGCGATTGTTAATGGAGTAGCGTCAGCTGTCGCAACCTTTACTCCGCCAGCCCTTCTCGGCTCTGACCACAAGCGCTTGATTCAGAGTCAGAACAATGCGTGGAACACCACGGACTTCCATTTCTATATGATTCCTGGCGATGATGTAGGAGAAGATCCCAATAAGATTACCAAGGTTAATACAACAAGTTTGTTCCGTCCCACAATGGAATGGCATTTACTGTATGCTGGAAAGGACGACTTGGCAGGCGATTATTTAAACCAATATTACTACATTGTCAACTCAAACGACAAATATCTTTGCTATGATGAAACCAATAAGGTATATATGGATACCAATAGTGACAATAGCGACAAGTTCAAGTTCCAAATCGTTGAGTCTGCAACCGCAGGCACCTACAACATCATCCCCTTTGGTGTAACAACAGGTAATATGTATCTTAATAAGCAAGGAAGCAACGCAGGTGCAGATGCTCTTATATTGTTTAATAAACCTAACGAAGCGAACTCACGTTGGAAGTTTGTGAAGAAGAATGCTCTTGTCGAAACAGCTCCGTTTACTGCGACAGAGAACAACAGCATTACTTATTACAAATTACAGAACTACACCACAAGCTATTACGTCATTCCTCCCAGTTGGACGGGTGGCGCAGTAACTGCATCTAATAACTCTACGGATGCTGACATTGTAAAATCGAGGAACTGGTATTTTGAGGTGGCACAACCATCTTCTGATACCGATTGGCTCACTTGGTACTACATTCGCAATGCTGTAACGGGGGATTATCTGTATTATTCAGGTTCTGAAACAAGTAATGATGACGCAGCTTTTATTACTAAAGCGAGTCTCAACCCAACGGATGAGAATGATATGAAACGCTATCGTTTTACGTGGGCGCGCTCAGCCACTGAAAATTATTATTTTATAGTGCCACAACTGCTAAAAGACGAGTCGCAGAACACTATAAGCGGTTTGAACCGAAACTCTACGACCCTGAGAATATTTAAAAGCAAAAGTGTAGACGGACAGTTATGGCAGTTTGTTGCTCCAGACTATACAGTTGCTCCACCAAACATTGTTTACAATGCTGATGTGAACACTGTAAACCTTAGTTGTACTACACCAGGTGCCACCATCTATTACACGACAAACAACACTGAAGCCACCACGTCAGCAACAGATAGTGGTTCTTCGCCCATCACCATTGACCTGAAAGCCGATGATAAAGAAAACATCACCATCATTCGTGCAATTGCTGAGGCCAGTAGCACATCATCGAATGAGGTTACTAATAATATCATTGTGCAGGCTACGGTAGGCAACGTCAAACGTCCGTATTTGATTCGTAATAATCAAAGCTCTTGGACGGTGGGAAGTGAGCCAATGTTTGTCTACTACATGATTCCAAGTGATGTAGACAACGGTAACACTACCGTCAATACTACCAGTATGCCGAGACCTACGATGGAATGGTACTTCGAATATGCAGGCAAGGTAGACGGAAAGCAGTATTACTATATTGTGAATGCCTTCACAGGAGACTATCTTTATCGCACAGGTTCTGCCATTTATATGAAGACCCCTTCAGAGCAAACGACATTAGAAGCGGCGAGCGATAATGGTTTTAAGTTCTATTTGATACCAAGGGCTGCTGGGACGTATTATAGTGGTTACAGCATAGTGCCATACGGAGAAACCGCAAAATTCCTGAATAAGAGTTCAGGAAACGAAAATGTAGCAGCAATAAGTGCTGGAACAAATGAGAATAACCATTCCAGATGGAACTTCGTTACGAAAACAGATTTGATAAATGATCTTGCCGCCAAGCTGCCGTTTGCGCCATCGAGTGGTAGTTCTTCCACTTATTACAAAATTCAAAATGGAAAAATGGATAGTGACAATAAACCCTATTATATCATTCCACCAGCAAGTATTCCAGGCAATGCTGAAGCTTCAAAATCAGAGGATGCTGCAGTAGTGAAGTCTGGTAGTTGGTACTTTGTAAAAGTGCAAGATCCTGTCTTGGAGAATAGCGACCCTTCCCAAATTGATTGGCTGACATATTACAAGATTGTCAATGCTGAAACGGGCAAAGTCCTATATTACAATTTTACAGCAAGCGCCTCTCCTTGTATTAATGTGGGCGATTATGTCGAGAACGACGGTAACTACATGTTTGCATTTGTTAAGTCACCGACAACAGATTATTATTACATCGTTCCGAAAACAGCAAAGGACAACCAATTGGCTAACATCTCTTGTTTCTGGCGAGACGGTGCAAACATGAAACCGGCTACTACAAGGGCGACAGGCAATAATGTATGGATGTTTGCCGCTGCTAGCCTTTTCTGCAACGCCCCTGAATTTATAGAAGAGGATGGGAAGATAAGAATTAAGTGCAACACCAATGCCGCAAATATATATATCAACACAGAGAGCGATGCTGATCCGACGAGTGGTTCTACTCTGTATGACCCAACCGATCCAAATAACGCTACTACTCAGAATTGGGCAATAACAGATAAGGTTCGTATTAAGGCCATTGCAATTGTAAGCGATGGAACGACTCCGGCATCCTCTTCAGTTATCTCCCTGCTCAACAATCCAGACATCACATTGTCACAATACACATACACCTACGATGGCACAGCCAAGCAGCCAGCAGTCAATGAGGTTTCAATTGGGGAAGCGCCCAATAAGACGACGGCTACAGCAGGAACAGATTATGAGGCAGTAATAGCTACAGACTATAGTAACAATATCAATGCTGGAACAGCCAAGGTTACGCTGAGAGACAAAGCAAGTAGTGTATATGTGTGGCATGCAGAGAAGGAGTTTACTATCAACAAGAAAGACTTGACTGCAACTGCAGATGACAAAACAATCAGTTATGGTGATGATGTTCCCACTTATACCATAAGTTATACGGGGTTTGAGAATGGCGAGGATGCAACAACTGCAAACGTTACAGCACCAACTGTTTCTTGTAATTATACCCCAACAAGTGATGTCAACACATACACAATCTCTGTGAATACTGATGGTGTAGCTACAAACTACAACATCATCCCAGGTACTCCTGGTAAACTGACTGTCAACCAAAGGGAGGTTGTACTTTCTTGGGGAACAACGCCAATCATCTATAACGGAACAGCTCAGGCACCTACGGTAAATGCTACTAATCTGAAGAATGATGATGTAATAGGTGTAACAGTGGATGGCGCTCAGACGAGTGCTGGCGACTACACCGCTACTGCCTCAGCCCTTACAGGTGACAAGAAAGACAATTACAAACTGCCTACAGCTAATACACAGGCGTTTACTATCAGTAAGCGACCGGTAACCATTAGTGGCATTACGGCTAGCGACAAAGAATATGATGGAACAACTGCGGCAACGCTTGTTTTAACAGGAGCCACATTTGCAGATGGAGATATTATCGGAACAGACAACGTGACGATAGAATCTGCGACAGGAGCGTTTGATGATGCGAATGCAGGAACTGGCAAAACAGTAACAATCTCTGCCATCACTCTTGGCGGCACAAGTGTAGCGAATTATGAATTTGCAGGAAGTGGCCAGCAAACCGAGATAACGGCAAATATCACCAAAGCACCTCTGACAGCTACTGCCGATAACCAAAATGTCACTTATGGCGATGCAGCTCCCACTTATACCATTACTTATGCTGGATGGAAGAACGGAGAGAGTGCGACTGCACTTACCACAGAGCCTACCGCTTCCTGTGAATATACTCAGGGAAGCGATGCCGGTTCATATCCAATCACAGTGACTGGTGGCGTTGCAACAAATTATGCAATAACAAATCAAAACGGAACACTGACAGTTGGTCCGAAGACATTGACTCAGGATAACATCAGTTTCGGTGAGGGAGGTATCGTCGTTGTGAAGGATGGTGAGACAACACTCACTGAAGGTACGGACTATACTATTGGTGAAGAACAGCATAGTGGAATAAATAACAAATATACTGTAACACCAGTCATTGGTAAGAACGACGGCACCAGCTCAGGAACAGGCAACTATACAGGAACCGTAAGCATTAGGCATGCTAATGTTCATTTGACCACTGATGCCAACCAAGCAGAATGGTCAGCAACCTTCGTGGCAGAGAAAGCGGGTACTACTGATATCGGACATGTTTTGCCCGAGGGTATTGCCGCTTATATCATTTCTGGCATAGAGGGTTCATGGGCCATTCCGGAACCGATGGATTATATTCCTGCTGGTGTGCCAGTGTTGTTGGTAGCCCATGAAGAGAAAACCGGATTCTTGGTGAGGGATGCGAAGAGCGAAAACGTTACTGACATATCAGAAGAACAGATAGGGTACAATAAGTTGAAGGAAGTGACTGAAGCAACTCCGGACTATGTGACTGATACAGAATCAGAGAATTACCAAAAAGCTCCTTTCAGCACAAGGCAGATTTATGTGCTTTATAAGAATGAGTTTGTGCTCAACAAGGCTGGTTATTTAGCTAAAGGTAAGGTATATATGGAGAATCCTAAGTACGTTGCACCTTCTTCTCCTTCTTCACCGGCTCCAGCCAGCCTTAGCATTGCTTGGGGGAATGTAACGGGAATAGAAGATGGAAG
>Ga0129306_1001326_pt1 | contig 28803 bp, 23 predicted proteins | sample P827metagenome_FD_94438 | JGI IMG/M metagenome (GOLD analysis project Ga0129306, IMG submission 94438) | Capybara group fecal microbial communities from Wisconsin, USA - P827 metagenome | ecosystem: Host-associated > Mammals > Digestive system > Large intestine > Fecal | place: USA: Wisconsin...
GAGAGTGCGGAGGTCCCACCTGACCCCATGCCGAACTCAGAAGTGAAACGCCGTAACGCCGATGGTAGTGTGGGAGCTTCCCATGTGAGAGTAGGACACCGCCAGGTATTATTTTAGCGAAGGGAACCCCGGTTCAGAAATGAGCCGGGGTTTTTGTTTTTCAACGAAACCCGATGATTAGTATGAGATCTTACAAACGGACAAATCTATTTTTTCCGTCTGATAAAAACGCATTGATTTTCGACCGCACTTTAGTTGTGCGATTCTTGCAATTTCACTTCATCCCATAACTGATCCAACTCTGCCAACGTGCAGTCCGCCGGATTCTTGCCCGCTTGCCGGACTTGTTGCTCCACCGCACGGAAACGGCGTTCGAATTTGTGGTTTGCCTGACGTAACGCCTCTTCCGGCTGGGTTTTGACATGACGCGCCAGATTAACGACGGCAAACAGTAAATCGCCTATTTCCTCATTGATTTTAGGCTGTTCCAAGCGCGGTCGGTTTAACTCTTGTTTTACTTCGTCCAATTCTTCCTCCACTTTGGCAATGACGCCGTCAACATGCTTCCAGTCAAAACCGATTTTCGAACATTTTTTCTGAAGTTTTTCCGCGCGAAGTAAGGCGGGAAAAGCGTGAGGAATATTATCTAAAACGGAGGTTTCCGTCTGACGGCTTTTTTCCTGCGCTTTCATGGCGTTCCAGTGCGCCAGCGCCTCTTGTTCGTTGCCGGCGGATTGTTCGCCGAATACGTGAGGATGACGGCGTATAATTTTTTCCGCCACATCGTTTACCACATCGTCAAAGGTGAATAGTTGATCTTCCGCGGCAAGCTGGCTGAGAAATACCACTTGCATCAGCAAATCACCCAGTTCTTCCCGCAGATTTTCTTTGTTGTTTTGCTCGATGGCGTCGATCACTTCGTAACTTTCCTCGATTAAGCAGGGAATCATGGAGCGGTAATTCTGTTTGAGATCCCACGGGCAGCCGCCGTTCGGGTTGCGTAATTGAGCGATGAGCCGAACGAAATCCTGAATGTGATAAGCCATAATAAAATTCCTTCCTCGTAGACAAAAAGTGCGGTCGAAAAATCAAATGTTTTTTACGCATTGCGACGCAAAGTTAAAGCCGGATTTTCCGATAAAAAGTTCCATGATAGGGCGATTTTTCAAAAATTCAATGTTTTTTCGGAAATGTGATCTGGCGCAAGTTTTTTCTGATATTGAGGTGCTATTATACAACCAACAAAAGAAGTGCAACTTAGTCAGATGAAGGAGTAGGATTATGTACAAACACGTATTAGTAGCCGTAGATCTTTCCGATGAAAGCGATTTCTTATTGAAAAAAGCGGCTGGCATTGCAAAACGCCATGAAGCAAAACTTTCAATCATTCACGTGGATGTCAATTTTTCTGATCTCTATACCGGTTTGATTGATGTGAACATGTCCTCCATGCAGGATCGTATTTCCAGTGAAACCCAACAGGCTTTATTGCAACTTTCGGAACAAGCGGGCTATCCGGTTTCTGAAAAATTAAGCGGAAGCGGGGATTTAGGTCAAGTACTTTCGGACGCTATCGAACAATACGGTGTCGATTTATTAGTAACGGGTCACCACCAGGATTTCTGGAGTAAGTTGATGTCATCGACACGTCAGGTGATGAACAGTATTACTATCGATATGTTGGTTGTGCCGCTTCGTGATGAATAAAAAATTCAGACACGAAAAAAAATTAACCTAAATTTGACCGCACTTTCGCAGGAAGAGCAAAAGTGCGGTTTTATTTATTCCGGGATTTGGATGAATTCCATTCAATAAATAAGAAAAATATGTCAAAATAAGCCCAGTATTTAAGGACAACCAAAGGCTTAATAATGAAAACAACAGCAGAAATTCGTCAATCTTTTTTAGATTTTTTCCATAGTAAAGGGCATCGAGTTGTAGAAAGCAGTTCGTTGGTGCCGGAAAACGATCCGACGTTATTATTTACCAACGCAGGGATGAACCAGTTTAAGGATGTGTTTCTCGGCATGGACAAACGCCCGTACAACCGCGCGACTACCGCGCAACGTTGCGTACGCGCCGGCGGAAAACACAACGATTTGGAAAACGTGGGATATACCGCGCGCCATCATACTTTCTTCGAAATGATGGGGAATTTTAGCTTTGGTGATTATTTTAAACATGATGCGATTAATTTCGCCTGGGAATTTTTAACTTCGCCAAAATGGTTAGGGTTACCGAAAGAAAAACTGTACGTCACCGTATATGAAACTGATGATGAAGCATACGACATCTGGAACAAAGAAGTCGGCGTGCCAAAAGAACATATTATCCGTATCGGCGACAACAAAGGCGCGCCGTATGCGTCCGATAATTTCTGGGCGATGGGCGATACCGGTCCGTGCGGTCCTTGTACCGAAATTTTCTATGATCACGGCGATCATATTTGGGGCGGGCTGCCGGGGACGCCGGAAGAAGACGGCGACCGTTACATTGAAATCTGGAATATTGTGTTTATGCAGTTTAACCGTTTGGCCGACGGCAGCATGGAAAAATTACCGAAACCGTCGGTGGACACCGGTATGGGGCTGGAACGCATGACCGCCGTATTGCAGCACGTAAATTCCAATTATGAAATCGATATTTTCCAAACCCTGATTAAAAAAGCGGCGGAAATTGTGGGCACGACGGATTTGGACAATAAATCCTTACGCGTTATTGCCGACCATATTCGTTCATGCGCCTATTTAATTGCGGACGGCGTGATTCCGTCTAACGAAGGTCGCGGTTATGTATTGCGCCGCATCATTCGTCGCGCGGTGCGTCACGGTCATTTACTGGGCGCGAAGGAAACGTTCTTCTACAAATTGGTTCCGACGTTAATTGAGGTGATGGCGGAAGCGGGAAAACAGGTAAAAGACAAGCAGGCTAACGTAGAAAAATTATTACGTTTGGAAGAAGAACAATTTGCCCGAACCCTTGAACGCGGTTTGACATTGTTGGATGCCGAATTGGCCAATGTGAAAAACGGCGTGTTGTCCGGCGAAGTGGCGTTTAAACTTTATGATACTTACGGGTTCCCGCTCGATTTAACGGCGGATGTTTGTCGCGAACGCAATATCACGGTGGACGAAGAGGGTTTTGATAAAGAAATGGAAGCGCAACGCCTGCGTGCGCAATCCGCCAGCAACTTCGGTATGGATTATAACAGTATTATCCGCGTAGACGGGGAAACCAAATTTGAAGGTTACACCAATGTAGAAAGTCTCGCAAAAGTGACCGCACTTTTCCGGGACGGCAAAGCGGTAGACAGCATTTCCGCCGGTCAAAGCGCCGTGGTTATTCTGGAAAATACGCCGTTCTATGCGGAAATGGGCGGACAAATCGGCGATAGCGGCGTATTAAGCGCCAACGGCGTACGTTTCGACGTGAAAGATACGCAAAAATACGGTCAGGTATTCGGTCATATCGGCGAATTAACCCAAGGTACGTTATCCGTCGGTCAGATTGTGAATGCGGAAGTGGACGCCCGACGTCGTCAGCATACCAAATTAAATCACAGTGCGACCCATTTATTGCACGCCGCGTTACGTCAAGTATTGGGCGAGCACGTGGCGCAAAAAGGTTCGTTGGTTTCTGATGTGGGGTTACGTTTCGATTTCGTTCAACCGGAAGCCGTTACGCCGGCGCAAATCATGGAAATCGAACGTATAGTGAATTTCCATATCCGCGCCAATCATCCGGTATTAACGGAGGAAATGGGCGTGGAAGAAGCAAAAGCTAAAGGCGCCATGGCGTTATTCGGCGAAAAATACGGCGAAATCGTGCGCGTTGTAACTATGAGTCCGTTTTCTATCGAACTTTGCGGCGGTTTGCATGTGGAACGTACCGGTGAAATCGGGTTATTTAAAATTGTTTCCGAAGGGGCGATTGCCGCCGGTATTCGCCGAGTTGAAGCGGTAACCGGTGAAGGCGCTATGAATTGGTTGTTTAATCAACAGGCCATTCTGGCGCAAAGTGCGGATTTGTTGAAATCGGACGTTCCGTCTCTGCCGGAAAAAATCGCGCAGCTTCAGGATAAAGCGAAGAAAACGGAAAAAGAACTGCAGCAGCTTAAAGAAAAGGCGGCCGTGCAGGCGGGATCCGATTTAGCGAAAAGTGCGGTCAAAATTAACGATGTTTTTGTGGTGATTCACCGGCTTGACGGCGTAGACGCCAAAGCGTTGCGCGTGATGGTGGATGATCTGAAAAATCAACTGGGTTCCGCCGTGGTTGCGTTAGGTTCCGCCGTAGAGGGTAAAGTCAATTTAATTGCGGGTGTCACGGCGGATTTAACGGCGACGGTAAAAGCCGGTGAATTGGTGAACGTGATGGCGCAGCAAGTGGGCGGCAAAGGCGGCGGTCGTCCCGATATGGCCATGGCGGGCGGCTCGCAACCGGAAAATCTGTCCGCCGCATTAACCGCCGCTTCTGATTGGTTAAAGGAAAAGCTCTAACTGGGAAAAGGCTTATCGCGGATGAGCCTTTAGACAAAGGGATAGTTACAGGCGACATTCATTAGGGGAGGTCTGTATGTTGATATTAACCCGGAAAGCTGGTGAAACGGTACTTATTGGTGACGATATATCCATTACTATATTGAATATTCGGGGAAATCAAGTGAAAATCGGTATAGAAGCCCCGAAGGATGTGACGGTACATCGTGAAGAAATTTACGAGCGCATCAAGCTCGCAGCCGAAGATAATAATCATGTATAGCTAGGAGAAATTATGTCTAAATTAACGTGCTTTAAAGCTTATGATATCCGCGGTCGCTTAGGCGATGAATTGAATGCAGATATCGTGTATCGGATTGGTCGAGCATTCGGGCAATTTCTAAAACCCAAAACCATTGTTGTCGGCGGTGACGTTCGTTTGACGAGTAAAGAACTCAAAAGCGCGGTGACAAACGGCTTGCTGGATTCCGGCGTCAATGTCATTGATTTGGGCGAAGTCGGTACGGAAGAAGTGTACTTTGCCACGTCGTTTTTGCATGCGGACGGCGGGATTGAAGTGACGGCAAGCCACAATCCGATGGATTTCAACGGATTGAAGCTGGTTCGTGAGGGTTCCCGTCCGATTAGTGCGGACACCGGTTTGGCGGATATTCAACGTTTAGCCGAAGAAAATAACTTCCCGGAAGTCACCCAGCGCGGCACTTATAAACAGCAATCCGTATTAGGCGATTATGTCGAACGTTTGTTGTCCTATGTGAATCTAGATAATATTAAACCGTTGAAATTGGTGTTTAACTCCGGTAACGGGGCGGCAGGTCACGTCGTGGACGCCATTGAAGCGCAATTTAAAGCACGCCGTATTCCGGTAGAATTCGTTAAAGTGCATAACAACCCGGACGGTACTTTCCCGCACGGTATTCCTAACCCGATTTTGCACGATAACCGCCAAGATACCATTGATGCCGTGCTTGCCAATAAAGCGGATATGGGGATTGCGTTTGACGGTGACTTTGACCGTTGCTTCTTCTTTGATGAAACAGGTCAGTTTATCGAAGGTTATTATGTGGTCGGTTTGCTGGGACAAGCGTTCACGAAAAAATATCAGGGTGCAAAAATCATTTACGATCCGCGTTTAATCTGGAATACCGAAAAATTGGTGGCGGAAAACGGCGGCGTGGCGGTGATGTCCAAATCCGGTCACTCGTTCATTAAAGAAAAAATGCGTGAAGTGGATGCCGTGTACGGCGGCGAAATGTCGGCCCACCATTATTTCCGCGATTTCTATTATTGCGACAGCGGTATGATTCCTTGGTTGCTTGTGATGGAACTGGTTTGCGTGGCAGGCAAAACTTTAGGTCAGTTAGTGAACGAAAGTATTGATACTTATCCGTCACCGGGTGAAATTAACAGCAAATTAACCGACGCTAAAGCGGCGATTGCCCGAGTGCGCGCCGCTTACGAAAAAGACGCGATTTCGGTGAGCGAAATTGACGGTATCAGTATTGAATATCCGAACTGGCGTTTCAATCTGCGCAGTTCCAATACGGAACCGGTGGTTCGTTTGAATCTTGAAACCCGCGGCGATAAAGCGTTAATGAAAGAAAAAACCGATGAAATTCTAGCGTTATTACGCCAATAAGTTGTAAAACTCTGTAAAATTTGACCGCACTTTACCGATTTATGCTAAAGTGCGGTCGTTTCTATGTATAAATTAAAGGAAAAAATATGAAAGCGATTATTCCTGTTGCAGGTCTGGGAACGCGCATGTTGCCGGCAACCAAAGCGATTCCGAAAGAAATGCTGACCCTGGTGGACAAACCGTTGATTCAATATGTGGTCAGCGAATGTGTCGCCGCCGGAATGAAAGAAATCGTATTGGTGACGCATTCGTCAAAGAATGCCATTGAAAACCATTTTGATACTTCTTACGAATTGGAATCTATGCTGGAAAAACGGGTTAAGCGCCAACTTTTGGAGGAAGTGCGGTCGATTTGCCCGAAAGATGTGACGATTATGCACGTTCGTCAAGGGAATGCCAAAGGTTTGGGGCATGCCGTATTATGTGGACGCCCGTTAGTGGGCAACGAACCCTTCGCCGTGGTGTTGCCGGATGTATTGCTGGCGGATTTTACCGCCGATCAAAAACGAGAAAATCTGGCGGCGATGATTAAACGTTTCGAAGAAACGGGATTCAGCCAAATTATGGTGGCGCCGATAGATCCGAAAGATGTCAGCAGTTACGGTGTGGCGGATTGCGGCGGCGCGGAATTCAGCGGCGGTGAAAGCGCGCCGATCTCCCGTTTGGTGGAAAAACCGAGCGTAGATAAAGCGCCGTCAAATTTAGCCGTAGTCGGGCGTTATGTATTTTCAGCCGGAATTTGGGATTTATTGGCAAGAACGCCGGTGGGCGTAGGGGATGAGATTCAGTTAACCGATGCCATCGACATGCTGATTAAACAAGAAACCGTAGAGGCGTTCCACATGACCGGCGAATCTTTCGACTGCGGTGATAAAATCGGTTACATGGAAGCGTTCGTGGAATACGGTCTTCAACATGAAAAATTAGGCGCTCGGTTCAGAGATTATCTGAAAAAGTTAGCCAAAACTTTATAATACCGTACGATAATATAAAACCGGGTTAGCCAACGCTTAACCCGGTTTTTTTGTAAAATTTGCGCCGTTCGGTTTGAGCTTAGAATCGTGGAAAAAGACGAACTTAAATTTCGTAAACCTGAGAAAAGCCTCAACAAAGCGGCGATGAGGTTTTCAGCGGATAAGCTGAAGGTTGAATCTCGCCAGAAGAAATACGGTTAATGGATACTTCATTGGTTGAAGTATAACACCGAGAGAAGGAATTAGCAAAATTCGTTATGAATTAACAAAATAAAATGCTACAATCGCGAACCCAGTAGTTATTCCCCCAAAAAATGATAAATCACTTAGGTTGAAATATGACTTTAGTTGTTGAAAAAAAGAAAAATGAAATAGAACAGACGGCGCAAAAGTCAAAAGGCTTGAATGGCTTTTTATGGTTCCTTGTTGTTGCGCTTATTTTAGTTGCGTCGGTTGGTAATATTTATTTTGCCGGTCAGTATTCAACGCCGGTTCGTGTCGTTGCAATATTCATTTTAATCGTGATTGCCTTAATTCTGGCGGCAATTACCAATCAGGGTAAAAAAGCGTTGGCATTTTTCAGCGAAGCCAGAACCGAACTTCGCCGGATTACTTGGCCGACGCGTCCTGAGGCAATGCAAACCACATTTATTGTTGTGGCGGTTACGGTTGTCACCTCATTGATTTTATGGGGTTTTGACAGCGTGATTGTAAGCGTATTAAATTTCTTAACAGATTTGAGATTCTAAAATGACAGAAACAGCAGCACCTAAAAAACGTTGGTATGTGTTACAAGCCTTCTCCGGTTTTGAAGGTCGTGTGGCCGCAACATTACGCGAATATATCAAACTCAACCATATGGAAGATCAATTCGGTGAAGTTTTGGTCCCGACCGAAGAAGTGGTTGAAAATGTAGCGGGTAAACGTCGTAAAAGCGAACGTAAATTCTTTCCGGGCTATGTGTTAGTGCAAATGGAAATGAACGATTACACCTGGCAGTTGGTGCGCAGCGTGCCGCGTGTAATGGGTTTTATCGGCGGAACGCCGGATAAACCGCTGCCGATCAGCCAGCGTGAAGCCGATATTATTCTTAATCGGGTCGAGCAAAATGCGGATAAACCGCGTCCGAAAAACGTGTTCCAGCCGGGTGAAGAAGTGCGCGTTACCGAAGGCCCGTTTGCAGACTTTAACGGTACGGTTGAAGAAGTGGATTATGAAAAAGGACGCTTAAAAGTCTCCGTTTCCATTTTCGGTCGTGCGACCCCGGTTGAACTTGAGTTTAGCCAAGTGGAAAAAGCAAACGGCTAATAGAATTTTCACGATAAAGGCAGGTTTTATTACCTGCTTTTTTATTATAAAAAACTGCTTGAAAATTGACCGCACTTTTTATATAATTCGCGACCTATTATGAGCGGGGGAACTTGCTCATATTTTTGTGTAACGGCACTTCGGTGCTTAATTCATTGGGGAGCTGATTGTAGCGTTATCACCCAAAACATAGGAAACTAAAAATGGCAAAGAAAGTTCAAGCATACGTTAAGCTGCAAGTCGCAGCGGGTATGGCTAACCCTTCACCACCGGTCGGTCCCGCACTGGGTCAACAAGGTGTAAACATCATGGAATTCTGTAAAGCGTTCAATGCTCGTACTGAGAGCATGGAAAAAGGTTTACCGATTCCGGTCGTTATTACCGTTTACGCAGACCGTTCATTCACTTTCGTCACGAAAACTCCGCCGGCAGCCGTATTGTTGAAAAAAGCGGCGGGTATCAAATCCGGTTCAGGTAAGCCGAACAAAGATAAAGTGGGTAAAGTGACGCAAGAGCAAATCCGTCAAATCGCCGAAACTAAAGCGGCGGATATGACCGGTGCGACTATCGAAACCAAAATGAAATCAATCGCTGGTACGGCTCGCTCAATGGGCTTAGTGGTGGAGGAATAATACGATGGCTAAATTGACTAAAAAAATGAAAGCAATCAAAGCTGGCGTAGATTCTACCAAAGTGTACGAAATTAACGAAGCCATTGCGCTGTTAAAACAATTTGCAACGGCGAAATTCAACGAAAGTGTTGATGTTGCCGTAAATTTAGGTATCGATCCGCGTAAATCCGATCAAAACGTTCGCGGTGCAACCGTACTGCCTCATGGTACCGGTCGTTCCGTACGTGTTGCGGTATTTACTCAGGGCGCTAACGCCGATGCAGCTAAAGAAGCCGGTGCTGATTTAGTCGGTATGGATGATTTGGCGGAACAGGTTAAAAAAGGCGAAATGGACTTCGACGTTGTGATTGCCTCTCCGGATGCAATGCGCGTAGTTGGTCAATTGGGTCAGATTTTAGGTCCTCGCGGTTTAATGCCAAACCCTAAAGTGGGTACGGTTACGCCAAACGTTGCCGAAGCGGTTAAAAATGCGAAATCCGGTCAGATTCGTTACCGTAACGATAAAAACGGTATTATCCATACCACAATCGGTAAAGTGGATTTCTCCGAAGATCAATTGAAAGAAAACTTACAAGCGCTTTTAGCGGCGTTAGTGAAAGCTAAACCGACTACCGCTAAAGGTATCTTCATTAAGAAAGTAAGCGTTTCCACTACTCAGGGCGCCGGCGTTCAAGTTGATCAAAACAGCTTATAATTCGCGCAGGTAGCTTTACAAAGGCGTAGATTATCCGTATAATTTACGCCCTATTTATGGCTTAGGCCATAAAATTGATGGTGCTTGCCAAATCAAGCCCCGTCCAAGACCGTAGGAGAAAACGCACGATAAAAGTGCGGTCGGTTTTTACCGAGTTTTCTTAATTACCTACGTAGATGGTGAACAGAAAAAGAATTTTCTGCTTCTGTACACCGAAGTCGTCCTGGTATGTTTGTATCAGGTAATTTAATTCCGATTTATCGGAGTGTATTCAGGAGCTCAAAGCCAATGGCATTAAATCTTCAAGACAAACAAGCAATTGTTGCTGAAGTAAATGAAGCAGCCAAAGGTGCCCTTTCAGCTGTTATCGCGGATTCTCGCGGCGTAACAGTGGATAAAATGACTGAGTTACGTAAAGCGGCTCGTGAAGCTGGCGTTTCAATGCGCGTTGTTCGTAATACTTTATTACGTCGTGCGGTTGAAGGCACAGAATTCGAATGCTTAACAGATACGTTTACCGGTCCGACACTTATCGCATTCTCTAACGAACATCCGGGCGCTGCGGCACGTTTGTTCAAAGATTTCGCTAAAGCGAACGATAAGTTTGAAATTAAAGGTGCGGCCTTTGAAGGTAAAATCCAAGATGTCGATTTCTTGGCAACATTACCGACTTACGAAGAAGCGATTGCACGTTTAATGGGTACAATGAAAGAAGCTGCGGCAGGCAAACTTGTTCGCACTTTTGCAGCATTACGCGACAAATTACAAGAAGCGGCTTAATTTTAAAAGCGTTTCTTGAATCGTTTAACAACTTATTTACTTTAGGAATTGATTGTCATGTCATTAACTAACGAACAATTAATCGAAGCGATCGCTTCAAAATCAGTATCAGAAATCGTTGAATTAATCGCAGCGATGGAAGAAAAATTCGGCGTTTCAGCAGCAGTAGCGGCAGCGGCTCCGGCAGCAGGCGCAGCAGCGGCAGTAGAAGAAAAAACTGAATTCAACGTAGTATTAGCGGAAGCCGGTGCTAACAAAGTTGCAGTAATCAAAGCGGTACGCGGTGCAACAGGCTTAGGCTTAAAAGAAGCGAAAGACTTAGTTGAATCCGCTCCGGCTAACTTGAAAGAAGGCATTTCTAAAGCTGAAGCTGAAGCATTGAAAAAAGAATTAGAAGATGCAGGCGCGAAAGTAGAAATCAAATAATTTTTGATGACTTTTCCTGTTCTTCGGAACTTACGGCTGGCGGTTTTTCCGTCAGCCTTTTGTGCTCTCAAATAAGTGCAAAAAAATCACCGTTTAATTGCAGAAAAAATTAAGTTAAATCAAGCTGTTAGCTTAATGCAATCCGCTCATCAGAAGTAAGGTTCAGAGTGCGGTATCTCACAAACGGATTCATACATTGATTTAAAATCATCTGACAGTACATCAGATAAAAAAACATTGAATTTTTTTACCGCACTTTGGTGGTTTTATTTCAAGTCGGTCTCACTAGAAATTACAGAGGAAAACCAATGGGTTACTCCTATACTGAGAAAAAACGTATCCGTAAAGACTTTGGTAAACGTCCACAAGTTTTAAACGTACCTTATTTATTAACCATTCAATTAGATTCATTCGACAAATTTATTCAGTGCGATCCTGACGGTCAGCAAGGCCTGGAAGCCGCATTCCGTTCGGTATTTCCGATTGTAAGCAATAACGGCAGCACGGAATTGCAATATGTCAGCTATAAATTAGGCGAGCCGGTATTTGACGTGCGCGAATGTCAGATTCGCGGAACAACCTTTGCCGCGCCGTTACGCGTGAAGTTACGTTTGGTGAGCTACGATAAAGATGCGGCTCCCGGCACAGTTAAAGATATTAAAGAACAAGACGTGTATATGGGGGAAATCCCGCTGATGACAGACAACGGTACCTTCGTGATTAACGGTACCGAGCGTGTTATCGTTTCGCAATTGCACCGCAGTCCGGGCGTGTTCTTTGACAGTGACAAAGGTAAAACGCATTCTTCAGGTAAAGTATTATATAACGCGCGTATTATCCCTTACCGCGGTTCTTGGTTGGATTTCGAATTCGATCCGAAAGACAATTTATTCGCGCGTATCGACCGTCGTCGTAAGTTGCCGGCAACCATTATTTTACGGGCATTGGGTTATACGACGGAAGAAATTTTAGATTTGTTCTTCGATAAAGTTCTGTTCGAAATTCAGGACAATAAATTGCTGATGGAATTAGTTCCTGAACGCTTACGCGGTGAGACGGCGACATTTGATATCGAGGCCAACGGCAAGGTTTATGTTGAACGCGGTCGTCGTATTACTGCGCGTCATATCAAGGCGCTTGAAAAAGACGGTATTAGTAAAGTTGAAGTGCCAACCGAATATATTATCGGAAAAGTGGCGGCGAAAGACTATGTGGATTTAGAAAGCGGCGAAGTAATCTGTGCTGCGAACATGGAAATTTCCTTAGAGCTTTTAGCAAAATTGACTCAAGCAGGCTACACCACAATCGAAGCGTTGTTTACCAATGATTTGGATTTCGGTCCGTATATTTCCGAAACGCTGCGTGTGGATCCGTCTTATGACCGGTTAAGTGCGTTAGTCGAAATTTATCGTATGATGCGTCCGGGAGAGCCACCGACAAAAGAAGCGGCGGAAGGTTTATTTGATAACTTATTCTTCTCGCAGGATCGTTACGATTTATCTGCGGTAGGTCGTATGAAATTCAACCGTTCGTTAGGTATTGACAGCGAAACGGGCAGCGGCGTGTTGAGCAAAGAAGACATCGTCAGCGTGATGAAAAAACTGATCGATATCCGTAACGGTCGCGGTGAAGTGGACGATATTGACCACTTGGGTAACCGTCGTATCCGTTCGGTGGGCGAAATGGCGGAAAATCAATTCCGAATCGGTTTGGTACGCGTTGAACGCGCCGTAAAAGAGCGCCTCTCATTAGGTGATCTTGATGCGGTAACGCCACAGGATTTAATTAATGCCAAACCGATTTCTGCGGCAGTTCGTGAATTTTTCGGTTCTTCACAATTATCTCAGTTTATGGATCAAAACAACCCGCTGTCGGAAGTGACCCATAAACGTCGTATTTCCGCATTGGGACCGGGCGGATTAACACGCGAACGTGCAGGCTTTGAAGTTCGAGACGTTCACCCGACTCATTATGGTCGCGTGTGTCCGATTGAAACCCCTGAAGGTCCGAATATCGGTTTGATCAACTCGCTTTCCGTATATGCGCGTACCAATGATTACGGTTTCTTAGAAACGCCTTACCGTAAAGTGGTAAACGGTCAGGTAACGGAAGAAATTGAATATTTATCGGCGATTGAAGAAGGTAAATATATCATTGCGCAGGCAAACTCGAACTTAGATGAGAATCTCCGTTTTACGGATACTTTCGTTACCGCCCGCGGTGAACATGGCGAGTCCGGTTTATATCGTCCGGAAGAAATTCATTATATGGACGTTTCAACTCAACAAGTGGTTTCCGTTGCGGCGGCGTTAATTCCGTTCCTTGAGCACGACGACGCGAACCGTGCGTTAATGGGAGCGAACATGCAACGTCAGGCGGTGCCGACATTACGTGCGGATAAACCGTTGGTGGGTACCGGTATGGAAAAACCGATTGCCCTTGACTCAGGTGTAGCGGTGGTTGCGAAACGCGGCGGTACGATTCAATACGTTGATGCATCCCGTATCGTGGTGAAAGTAAACGAAGACGAAACGATTCCGGGTGAAGCGGGCATTGATATTTATAACTTAATTAAATATACCCGTTCTAACCAAAATACCTGTATCAACCAAATTCCTTGTGTGAATTTAGGCGAACCCGTCGGTCGCGGTGAAATCTTAGCCGACGGTCCGTCAACGGATTTGGGCGAATTGGCGTTAGGTCAAAATATCCGCGTGGCGTTTATGCCTTGGAACGGTTATAACTTCGAAGACTCAATGTTAGTTTCCGAACGCGTAGTACAACAGGATCGTTTCACCACTATCCATATTCAAGAATTATCTTGTGTGGCGCGTGATACCAAATTAGGTGCGGAAGAAATTACCGCAGATATTCCTAACGTCGGTGAAGCGGCATTAAGCAAGCTGGACGAATCCGGTATCGTCTATGTAGGTGCCGAAGTGAAGGGCGGCGATATTCTGGTGGGTAAAGTGACGCCAAAAGGCGAAACTCAATTAACGCCGGAAGAGAAATTACTCCGCGCAATCTTCGGTGAGAAAGCTTCGGACGTAAAAGATTCTTCACTTCGCGTGCCTAACGGTACTTCCGGTACGGTTATTGACGTTCAAGTCTTTACCCGCGACGGCGTAGAAAAGGACAAACGCGCGTTGGAAATCGAAGAGATGCAATTAAAACAAGCGAAAAAAGACCTTGTTGAAGAATTGGAAATCTTGGAAGCCGGTTTGTTCTCCCGTGTTCGCAATTTATTAATTGACGGCGGCGTCAGCGAAAAAGAATTGGATAAAATGGAACGTACGAAATGGTTGGAACAAACCCTTTCGAGCGAATCCAAACAAAGCCAGTTGGAACAGCTTGCGGAACAATACGAAGAATTACGCAAAGACTTCGAACACAAACTTGAAGTGAAACGCGGCAAAATTATCCAGGGCGATGATTTGGCGCCGGGCGTACAAAAAGTCGTGAAAGTATATCTTGCGGTGAAACGTCAGATTCAACCGGGAGATAAGATGGCGGGTCGTCACGGTAACAAAGGGGTTATCTCAAAAATTAACCCGGTTGAAGATATGCCGTACGACGAAAACGGCCGTCCGGTCGAGATCGTGTTGAACCCGTTGGGCGTACCGTCTCGTATGAATATCGGTCAGATTCTGGAAACGCACTTAGGTTTGGCGGCGAAAGGTATCGGCGAACAAATCAACATCATGCTTAAACAAAAACAGGATGTCGAGAAATTACGCGGTTATATCCAGAAAGCTTACGATTTAGGCGGCGGTTCGCAAGTTGTGGATCTCAATACTTTCACGGACGAAGAAGTACTGCGTTTAGCGGAAAATTTACGTAACGGTATGCCGCTTGCCACACCGGTGTTTGACGGTGCCGACGAAAGCGAAATTAAAGGTTTGTTAGAGCTTGGCGGCTTGCCGACATCCGGTCAGATCACCTTGTATGACGGCCGCACCGGCGAAAAATTTGAGCGTCCGGTAACCGTGGGTTACATGTATATGCTCAAATTGAACCACTTGGTGGACGACAAAATGCACGCGCGTTCGACCGGTTCTTACAGCCTGGTTACTCAACAACCGTTGGGTGGTAAAGCGCAGTTCGGCGGTCAGCGTTTCGGTGAAATGGAAGTATGGGCGCTTGAAGCATACGGCGCGGCTTACACCCTGCAGGAAATGTTAACCGTGAAATCCGACGATGTGAACGGTCGTACCAAGATGTATAAAAACATCGTGGGCGGCACCCATTACATGGAACCGGGTACGCCGGAATCTTTCAATGTAATCATGAAAGAAATTCGTTCGCTTGGTCTTAACATCGATTTAGATGAAGCCTAATTTATAGACGGGCAGTCCGTCGTAATGAGAAAGCATTCATCGCAATGCGAAAATTCCGCGCAAAGTGCGGTCAAAAAATCGAATGAATTTCGACCGCACTTTGAATAAGTTTAACTCCGACAGGAGCAAAATCTGTGAAAGATTTAGTTAATTTTTTAAAAGCACAATCCAAAACCGCCGAAGATTTTGATGTGATCAAGATTGGTTTAGCCTCACCGGACATGATTCGTTCATGGTCGTTCGGCGAAGTGAAAAAACCGGAAACCATTAACTACCGTACATTTAAACCGGAACGCGACGGTCTTTTCTGTGCGCGTATTTTCGGACCGGTAAAAGATTACGAATGTTTATGCGGTAAATATAAACGCTTAAAACATCGCGGTGTAATCTGTGAAAAATGCGGTGTTGAAGTTACCCAAACCAAAGTGCGCCGCGAACGTATGGGGCATATCGAATTGGCCTCGCCGGTGGCGCATATCTGGTTCTTGAAATCGTTACCGTCCCGCATCGGTTTATTATTGGATATGCCGTTGCGCGATATTGAACGCGTTCTTTATTTTGAATCATATATCGTGATCGAGCCGGGAATGACGGATTTAGAAAAAGGTCAGTTATTAACCGAAGAACAATATTTGGACGCCGAAGAGCGCTGGGCGGACGAATTTGACGCGAAAATGGGGGCGGAAGCCATCCAGGCCATTTTACGCGATATGGATTTGGAACATGAATGTGAAACCTTACGTGAAGAGTTACAGGAAACTAACTCTGAAACTAAACGTAAAAAAATCACTAAGCGTTTGAAATTATTAGAAGCGTTTATTCAGTCCGGCAACAAACCGGAATGGATGGTTATGACCGTATTACCGGTGCTTCCGCCGGATTTACGTCCGTTGGTACCGTTGGACGGCGGTCGTTTTGCGACTTCGGATTTGAACGATTTATATCGTCGCGTGATTAACCGTAACAACCGTTTGAAACGTCTTTTGGATTTAATCGCACCGGATATTATCGTACGCAACGAAAAACGTATGTTACAGGAATCCGTGGATGCGTTGCTGGATAACGGTCGTCGCGGTCGTGCGATCACGGGTTCGAACCGTCGTCCGCTTAAATCTTTAGCGGATATGATCAAAGGTAAACAAGGTCGTTTCCGTCAGAACTTATTAGGTAAACGCGTTGATTATTCGGGTCGTTCGGTTATCACCGTAGGTCCGTATCTGCACTTACACCAATGCGGTTTACCGAAAAAAATGGCGCTGGAATTATTCCGTCCGTTTATCTATGCAAAATTGGAAAGCCGCGGTTATGCGACCACCATTAAAGCAGCGAAGAAAATGGTTGAGCGAGAAGACGCCATCGTATGGGATATTTTGGCGGAAGTGATTCGCGAACACCCGATTCTGTTGAACCGTGCGCCGACATTGCACCGTTTGGGTATTCAGGCGTTCGAACCGATTTTGATCGAAGGTAAGGCCATTCAGTTGCATCCGCTCGTTTGTGCGGCGTTCAACGCGGACTTCGACGGAGACCAAATGGCGGTTCACGTTCCGTTGACGTTGGAAGCGCAGCTAGAAGCCCGCGCATTAATGATGTCAACTAATAACATTTTATCGCCGGCGAACGGTGATCCGATTATCGTTCCGTCACAAGACGTGGTATTGGGTATTTACTATATGACCCGCGATAAAGTGAACGGTAAAGGCGAAGGCATGCTGTTGCAAGACCCTCGCGAAGCGGAAAAAGCCTATCGCACCGGTCGGGCGGAATTGCATTCGCGCGTGAAAATCCGTATTACGGAATATGTGAAAAATGCCGAAGGTGAATTAGAACCGCAAACGAACTTAGTGGATACCACGGTCGGTCGTGCCATTTTATGGATGATCGCGCCGAAAGGCATGCCGTTCAGCCTGTTCAATCAAACGCTCGGCAAAAAAGCCATCTCTAAACTGATTAACGAATGTTATCGTCGTTTAGGCATGAAAGAGAGCGTAATGTTTGCAGACCAAATCATGTATACCGGTTTTGCGTATGCGGCACGTTCGGGTTCGTCCGTCGGTATCGACGATATGGTGATTCCGGAGAAAAAATACGAAATCATCGCGGCGGCGGAAAAAGAAGTGGCGGAAATTCAAGAACAGTTCCAATCCGGTTTGGTCACTGTCGGTGAACGTTATAACAAAGTTATCGATATTTGGGCGGCGGCTAACGAACGCGTAGCGAAAGTGATGATGGAAAATCTGTCTACGGAAGAAGTGATTAACCGTGAAGGTCATCCGGAAAAACAAGCCTCATTCAACAGCATCTTTATGATGGCGGATTCCGGTGCGCGCGGTTCCGCGGCACAGATTCGTCAGTTAGCGGGTATGCGCGGTTTGATGGCGCGTCCGGACGGTTCAATCATCGAAACGCCGATTACGGCGAACTTCCGCGAAGGTTTGAACGTATTACAGTACTTTATTTCTACCCACGGTGCGCGTAAAGGTTTGGCGGATACTGCGTTAAAAACGGCAAACTCCGGTTATTTGACCCGTCGTTTGGTTGATGTTGCGCAAGATTTAGTGATTGTCGAAGACGATTGCGGTACGCACGAAGGTATTGTCATGGCGCCGTTAATCGAAGGCGGCGATGAGAAAGTGCCGTTACGCGAATTGGTATTGGGTCGTGTCGCGGCGGAAGACGTCTTAAAACCGGGAACGGAAGAGGTTCTGATCCCTCGTAATACGCTGATTGACGAGCAATGGTGTAATGTTATTGATGAAAATTCGGTAGACAGCATTAAAGTTCGTTCCGTGGTGACCTGTGATACCGATTTCGGCGTGTGTGCGAAATGTTACGGTCGTGATTTGGCGCGCGGTCATCTGATTAATCAGGGTGAAGCCGTCGGTGTTATCGCGGCGCAATCCATCGGTGAACCGGGTACACAGTTAACCATGCGTACGTTCCATATCGGTGGTGCGGCGTCCGCAGCGGCGAAAGAATCCAGCGTACAGGTTAAAAATAACGGTACCATTCGTTTGGCTAACGTGAAATTTGTAACCAATAACGAAGGTAAACTGGTATTAACTTCACGTAATACCGAATTAACCGTAATCGATGCCTTCGGTCGTACCAAAGAGCATTATAAACTGCCTTACGGTACTACTTTAAGTAAAGCCGACGGCGCCGAAGTTACGGCGGGTGAAACCGTAGCAAACTGGGATCCGCATACTATGCCGGTGATTTCCGAAGCGGCGGGTTTTGTGAAATTCGTCGATATTGTTGACGGTTTAACCGTAAGCCGCCAGACCGACGAATTAACCGGTTTGTCATCAATCTTGGTGCAAGATGTGGGTGAACGTGCAACGGCGGGTAAAGATTTGCGTCCGGCGATTAAACTGGTCGATGCCAAAGGCAACGATATTTTAATCGAAGGCACTGACGTAGCGGCGCAATACTTCTTACCGGGTAAAGCAATCGTAACGTTGGATGACGGTGCGGAAATCAATATCGGTGATCCGTTAGCCCGTATTCCGCAAGAATCCGTGGGAACTAAAGATATTACCGGCGGTCTGCCGCGCGTAGCCGATTTATTCGAAGCGCGTAAACCGAAAGAGCCGGCAATTTTAGCCGAAATTTCCGGTATCGTTTCCTTCGGTAAAGAAACCAAAGGTAAACGCCGCTTATTAATCACACCGACCGACGGCGGCGAAACATACGAAGAAATGATTCCGAAATGGCGTCAATTAAACGTATTCGAAGGCGAAATGGTGGAACGCGGCGACTTAATTTCCGATGGTGCGGAAACGCCGCATGACATTTTACGTCTGCGCGGTGTGCACGCCGTAACCGAGTATATCGTAAACGAAGTTCAGGAAGTTTACCGTTTACAAGGGGTTAAAATTAACGATAAGCATATCGAAGTTATCGTTCGTCAAATGTTGCGTAAAGCCGTCATCACCAATGCTTACGATTCCGAATTCTTGGAAGGCGAGCAAGTGGAAGTGGCGCGCATTAAGGTCGTTAACCGTAAACGCGAAGCGGAAGGCAAACCGTTGGTGGAATTCGAACGTGAATTGCTTGGTATTACCAAAGCGTCATTGGCTACCGAATCATTCATTTCGGCTGCTTCGTTCCAGGAAACCACCCGCGTGTTGACCGAAGCGGCGGTTGCCGGTAAACGCGATGAATTGCGCGGCCTGAAAGAAAACGTGATTGTGGGTCGTTTGATCCCGGCGGGTACGGGTTTTGCCTATCACCAAAACCGTATTAAAAACCGCCATACGGGAGTAACGTTGCCGGAAGAGCAATCCGTAAAATTCTCCGCGGCGGATGAAGCGGAAATTGAAGCGGAATTCAATATGGTAGCGGATGATCCGACATCCAGCCTGGCAGAAATGCTGAACATGGCGGATGAGGAATAAACCGGCGTTTGACCTGTAACACAAAATCCCCCGAGAGCAACGCTCCCGGGGGATTTTTTATTCGTCCGCGAGATGAAAAAACATCAAAAAAATCGACCGCACTTTTAAGGATAAGGCGAAAAGTGCGGTCGAAATTTTTAACGTTTTTTGTAATCCCGACTGGAATGCGGAGTCTGACTATGCTTGATCCGATAAGGTTTCGGCAACTCGTCGATTAATGAATCGGGATCATATTGGCTGACGGGAATCGCATGTCCGATGTATTCTTCAATCGCCGGCAGATTCATGGCGTATTGTTCGCAGGCGAAGCTGATGGATACGCCGCTTTCGCCGGCGCGCCCGGTACGCCCGATTCGGTGCACATAATCTTCGCGATCGTCCGGCAAATCATAATTGAACACGTGCGTGACATCGGGAATATGCAAACCGCGCGCCGCCACATCGGTGGCAACCAGAATATCCAGTTCCCCGTCGGTAAACTGTTTGAGCAATGCCAGCCGTTTTTTTTGCGGCACATCGCCGGTTAGCAAACCCACGCGTTGACCGTCGGCGGCAAGATAGCCCCAGATTTCCTCGCAACGATGTTTGGTATTGGCAAAAATAATGCAACGTTCCGGCCATTCTTCTTCCAGTAACGTCATAAGTAAGGCAATTTTGTCCCGATTGGACGGATAGAACAGTTCTTCCTTGATTCGGTGCCCGGTTTTTTGCAACGGTTCGATTTCAATATATTCGGGATCGTTCATGTCTTCAAAGGCAAGCTCTCTGACTTTATAAGAAAGCGTGGCGGAAAACAGCATGGTTAAACGGGATTTTGGCGGCGGACATTTGCGCAACAAATAGCGAATATCCTTGATAAAACCTAAATCGAACATTCGATCGGCTTCATCCAGCACCACCACTTGAATATTGTTAAAACGGATAATGCCTTGTTTTACGTAATCGATGATCCGGCCGGTGGTGCCGATTAAAATATCCACACCGTTTTCTATCACTTTCAGCTGTTTGTCGTAACCGTCGCCGCCGTATGCCAGCCCAATGCGTAATTGGCTGGTTTTGGCAAGAGATTCCGCATCGTGAGCGATTTGTACCGCCAGTTCGCGGGTCGGCGCCAGAATTAACGCCCGCGGTTGGTTTGTAACGAAATCCGGTTGACGGGTTAATAAATGATGAAATGTCGCCGTGAGAAACGCCATGGTTTTACCCGTGCCCGTTTGTGCCTGGCCCGCAACATCTTTACCTTGCAATGTTAAGGGTAAAGATAAGGCCTGAATCGGCGTGCAATATTCAAAACCCTGAGCTTTCAGCGCGGTGAGAATTTGAGGATGCAGCGGCAAGTCGGCAAACCGCTGTTGAGATAGGTGTTCTGTTGTCATAATTTATTTTTATTTGGTGAAAAATTGCGACAAGCATACCACGTTATGCAAAATTACCCAAAAAAAGACCGCACTTTTTTTAGGTAAAAAACTAGACAGAATCGGGTTTTAATGATACCTTTACCACCACTCAATCGACCTATGAGTCAACTCTTATTTTTTTCCAATCCAAAGTATTAACTCTCAATTATGCATTTAACAGAACTCAAAAATACCCCGGTTTCCACGCTGGTACAGCTTGGAGAAGAACAAATGGGCTTAGAAAATTTAGCCCGTTTACGTAAACAAGATATTGTTTTTGCCATCTTAAAACAACACGCGAAAAGCGGTGAAGATATTTTCGGCGGCGGCGTCCTGGAAATTTTACCCGACGGCTTCGGCTTTCTGCGTTCGGCGGACAGTTCTTATTTAGCCGGTCCGGACGATATTTATGTTTCGCCGAGCCAAATCCGCCGTTTTAATTTACAAACCGGCGATAAAGTGGAAGGTAAAATTCGCCCGCCGAAAGAAGGCGAACGTTATTTCGCCTTATTAAAAGTGGATCAGGTTAATGACGATCGCCCGGAAGTTTCCCGTAGTAAAATTCTGTTTGAAAACTTAACGCCGTTACACGCCAATTCCCGTTTGCGTATGGAACGCGGCAACGGGTCAAAAGAAGATTTAACCGCCCGCATTTTAGATTTGGCTTCGCCTATTGGTAAAGGCCAGCGCGGCTTGATCGTCGCGCCGCCTAAAGCGGGGAAAACGGTGTTACTGCAAAATATCGCGCAAAGCATTACCGCGAATTATCCGGAATGCGAGCTGATCGTGCTGTTGATCGACGAACGTCCGGAAGAAGTAACGGAAATGCAACGTACGGTGCGCGGCGAAGTGATCGCTTCAACCTTTGACGAACCGGCGGCGCGCCATGTTCAGGTGGCGGAAATGGTGATTGAAAAAGCCAAACGCTCGGTGGAACATAAAAAAGACGTGGTAATTTTGCTCGATTCCATTACCCGTTTGGCCCGCGCTTATAATACGGTGACGCCGGCATCGGGCAAGATTTTATCCGGCGGTGTGGACGCTAATGCGTTACATCGCCCGAAACGTTTCTTCGGTGCCGCGCGTAACGTGGAAGAAGGCGGAAGTCTGACGATTATCGCGACCGCACTGGTGGATACCGGTTCCAAAATGGACGAAGTGATCTTCGAAGAATTCAAAGGAACGGGGAATATGGAATTGCATCTTTCCCGCAAAATCGCGGAAAAACGCGTATTCCCGGCCATCGATTTCAACCGTTCCGGCACCCGTAAAGAAGATTTGCTCACCACGCCGGACGAATTGCAAAAAATGTGGATTCTGCGCAAAATCCTTAACCCGATGGGCGAAGTGGAAGCGATGGAATTCCTCATTGATAAATTAATGGTGGCGAAAACCAACGAAGAATTTTTTGAAATTATGAAACGTTCATAACTTCAAAAAACATCGCATTTTTTGACCGCACTTTAGGCTTGCTTGCAAGCGGAAAAGTGCGGTCAATTTTTTGCACGTTTTTTCAGCCAAAAGAAAAGGCGCTTTCGCACCTTTCCGTTTTATTGTGTTTTGGCTATTTTGCGCTCGTTTCGGTTTTTTTGTCATCACCGCCGAATGTTAACCAGGACGGTAAACTTAAGAACGGTTCGTCGGGTTTATCCGCTTCTTTAATCACTTTGCCTTCGTTGGCTTTCACCAGGGTCGCCGCTTTTTGTTCCAGCTGGGTTAATCCCATTTCGTGATAAGCTTCTTCTAACAACGGTAACGCTTGTAATGTCGCGTTGGTGTCCGGATAAGTCTGCAGCATACCGGTTACGCGATTTGACACCGCCACCCAGGCTTTGCGTTTGGCATAGAACTTCGCGATTTCCAATTCGTGACGGGCTAAACGGTCTTTAATGTAAGCCATACGGGTGATGGCGTCCGGCGTATATGGACTGTTCGGGAAATGCTGAACCAACGTCTGGAAGTTGCCGAATGCGGTTTTCATGGATGTACTTTCACGGGAAGCGCGATCGATACCGAAGAAATCCTGCAGGAAATTATCGCCCATGGACATATTGGTTAACGCCGCCATATACAGCACGTAATCCGTATGTTGGCTTTGCGGATGTAACTTCAGGAAGCGGTCCGCCGTGACCAGCGCCGTGGTATAATCCTGGCTGCGATAAGCGGCGTAAATCAGATTTAACTCCGCCTGTTCGCTGTAATCGCTTCCCGGAAAACGGGAATCCACCGCTTGCAAATATTTGGTCGCATCGCTGTAATTACCGTCTTGCACATAAGCCTGGCCTTTTGTGAACAATTCCTGTTCCGATGCCTGTTCGACTTCGTTGTTGCTGCCGGAACAGGCCGTCAACGCAAATGCAGCCAGCGCGGCAAGAGTAAGCGATTTTAAGTTACGCATAGCGTGATAATCCTTTTTCTATGTAAAAATATGATATTCAGTTACAATAATCGTCACATTCTATCTGATAGTACAAAATAATTCACGGACTTTTTATGGCTCAACTTACTTTAACGGCTGAGGTTCAGTCGCACCAAATGGGACAACGGTTAGACCAAACTTTAGCGGAATTGTTCCCCGACTATTCCCGTTCGCGTTTGAAAACCTGGATCGAAGAAAACCTGGTGCGGGTGAACGGCAACATTCAAAATGTTCCGCGCACTAAAGTATTGGGCGGCGAACAGATCGAAATTAACGTCGAAGCGGAAGAAGAAACGCATTACGAGCCGGAAAATCTGCCGTTGAATATTGTGTATGAAGATGAACACATTCTGGTGATTAATAAACCAAAGAATTTCGTGGTGCATCCCGGCGCCGGCAATTCGCGCGGCACGGTGTTGAACGCGTTGCTTTATCATTATCCGCAAATTGCCGAAGTGCCCCGCGCGGGTATTGTGCACCGGCTGGACAAAGATACCACAGGCTTAATGGTGATCGCCAAAACTATTCCCGCGCAAACTCAGTTGGTACGGGATTTGCAGAAACGCAAAATCACCCGCGAATATGAGGCCGTGGCGTTCGGCGTGATGACAAAAGGCGGAAAAGTGGACGAACCGATGGCGCGCCATCCCACCAAACGTACGGCAATGGCGGTACATCCGATGGGTAAACCGGCGGTAACGCATTACCGCATCATGGAACATTTTCGTAATTATACGCGCCTGCGTTTACGCCTGGAAACCGGGCGTACTCATCAGATCCGCGTACACATGGCGCATATCGCGCATCCGTTGTTGGGCGATCAAACTTACGGCGGACGTCCGCGCCCGCCTAAAAATGCCAGCGAACATTTCAGTGCGGTGCTGCGCAATTTCCAGCGTCAGGCTTTGCATGCCGTTATGTTGCGTTTGGAGCATCCGATTAGCGGCGAATTGATGGAATGGTTTGCGCCCTTGCCGGATGATTTTGCCGAATTAATTGCCGCCCTGAAAGAAGATTACCAATTGCATAAAGACGAACTGGATTACTAAAAAATGACGCAAAAATTGACCGCACTTTACCCGTCTTGGCAAGCCCCGCAAAATATTCACGCTTTCACCACATTGCGCGACGGCGGTGTCAGCCGGGCGCCGTACGCCAGTTTTAATTTAGGCGAGCATGTGGAAGATGAACCAAGTGCGGTCAAAAAAAACCGGGATTTGTTGGTGGAACGATTCGGATTGCCGCAATTTCCGTTGTTCTTAAGCCAAATTCACAGTACCCGCGTGATTCGTTTGCCTTATTCGGGCGAAGACATAAAAGCGGACGCGGTTTATACCGATAAGCCCGGTCAGGTTTGTCTGGTGATGACCGCCGATTGTCTGCCCGTATTGTTTACGTCCAAAAAAGGGAATGAAGTGGCGGCGGCGCATGCGGGATGGCGCGGATTATGCGACGGCGTTCTGGAAGCAACCGTGCAACAGTTTCAATGTCCGCGCGATGAAATTATCGCCTGGTTCGGGCCGGCAATCGGGCCGACGGCTTTTCAGGTCGGGCCGGAAGTGGTTGCGCAATTTATTGCGCAGGATGCGCAGGCCGAACGGGCTTTTGTGGCGGATTCGGCCAACGCAGGGAAATATCTGGGCAATCTTTATCAAATCGCCGCGCAACGTTTGCAGCGTATGGGCGTTATGCAGATCAGCGGCGGAGAACATTGCACTTACACGGAAAGGGATAAATTTTTTTCTTTCCGCCGCGAAATGAAAACCGGCCGCATGGCGAGCCTGATTTGGTTCGATTAAAATCGTTTTTTGTGCATAAAGCAAAGGCGTAACCGCAACAGGATTACGCCTTTTTAGCTTATTGAGCGTCAAAAAACATGCGTTTTTTTGCCCGCACTTTTGCGGATTACCAGCCTTTCACTACGCCGTCTTTAAAGTGTTTCACCGCTTCTTGATACACTTCTTCGGACTGATAGGCTTTGACGAAATCTTTTACCGCCTGCGTGTCTTTGTTGTCTTCGCGCGCAACAATGATATTGACGTACGGGCTGTCTTTATCTTCTACAAAAATACCGTCTTTCGGCGATAAACCGATTTGTCCGGCGAAATTGTTGTTGATGACGGCTAAATCCACATCATCCAGGACGCGCGGTAATAAGGCGCCTTCCACCGCGTTGAATTTTAAGTTTTTCGGGTTTTCAACCACATCAAGCGGCGTGCTTAAAATGTTGTTGCTGTCTTTTAATTTGATTAAACCCTGTTTTTCCAGTAATGCCAACGAGCGACCCTGATTGGTCGGATCATTCGGAATTGCCACCGTGGCGCCGTCTTGTAATTCGGCTAACGATTTGATTTTCTTAGAATAACCGGCGATAGGATAAACGAAAGTGTTACCGACGATCACTAAATCTTTATAACCGCCTTTTGCCATATCTTCATCCAGATAAGGTTTATGCTGAATCGCGTTTACGTCCAGATCTTTGCGGAACAAGGCGGCGTTCGGTTGGCTGTAATCGGTGAACGATACCAATTCCACATCGAGTTTGTATTTGTCTTTGGCGACTTTAGCGGCAATTTCCGCCATTTGATGTTCCGGACCCGCCATCACGCCGACTTTTAATTTGCTGTCGTCTTTACATGCGGTTAATGCAAACACGGAAGTTAAGGCGAGCACGCTAAGAAGTTTTTTAAAGTTCATAATGTTTCCTTTTCGGTTAATTAACGATGATCAAAACGATCAGCGAGTTTGTTACCGTATTTTTCACCGATGATGACGATGAAGACGATAATAATGGTGGCGACCCAAAGCACATAAGGCATATTGCGGTATAACCCGAATGTGATAGCCGTATTACCCAAACCGCCGCCGCCTACGGCGCCCGCCATGGCGGAATAACCGATTAAGGTGACGAACGTCAGGGTGAAGGCTTTAATCAGCATAGGGAGCGCTTCGGGTAAATAAAATTTTGTCACGAGTTGCCATGTGCCGGTTCCCATTGCCCGGGCGGTTTCCGTCAGACCGGGCGGTACATCGCCCAACGCATTAACGGTTAAACGTGCGACAAAAGGCAATGCGGCGACACTTAACGGAATAATGGCGGCGGTAGTGCCGATAGTGGTGCCTACCAGGAATTTGGTTACCGGTAATAAAATTAACAGCAAAATAATAAACGGAATGGAGCGTCCGATATTGATGATCACTTCCAAAGTGCGGTTGATTTTTGCGTTACTTAATGCGTAGCCTTTTTTGGTCAAAAATGCCCAGATACCCAAGGGCAAGCCGAACAAAATGGCAAAAAATGTGGCAGCGAAAGTCATATACAGGGTTTCCCAGGTGCTGACTAAAATGAGATCCCAGATTTCCGGTGTCATTTGGGTATTAAAATCATTAATAAAATTAGCCCACATAACCTAACACCTCCACGCGGACATTATTTTCCATTAAATATATTTTGGCTTGTGTAATGGCGTCTTCATCGCCTTCCAGTTCCGCGATGGTAAAACCGAATTTAATGCCGCCCGCATAATCGATTTGCGAGATCAGAATGTTCAGACTGACGTCAAAACGGCGTGAAGCCTGTGACAGCAACGGCGCATCCACGGAACGTCCGGTAAATTCAAATTTAATAATTGGCGCGGATTTGGCCGAACGGGGCGTATCGGACATTTTTTCCAGATATTCTTCCGGCAAATTATAATGGAAAGTGGAACTGATAAATTCCTGCGCAAGTTCGGTTTTCGGATTGGAAAAAATATCGCTGACCGAACCCTGTTCGACCAGCTGACCGTGATCGATAACGGCAACCGTGTCGCAAATGCGTTTCACCACTTCCATTTCATGGGTAATTAATAGAATAGTAATGCCTAAAGTGCGGTTGATTTCCTTTAATAATTTTAAGATGGACTGAGTGGTCGCCGGATCTAACGCACTGGTGGCTTCATCGCACAGCAATACTTTCGGATCACTGGCCAACGCGCGGGCAATGGCAACCCGTTGTTTTTGTCCGCCGGAAAGATTCGCCGGATAAACGGCGCTTTTTTCGCTTAATCCCACCAGCTTGAGCAATTCGGTTACTCGTTTTTGGATTTCATCTTTCGGTGTATTTTCCAATTCCAACGGTAAAGCAATATTGCCAAAAACCGTGCGGGAACTAAGCAAATTGAAATGCTGGAAAATCATCCCGATTTTACGGCGTTCGTGCATTAATTGCGCATCGGACAGCTGAGTCAAATCTTTTCCGTCAATAATCACCGAGCCGGAGGTCGGTTGTTCCAGTAAATTTACACAACGGATCAAAGTGCTTTTTCCGGCGCCCGATGCACCGATAACGCCACAAATTTGTCCTTGCGGAATATGCAAAGAAACATTGTCGAGGGCGGTGAGTTTTTTGTCCGATATGTCAAAAACTTTGGTAATATTTTTTAAATTAATCATATTTTATCGCTATAGTAATGATGTTTTCGTATTTTAGACGGCTATATGGCTGTGTCAATATTTATCAGTTTGGTTTTTAGAACCGATCGGTATGATTTATAAGCAATTTGCTAATGACCTTAGGAAAAGCGATAATACTAAAGGTACAACAGAATCGGAAATAATCATGAAAAAAGCTATTTTTTTAGATCGTGACGGGACATTGAATATTGATCACGGTTATGTCCATCGGATTGATGATTTTCATTTTATCGAGGGCAGTATCGAAGCGTTGCAGAAATTAAAAGCGATGGGATTTTTATTGGTTTTGGTGACAAATCAATCGGGCATTGCCAGAGGTTATTTCAGTGAAGAACAATTTTTGCAGTTAACCGAATGGATGGATTGGTCGCTGGCGGATCGAGGAGTGGATCTGGACGGCATTTACTATTGTCCTCACCATCCGCAAGGACAAGGCGAATACAAACAGGATTGTGATTGCCGCAAACCGAAATCCGGCATGTTGGATCAAGCGATTAGAGAATTAAATATCGATCCCGCTAAATCGTTTATGGTGGGAGATAAGGTTGAAGATTTACTGGCTGCACAAGGTGCTAAAGTGCGGTCAAAAATTTTGGTAAAAACAGGAAAACCCATTACGCCCGAGGGGGAACAGCTGGCGGATTACGTAATAGACAGCATTGCCGATTTACCGAATTTGCTAAATCGGATAAAGACATGATCGCCCGTTGAACGAAAAGCCGGTAAAGTGCGGTCAAAATTTTGAGAGTTTTTTATCGGTTTGGATGATTTTTAAACGAACGAAAAATATTTTCAAATTTTTGTCAAAAACCACTTGCAAAGGCGGCTAAAATCCCTATAATACGC
>Ga0129306_1001327_pt1 | contig 28779 bp, 27 predicted proteins | sample P827metagenome_FD_94438 | JGI IMG/M metagenome (GOLD analysis project Ga0129306, IMG submission 94438) | Capybara group fecal microbial communities from Wisconsin, USA - P827 metagenome | ecosystem: Host-associated > Mammals > Digestive system > Large intestine > Fecal | place: USA: Wisconsin...
CTTCTTCAGCACACACGCCAGCCGTATTATCTCCGGCCTCGTGCCCACAACCGTCATCACCTTAAGTTTCTTCATAATGGCCTCCTGAAATCATCGTTCTCAAACTCTCCAACCTTGCAATCGGAAAAAACCATCACCTCGGCACTGCCATCCTGCTTAATGCAAAACCAGTTGCTGGGTGGCACTTTCAAGACTGCCGGCGCATCAGCGGAGAGTGTATAAGTTTCCTCTTCTACACGATCTACACGTTCTACACGGCCATCATCCATCGGCTCCACCGTTACCGTTGTCGTCCCCTTCAGCGGGAAGAACCACTTCGTCTCCCGCCTGTGTCCTATCCACCCGCGCACCGGCTGCTCGACACTATTGGCGATGGTGTAGAAGCGCTTCACCGCCGACATATCGAAGTCGTTGCAGAACCGCAAGACTCCGCGAGCATCTACATGCCTGCCACCAAAAAGCAAATTGGACATATTTCGAAACATTTGAACTGACGCTCAGTAATCAGTCAGCACAGGAACATGCGACAAAATAGAACTTGGCATCGTGGAAAAACAATTGATATCTCTATCCTTGCCGCTCATCAGAAAATAGATCTGCGGGAGTCTTGCAAAAATAAAAGGAAGTTCATTGATGGTTGAATACCTGTCAGGCATCATCCTCCCGGCGTCGAAGACTATGTCGCCTATTTTCCGCTCGTTGGCGGCGAACAACTGCGGGAACGAGACCTCGACAACCTGAAAAAACTTGGGGAACGGCACAGCGCCGAACACCTCCAATATGCGCGGATCCTCATGCCTGCCGTTCCAATCCGAATCTTTCGCGAGCGAGGAAAAATATTTAGCCGACTCAACGCACACCGTTCTGAACACCACTTGAGGAACCTCACCGGAGAATGCCGCCTTCAACCTCGACAACCATTTGTTCCCAACTGGTATATGCGCGTATATCTCGGACAGAATCAGCAGCGCCAGTCCCCCCAAGGCACTTCCCGTGAGCCGGACGCCGCTCGGATATAATGCAGCGACGTAGTCCACCTGCTCCGGCTTGACATACAAACGGGGAACACAGAAATTTGACCCGAAATTGTCGTCATGTCCGATAAAGCTGCTCGTCCAGTTGTCACTTGGTATATAACCTATGCTGTTCCCGATTTTAAAATAAGACTTCTCCGCATCGGTAACCCATGTGTCCTTGTTAAACGTATGGCCGTAGAACGGTATAATGTGCTTGCTTACCGGGTTTGCGGGATCGCCTAGCCTGAAACCGAGAAGCGCACCCATTCCAGACTCGACTCCCGCATACAAATCATTTTGATAAGGATGAATCTTTCGTATGTCGCGAACTCCGTCAGATTCGGCCGCTTCATAGTCCATGTCGCAATACGAAACATTAAACGCACCAAGAACGGATTCTATCTGCCGTGTAGAAAGTCCGTCGCTGGGATTGTATCCAGACGGGTCTTCAACGGCATTTCTCGCTATTTCGTTTATCTTTGAATACGAAACATCTCCTTCCGGCACTATCCTCGAAAGTAGCGCCCTCAAGGCAACGTGCGCGCAAGCCTTGTTCAGGCCGTTTTGCTGACAGTACAGAACCCCGGGCAGGTTGAAGACCTTGTCCGCAATCCTTACAGAATACGATGCCGCCCGGGAAACGCAATTGTGCGGATGATTGTATTTGCGGAATACCGACTCAAAGACATGCCACGACCTGCAATTCAACACTTTGCCATCGCACTTGGCAATGAAATATCCTATCAGGGCCGAAGACTTCGCCGCATTGATATCCTTGTGCGAAGAGAACCTATCCTTCCAGAAGGAAACCCGAAGGCAATCGTCTCCACCAACGAAACCCATTGATGCCAACTCTTCGTTTTCGTCCTGAATCAATCCTGTTGCCGCAATCTTTTCAACCACAACAGACCGACATTTCCCAGAAGCCCGAGCCAGAGAAAACGCTCGGCGAATGGACGGACATCCGCCAAAAGTTTCCTCCACAAAGTCAAAAGCCGAAAAAGGTGCATCAAAGGGATAAACCTCTGGCACTCCCAATGACGGCGAGGCGCGATGGGGCATCAACGGCAATCGCGCCTCCCCTTAAACACCAGCTTGCTGTCTTTCACAGCCCGGCGCGCCTTGCTTATGACCTGCAAGTATTGCGCGACCTCTTTGGCGTAACGGGGCTCCGGCTGCACAGTAATATGCATTATTTCATCCTGCCGCGCAATGGCGCGAAAACGCTCGCCGAGCGCTGAATATGAAAACTTTATATTATTCGGCATTTTACCCCTTTTATGTGTTTCGGTCAAATTATATCATTTTATTTCATGTGACCGCAATAGGGAATCGGCATAAAGACCTAACGCCTCACACCCCGAACTCCTCATGTATCAGCGGCAGTTTCCGCAACAGCTTCTTCATTCCCTCGACATCCAAGCGCGTCGTGTTGTGCGAGTGGTAGGTGTCTACCGCCGGGGCGATCTGCTGCCCTTCGACGAAGTACTTGTCGTAGTTAAGGTCGCGGGAATCGGCGGGCACCCGGTAGTAGTTCCCCATGTCAATCGCCTTAGCCATGTCCTCGCGTCCGACAAGCGTCTCGTACAGCTTCTCGCCGTGGCGTGTTCCGATGACCTTGATTTCCGTCTTTGCCGCCTGGTCGCGAAGCTTCGTCCCTTCCTTCGCCAGCTCCAGAACAGCCTTGGCAAGCGTTTCGATTGTCGCGGCTGGAGCCTTCTGGACGAACAAGTCGCCGTTCTCGCCATGCTCCCAGGCGAACAGGACGAGATCGACCGCATCCTCCAGTGTCATCATAAACCGCGTCATATTCGGGTCGGTGACCGTGAGCGGCTTCCCTGCCTTGATCTGGTCGATGAAGAGCGGAATCACGCTTCCGCGACTCGCCATGACGTTTCCGTAACGCGTGCAGCAGATCGTCGTCTTCGCGCCTTTGCCCAAAGAGCGCCCCTTTGCTACAGCCACCTTCTCCATCAGCGCCTTCGACATGCCCATAGCATTGATCGGATACGCCGCCTTGTCCGTGGAAAGCACCACGACGTTCTTTACGCCATGTGCAATCGCGCTGTTCAAGACATTGTCCGTGCCAACCACATTCGTGTACACGGCCTGCATCGGGAAGAACTCGCAGCTCGGCACCTGCTTCAACGCCGCAGCCGAGAAGATGTAGTCGACTCCCGGCATCACTCCATCCACACTCTGGCGATCCCTTACGTCGCCAATGTAGAACTTCACCTTAGGATTCTGCAGCTCATGCCGCATGTCATCCTGCTTCTTCTCGTCGCGGGAGAATATGCGTATCTCCTTGAAGTCGTTTATGAATCGATTTAACACTGCGTGACCGAAACTTCCGGTGCCGCCAGTAATCAGCAATACTTTGTCGTCAAACATTTTATGCTCCTTTGTTCCAATATTTTATCATTTTCCACCCCGACCCGAAACCCTCGCCAGAACTTCTTTAAGCGCGTCACGCAAAAGCCCAACCCGCTCATCCTTCGTTCCGTCTCTGTATCCCCTAAGATAAACCAGCCGTCCTCCGTAATCGTTGCCATCGTCCCACGCCGGCGCACCATCTGTGGTAATGACACGCTTGCCGCGTTCGAGGGCTTCGGCGATGACAAGCCCGAAATTATCGGAGAGGGTTGGGAGGACGAGAACATCGCACCAGTCCCAGACCTTCTCCTTGTCTTCGCCGAACGCATTGCTGACAACACGCAATTCAACACCGTCTAACTCTGCTACAGCTTCTTCGAGATACTCAACGCCCTTCAGCGGATGCCGACGGCCAAGGTAGAGGAGATGATGTGGGCTTGACGATTTGGGAATGATAAAATGGGTCTGACCTGTTTTATCATTTTGAGGCAGATTGAAGAAGCGCTTGACGTCGGTTACTTCAACTGGCGGGCAATGGCGGCCGAGATAAGATTGAATCCACTTCTTCTCCGCCTCGCAAGTCGCGACGATCCTATCACATAGCCTCAAGCACCATCTCTCTATCGGCCCGGCAAGACACTTCTTCCATCCGTGATAGCGTAGCCGAACTGGATCATAGCACGCCTCTGGCATCCAGCGCACGTTCCGCCCCAAAAGCGCAGCCCACCAGAGACACGGCAGCCACCCGCAGTGAATCCACACTTCATCCGCCGAACGCAGCTCGCGCACCTTCGCCCACGTCGTAAAAGACACCTCGTGCCCTTCACGGCGCTGCTCGTCCATGATCATCCTGGCGATATTCGCCGCGCCATTCCACTTCTGCCATCCAGCGCATATGTGAAGAATCTTCATTGGGCTATTTCACTCCAATGTCTTCCATTTAGCAGAGCCGTGTCCGATTTCCTCTTGCTCCAACCGCCATCAAGTACACTTGCCATGCGTGTCACATTGCGCCAGAAGCCCATAGTGGCCACCCCGTACCTTGCATCGATTGCGGCGAGTTCCTTCGCCTGCTCCGCGGCAAATCTGCCGCTGCCGGTCTTGGACTCGTCGTGCATCCGAAAGCCCCAGACATAATCGCCGAGTCCGACGAACCTCTCGCCAGCCTTGGCCCATCGCGTCCACAAATCAATGTCCATCGCGTACTTTAGGTCCGCGGCAAATCCGCCGCGCTTTTCCCACAGCTCCCGCCTGAAAAACGCGCTCGGCCCGCCAGTCCACACACTGAGCTTCTTCCCAAACCAACCCCTCCACTTCGCATCGGTTCTAACTTCTATCACTTTCCCATGCTCGTCAATATAAACCGTATTTCCCGCTATCCAATCTACACGATCTACACGTTCTACACGGTTAATAAAGTCCCGAACCTTCCCTAACGCCCCCGGCAACAGCACGTCATCCGCATTCAACCAAAATAGCCATTCCCCCTTCGCCTTTGCAAACCCCTTGTTCAACGCATCACTCTGTCCTGCATCTGGCTCAACATCGCCGTCTTGAATAATCACTTCAACGTCATCACCCATACCCTGCGATTCCAAACTCTCAAGTGCCTCGGCCATATACGGACGAGAACCCTTCACAGGGATTACGCAGCTGAACAACGGACTACTCATCCCTGCGACAACTCCCTAAAGTACTCTATTGTCTTCGTAAGTCCCTCAGCCAGCGGGACTTTGGGCTCCCATTTGAGTAGTTCTTTTGCGAGGGTGATATCGGGTTTGCGACGCTTGGGATCGTCGGACGGAAGCGGCTTGTAGATCAACTTAGACTTGGACTCCGGGATCTGGCGAAGCGTTTCTTCCGCGAGTTGCTTGATCGTGTACTCTCCCGGATTGCCGGTGTTGATTACTGGTGCGCCGAGTTTGTGTTTCTTGACGAAGGCGTCGATCTTCCGGCGCGGCAGATCCATGTAGCGGCGCATCGCCTCGACAAGATCGTCACAGTACTGGAACGAGCGCGTCTGCTTTCCGTCCCCGAACAGCGTGATGTCCTCGTTGTTCAACGCCTGCATGATGAAGTTGGAGATGACGCGTCCGTCGTTCGGATGCATGTGAGGTCCGTAGGTATTGAAGATGCGCACCATGCGTACATCGACACCGTACTCCCTCCGATAATCGGCGGCAAGCGTCTCGGCACAGCGCTTGCCTTCGTCATAGCAGCTGCGGATCCCGATGGTGTTGACGTTCCCCCAGTAGCTCTCGACCTGCGGATGCACCAACGGATCGCCATAGATCTCACTCGTTGAAGTATGAAGCACCTTCGCCTTTGTTTTGAGAGCAAGCTCCAGCATGTTCATCATTCCGAGGACGCTCGACTTCGTCGTCTCAACGGGATTGTGCTGGTAATGGATCGGACTCGCTGGACACGCCAGATTGTAAATCTCATCGAACTGTCCCCAGAACGGCTGCGTGACATCGTGCAATACAAAGGAAAAACGTTTGTCATCAAGCAGATCTAAAATATTGCTTTTTGTCCCTGTGAATAGGTTGTCAAGTGCCGTCACTTCGTAGCCATCATTCAATAGACGCCTGCATAGATGGCTTCCCAAAAAGCCCGCAGCACCTGTTACAAGCGCCTTCCTTGGCAATTTCAACTCCATATGTAATCCTTTCTTATTTTCTTGGATCGAATACCTGCAATAAAGCGTCGACCCTCTCTTGCTGGCATCACACTAGAATACTTTGACATAGCAAAATTAGTACCTGAAATATCCCTTCAATGCTTGACCGAATTCTTATCTTGAAAGCTGGCCGATCTGTCAAGATGCACTGCCATCTCTTATTGCCATCTGCGAAACTCCAAACTTATATCGATCTATGCAAATCAAGTCGCCCTTCCTCCATTAATAAGCAACCAGCAAGAATGCATGTGTTTTTGCATAAGCCTGCTTACAATCATTATCAGCGCCAAAGTAAAAATTGGAGCAAAAATTAAATCAATAATTGAACATAGGGAATTCCTACCCAAAATTATGAGAATAAGCTTTTCAATAGATTCAAGGATCATAGAATGCATGACATATATCGGGAAGGATAGCTTTGCCCACCAAGGTGGATCCACCAGAGGATGGAATAAATCAACCGCCCACCATATTGCTATGGCTTGAGATACCCGAAGCGTAGGATACACATAGCCAATGAATGTCTCTATAAATCCCGACCACTCGAGAATTGTCGTAAATAACAAATATGCAATTGAAATAGCACTCCAAAACATAGTTGCTTTTCTTGCTGTGACGAAATCATCACAGAACAATGAAATCACTCCTCCTACAAGGAAAACAGCAGCATAGGTCCAATATGTACAATTTAAAAATCCGTGGAGCGCTAGCATAACAACAATTATGCATAAAGCCGCCATCTTTCTTTTCAGCGCGAAATACAACAACGGCGTCAGATAAACAAAGACGATGAGGTAACGAATAAACCAAGTTACATTGTGCTCTCCATAAAGGGCATTTGCAAAAATTGATGCGAACCCCAAAGGCTCCACCGACTTACTCATACTGTCTGCAACAAATGGAATACTAGTAATTGCAACATAGTAAAAATAAGCAGCAAGATTCCAAATGATATATGGTATGACAAGGCTGGAGAATCTAGTCGCCCACTTTCTCAAGCAACATGAATAATCAAAGTTGCGATAGAATAAATATCCACTGATTATAAAGAACGTGGGGACAACAAGGTCAGTGCAAACACTGATGTATTTCTGGAGACAGTACAGTATTCCCGGCTCCAGACGATATACCTCAAAGTTGACAGAATGTCGCACAACCACAGCGACAGCCAATCCGAACGAGAGCCAGACTATCTTTCTAAAAAAATCTATTTGCCTGTTATCCAACCTTAATCGCTCCAACTCTTCTGACCATCTTGAGTAATCCCTCTGGAGACTTATCGTCGCCCTTCAACACCCATGCATTGTCATAACCTTCAACCGTTTCTGGAGAACCACCGGTGTCGTAGGTGACGACTCGGCAACCACACGCCGCCGCTTCAAGATTAACAGTCGGGTAGTTATCTTCGTGAGTGGGATTGAAAAACCAATCCACGGCGGAATATATCTCGGCCAACTCTTTCGCACTATTCGTTCGAGCAATACCGACAATGCCCTTCGGCAATGCAGCGATCTGCGTTCCCGACAATCCCACAAGAACAATCACATAGTTCTCGTCCACAAGCTTGCGCAACTTTAGAAAATCTTGAAGGCCTTTCCGCCGGTCCCAGACGGATGCCACGCCGAGAACGACCGTCTTACCTTCTAAGCCATTCTGCTTACGCCAATCACTTAGCGTCGGCTTGAAGATTGTGTTATCAATAGTATTGTGAACTACCTCGACAGGATACTCCTTCAAGAAACTCTGCCGCGTCAAACCTGCCAGCCATTTCGAAGGCGTAACCAGTGTCATCTTTGATACACCACAAAACGCTTTCTTCTTTCGCTCCCAATTTGCCTTTGCCGCACTAAAAACCTTAGTCGCAGGGTATTCCCTTTTCTCAGGGCAACCCCAGCAACCGCACTTCCATCTATCGCAATTCGTTAGCAAGAAATGGCTACAATGTCCTGTGAACGCCCAACAATCATGAAGCGTCCATTTCACTTCCATTTCAGGATGCTTTTTAATCCACTTGAAAAGAAGCTCGTAATTGATGTAGTAGCCATGCAGATTGTGAAGCCACAGCAAATCCGGCTTCCATTCTTCTGCCCATCTTAAATACTTCCACGTCTCCCACCAAGAGCATATCCGATCTGCATGCCAGTCAAACAATCGCGTCAACACACCATGCAACCGCACCGACAGTGAACTTCCAATGCGCACCGCCCACTTCCGATAGCTCTCGGGCACATACGCCTCTCGCCCATACCCAAAACGGACTTCCCATCCCTTCGCCTCGTACTCCTCGGCAATCTTCGCCGCGATTCTCCCCGTGGAACCGATACCACAGACTGAATTAACTATCAATAGTTTCTTATGATTTTGATTACCCATAAGCATCAACTCGATAGCAAAGCGTTTCGTTTCGACAACACATTAAGACCATTCCCCGCCACATCATAAAATTTCCAGCCGGTCATCATGTCGTTTCTCCAAGTCCGCAAGAATCGTCCCAATGAGAAATTCATACGTGTCGTTTCGGCAAACATTATGAGCTGATACACACAAATTGCGATATTGATCGTCGTTCAAATCAATCGCGCGCCGCAGTATTCTGGATAATTCTGCCACGTTACCTTCTTGGCAATAGAAACCGAATCGCCCCTCAGCCTCGCCATACATAGCTTCAATATCTGAATAGCGTCCAACTATCACAGGAACATATCCAAACATTGCCTCTGCAATTGACGACCCAGCTCCCCAACCCTTTCGGATGTTGACAAGGCATCGAGCACCCAAGAAGAGTGACTTATATTTAGCCATCTCATCTGGTTTGTCCTTGTCAAGATAGCCGTAGAAATTCACTTTGCAGAATCTTGGGACAGTTTTTGCGGACTCCCTCCCAACAACATCAACGACAATCTCAGCGTCATGTAGTGCGTCCGCAGCCTGGATTACATACTCGACATTCTCCTGATACCATGCGCCTCCAACTACCAATATGCGTTTGCTTCTACTCGCTAAACGCAACTCAACCTCTTCTGGCGTGAGTGGAGAGGCGTTCACTGGATTGCAAATAAATCGTATTTTTGAAGCTAAATTCTTTCCTATGTTGTTGATCAGATACTCACAAGCTTTCGGATATAAAGCGACAACAAGGCAGGCTCGCTTAATCAAATCTAATTGGTTTCGCTCTGACACTTCTTCCGCACAATTAAGTTGACCTCCTGTTCGCAAAATAGCATACCCCTCCGTCCAATCGTGCAACAAAATGCATGGGCACGATAAATCACGGAAGTCGACAGAAAATGAAGTTGAGAAGAGGATGTCGAAAGGGCCTAATTGTCGAGACATCTTCTTCAGCCAACGACTGGAAAGCAAAAGTCCCATCCTGGTGTTACAGAATGCAACCCGATTCCACATTGGAACAATTCGCCGCAAAAGACGATTGAAGAACACTCCACACCAATGCCATAGGAAATCCGAAGACAAATCTAGAGGGTATACATCATGCCCCTGTCTCTTCAGCTGACAAAAGATTCGAAACGGAACTCCGCTCCATGTCCCTGCTTGAGTAGGATCACCGATTGCAATTAATCCGATTCTCATGGCAAATCCCTGCCAAAGGTCCGTTAATTTGTAGAAAGCTCCTTAGCCTCGGGCCATATTTTTCGTATGTGCATACGTTGAATGACACTGAAATAGAAGTAACGTCTTAAGAACATAAAGACCGCCGTTTTAATGTAGAAGCAGCATCCGCCCAATTCATTATGGCTCCGCAGCCACTTCCACCGCCCATACATAGAGTAAGGCGACCCCCTTCTCCATAAATTCTCCCAATTTGCCTTTGCGATCTCCTCTTCGGATTCCTCTTCTATTCCTTCCAAGAATCTTTGACCTTCAGGCAATATTCTACGACATTTTCCCCATGACGCCTTGACCATACGAGTCGACTCATCGCAATAACGCCTATACCGAGAAAGGGAAGATCCATCATATCTATAGTAGACATGCCCGACATTAGAAATCATTACCCACTTTGCATTAGCAACCACGCAATCAAGATTAAAAACCTCATCTTCACGCGGAATGCAATGCTCCTTAAACATTATCCCGTTGTCAAGTAAGAATTTGCGCCTATATATCTTGTTCCAAGGATAGCAGAACAGGCAGTTGTGGTATATCTGTGCAAGTTTTTCAGCAGTCATTTCTCCAATTCGCTCAGGCTCAGCAGTGTTCTCCTTCTCCAACCGCGCCGAAATCCAAACTGTCCTTACACCATAAACAGCCACATCAAACCCGCTTGCGTCTAATTCACTAATTGCATTTGCATAGGTTGAAGGCACAACCTCATCATCGCAGTCCACAAACGCAACATATTTGCAACGCGCCCGTTCCAAACCAACATTTCGCGCAAAAGCCTGTCCACGATTTTCAGAACATAAAACTGGCAATATGCGATTGTCTTGCTTTGCAAATTCGCTTATGACAATAGGCTTCTCCCTCGACCCATCGTCAATGCAAATAACTTCATCATCAGGACCAATATTACGTAAAACGCTTTGAATGCATCGACGCCAATAAATATCAGAAGCCTGATAGCCTATAATTACTACAGTAAGTCTTTTTGTTTCAGCAACAGACATTCGTCCCATTCCTTCCCTTTGATAGATCAAGAACCGCTTGGGCCGCATAGGCCGCCGTCCACTTTCCAATCCTAACATCAGCTACACCGCGCTCTATCAATGACTGCAATCTCTTCCAATCACCTGCATGATACAGATTCTCTTCTGGTAAGATCGTAGCGGAACTTCCTGCCTCATATGTCCCAATAACCTTCATTCCCTCCTCAAGAGCCTCGTTGACGACCGCCCCCCAACCCTCGAACTCATTACTAGAAAGAACAAGTATATCATACTCATGCATAAGCTTTCTAATGTCAGCCAATGGGACTGACGGATGAAACTTAACAAGAGCACCATACCGAGCGGCTACTCGCCTAAGCCGAGACTCATCTTTACCACTTCCATATACATCAAGTGTTATCACAGCCACTTGCCCGTCAGCATGCTTAATGTCCGCATGCTCACCTACTGCCCGCACTATCGTGTCCACTCGCTTCCAACTAACAAGGCGACCAACCCACAAGATGCGACACTCCGATGGTGGATCACTCATCTTGCGGACTTGCAACATACCATGCTCGGAGGGGGCAACAAAATACCCCCAGATGCGCATCTTATCGAGGCAGTACTTCTTGTCATCTCCCTTATTCTTAAGCCAGACCTTCCCGCCTGGCCTTCGTTCATAATCCAGCTCTGGCGAACGAATCAAACATCTTAAGTCTCCATGAAGCAGCCCACAAAGTCGAGCCATATCACGAGCGGCGTGAATGCCTATGGCCAGATAAAAGAAATTCTCCCCTTGAGAAAGTAACTTAAGAATTCGCTTTGCCCTACGCCACCCAAAAGGCAACAACATCCGAAGAAAACCTGAGACCCACAAGCTCTTTCCTCCTGCGTGCTCCATATCAAACAGATGCAATATATCAATAGGTTTAAACCATCGTTCGGAAACATAAAACGTTGGTCGATTATCCAGCACTCGACGTTCCATCAATTCAAAATTGCGACGATTTTCCATGACGACATCAGCCTCTTGGATATCCTTGTTCGCACCTCCATCGTCTGCTGTAGCATCATATATAATGTCCTTAACAAGGGGATATACAGCGGATGTCCGGAAAGGTTCCTGCGCCGCTTCATGGACCACATAGGCTATTTCCCCACCCCCACACAGTTTTGCCAATGCCAACGCAAGTGGCGCTGTATGAGGCGAAACCATATTTGTATCTACAACGACTTTCACGGACTATTCTCGTTTTATTTTGCTATGGTACAGGACTCTAAGTCATACACTCTACCTGGGAGCCAGAATTTCTTCCAAGCCCTAACAAATAACGATCCATCTAAGATGCGAAAAAAGAGCCACACGCAATACCATGGGTTTCTGATACTATACTTGTAATGGTAATCGTATTTCTTCTCACGATCAACATTCTCTTTATGGCCAGGGCTTCTCAGCGTGTTCTCGGGCTGGGCCCAATATCCTGTCGATTTTGACTGCGGATGAACGCCAAACGCCCAGCACATCCTGTTCAGCCGCGTCTGGCAAATGCCAGCCAAATTCAATCGCGTCCAATAATCTAGGTCCATTGTATATTGAAGACTCTCGTCAATTGGGCCAATCTTCTCAAACACATCTCTCCTAATGAATGAAGAAGGCCCGAAGACAGCAACTCCGCCTCTCTTCTTACCCGTCAAGAAATGCGGCTGAAAATGAGGCCCCCATGAGACACGCCTAATTCGCTTGCTATCAGTATAGAATTCAACATAGTTTCCTGTTATCCATGGCGGATATTTCTTCTTCTTTATTCTTTCAGACAATGCGAATAGCGTTCCCTTCAAATATTGCTCATCAGCATTCAACCATGTCAGGTATTTGCCTTTCCCATGTTTAAAGCCCTTGTTAAATGCCTCGCTCTGCCCACTATCATGCTCGCTACACCACCACGTTAGACTGCCTGCATATTTTTTTATAATCTCTAAAGAGTTGTCTGTAGACGCAGCATCACAAATGACTAACTCAACTGTAGCAGCTGAACCTTTTATAGGCAAGACCCTCCGCCCTAAATCATCTTTGATTGGTGTGTAGCACTGTTGCAGTACTGACAGTATGGCACTCTCCAGGAATGCCCCATAATTATAGTTTGCAATAACAACAGTTAGTAAAGATGTCTCCATTTTCGCCTCTCTTAAAGTAGAACTTCCTCTCTGCCGCAACTATTCTCTTTGTCTTGCTTCCATTTCTAACTCACACGGCAAACCAATCTTGCCGCAATTTACAGCCCTTGAATAGAAGATGCACACCATTAAAAGAGAAAGACCATATCGATCACCTATCGGATTAAACAATATACTCCATGCCATAGATGGTACAGCCAATACGAAATATCCATACCACTGCGGGATTGCCGATATATGATATCTAAAATGTTGATAAAAGACATAAAAAATCCACAAGAAAAATATTAGCCCAGGAATACCACACCACAACCATGAGCCCATAATATGGGAATGAGAAGGGATCTCGATTCTTGCACCTTGAGATAGAAAATGAAACGCATAATAATAGTATCCCTTAATATCCGTTTCTGTTCCGTACTTTAGCAAGAACTCCTCGGTATACCCCTTTGTATCTTCAGGCCTAGGACCAAATCCAATTATCGGATGGTCAATAATCGCAGATAATGCTATAAAAAATTCCGTCCTTCCTGCAACTAGCATAGCAAAAACCCCTTTGCCGCGATCCGTTTGATGCTCATACTTAATACGAGCATCTTCTCCTAAATATCCGCGGCTGGCGGTGTATGAATAAGTCACCTTGTATGCTAAAAGTATTAACACGCCCACAACTGACATTACCAAGAGATGCCGGCCAATTCTCTTCATTTTTATTCGGCTCTTCCCTGCAATTAACATCAAAGCTCCACCCAAAAGGACGCACATTGACTGAGCTCTACCACTTACTGTTGAAAACATTGCAAAGACAACAAAAAATACAGGCGCAATAACTGAATATGCAATCGGGGTTTTCAGATATGCAGCATATATTGGCAATGAAGTTAGACCTCGCACCTTCCCGATCCAAAACAGTGGCCCATGAACAACATCTTCCACATCTGCGTTTGCAATATATGCGAAGCCTGTTGAGCTCACATCTGCTTTTGGATTCAGAACCCAAATAGTTATGATTCCTGAAATAACAACACCAAAAAAGAACCAGCCTATGCCTTTAAAATTATCATGCAGCAAACAGCAAAAAACAACGAAATAGGCAAAAAAACCATAGTATACCGCAAACTGTTTGAATGCAAATGTGAATGGAGTATGATTCCAAATTGAGCTTGCAAATAGCCCAGCAATTAGAAATCCCAACATATATATAAAAGAGTGGAACCCCTCTCGATGCATCCTAACCCAATACTTCAAGAGTAAGAATGGCGCAATAAAAAATATCACTAACTCAGATAGGGCTAACGTTCCAAAGAAGAATATCTTTGTAGCACTTCCAAGCCCAAGAAGAAACAACAAAAAAGATGAACGTGATGTGTTTTGCATATTAAACCTTTAGTGACCCATTGCATACCTGAATCCGAATGAGTATCGGACTATTGGTATCCGCTTTATTGCTTTAGCTATCCCAAGTAACATCCACAATATGAAAAATGATCCTATCGGAGCTATTACATACCCAAGAAGATTCATGTACGAATCGGAGAATGAAACATTAAGACGCTCGTTCAGCACCTTGCAAACAATCCTTATCAAGCGTTCCACAACTATTGTTTGGAGTATATAAATAGCCAGCGTTTCTGTCCCGGCATCCATCAAAACACCTCTAACATAAGGCACATCATCTAAGCATGACATAATTACCCGAAAACCATTACTCATAATTATTATTCCTACTAAAGCAAGGCTTGCCCTATAAACATATATTAAAAGAGCCCATAAATTTGTCTTCCAAGCAAGGGCCCCAATATGCCAAGGTGTATATATAGGCGACCAGAAACAAAGTCCTATGACAAATACTAGAAACAAGAGAGCCATGCTCCTTCTTGAATACTTAAACTCCAGATCTCCCAAATACAACCCCAAAAGAAAAAATGGGAAAAGATAAAACAGATTCCACGGAATATTTAGCACATGCAATAAGATTACAACGGCAATCAATAGTAACGCTTCGAACAACACAGTTATCTTATTAACACATAAAGATGCCATGCATCTTGCAACTACGCATATCAGCGAACTTGCAAGAACAGCCCACAAAAAATAATACATTCCAATAAACACATTAAGATGTCCACGTAATAACGTCCAAACGACAATAGGAACAAATAACATCGTCAACCTATCAAGAACCACTCGGCACGCCGATTTGCGCTCCATGCTACACTTAAGGAAATAGCCTGATATAACCATGAAGAAAGGCATGTCAAACGTCCGGACAAAACTATGCATCCACACTATAGGGTGAGCCAAACCACCACAAAGAGCATCTACGAGATGACCGTAGATGACGCACAGCATAAGCATCCCCTTTGCGAAGTCGACACTCTTATCTCGCTGGCTCATAATCAAGATTCTCGTCTGCGTCCAAAAGTTTTCAACAGGTACGTTACAATACTGTTCGAAGCATCTTCTTCGGCAAGTCTCGCCCGCCTAACAGCTGCAAGTCGAAGTGCTCGATTCGGATCTTTATGCCCTTCGACAACAAGCTTCAATGCATCATTTAGTTCTTTCATGTTGCGGACGTTGTAGTATGTGTCATAGACTTGTTTTGCAGCTCTCGGCGGTATATGCCTATTCTTACTGCATATCAGTCGTATAACAGGCCGCCCCGTTGATCCGTATTCTGGCAGGAAAGAACCACAATCCGTTATCATCGCACGAGACTCAAGAAATAACTCTTGATAATCAGAATCAGTACTTACGACCGCAATCTTAGCCCACCGTCCGTAATAGTCATCTATCTCCTGCTCCGAGAACAATCCCGTCTCCTTTAGCGTTCTTTTCAATACAGGATGCGGCTTGAACACCCACTTGACTTCTGGATGAGCTTCGGCATATTCGAGAATCGCCCGCCCATTCCAATCAAAAGTCCCTATAACATATCGATCCCAACTTTGAGCCCAAGGGAACGAAAAATGTGGAGCGTAAATTACATACCCTTCCTTGACAGGACGATTGCGCTCATAGTGAAACTTGTCAAGCGCGGGATGCCCTGTCGCAACAAACTTTGCCGCATAGCTAACGCACCACAAACTCAAGCGATACAATTTCACCCAGCTTTCCCCAAGGCAAAAATAAGTCCAAGCCATGCGCGAAACTTCACTATGACAATCTATCTGTGTGATGCCGAAGTCCGGCACATAATACGGAAGAAAGCAAGTAAGCGCATAGCGCGACACATCATATGGAGTCTGCTTACAACACGGACTCCACTGTTCTGTGTAAAAAACAATGTCAGGTCTAAACTCGGACAAATCATGGTAAACCCAGACGCCATCCTCAATTGAGACCGTACGGACATGACGATCTCCCATCTTGTCAAAAAATGTCTCTGCATTTTTTTGCACTTGCTCATATTCCTGCGCCGTCAGCCTGTCCTCGCTTTGATTATTCCATGCAGAAATGCCAACTATGGGATAAAACTCGCCAGACGACTCCATGGCTTCGTACAAAGACTGCTCCTTCCATTTTGCAATCTCACTGACGATAAAAAGAACTCGAATCTTCTCCCCTTTCTGTTTTTTCTTCGCCAACTTACTAAGCTTACAATACCTCCAAGCGCACGCCCAAACCTTCAACGTCAGGGCATTCTCAAAGAATAACCTATACAAAAACAGCGACAGCCCCATGCACTTCAAGAGCCGCCTCACAAGCAGTAAGAAGCCACTATTCAGATTCATTTCTTAATCTTTCTTGCTCTTGCAACCGCATCTCCCGGCAAATGATTATCTGTCTTTCTCTTTATTTTCTCGAACCGATCATAAATCTTCTTTTTTAGCGAAGTTGATGATGTTCCGCGTCCGTATGGCGTATAAACAACCGTCACGCCCAGCTCTTCAAGGTAATCATACTTGCCGACCCAATCGTCGCCCACAACAAAAACATCGAACTTCAGTTTCTTTACCTTGTCGTGATGATCGAGAGAATGCTGTGGAATGACCAAGTCGGGGCCCTTGATGGCGCGCATAAGCGCTATGCGATCCTCGAATGGAATCATCGGCGTTGACTTGTACGATGCGACCAATTCGTCGGTATTGACTCCAACTATCAATATATCGCCCAATCCACGCGCATACTCAATCAGCCGCAGATGATTGATATGTAGCATATCAAACGTTCCGCTTGTATAAACAACTGTCTTCCCTCCTATCATACCAACACCTCCTTTAATGCCGCTAATAGTTTATCATAATCCGATGTTGATAGGCAGCCCATATGGCCGACCCTAAATATCTTGTCTTTCATGTCACCGCCATTCGGACACACCCAGATGCCATGTTCATCCTTCAGCTTAAGGAATATGTCATACGCCGACATTCCGTTTGTAGGATGAAGTGGCGTTACCGCATTGCTGAGACTTTCACTTACAATCTCTAGCGGCAAGTCCCTGACCCCCACTCTGAAGTATTCCGCAAGGCTTCTAGCACGATTTATTTCTGTGCCGACACCACCACTTGCCTCAATTTCCCTTAGCCGCGCATTAATCTGCAAGAGTGTTCCCACCGCAGGCGTGAAAGGCGTCTGACCTCTTTCCTGATTTGCCAACGCATCCTTCAGGTCAAAATACATACATCTAGGATCGTTCTTCGCAACGCGCTCCAGCGCACGCGGCGAAAGCACGATGACGCTGACGCCAGGCGGACAAGCCAATGCCTTCTGCGAGCCGGTTATCATCACATCCGCGCCAAGTGAAGCCATATCAAACGGATCGCACAAAAATGTGCTAATGCAATCGACTATCAGCAAAAGATTATTATCCTTGCAATACCTACTGACAAGATCCATGTCATAATGGACGCCGGTTGAAGTCTCATGCTTGTTGATTAAGAACGCAGTATATTTCTTACCATCTGCGACCGCCTTGATATCCTCAATCCGCAGTTGTTTGCCAACCTCGAGTTTTATCTCGTCGTATGGAATGTCGTGAATCCTACATATCTGGCAAAACCGAGCGCCAAAACTGCCACCATTGACTACCAACGCCCTGTCGTTGGGCATCAGAACATTCATCACTGTCGCTTCCATGGAGGCTGTTCCAGAGCCAGTGATAAATACAGACCGCGAACCCTCTGGCGCTTCAGAGAACTTCAACATGAGTTTCTCGTTCTCCAGCATCACTTCCGAAAATTCCGCTGTCCGGAAATAAGGCACATTATCAGCGCCAATTGCGCGAACTTCATCCGGCGACTGCACTGGCCCTACAGTAAAGTTAAGCATTTATTATCCTCTTTATGCTTTTCTTGATAAAATAAGACAACTCATACGGCCACGCTATTCCGAATTGGAACAAAAAATAGGCTAGGATTTTCTTTGCTCCTTTGAATCTTTGAGTATTGAATAGCCCCAATTCTTTAGCTGTATCTATCTCGCGTAGATACGCCTTCACTATTAAGCGATCCACATGCCCTCTCGAATTCATTTCTCCGCTAAATGCGCGCAGGAAATCTTTTTGGATGATTGCCGCGACGTGGTCCTTAAACACTTGCCTCTCGAAGTCTTGTTGTCTAAGTGCTCGCCACTTTTTTGCGACATTCAGAAATGCTTTAAGAAACACAACTGAATCGTCTAAACTGCATTTGCGCGTAGCCGCACCTTCTCTGTCTTCCCTATAATAATATCCAGGAAACCGCATCTCCACAGCTGACTTAACATTGATGAGGGTTTCGAATTGCTGGACGTCATCCTCCCTGAACCGAACACCGACAGGAAATCTTACTTTCCCCAATATCTCACGCCGATAGAAATGCAAGAACACAAGGCTGTTCGTCAGCATCCAAGACAATCCTTGCTCAACGACATTCTCCTCATTGATAAAATTAATCTTACCTTCCGGGAAGATGTTCGCTATTTCTAATGATCCTTTCCCTACCTTGCATGATTTATACCAAAATCGAATCCAATCCGGACGTTTTTCGTTAGCCGACACCTCCCTTGCTGTATCGAGCCAGTTGGGTGCAATAGCGTCATCTCCATCTACAAAGCCAATCCAATCGCCCTGTGCAACATCCAGTGCTGCATTTCGTGCTGCACTCACTCCAGCATTTGCCTGATGTATCACCCTAAAACGCTTGTCGTTCGCCGCATACTCGTCAAGAATCGCCCCGCTGTTATCCGTCGAGCCGTCATCCACACAAATAGCCTCCCAACCAGTGAATGTCTGGGCAAGAACAGAATCCAAACACTCACGTAAATACGGTGCAACGTTGTATACAGGAATTAGTATAGAGAAATATGGTGTCATACTAATGCTTCTTTGAGCCAGTTACGGGAAAATTCTCTTTCTGATTCCAGGACTGACCCTACTTTCGCATAATCCACAGGATTCTTTAATGTGTGAACTATCGAATCAACTGAACTGTCAGCGCCAAGCAAACTTCCAAACAGGCCCAATCTTTCAAGCAATTCCTTGCTACGAACATTCTGACCACAATTTGCGATTTCATGCTGGGAAAGGCATGCGAACCGTTTTTCAAACATCAGTGTGAAGCAGACACCATGAAACGAATTCGTAACCACATAATCGGCATCCCTAATCATCCGAATGAAATCAAGTGGCTTGGGTACACACCAATAGCGAAAAGGGATATAGCGCTCAGCGCCCTGTATTCCGACAATCTTCAATTCAACGCCTAATTTATCAGCAACGCTAGCATATCGCTCAAGATCAAAATCCTTCTTTTCTCTCAAATTCAACAAATAACAAAGCAAGGTCGGTCTTGCAAATATCTTTTTTGCCGATACCTTATCATTGTAAAACTCTTTCGGCTGCAAGAAAACAGGGTCGCACACTCTCACGACTCTTTTGTCAAGTTGTAGGTTGTTGTCGAGTAATTCTACACCCATTCTTTCTCGAACGGCAATTGCATCGAAATGACGCAATTCCTTATCTGCTCTAGCCATCCATTCCGAATCACAGGAAAGTTGTACCCAATCGCCACTGACGGCATAGCTGATTATATTGCAATTTTCTCTACGCCCCACGCCAAATTGGGCATCGTCAGTCCCGCCAAACACCTGATCACCGCCCACTATGATATTTGAAAATTCATCGATTTTAACATCTAGAGCACCGTCGCCAAGCAGACATTTATAACTATTTTCAAAATGTAACGCTTGTATAATGTAGCAAACAACCATCCGCAATTCTTCCTTTGCCCCTACCTTCGTGTGTACTACGTGCCACAGACAGGAAAAGATTCTTCTGATGACACGCCAAATTGCCCTACTTTCATAAGTCGTGTCACTTCTCCTAGGGATGCGCCCGCAACTGAAGCCCAACTCGGAAACATACTTCCTCAAAGCCAAATGCTGAAAGAAAGTCCCGTAATTGGTGAACAAATAGTTCTTCCCCAACGTTATTATCCCTACACGCTTCTCTTCGATTTGCATCTCAAAAATCCTACCCCACTGTTATTTGGGAATCTTCCGACAATAGACATGAGCCTACGTCTAACCTTCGCAAATAGTTGGAACAGAATAAACCCCTTTGAAGTTTCCTTATATGCCCTTGAAATTGTGACTATTCGCGCCAACGCCAAGAATTTTGACCTTCTGGGATTGCTACGATGCTTCCCCCAGTATGAAGGGTTAGCCTTTGTCGCAGACTCAATATCAATAGCCTTTTTTTCCACTCTAAGCCGATCAAAAGCCTTCTTCCCTTGCTCAGAGTTGATTATCACCAACGAAGTTCCCTTGTTGTCATCTAATTCTGGCGCAACTTTTTCTATTCCCCAAAAATCACCCAATGTAATATCCGCGCCACTTCTACTTGCATTAAACATACAATCTTCACAAGACTTCCTTATTGACAGCCGATCAAGGAATGCGCCATAGTACGCTATTTCAGAAGGCACCCCAACAACATTTCTACCACCGCTAACAATACAAAGCTCGCGGTTGCGCCAGCCCTTGGACTTGTCTCTGAATGTAACAGTATCAATTTTGTCTAAATTTTGGCCTTCCTTGATCTCAGACAACATCTTACCGAACAAAGTTGGAGAAGGAACACCATGACAAACCAAATCGACTAGAATAATCCCCTTTATAGCATCTCCAAGAAGCGACCTGATCGCAGCAACCTGGCAGGGTGTTCCCGAGAACAACACAGGCACTCCTTGCCGCACATCGGACTTTAAATCTGCAAATATGGCTGCTGAAATATCACTCTGGACATACTTTGAACCCCGTAGCATGTCAATGTTTTGAATATTGTCAACCCGGATGTGTCGAACAGATTGACTGCGAACATCAAAGGCAGCACCATATACGACGCCCCCATTATTAATTGTTTCCAATGCCAACAATCCAAAGACCCCTCCCGATGAACTCCTGTTCCTCAAATCATCGTCCAAACTCCGCGCAGCATAGCACATTGATGGTCGCTTAGCCATTTTCCCATTCAACAACGGGCAAGATCGTACACATTGGCCACATGAGATGCATTTCTTGCTATCGATTCTAGGCTCTCTGAAGCCGTCATCATTGCGAACCATATCTATGGCACCTACTGGGCACACATTCGCACACAACGAACACCCAGTGCACTTCTCTGCTCTGGCCAACCTAATCATAGCAATCTTATGACAAAGCAATCCAATCCTTCATTAGTTGATCTTGTCCGTTAGCCCCTTGAGACTAGATTCCAGAAACTCCAGCGACTTCCTACGCCATTTAGACAAATCCACAGAATACGGCGCCTTCAGGGTGTTTACAAGTTCATCCATATCGCTATCGCTATAGCACAATCGAGACCTTAGTCCAAGATGCTCAAGGAGCTGTCCTGCCCGGCTGGATTGCTGTTCGGGATTACTATCCAAATGGATGAAGCGTACACCATTTGCAATTGCAATGGCAGTCCCATGGAATGACGAACTAACAACATATTTGGCATGTCTCAAATATGACACCATTTCTCCAGGGGTCAACCCCACACAACTATTTGGTGGCAGATTCTTATTCCAGAACCAGTGAGAATATATCTGTGCAATGACAACCCGTAGGCCAAGTAGTTTCCCAATGGCAACAATCTTCCACAAGATTCGTGGGTTTTGAGATGCGCAATAGGCGAATAGATACTCATCTTTCACAAATCGTTTGGGCGAGACTAATTCGTCGTAGTCGCATGTCTCCAACAATAAAGACGGATCACAAACCACTAATGGATCCAGAATCCCCAATTGGGTTCCTAAGGACCTTTCACGAAATGATATCGAATAAAAATGTTCAGCCGCAGACAACAATTGTCTCCTTGTTTGTTCATCCAAATTGCCGTCCCCTCCACTAACAGCATAACCAATCATAGGGACATTACCGCGAGGAAGATTACCTGTGTACAATTGATAATTCTGCGGAACAGCGCATTTGGGATTCCACACTTGATCGCTTCCTACAATCAACACATCATACCTCTCTGCCAATTCTTCCGCGCGACAGGCACATTCTGTAATATGATGCCGCTTGAACGAAGCCAATCTCGCTCGCAGATATCCGTTATACAGTGCCGTCCGAAATGCATTTCGGCAACTGGCTACGAAGTCAATAATCGCAAAAACCCCTCTACGCTGGCGATTGAACTGCCACCTGAATATCGGCACCCCGGTCTTGATGCAACTCGGGAAACTTACATTGTGCCCCATCCTCGTGAGCACCTTATGAAGCGCCCAAGCCTGAATTAAAGCACCGCAGTTGCATGCCTTGTGGTATGTAAGTATTCCTATTTTCAACTTTACACCCTTTACAATTCTTAATGCAGCATTGGACATCACACAATTCGAGCTACTAACGGCTGCAACCCGACAAATTTGCGGCAAATGCGCTGCCCGATAAAAATGCGTTCATCATGGTCAAGGACAACCTTCCATGCAAGGACCACGAACACCGGCTCAACAATCAATACCGTGAGAAGCAACCTGACAAATCCTTCAGTCCAAATCAGTCTCGGCAACCAGCCCAAGACCGAACAAAACACGGTAAGCAACAGAAGAGGAGCGACGACCTTGAACGCCCAGTACCGCACGCTCATCCCCAACAGCCATCTGGCAAACAACACCCGCCCTAGGGAATTGAAAGCTATGGCGACCACCAACGTGTACCCGACCCAATACGGCGAACCACCCATGTAAAGGCAAATTGCGGCAACAGGCAACGTAAATATCGAAACGAGACTAAGAACCTTTTGATACTCGGCAATTCTGCCGTTTGCATTGATTGCCACCATGTGGCCATTAGTACAGACATCCACAATATGAAATACTATCATACAGTAGCAAAGTCCGATGGCAAACGCCGGAGGTTCCTTGAGCCAAACCCGCAAGACGTATGGCAACTCCAACGCCAAGGGTATGACAAAAAGCAATGTAAGAAGAACTCCAAATTTGCCTGCCGCATACGCCAACCGGAACATCCTTGAACGCTCGTTCGCTCCACATGCGTTAGTTATTGCCGGAGAAAACGCACCCAAAAGAGAGCTGGAAAGGGTTGAACTTTGCACATTGACCGTATTGGCAATTGCCATTGCAGAATTCACCTTAGGACCAAAAAACTTGTTTATCAATATCGTGACGCCATGCGACCGCAGAAGGCTACAAAAACATCCAAGAAGTTGCCAACCAGCGTATCCCCCGATTTTGCGGATATACTTCATGTTGCCCATATATCGTGGTTTCAATTTGCACTCTGGGAAAACCATGATTGCTCGAGCACAAATCAACATCTGAGGAACTATGGACAATATGCAGGACCAAAGCGCCCAGCGCCAAAGCCAGATTCCCGGATGGCTCACCATATAATATACAAAACAGAAATTGAGGGCTGTTGTCGCAAAACTATATATAGTCAATTCTGCGATGTACTGCTTGGCAGTGTACATCGCATGAAACGGTACGTTGAACATCGCAACAAAGCATGACAGGCAGGAAAACCTAAATACCCACAAACAGTCATTCACGCGATTGGAAGGAATTGTGAGCCAATTCTCTATCGCCCATACTCCTATCGGATAGCCCACCAAAATCAGGACGAACGGCACAATCGAATGGATCGTCACAGCAGTATTGAACCACTTGCGGCACTCCTCTATTCCTGTTCTCTCAATACCATTCCTTGCCGCTCCTACCGAAAAAGCATAGAATCTGCTCACCGCACCTGCAAGCAGACTATTGAAAAATGTTATGAAAACCATCAACCCGCCAATTACCCCGTACAAACCGAAGTCAACCTGTCCAAGCGACATTAGCACCCATCGGCTCGTGAAAAGCCCGCACACAAGCGCAAACAGCGACCTCCCGTATGTTGCGATGACATTCCAGAATATTCGTCGATTCTCAGTCATACTTATCCAACCACTCTTCTAAGCCTTCGCAAGATCCGCATCCCATGCCCAATGACGGAATTCCGAGCCTCCCAATAGGTTAATCTCATGCCTAGAGACATGCCTTTCAAAGGGGTTCTTGTCCCGAATAATTTATCTATCCGCGCACAGCAAGTCACGTCTGGAAAAACACAACTTGGATTTAATTTTAATTTACCTAACTCTGAAGCTAGACCATCATTTAATTTCGTCAGTTCACACTGTTTTATTCCTGTTACCCGCAAAACTTTTGAATTGTCCATTATTCGATCAAACAACCTATCATATTCAACCTGTGCCATGCTGCCGACTATACTGATATAATCTTCTACACTACAGTCCCTGATGTCCGCGCCAATTTCTCGATGATAAATGTCGCAAACGTCATCCCACTTGTGATGTTCAGCTGTTACACAGTTGAAGTCTTCACCCATCGCTTCGATGTTGAGAAGCAACTTAGAAATCATCAATGCTACATCCCGCCCCCACGTCAACGTTGTCTCCTTACCTCTCATCAATGATGGCATAACTACTGGCAATGCGTGAAACGACCTGTAACATAGCGTATTTGCCTCAAGACAACCTAGTTGAAAGCGCTGCTTTGAGTATGTAATGCCAGGGCGGATAATCGTCCAGTTACTTCTTGCCGAACCCCTCAGCATATCTTCGGATCGCGCCTTGCGCAAGGCATACTCATCCGTTCGAAGATAATCCCTATCGGCAATAGTATCAAGCAATCTCGGACTCTTCTCCGTTATAACCTTGTCTTCATTAAAAACGCGATAAGATGACAGGAATACATAATGACCTGTTCCTGCAAGCATCTGCACATGTCTTTTCGAAAATTCATCTGTAGTGTATGACATAAAATCAACTACAGCATCGGGGGTTATCTCCTTCAAAATTGGACTGATAAAGCCTATATCATGCGCATTACCCTGCAAATAATGAACATTGTCATAATCCCTACGGTAAGACCGTGTTGTAACGTAGACTGTATGGTTATTTTGGGATAGAATATCTCGCAAATAAACCCCAATAGCACCAGTGCCGCCAAGTAGCAAAATTCGACTCACTTCATCAACTCTTTTACAGCGTTTTTTACTCTCTGAGGGACAAATGCCTTCAGATGGCTCTTTATATCAACCGACCTTGGCATTTCTTCGGATAAAATACCATCAACAAGCTCCGATGCTTTTGACTCGTCATCTTTCGTCGTAAAGCACTCGAACAATATGGGGCAATCGACCTTTGGATCAATAAAAGCATCCATGTTGCGGACAAAGGCATCTTTCCCGTCCGCGCAAAAATATTTAAAACCTAAATCCTGCGAGTAATGTTGGACTAAATCCCGAGACATATTGCCATTATGTCCACCCGCTGCAATATAATCATTCGTGCGCTCCCCAAATTGCGACCCATAATGGCTGTAACGATTGAATTCTACGCCACACCCATTGTTGACAAGCAAGATTCGGATATTCTTTCCAATATGACGATTACCGAGAGAATTCAAATCATAGAAGAATGCAAGGTCTCCTATAACAAGAAAATATAATTTTTCTGGATGCACTAGCGAAGCGCCAAGAAATGCAGACATGCATCCGTCTATGCCAAAGCCACCCACATTGCAACTAGAGCAAGATTTATCCGGCAAATCAAAAAGATTCCACGACCTGAGGCTATTCAATATGCCAAGATGAACCTCCGAGCCATTTGGCAACTTATTGTGTAGTTGTTCGGCAATCCAAACGTTAGAGAATGGCAATTCGGGGAACTCTGTTCTTATCTCTACATTTGCCTTCTCCCAACTATCAAGATATTTATTATTACTGACCTTCCCTTCATGACGAGAGTACTTCTTGAAGAACTCTGCTTCTGGCATTTCAAACACATAAGTCAACTTGTTGAACAAATCCCTCGCCTCTCCATCTTCACTTACCCGCCAAATTTCAATTGCCTCTGAAACGATTCTATGCGTTGGATAATCTCCACTTACCTCCCCTATCTGAATAACCAAATCTGGAGTCAAATCTGGATATGCATTTTTGCGATTTTTTTGGGAACATAACAATGCCGACAGCACAGAACCCTTACCACAGTATCCGCTGGTGTGATCCACTAGTACGACTGCATTATAGGAGTCTACAAAAGCGCCGATTATATTGCTTTCATGATCAGAAAACTGCTTATGCGCACCTATCCAAATCGCTATCTTGGATTTAGGGTCTAAGGATGGCCACTCGGCTACAAACGGTGTAATTCTTCTCACGACTCTGCATTGGGGCAAGTTTCTGGTATTAAAAGTAGCCAAGCAATCGGTTTCGAGGTTAATATGTACCGGCCCACCGCCATGTCTAAACAATTCTAGCAATGCTTTGTTTACGTTGCTGACGCACTCTTTTTCTGCTCTGACAGTTCTAGGCACTGGACATTGCGTACTAAATCGTACAGTATCAGCTATTGGATTCCGTCTATCAAGCATTTGAGGCACTAAATTACCAACTCCACTGAACTGATGCGATGATGTGAGGGCAAGAATCGGCAACTTGCGATAATACGCCTCTGTCAAAGCAGAAAGGTAATTTCGGCTTGCCGTCGCGCCCGTGCAACTTAGGACAACCGCTTCTCCACTTTCTGTCGCCATGCCACATGCGAGATATGCAGAATGCCGCTCGTCTACACCAGAATAGACCTGAAACCACGGATCATTCTGAACACTACCCACAAACGCAATATTTGTCGTACCCGGATTCGCAATCACCTTACGAATTCCATGCGCCTTCAGCAGCGCAATCACAATCTGCGCATTCTTTTCATCCGTGTAATAATGCCTTTGCTCGCTCATAAATCCGCTCCGTGTCAATGATATTGTTGTTGCTAACCATTTCCAAACTATTCACGCAGCCAACACCCACTAGCTAATAATCACCCCGCACACAAGCGCATACGGCGAACGCCCGTATGTGGCGATTATGTTAAGGAAAATACGACAGTTGGGGGTCATTTGAGAAGTGGGTGAGTTGAGGAGTTATGATTGGAGGAGTTTGCCTCTATTTTGCAGCCAATTTCGATGCATCCAACTTGTACATCAACATACTGGCAAACGCCAATTTTCTAACGGCATCATCTTCGCTGATCGTTATGTTTTCGTGCGCCTTTGGATTTCTGATCGCACTCATCGCCCCAGCAAACATCATCATATAACCTTGCTGTGTGTCTTTATTTGTCTGCGTATCAAGATTATCCTCGACCATTAGTACTGGATTATTCGGCGAGAACACATGCTGCATCAACGTCTGCCCATCAAGTTCGGCATTCAATCTCGACTGCACCTTGGCCTTGACTGCATTATTGACTTCCTTAAATGCACTCAAAACGGCATCAGCATAAAGACCCGACTTCATACGCGCCTCGGCCACGCGCCATACTGCAGGGTGAAATGGACCTTCGTTACCGTGATTTATCGTCACCTTCTTTCGTAGCGACAGCAACTTCTTAATAATTGCATTTGCATCCACAACGTTCATTCGTTGATTTGATCGCGTTGGCAAATGCGCTTCGCGCATCTCACGAATTTCATCTTCAAGCGAATGCCGAACAGCAAACGCCATCAACTTATCACCAAGCTCCGACACCTCCGGCGTATCACCGTCAACACGATGTATGCGATACAACTCCAAAACCTTCAAAATCAAATCGTCTATCTCATCAACCATGTCCCACTCCAAATACAGGATACACTCACTCATTTTGCGACCGCATATCAGTTTGTGGTTGCTTGCGGTACAAAAAGTTTACGCCTAATCTTTTCCTTTGTTTCGTGCTTTATGTTCTTGGTTTTTCGCTCTACCTTGTCTTTACCCCGATCCACTTTTGCCCGAATTTTGTTATTCGCTGTTTCCACTTTCGACCGTACTTTGATTTTCGCCTTAGGAACATATGCAACCTTTGCTGATTTGATATCATTTGTTTGCGGCTCTTGAAGTGCAATAGCCTCACCTGCGCGAGAGTATGAGGTTACCAAGAAGACAAAACTCAGAAGTAAACAGTAAAGTTTCATTTCATAGCCCCTTGAAGTTCTTTGATGACACAGAAATACAATGGAAATACCATTGGGTAAACCTCATGGCAAAGAAGTCCCTTTTGCGATACGCTCTCGCCCCGTGGGGTATGCAGCCGAATACCTCACTCTGGCGTCTGATCGCCACAACATGTGCCGTTTTTGGTCCATGCCTATGCGCATATTATACCATATTTGGCAACTTCTGGGTTACCTTCAGGGGGGAGAACTTCCCAATGCCGTCACATTTGAAATTTCACCAAATTCGCTAGATTTTGTGGGAATATTTTCGTGAAATGTGGCGGGGGTGACGCACCGGGACGGTGCATCTTGAGTCGCCGGACCGCTCAACGACCTCCTTGACACGACATATCCTCCCAAACTCCGAAACTCCCAACAGCGAAAGCAACCGTAGAGCGGCGGTTGAAAAACGCGAAGCACAGGGCGAAGTGGTAACGAAGCCC
>Ga0129306_1001329_pt1 | contig 28768 bp, 21 predicted proteins | sample P827metagenome_FD_94438 | JGI IMG/M metagenome (GOLD analysis project Ga0129306, IMG submission 94438) | Capybara group fecal microbial communities from Wisconsin, USA - P827 metagenome | ecosystem: Host-associated > Mammals > Digestive system > Large intestine > Fecal | place: USA: Wisconsin...
CTTCAGATGACACATCAGACGATGGCGATGTTGTAGTTGTTCCTAGCAACGACGGTGCTACAGATACAACAGTAGTAGCTCAGACAGGTGATGTTGCACCTTGGGCTATGGCTTTAGCAGTAGTAGCAGCAGCAAGCGTACTTGTAGTATTAAAGAAGAAAGAAGTTAATGAATAATTAAATTCACATTTTAGTACTAAGGGCAGGTGATTAACACCTGCCCTTTTTGAATTATCAAAAAATTAGTGTATTTTAGTCGGATATTCAAGGTTTTATTTTGAGTTTATAGGTTGTAAAATTGATACAAATTTGAAAAGGAGGTTTTTCGTAGTATGAGAAAAACATTTTTTAAGAAGATTGCCGTAGGCGTTATGGCACTTTCATTACTTGGTGCATTTGCACCTGTAACTACTCCAGAAGTAGTCGTTGCTGATGAGGTTGATTTAGATAATCCTGATTACAATGTATACATTGGTCTTCAGACACCTAACTGGTCATTTAGAGATGCCTGGAACAACCCATCAACAGGTATTGATGGATCAGAAGGTCTTGATTACTCTAAGATGCATCAGAGCGTAGATGGTGCTTGGAAAGATTTACCTGGTGATATCACAGATGCTCATATTGATGGTAATGGTACTTACACAGTTAAGGCTGAAAACCTTCAGTTTGCAGATGATGAATTTGCTTCACAGAAAAAGATGAATCTTATATTCTTCTCAACTGATATCCCTAAATCAGATGCTATTACAATTAGTGATGTAATTCTTAAGATTGATGGTAGTGAAGTATCACACAATGGTACAATTAATGATGAAGAAGAAGATTATATCCAGTATCAGATTCAGTCACTTTGGAGTAAGGATCCTGCAATTGTAGATATCGGATATTATCCAGTTCCTTTCTCAACAATTGAGATTACATTTACAATTTCTGGTTTTAACAAAGACAGTGAACAGGCTGTTGAAGAAACAGAACCAGCTACAGAAGAAACAGTTGAAGCAAGCAATTCTAATACAGATGATAAGAAGGCAGACACAAAGAAAGATACAAAATCAGATGAAAGCAGTTCAACAGGTCTTGTTGTAGCAGGTGTTGTTGTAGCAATTATTGCAGTAGTAGCATTGGTATTTGTTGCATTAAAGAAAAAGAAATAATTAAAAGATAATTAGATAGTTTGATAGATAAATGATTATAGTAGACATAATAATTTTTTCATATTTATAATTATCTCACTTTCAATGGACACGGCGGTAACCCCGCCGTGTTTCTTTTTAAAGTGTGTAAAATACCCATAAAGTACTACAATAAAACGATATAGGTGTAATTTTTTATAGTATTTTAATCAAGTATTTTATGTATTTTTTGTGAATGGTTTTTACTATACTATAACTAGCGTAGGACAAGTGGGCTCTTTGTGCCCTTGTCTTTCTAATAACATTATTAAGGAGGAAGTTATGACGGACAAAAACAAAGAAGCGTCAGTAGGAAGTCTTTCGATGTTTTCTTACGGTATTAACCGTATAGTTTCATTGGTAATGTTCTTTCTGATTTTTATTTCCAACATCAATCCAGTTCGTGTGGCTACAATTGTAAATAAGAATTCATCTTTATTTACATCTGCAATTTCTTACACCACACTTACATCTGATGTAGGCCGAGGATTCAGACAAAACTGGGTTTCGGAAGATTCATTTTATTTAATTATGGTAGCAGCCATTGTGTTGCTTGTAGGTATTGCTGCAGTTTCAGTAGCATCATGTTTATCATTGGGTAATAATAAGTGCAAGAGATTATCGTTCCTTATTTCAGTAATAGGAACAGTAGTTATGGTCGTAGGTTTTGCTCTTGTTGTTGCAGCTCATTCTAGTATGTCAAGTTCAACTAGAGTTGAAAAAGTTGGACCTATGATTCCAAAGGGGTTTGTTGTTTACATTGTTCTTACGGTAATAGGTTTATTGACAGCTGTTTTAGGTTTCATAGGAGTACCTAAGAAAAAAGAGAATGAATTATTTGAAATGGAATCAAAATATAAGTTATTTCTTATGTTCCTTCCATTTGCATTACTTGCATTCGTATTCTGCTATCTCCCACTTTGGGGTTGGAGATATGCATTCTTCGATTATAAAGCAGGTGACATTCTTTCATGGGACAAGTTTGTTGGATTTAAGTGGTTTACATACCTCTTTAAGAATGCGGCAACAAAGAGAGAAATTGTAAATGTTATGAAGAACACACTTGCAATGTCTTTCCTTGGTATAGCAACAAGCTGGTTACCAGTAGCATTTGCCGTATTCCTTACAGAAATTAAGAATTTACCATACAGAAGAATTGTTCAGACATTTACAACTATTCCTAACTTCATTTCATGGATTTTGGTTTACACAGTTGCATTGTCAATTTTCTCAACTGATGGTTTCATTAACACATTCTTAAGTACAGTAACAAATACAGCTCATAATACCAACTATCTTATGGGTGATTCTCATACATGGCTCAAGATGCTTTTATGGGGAACATGGAAAGGTGTAGGTTGGTCCGCAATCATTTACATCGCTGGTATTTCCGGTATTGATCAGCAGCTTTATGAAGCAGCTACAGTTGACGGTGCAGGAAGATTCCAGAAGATTTGGCACGTAACAATTCCTGGACTTATGCCTACATACATGGTTATGTTACTTATGGGTATTGCAGGTATGCTTAGTAACGGTCTTGATCAGTACTTGGTATTCTCAAATGCTAAGAACATGGCACATATGAGAGTCCTTGACCTCTATGTTTACCAGTTGGGTATCATGGGTGGTAGTATACCACTGTCAACCGTTATTGGTATGGCGAAGTCCATTATATCCGTGGCGCTCTTGTTTATGGCAAATAGCATATCCAAGGCTGTCCGTGGTGAATCAATAGTATAAGGAGGTGGTAAAATGGCTGAGAATAAAAATGAAGTTGTTGTCAAGACTAAAAGCAATAAATTTAAAGTTATCAAAAGAAACAGAATGACTTTTGGTGATAGAATATTCTACTTATTAGATTACTTATTCTTTACAGTATTTACATTTACATGTATATTCCCATTTTACTATATCTTCATCAATACTATTTCTGATATTGATAAAGTAAATAAGGGTATGGTTAACTTCGTACCAAAGGGTATTACATTCCAGAACTACTTAGACCTTATGGCAGTTAGTGATTTGGGAACCGCTCTTATGGTATCAGTTGCAAGAACAATTATTGGTACAGCACTTATGGTAATAGCTACTGCATTCGTAGGTTACCTTATGACAAAGGATGAAATGTGGAATAAGAAATTTTTCTACAGATTCTTGGTTATAACAATGTACTTTAATGCAGGTCTTATTCCTTGGTATATGAACATGCAGATGCTTGGTTTAACTAACCATTTCACTGCATATATAATTCCAAGTATAGTCGCTCCATATAATATTATTCTTGTTAAAACTTATATTGAATCAATTCCTTCAGAACTTGAAGAAAGTGCGTTCATTGATGGTGCATCTTATATGCAGGTATTTAGAAAGGTTATTTGGCCGCTTAGTAAGCCAATTCTTGCAACCATTGCAATATTCGGTGCAGTAGGTAACTGGAACTCATTCCAGGATTCTCTTATCCTCATGTCAAATGAGCCTAAGTTATATACATTACAGCACAGATTGTATATCTACTTAACACAAACTTCTAATATTGGTAAGGTTATTAGTAGTGATAAGACAGCTGTTAAGCAGGCAGCTGCAAGTGCAAAGATTATTAAATATACAATTTCAATGGTTTCAATTGTACCTATTCTTTTGGTTTACCCATTCATGCAGCAGTACTTTGAAGAAGGTATTATGCTTGGTGCTGTTAAGGGTTAATGAATTTTATCATCTGCCGGGGTGGCAGGTGTGAACATGAAATAAAATATAAATAAATGAAAGGAAGAAAAAATGATTAAAAAGAGATTAATCAAAAGTCTTGCTAAAAAGACAGTAGCTGTAAGTTTGGTAACTGCAATGTCAGCATCAATGCTTTCAGGTTGTGGTAAGTCAAAGAAGACAGATAATGGTCCTATTACACTTACTGTATTTAGTGAGAGAGCTAACTACAATGGTGAGCAGGTTGGATGGTCAGCTCAGATACTTGAAGAAAAGTTTAATATAAAACTTAATATCATCCCAAATACAAATGGTGCTGTTGATACAAGAATGGCAAGTGGTGACCTTGGTGACCTTATAGTATTTGGTTCTGAAGCAGATTATCTTAAAGCAATGAATGCAGGTCTTTTATTTGACTGGGAAGAAGATGGACTTCTTGATGATGTAGGTTCATACATGAAAGAAAACATGTCAGCTAACTTAGAGAAAAACCGTAGCATGAGCCAAGACGGTAAGATCTATGGTTTAGGTTATGACACAGCTAATAGTGATGACGTAGCTTCATTCCTTTATACATGGGATATTAGATGGGATCTTTACGAACAGTTAGGACATCCTGAAGTAAATAACTTAGATGATTATGTAGAAGTACTTAAGCAGATGAAAGAAATCTGTCCTACAGATGATGCAGGTAACCCAACATATGCATTCTCATTATGGCCAGACTGGGATGGTAATATGGTTATGTATGCTAAGTCCATGGCAACAGCTTACTATGGATACGATGAATTTGGCGTAGGTCTTTATAATCCTGTTGATGGACATTTCTATGGATCACTTGGAAATCCTAATGATGCAAGTGAAGAAAGTCCATATATTGAAATGATTCATTTCTTTAATACATTATATCAGAATGACTTACTTGACCCAGACTCAATGACAGCTACATATGATACAATGATTGAAAAGGTTGACAAGAGTGGTGTATTCTGTTCTATCTTTAACTATGCAGGTTACATGCAGTACAACAAAGAAGGACATATTGCTGAAAATAAGATTTACAAATCACTTGTTCCAAAGGAAGCATCACCTATTTGCTACGGTCTTAATGCACTTGGTGGAAATAACTACTGGGCAATCGGCGCTAAGACAGAGTATCCTGACCTTGTAATGGAACTTATTAACTGGTTATGTACTCCAGAAGGAGTTATGACATATTCATATGGTCCACAGGGCGTATGTTGGGATTATGATGAAGATGGTAACACATACTTCACAGAATTAGGTAAGAAGACAAATGCTGATAAGGAAACAGCAATGCCTGAACCATATTCAGGAAAGTACAAAGATGGCGAGCTTCAGATTAACTGTATCACATGGGATGCTGATGCAAGTAACCCTGATTCAAACGGTGAAACATTTAACTGTGCTAACTGGAAATCAGAACAGACAGATCCAGAATGTGATGCTGATGCTGATTGGAGAGAATTTACAGGTTGTACATCAATTGATGAATATATGAGAAGTGGTAATTACATCGTAGCACCAGGTTCAGCATATGTTCAGTCTGAACAGAGTGATGAACTTAAGACAACTTGGGCACAGGTTGCACAGCGTATCACAGAAGGTACATGGAGTGCTATCTATGCTAAGAGTGATAAAGAATGCGATAAGATTATTGATTCCATGATTAAAGACGCTTATGACTTTGGTTATGAAGAATGCTGGAATTGGTCAAATGATGAAGCAGCTCGTAGAAAAGCAGCTGAAGATGAAGTATCTAAATAAGATATGAATTATGTGATTAAGTTATTAATCATGAAAATTAAATAATTCGGCGAGAGTCGGATGATAAGGGGTGGTTGTTTACAGTTGAAACAACCGCTCCTTTTTGATAGAATAAATCCCAGGAGGTTGTGCAGATGAAAGCTTTATTTGACGTTGAAGGACCTTTATATAAATTTATGTCCACACTAACAAATATATTTGTATTAAATTTATGTTTTGTTATAGGTGCGTTACCAATTATTACCATAGGAGTTTCTGCAATTGCAGCATGTGATGTGGGATTAAGAATGGCCGCTGATGAAGAAGGCTATATAGTAAAACAGTATATAAAGGCGTATAAGATTAATTTTAAACAAGGACTTCCCCTTGGAATTATTACATTAGTTGCTTATTATGCTTTGTATTTATATTTACAGATAATAATTGTAACAGAGGATATTTCTGTATTTTTAATAATAGCAGGTATGCTTGCAATAGTATTTTTAATTGCGTGTACCATTTATACATTTCCACTTTTGGCAAGATATGAAAATACTATCCCAAAAACCATGAAGAATTCATTTCATATCTTCACAAGATATCCAGGCAGATCACTTTTATTGCTGTGCTGTCTTATAATTGAAGTGGTTGCTTTTTTATGGAATATCATGATGTGGTTTATTGGAGCAATTCTAGGATTTGCCTCAATAATACTTACTATTTGCCTTATAGTAAAACCTATTTTTGATAAATTGGAAAAACTGCAAAATGATGGAGAGGTTAATTAACCTAGGTGATGATTAAACTATAAGTTGAGTTTTGAAAGAAGGATATTTATGATTTATAAAGTGTTAGATTTAATTGCAGAAAGAAATGTTAAATTAACATTATATTTGCATGAAAACTATAAGGAGTTTCAGCATAATGTTAAAAAGCCCATGGTTGTTGTATGTCCAGGTGGTGGTTATTCATTTCTTTCAAAAAGAGAAGCAGAACCAGTGGCTGCAAAGTTTTTTGCTGCAGGATTTCATGCAGCGGTTCTTGAATATGGCATAAATGAATATGCGCTTTTTCCAGGTCCTATAAAGGATGCCGCATATTGCATGGCTTATCTTAAGGAACATGCTGATGAATGGTGCATTGATAAGGACAATGTTTTTATCTCAGGATTCTCTGCAGGTGGTCACGTGGCTGCATCATTAGGAGTATTTTGGAATAATGAAAACATACTTCCAGAGTATAAAGATAATTTCGATAGAGTAAAGCCTAAGGGAATGATTTTAGGATATCCTGTAATTGATCTAAGAGCAACTCTTGCAAATATGGATATTGGTATTTTACCTGGTACTGATATTAATACTATAGTTTTTGATCAAATACATCCTAATATGCCAAGAGAAAAAATATTTGTTAAGAATGATGATACAGGTGAGATAAGAGTAAACTTTGAAGTGGCCATGAATGCTTTTATATTTGGTGGTGAGTACACTGATGAACAGGAGGATTTTTATTCTCTTCAAAATCAGGTTACAAAAGACACTATACCCGCATTTATGTGGCATGCTCAGGGTGATGGATTAATTTATCCTTCAAATTCATTGGATTTTGCCAGAAAACTTTTTGAAAATAATGTTCCTTATGAACTTCATATATATCAAGGTGGTAATCATGGTGTTTCACTTGCTAATTACATTGCAGGTAATGATATGGGACAGTTATTTGAAGAAGCAGAAGGGTGGATTGATTTATCCATTGATTGGGTTTTAAATGTTTCAGGTTATAAAGATACAATTAAGGATTATTGTTCAGGAAAATTTAGACCTAAGGAAGATGAATTTAATATAAAATAGAATGAATAGTAGATACATAAAAGTATTTTTAAATATTAATAAGTGAGAGTATAGGTAAATAATTATATAATGCGAAATAATTAGGAGACAATATGTATAAGGTTTTAATAGCAGATGATGAAAAGATTATTAGAATGGGTCTAAAAAGTATCATTAACTGGAGTGAATATGGATTTAATATCTTATGGGAAGCAGCCAATGGTGAGGATGCTGTAAAGATAATAACAGAAGAATCACCTGATCTTGTTATGATAGATATTAAAATGCCAAAGATGCATGGTCTTGATGCCATAAAGAGTGTAAGGGATGCAGGATTTAAGGGTAAGATAGTTATTCTTAGTGGATTTAATGAGTTTACATATGCTCAGACTGCCATTGGATATGGCATTTCTGCTTACTTAACAAAACCAGTTGAAGTTGATAATTTGGTTGGTACATTACTCAGGATAAAAAAAGAATTAGACAGCACCTATATTGAAAAACAGTCTGTGGATACTTATAAAACCAAGGCAAGAGAAGTTATTCTATCTGACTTTTTGCAGGGCAATATTGATGAAAGTGAAATAGATGTGGAAGATCTTGGCTTGTCATCAGCCCACTATCAGGTAATTGTTTATGAGAAATTTAGTGAAAATGAAGAGCTTTCATATGATTTGGCGGATCTTTTGAGAGTTACATCCCAAGATGGCATTGCCTATGTAGCCATGAACATTAAAAATACAAATGTATTTTTATTAATGGGAAAAAGACCTATAGAAAACCTTAATCATTTGGTGGAAAAATACTATGCTGAACTTCCGCCTGAAAAGAATTCTCCTCTTGATACCATATTTATTACATGTGGTAGCGTGGTTAAGGATTATAGAGAAATTTCAAAATCATATAATGAAGCAATAGATTTGCTTAAGCATAGGTTTTTCTGTGATGAAGCACAGCATTTTATGATTTACAGTGATTATGAGGATGAGAAAGGAAAGAGAGATGTAGTAGCCACAAGAAATGATATTTTGGAAAAATACACTTTTTATCTTTCAAATCAAATACAGGCATTCAATAGAAATAAAATTGCAGATTCTCTTCTTGATCTTAAGAAAACGCTTTACTCTACCAATTTTACTGTTGAAGAAGAAAAGAAAATACTTATTGATTTGTATTTGAATATAAAGGAATCCATGAATAAACTATCAGATTCATATTCCATACCATTTATTGCCAACTCAGAAGCAGTTAATTTCATTAATAGGAGTTATTACCTTTATGAAATATTGCAGTTCTTATCAGAACAGTTTGACATGATAATGACGTCCATAGGTTATTCCTCAAGAGATAGCATTATTGATGATGTTATATTCTATATACAGCATAATTATTCAAAGAATATTACTCTTGAAAATATAGCTCCTTTGTTTGGATATAATTCATCATATTTAGGTAAGATATTTAGTCGTAAGGTGGGTGTAAACTTTAACACCTATCTTGATACCATAAGAATTGAGCATTCCAAAGAGATTCTTATTAGTAGTAAGACTCAGGTTTATAAGGTGGCAGAAATGGTTGGATATAGAAATGTTGACTATTTCCACATTAAGTTTAAAAAACATACAGGCCAGTCACCTGCAGAGTATAGAAAGAGCAATTCATAATATAAAAACTTCCCGGAAATATTCGGGAAGTTTTTTGGGTATATGTAATGTATTATGTTAGCTTATATAAAGTTTAATATATTTTCCCAATTCAAGATTATTAGGAAGTGTGAAATCTCCCATGGAAAGACGCTTTAAGTATGTAACTTCACATCCAATGGCATGTGCCATGCGTTTTACCTGGTGGTATTTTCCTTCGGAAATTGTGATTCTTACTTCGCAGGTGTTGTTGTTTTTATCTGTTGAAATGAGTTCAAGATTTGCTGGTTTGCATATCTCAGGTGCTTCCATGGTACCAATATCAATTCCTTTTTTAAAAGCAGTAATGGAGTCACTATTTGGAATTCCCTTTAGCTTTGCATAATATGTTTTATTTACGTGTTTACTAGGGGAAAGCATATTGTGGGAAAATGCACCATCATTTGTAATTATTAAGAGACCCTCTGTATCTATGTCGAGTCTTCCCACCGGATGAAGTCCCAGCCTACGGTCTTCTTTTTTTATTAAATCAATTACTGTTTTTTTATTTGAATCCTCTGTCGACGATATTACACCTTGAGGTTTGTTTAGAAGGTAATACACATGTTCACTATATGTAATCTCTTTGTTATTAAGAAGAATTCTGTCAGAGGATTCTTCTATTTTTGTTTCTGGACTTTTTGCAATGATTCCATTTACGGTAACATTGCCTTTTTTTATTTCTTTTTTAACATCACTTCGGCTAAGAGAAGTTTGGGATGATAAGAATTTATCTAGTCTCATGAAATGCTCCTAATATCTTTTTAGATTTAATAAATAGTAATTGATTACATCAAAACAATATACTTGTGAATTATTATAGCATATTTAGTTCTTTTTTAAACGATTTAGTTTACATATTTATTAACAACATCTAATAATTAGGGTTGTTTTATTTGGAATAATTAAGGTTTTTATTAAGTTACATAAATTATATAATCAAAATGACGGATTATGTATATTCGGGCATTAAAATCTTTTGAATGGAGGATATTTTCATGTGGCTTCATTAACCTGTTATAATTGTTGAAATACGGATAATAATAGGAATATATATAAATTATAAATATTTATAAAACATTATAGAAAAAGGAAAAGAAGAAACAAAAATAAGAAACTAAAAGAAAAAGTTGTATTAAAAAAGAAGTACAAGGAGGAACTTATATGAAGTTTAGTAATGGATGTTGGTTACAAAAGGAAGGCACAGCTTGTTTTTCACCTGCTGAGGTGTATTTTACAAAGATTGAAGAAAATAAGGTGATTTTATGTGCTCCTACAGGTCATATTAATCATAGAGGAGATACTTTAGGGGGAATTAATCTTACAATTGAGATTACAGCTCCAATGCCGGAAGTATTAAGAATTAAGACAAGTCATTATCTTGGAGTACAGAAGAAAGCTCCTGAATTTGAACTTGAAAATATTACAGATGGTAATTTGAAAGCAGAAGAAACTGAGGATAAGGTAATTGTATCTTCAGGTACTTTAAGATTTGAAATAGATAAGAAATCTGCCGCAAGAACTTTCTATAGAGGTGATGAAGTTATTACTTCTTCAAAAGGAAGAGATCTTGCATATATGAAGACAGATTGGAAGGGACTTCCATATGATGATGGACTTTTCCATGATACATATATGAGAGAGCAGTTAGCTATTGATGTTAATGAATATATTTATGGTACAGGTGAGAGATTTACACCATTCATTAAAAATGGTCAGAGTATTGATATTTGGAATGCTGATGGTGGTACATCAACAGAACAGTCATATAAGAACATTCCTTTCTATGTATCAAATAAGGGTTATGGTGTATTTGTAAATCATCCTGAAAAGGTTTCCTTTGAAATTGGAACAGAAATGGTTACAAAGGCAGAGTTTTCTGTACCAGGTGAATCTTTGGACTATTTCTTCTTTAATGGTCCAACCATGAAGGAAGTTTTGGTTAGATATACTGATCTTACTGGTAAGCCTGCACTTCCAGCACCTTGGACATTTGGTCTTTGGCTTTCAACTTCATTTACAACAAATTATGATGAAAAGACAGTTATGGAATTTGTAGATGGAATGTCCCAACGAGGTATTCCGCTTAAGACTTTCCATTTTGACTGTTTCTGGATGAAGGAGTTTTCTTGGTGTGATTTCCTTTGGGATGAAAGAGTGTTCCCAGATCCAGAGGGACTTCTTAAGAGACTTCATGATAAAGGACTTAAAATATGTGTTTGGATTAATTCATATATTGGTCAGGAATCGGCTATATTTGCTGAAGGATGTGAGAAGGGTTACTTTATTAAGAGGCCTAATGGCGATGTTTGGCAGTGGGATATGTGGCAGCCTGGCATGGCAATTGTAGACTTCACAAATCCTGATGCTGTTAAGTGGTATCAGTCTAAACTTGAAAGACTGGTTGATATGGGCGTTGATTGTTTTAAGACTGACTTTGGTGAAAGAATCCCTACAGAGGCTATGTATTTTGATGGGTCAGACCCTGTGAAGATGCACAACTTCTATACATATCAGTATAATAAGGCTGTATATGAAGTTCTTGAAAAGAAAAAAGGCAAGAAAGAAGCAGTTCTTTTTGCAAGATCTGCAACAGTTGGTGGTCAGAAATTCCCTGTTCACTGGGGTGGAGACTGCTGGTCAGATTATGTTTCCATGGAAGAATCACTTCGTGGAGGATTATCACTTACTACATCTGGTTTCGGTTTCTGGAGCCACGATATAGGTGGATTTGAAGATAAGTCAACGGCAGATGTATATAAGAGATGGTGTGCATTTGGTCTTTTATCAACACATTCAAGACTTCATGGTTCAACTTCATATAGAGTTCCTTGGAACTACGACGATGAAGCATGTGAAGTAGTTGCTAAGTTTACACGCCTTAAGGCATCACTTATGCCATATCTTTATAGGAATGCTGTGTTTACACATGAAACTGGTATTCCTATGATGAGAAGCATGGTGCTTGAATTTGGAGAAACAGACAGAACTGTTTGTTATCTTGATAAGCAGTACATGCTTGGTGATAATTTACTTGTTGCACCAATCTTTAATGATAAAAGTATTGGTGAATTCTACCTCCCAGAAGGTAGGTGGACAGACTTCTTAACAGGTAAAGAGTACGTAGGAGAGAAGTGGTACAAGGAAGAAGTTGATTATTATCATATTCCTCTTCTTGCTAGACCAAACAGTATAGTAGCTGTAGGTAATACAGATGATAATTGCGAATATGACTATGCCGATGGTGTAACATATAAAGTATATGCCCTTGATGATGGAAAGAGCGCTGAAAGCTACGTAGTTGATGGTGATGGTAACACTGTAAGTAAGGTAAGTGTTACAAGAAATGGTGATAATTACACTGTTAAGTTTGAGGGTAATAAACCTTGTAAAGTTGAGTTTGTAAATACAGATAAAGATATTGTAGAGTTTAACTGTAGTGGTGAAGCAACTATTTAATTAGAATTATTATTAGTATTTATTTGGGCATCTGCCACTTGGGTGCAAGTGGCAGATGTTTTTAGAATAAAAATGAAAGGATAAAAGTATGAAGGAATATACAACGGATATTATTAAAAATGTAAAAAGAGTAACACTTGGACCTGCTAAGTTTGGCCTTGATCTTGGAGATGGTTCTGAAAGAGGAGAGTATGTAAATCAGGATTATATACTTCATAAACTTGGAAGACCACATAGATTTATAAGTCTTATGTATACATATTATCCAAATGATGAGCAGTGGCCAGAGAGAATCAGTGTGGCTTGCAAGGATATGGAAATACATTTCCAGTGGGATTATCCATATGATGATTATTTTCCATATGGAGGTGGTATAGGCGGAAGTCTTGATAATGAGCCTTTTAATCAGATGAGGGATATTAGACGACATGGTCAGGATGTAGCCCTTACTCTTACAATTGACTGTTCAGTAACAGATGATCACCTTGAAAAAATAGCAAAGGAACTTGCTACATTTGGTCGTATGAGACTGCGTATAAATCACGAATGTACTGGTGACTGGTTTACTCATAATCAAAGATTCTCTAATAAAGAGATAGGTCAGTTCTTCGTGAGATTTGCTAAGATTATTAAGAAGTACGCCCCTAATGTTGAAACTATACTTTGTGCCGGAATGGTAACAGAGGATGGTAGTGTTGAATACGAAAAAGAGATGCTTAAGGCATACAAGATTGCTGATGTATGGTCAGCAGATGCATATCCAGCCCTTCACTATGGATGGCCATTTGATGTTTGTGAAAAGGGCTGTGGTTCTTATGCAACAAGATCAGTCAATGAATTTTATAATAAGTATGAAGCTACAGCTAAAAGACTTAGAGAAGTTACAGGTCAGAATAAGCAGATAGTTGCTTCAGAATTTAATATTGATGGTGACGTTACAGGACCTAAAGCTCAGGGTGAAGCTTTAGTTGAACTTTGCAAGATGATTAAGAAAAACAAGCCTGATTGGTTTGGTTCATTTTCAATGTATCAGTTTAGAGACAGAGGTCGTCTTGGACTTGAAATCGAAGATCCAAATTATAGTGACTGTGGTATTGAACAGCCTATTTTACAGGATTATAAGGATATTATGGATGATGCATATTTTAAACCAACACTTACAACAGGTGAAAAACTTTCATTCCCTGTAAATATGAGATGGGGCGGTTCTGAAGATGCAGATGGTATTGCCATGACAGTTAAATTAGAGTCTGAACCAGTTTTCTTTGAACTTGAAGGTAATGAAGAAGATTCACTTATGGTTGAACTTAATGGTAAATGGTTCTATAAAGCGCCAGGTGTTAAGGTTGTTGATCTTATGAGTGCATTCTTTGCAAAAGATGCAAAGCCTATTAATTACGGTAAGAATGGAAAGAATATAGAAGTAAGAGTATTTGCTACTCCTGCTACAGGAGAGAATCCTAAGACAAAGGCTAAAGATTGGGCTACTAATTATAGAGTTAAGATGACTGAATGTCCAAAACTTCGAGTTCGTTTTGCACCCGTTGCATTGGTTAAGAAGAGTAAAGTTGTTGAGTAGGAGTATGGAGCTTTGAAAAAACATCTTAACTGGTTTGTTTTTTTTGTTATCATATTATGATAGGAGGAATGTCGTGTTAAAAAGATTTTTTGCTTTTTTGTCAATTTGTTTGATTATTAATTCTCAAGTTAATTACTCGGGATTAATGGGTGATATTGATAGCGAGAATAAATTTGAATATTATCCTATATTGTCTGTGCAAGAAAAACAGAAGTTGTCTCTTGAAGATGTAATAAAAAAATATAATTTGAGTGATGAATTAATAAGAGAATTATCAACGAAAGAATTGTTGGAAGCAGTTATAAGATATCCATTGGGATACAGGTTCTTTTTTTATGATAATCCAGAAGAAGCACTAATAGATATTTCTAGAGATTTTAGTGGCTTGGAAGAATTACTGCAAAGAAATGACATAACAGAGACAGTTTATTATGATTATATTACAACGTATATCCCTGAAAAGATGCATGCTTCATATAATATAATAGAAAAAGATGATTATATAGAGGTAAAATGTGATAATGTTGATAAAATGAAAGAAGATATGGCTATTTTGGTAAGAGACCGAATTGAAGAAGGTATTTTATCTCAGAAAGATTTCTTGAATAAGTTATCAGATGATGGTATTTCAAAAGTTGTTAGCAAAATGAATGAAAAGATATTACAAAAAAAGAAATCAGAAATATTTAATTATAATGGAAATAGTTATTTATTTAATAAGATTAAATCAGGATTATTAAATGTTGATAATGTATATGCTGAGGGAGATGGGAGTAAACCGTCATATATATATGATCCAGAAACAAATTCATATTATAAGAATGTGTATATTACTACACCTAAAGGAAGCAAAGTTTTGTGTAGAGAATATACAAATAATATGTTGAATTCAGCAATTATTGGAGGTTCATTAAACTTTGAGAGGCCAGATATTACATTAATAAGTTTAGGAATGTCTGGGAATAATTGTCATGCATATACTTGGGCTAATAATACAGATGTATGGATGTCAAATCCAAATAAATATATAGATGATAAATCATATAGATTAACCAGTCTAAAAAATGGCGCCATAGCGAAATGGAGTGGACATAGTGCAAAAGTAATTGATTCAACTTATCTTAATCCATACAAACATTATATAGTAGATCCAATCATTAGATCTAAAGAAGGTGCAGGTCCTGTAGTACAGGCACCTATGAGTGAGATTAATGCAGGATATACACAGAATTCTGCCCGTTATTATGAAAAAAATATGGTATGTTAGGGTAATAATATGAAAAGAAAAGTAATATTAATATTAATTGGAATTAGTTTATTGTTTTCTTCATGTGATAATAAAAATACAGATGTAAAACAAACTGAAAGTAGCAATATAAAAGAAGATATTACAGAAAATAAAGAAGAAGTTATTACCATAAATGTAATTGATCAATTTGGAAGTTATTCTGGAGAACAGGAAGGTTGGTTTGCAGAATATCTGCTTAAAGAAAAAAATATAAAATTAAATATAATACCAGGTATTCCTATTAATAATGACCATAAAGCGATATCAGATTATGATTTACTAATACTATCTGATTTTAATATGTATAAGGAAGCTATTAAAGAAGGGTATATAAAGTCATGGGATGATAATGATTATTTATCTAAATATGGTTCATATATAGAAAAAAACATGGAAAGTAATATATCCTATAATAGGACTATAAGTAAGGATGGTAAACTTTATGGAATTAGCACATCTTATTCAAAAGAAGATGAGCCGGATGAGTTTTATTATACCTGGAATTTAAGATGGGATTTGTATAAGGAAGCTGGATATCCTGTTGTTACTAATTTAGATGAATACATAAATGCTTTGAGTAAGATGAAAGAAATAGCCGGAGTTGATAAAAATGGTGAAGATGTATATGCGTTATGTCCGGTTACTGAATACGATCATGAATTGGTTTATCTTGTTTCTGCATTGGTAAGTGCATATTATGGGTATGAACAGTTTGGACTGGGATTCTACAATTCTGAGGATGGGGAGTTTTTAGATGCTCTTGATTGTGAAAATAAAGAGAAAAATAGTCCTTATATCGAAATGATAAAATATTTAAATAAGATGAACACTCAAGGGTTGTTAATGCCGTATTCAGATAAAATGACTTATGATGTATTTCAGGAAAAAGTATTAAATGATGGGATAATTTCAACAATCACCAATGTTGGAAGCGTTGAATACAATAATGAAGAAAATATTAAAGAAGGTAAGATTTTTAAACCTTTAATTCCTACGGATGCACGACCTAATAATATAAAAACTAATTCTGGCATATATGATGGAGCAAGGTCAAAGTATTACGTAATAGGAGCTAATTGCAAAAACCCTGAAAAAGTAATAGAGTTTATCGATTTTATGTCAAAGCCTGAAAATATGCTTACAGCTATGTATGGACCAAAGGGAGTTACTTGGGATTATGATGATGGTAACACTTGTTTTACTGATTTTGGAGAGATGGTGTGCTTTGATTATTCTTTAGGGGAAAAAAGCGAAATGCCTGAGCCATATTCTGGTACATATGTACGGGGAATTCCTCAGTTAACAGCGTTGCCATGGAGTTATGTATCTATTAATCCCGAAACAAATGGAGATAGGTATTTTTATCAATATTGGTTAAAATACAGGTCATCCAATATAGAGGATATAGAAAAAGATTGGATGGAATATACAGGGATGAATAATAATGATGAATATATGAGAAATTCAAATTATTTATTTACGTCAGCATCACAATATGATTATTCACCAATGCATAAGGCGTCACAATATGTTACATCTTGGAATGAAGTATCTGAAATAATAATAAATAAAACATATGAAGCGATATACTCTGGAAGTGAAGAAGAGTGTGAAGAAACAATAAAAGAGATGATAGATGATGCTTATGATAATGGGTATGATAAGTGTCTGGAATTTTGTCTAGAGCAAGCATCAGTTCGAAAAGAATGTGAGGAGGAAGATAAATGAAGCAAATGTTTATAGGTGTTGATCTTGGTACAAGTAGTGTTAAATTAATTCTTATGGATGAGGATGGGGAGATTGTAAATGTAGTATCAAAGGAATATCCCATAAGTTTTCCACAGAATGGATGGTCAGAGCAGAATCCATATGACTGGTATGAAAAGTCCATGGAAGGAATCAAGGAATTAATTAAAGGTTATGAGAATCAGGTTAAGGGGATTAGCTTTGGTGGTCAGATGCATGGTCTTGTTGTTCTTGATAAGGATGATAAGGTGATAAGACCTGCAATTCTTTGGAATGATGGAAGAACCATAAAGGAATGTGAGTATCTTAATAATGAAATAGGGACGGATGTACTTGTTGAGGAAACTGGTAATATAGCATTTGCTGGATTTACTGCTCCAAAGATTCTTTGGATGAAAAATAATGAGCCAGAGTTGTTTGAAAAGATAGAAAAGATAATGCTTCCTAAGGATTATCTTGCTTACAGACTATCAGGAAGTTTTGCTACAGATGTTTCTGATGCTTCAGGTATGCTGCTTTTTGATGTTAAGAATAGAAAGTGGTCAGAAAAAATGTGCGAAATCTGTGGTATAAGTGCAGATAAGCTTGCTAAGATTTATGAGAGCTATGAAGTGATTGGAACAGTGCTTCCTGAAGTTGCAAATGAACTTGGTATTTCCACTGAAGTTAAGGTTATTGCAGGAGCTGGGGATAATGCAGCAGCAGCCATTGGTACAGGTACAGTTAATGATGGAGACTGTAATATTTCCCTTGGAACAAGTGGAACTGTATTTATTTCTTCTAAGGAATATGCAGCTCTAAACAATAATGCTATTCATTCATTTGCCCATAGCAATGGTGAGTATCATATTATGGGATGCATGCTTTCAGCGGCATCATGTAATAAATGGTGGATTGAAGATATTTTAGGAACAAAGGACCACGCAGGTGAGCAGAAGGACATTGATAATCTTGGAGAAAATCATGTATTCTTCTTGCCATACTTAATGGGTGAAAGAAGTCCTCATAATGATGTAAATGCAAGAGGAGCATTTATAGGCATGAGTATGGATACAAAGAGAAGTGAAATGACTCAGGCTATTTTAGAGGGTGTTGCTTTTGGTCTTAGAGACTCACTTGAAGTTGCAAAGGAACTGGGGATCGATATTAAGAGAACCAAAATCTGTGGTGGCGGAGCCAAAAGCCCTCTTTGGAAGAAGATTATGGCTAATGTTTGCAATATTCCTGTTGATACCATTGAAAGCGAGGAAGGTCCTGCTTTAGGTGGCGCTTTACTTGCAGCAGTAGGATGTGGTGTATTTGCTTCCGTTAATGAGGCGGCTGCAAAGGTTGTTAAAGTTGTTGGAACCACAGAACCAGAAGCAGAACTTGCAGCAAAGTACGAGAAACAGTATCAGAAATTTAGAAAGATGTATCCTGCTCTTAAGGATGTGTACAAAGATTTATAAGATTGATACTAATGATTAGTGTAAATCTTCATAAAGGTTATAAAAGGCACGATGACTATAGGTTGTCGTGCCTTTATATATAATACATGTATTGTTTTTTGTGGTTAATTATTTCTAATTTTTATAGTGGTTTAAAAAAAACGCTTATTTTATAATGATAAAAGAATTATTGATGTGGAATTATTTTCAACGGAATAATCTAAAAATGAGATTTGGTAGTATATGAAATCTTGTTTTAAAATTTATTAGTAACAGTTTTGCTTAAATATGGAGGTAAATTGGATGAAAAGCAAATGGTTAAGCAAAGTAGGAGCTGTTGCGCTAACAGGAGCCATGGTAATGAGTTCATTTACAGGCTGTGGTAAGAATGATAGTACAACGGATACTACTAAAGCAACTGAAAAAGAAACAGAAAAGAAAGATGATGGCGGTGAATTGGATGAACTTACCAACGAAGATCTTGAGGCTATGAGTTCTAAGGAACTTGCTTATTACATGGGTAATGGTTTTAACCTTGGTAATACCCTGGAAGCAACAGATACCGGTAAGTATTATGGTGACATGATTGATGAAGGCCAAACACCTGAAGAGATTCAGCAGTTCTTCGAGCAGGTATGGGGACAGCCTATTACTACTCAGGAAATGATTGATCAGATTCATGATGGTGGTATTGATACCATCCGAATTCCTGTTGCATGGGTATGTAACTCAATGAGATATCAGGAAGGTGATTATACAATTTCTGATGCAGAACTTGCAAGAGTAAAGGAAATTGTTGATTATTGTTATAATGATAATATGTTTGTTATCATTAATGACCACTGGGATGGTGGTTGGTGGGGCATGTTCGGTGCCAAGGACGATAACACCAAAGAAGAAGCATGGAAACTTTATGAATCCATGTGGACACAGATTGCTGACTACTTTAAAGATTATGATTATCACTTGATTTTTGAAGGTGGTAATGAAGAAGTCGGTGACAGACTTAATGATATTGATAACCCTGTTGTAGGTGGCGAAGGTGCTACACTTGAAAAAGATACATGTTATGAAAGAGCACTTGAAATAAATCAGAAGTTTGTAGATGTAGTTAGAGGAACAGGTGGAAATAATGAGAAGAGATTCTTACTTATTCCTGGTTATGGTACTGACATAACACAGACACTTGATGATCGTTGGTCAATGCCAACTGATACTGCAGAAGGTAAATTATTCCTTTCAGTACATTATTATACACCTTGGAGCTACTGTGGTACTACAGGTGAAGCTCGTTAGGGCACTGTAAAGAATGTTGAAGAAATGAATACAATAATGAGTAATCTTACAAAGTATGAAGATTATGGTATTATCATTGGTGAGTGTGGCGTACTTCCAACATCTGCCGGAGCGTTAAAACCTGACTGGCAGCAGTGGTACACAAACTTTATTGGTAACTGTGATGTTTATGGTTATGTTCCTGTAAACTGGAACACAGGTGACTTTATTCATAAGGCAGATGGTAGCTGGATTGATGATGAGTTTAAACAGTTCTTTATTGATCATAGTTTTAATAGCTTAAAGGATAAGTCAATTGATGATCAGAAAAAAGATGCACAGGCAGCTATGGATGATGTTCTTGCAAATGCTCCTGAAACATTTGATACTGGTGAAGAACTTACAGGTGATGGCGAAGCAAAGGCATGGATTATGTGGGATTCACAGGATTGGCAGTTAGTTCACTCTGTTGGTGATACATATAATGCAGATAATGATACTCTTGGTATTACATATGAAGAGCCTACTATCACAGGTGAAGGCGAATACACAGTATCTATTGACTTTACTGGAACAGATGGTGGTTACTCCACAAGTACAGCTTTCTCGGCTATTGGTATTTCTAATGGTGAGACACTCTTCCCAGGATATATAATTGATATTAAATCATTTAAGATTAATGGTGAAGAATACGAACTTACAGCAGATCCATATACATGTAGTGATGATGGACTTTGTACAAGAGTTAACATTTACAATGAATGGGTTGGGGATGATAAGGTTCCTGGATTATTTGAAGAAGAAGGTGCAAGAGCAGCAGTTGAAGATATTTCTAACTGTAAGCCTATAATTGTTGATCAGGCAGCAGATGTACTTCAGAAGATTGAAACTCTTGAAATTACATTTGATTACAAGGCAGGTGCACTTGGTGTATCTGATTATGACGGCGTTGATCCTAAAGACTATGGCACAATCGGTGGTGGTGGCTCATCAGAAAATATAGCATGGCTTATGTGGGATTCACAGGATTGGCAGATAGTTCATGCAGTTGGTGATGAATATAATGCTGATAATGATACATTAGGTCTTAAACTTACAGAACCAGATGTAACTGGTGAAGGTACATATACAGTAGGTATCGACTTTACAGGTACAGATGCAGGTTATTCACAGAGTACAGCATTCGCAGCTATTGGTATTAAGGATGCAGAAACAAAGTATCCAGGTTACATCATTGAAATCCAGTCCATTAAGATTAATGGTGAGGAATATGAAATGACTGGTGAACCATATACATGTAGTGATGATGAAAATTGTACACGAGTTAATATTTATAATGAATGGGTAACTAAAGCAATTACAGAAATTGAAAATGCAAGAAATAGCAGTGGTGATCTTACTAACTGTACAGCAGTTCCTATTGACAGAGCAGATGAACTTTGGCAGAAGATTGAGACAATTGAAATTACTTTCAATTACACACCTGGTGCACAGGGAATCTCACCAAACGATGCAAATTCAAAGAACTAAATATTAATATATTAAACCCCAGGGGATTTGTCCCCTGGGGTTTGTTTTAATTGGTAGTTTTATGCTTTTTTATTCTTTTGTATTGTTTTTGAGATATTACTAGTAATATAAGATATAAATGAAATTGATATTAGTAAAACACCTACAATTACATATATTATCAAATATGGACTATTGGTTCCTGCTATAATAAAGACACCATTAAGCAGAGAAGCAATCATGAGAGTAATAATGCCCCAATCAAAGCACTGTCTGGTTATGAAGGTAAGCTCACCTTTGGGTATAAAGGCGTTTAGAAGTGCAAGTATTAATACTCCTGCAAGAGGGAATAAGAATCCAAGGTCCATATAAGGAGTTGTAACATTATGACTGTAATGGTCGTATATTCTTGAAAAAATAAATACAAATGTACTTACTCCTAAAAGAATCTTTATGTGTCGTGTATAGAAGTTGATATTAGTATTATATGTTATATTTTTATTTTCCGATGTAAACAATGTCACTCACCTCTCTTTCTGATATTTTATTACCATTGGTTGTTGGGTTATTAATAACTTCACCATTAAAATACATTGTTGTGGAACCGCCGCCGTCTAAGTTATAGGCAACGCTGCAACCATATTCCTGCATGACTTCAGCCAGTTCGTAAATTGAAAGTCCAGCACTTTCTGTAGTTCTTCCATCAGATACCACAAATATATAGTGAAGAGGATTAATCATACCAATTGCAGTACGAGGATTACTGCTCATGGACTGGGCAACTTCAGTATTGGTATCAACGATTATTTCACCGTCCTTAATAAGTCCAGGACCGAAGGATAAGCACTGCACAACGCCGTCACTAAGAAGAGAGGAAGCACTGTAGTCAGCTTCGCTTACAATATCACAATTACCATCTTCATATATAACAAAGCAATCTCCATCCCCGGCAGTATCCCTGTAAAGAACGCCATTTCTAATTACATATCCATAGTCCCTGAATCCGTAATAATCACCATTAATTGCAAGTATTGCATTATTATCTTTGGCTATGTCAGAAGTAGTATCTTTAATATTTCTACCATAAGTATTATCGGCAAATGCTGTCTTTAAATATCTCATTGATGAAACTTCTACATCAGCAATGTAAACAGTTGTATCATTCTTTCTTATTTCGCTTATGGTAATACTTATATTGTCATCGCTGTAAGAAAGATTTGATGAACTAGTTGAGTTACTGTTAGAAGAATCACTTATGGAATTATCTGAATTGTTGTTAGAAGAATCACTTGTGGAACTATCTGAATTGTTGTTTGATTTTCCATGGTGTGAACCTGAAGGCCTGCTTCCATGACTTCTGTTGCCATGAGTATTATTAGAATTGCCATCAGTACTATTATCTGATGCGACATCTGAATCATCAACATAATCTTCTGCGTATATTCCCGCTCCAGTAACATTGGTAACCTCTGCATCTTTAATTACAAAGGTCTTTAATAGAACATAGGTTGTAAACAGGCACAACACAAGTCCATAGGAAATTACAATCATAAGTTCTTTTTTCTTTTTATTCATGTTATCACCATTCCTTCTTTCTTTTTATAAAATGAATTGTATAAAATCATAAACTATTGCTTAATTGTAGATATATTAACGGAGCCTTGTGTGGCATTACTTGTTAAAGGTTTGTTGAAGATAAACATTTTTTGTATCACGCCATTAAGTATAAACATAACTACCTCAACTGTTATCTTGGCCACATATCTATTAGGAAGTATTGTTTTTGTAATGAGCGATAGAAGGTATGTATTTACTATAATGACAAAGGTTGCCAAGACAATGTATTTTGGTATGGAAGACTTAATACTTTCCTTACTCTTAAATACAAAGTTCCTATTTAGGTTGTAATTAAGGGTGGAAGATACCAATCTCGCACCTATATTACTTATAATTAATGAAATACTTCCTAAATCAACTAGTATTAAGCTTAAGAATATAAAGGAAATATAATCTGTAATAAAACTGAGTATTGATGATAAAGAATACTTTAGTATCTGTTTATATATTCTGTAAGAATCTTTTATGGTATTAAAGTGAGTTGATTTATTATCATCAATATAAATTGTTTTAATTTGGACTTCCTTAATATCAATATTATCTTTGGCTGCTTTTATAAGAACATTCATTTCGTATTCGTATCTACTTCCTTCAATATTAATCATGTAATCAAGATATTTGCCGGCAAATCCACGTAGACCGGTTTGAGTATCATAAACCTTTTTGTGGCAACTTAAGTAAAATACGCCTCGGGTTATGGTGTTGCCAAACATGCTTCTTAATGGGACGTTATTATCAAATGCTCGTGATCCTAAGATAAGAGAATCAGGATTCTTACTTAATTCCTTATAGATAAGAAGTATGTCATCAACTGTGTGTTGACCATCGCAGTCGGCAGTTACAATGAAAACATTTTGACCATACACTTCTTTAATATAGGAAAGTGCACATTTTAGGGCGCTGCCTTTACCGGCATTGTCAAGATAGGAAATTACATCTGCATATGTGAAAGCTTCCCTAAACATCTTCCTATAGGAAGGACCACTTCCATCATCAACTACTATGGTTTTGATTATTCCGGTTAAATGAATTTCTTTTAGAAGAGTAATCATTTTTTCATCTGGTTCATATGCTGGGATTACCAGAATATTTGTGTAATTATTAATACTATTATTACCTATTTTATTATGTTGCATAATTAAGTCCTCCTTTCGTATACTTATAAAGGTTATTGAATTGTTAAATGTAATTTAATTAATAAATATGTCTAAAAAGTGAAAAAGAAAGGCGGTGAGACCAATTCATAAGTTTTTCACATTTTTAACAAATTTAGGTCACAGACTTCCAATATTATCTTCATATCAAAATCAATCAGACACAAAGAAAAAAATGAAGAAAAAGGAGGGAGCGCGTATGCCTAGAACAATTAAATCTAAAAAGAAAATAGAATTGGATACCATTCTTAATTCGGACACAACCAAACCTGAAATTAAACAGGCTGAACTGGTATTTAAGAGAGTTGAGAAAAAATACATATTAACAGAAGAACAATATGAAAAGTTTATTGAAGCAATAAAACCTTACATGCAATTAGATGAATACGGGCTTCATACCATATGTAATATTTATTATGATACAGAGGCTTTTGATTTGGTAAGTAGGTCAATAGATAAGCCGGTATACAAAGAAAAATTGAGGCTACGAAGTTATGGGGTTCCAAGTGAAGATACCATGAGCTTTATAGAAATAAAGAAAAAGTATAAAGGTGTAGTTTATAAACGAAGAGAAGGTTTTACCTTTAGTGAGGCACAAAACTTTTTGCTGAATGGAGTTAAACCTGATAAGGAAAGTCAGATAATAAATGAAATAGATTATTTCCTTAAGTTTTATAAACCGGAACCTAAACTTTATTTGGCATATGATAGAGAAGCATTTTTCGGAAAAGAGAACAAGGAAGTCAGGATGACAATAGATAGAAGAATTAGATACAGAGAAACTGATCTTGACATGACGGAAGGTGATTTTGGAAATCTCTTATTTAAGGATAATGTAATGCTTCTTGAAATAAAGGTTCCAGATGCAATGCCTCTGTGGTTATGTAATATACTTACAGAATTAAAAATATATTCCGTTTCTTTTTCAAAGTATGGAACCATTTATAAAAAGTTACATGCAAAGGAACAGGTAAGGAAGGAATATAAAAACATTATTAAAAACAGAAAAGTAAAAAAAGATTTGTAATATAGGAGGAAAAAGATATGTTATTTGATAGTATTTTAAATATTTCAGGATTGGCAACACAGACTAGCGCATTTATATGTACAGGTGTTGCACTTATATTAGGATTAGTAGTTGCATTTTCGTATATGCAGACAGGTAAATATACAAAGAGCTTTGTTATGACTTTGGTTTTATTACCAGCCCTGGTACAGATAGTAATATTTGCCGTTAATGGTAATTTAGGAACATCAGTTGCAGTACTTGGTGCCTTTGGATTAGTAAGATTTAGATCAATACCAGGTACTTCAAAGGAGATTGCTTCAGTGTTCTTGGCAATGGCAATCGGTCTTGTTTGTGGTATGGGACTTGTAACCTATGCAGCAGTATTTACAGTTATTATTTGCGCAGTATTCATTATTCTTTCCAAATCAGGATTTGGTGAAAGTAAAGGACAGTTAAAGTCTCTTAAGGTTACCATACCGGAAAACCTTGATTATACAGGTATATTTGATGATATTTTTGAAAAGTTTACTAATAAGGCTGTATTAGAAAGAACAAAAACAGTTAACTTGGGAAGCATGTATGAATTATCATATGTGATTGATCTTAAGGAAGCGGCCCTTGAAAAGAAGATGATTGATGAAATCAGATGTAGAAATGGAAATCTTTCAATAGTATGTGGAAAACTTGATGAGAATCCAGGCATGGAATTATAGGACCATTGGCAAATTGATTAGAAATCAATAAAACAAAAAAGATTAAAGAAAAAGAAAGGAAGGTGGCGTTATGATGAAACAGAAAAGGTTATTAGTAATAGCGATAGTTTTATCAATTGTTATGGTATTTATAGGGTGTTCGGCTCCATTTGTGGGAAGTACCACCAAGAGTACAAGTACAAAAAGTGAAACGGCAGATGACGATGATAATAGTGATAGCGATTCACTGGATGTAACTACTGCTACCTTCACAGAACTAGCAAATATTAAGGATGGCGAGTATTACGAGGATTACACAACGGATACTTATACAGAAATTAGCTTTACAGGCAGCAGTGCCGATGTGAATGGTGACGGTGTAAGTGTGGATGGCAGTGTAATTACAATTACAGAAAAAGGTACTTATGTACTTACAGGTACTCTTGATGATGGTCAGGTTGTAGTTAATGCAGATGAAGATGAAAAGGTTAAGATTATTCTTAATGATGTAAGCATTACAAATTCAACAGGTGCGGCATTTGTGGGCCTAAGTGCTAAGAAGATTATAATTACAAATCTTGAGGGTACTACAAATACATTTGCCGATGGAGAAGAATACGCAGATACTTCTGACGAAGCAGCAAATGCTTGTATTTACAGTGAAACAGATCTTGTGTTCAATGGAACAGGTACTTTGACGGTTAATGCAAATTATAATAACGGTATTCAGTCAAAGGATAAGATTAAGATTCTTGAAGGTACTTTTAATATTACAAGTAAGGATGATGCCATAGTTGGCAGGGACAGACTTGTTATAGCCAACGGTACATTTAATATTACATCTGGTGGTGATGGCTTTAAATCAACTAATGAAGAAAAAGGCAATATCGTTATTAATGATGGAACATTTAGTTTGACATGTGATGCTAAAGGCATTAATAGTGAAACTAATGTGATTATATTTGGTGGATCATTTGACATTGTAAACTATGGTGGATATACGAAAGCCAGCGCTCATACAGATAACCAGTTTATGAGACAGCGCACATGGGATACTGATGGTAATGCCACAGATGAAAATGAAGCCGATGATGAAGCTGATGATGAAGAAAGCGCAGATGTAAATGCCAAGGCTATTAAGGCTGGAAGCTATATTGTAATAAATGGTGGTGAAATTGCTCTTAATACATCAAATGATGGTTTACATGCAGATAATGAAGTAATAATCAATGATGGTAATATTACAATTGATGCCGGAGATGATGGCATACATGGAGATGTTAAATTAACCATTAATGGCGGAAATATAGCAATTAACAATTCCTATGAAGGAATTGAAGCACCTGAGATTTATATTAATGGTGGCGATATAGACGTTATAGCCAGTGATGATGGCATTAATGCAGCTGGTGGTACAGACAGTGAAGGCATAGGTGGCATGGAACAGTCTTCAGGTTACCTATATATCAATGGAGGAAATATACATGTTAATTCTGGCGGTGACGGTCTTGATTCAAACACTAATATCGAAATGACTGCAGGTTATGTAATTGTGGAAGGACCTGTAAATGATGGAAATGGTGCTCTTGATTATGGCCAGAACTTTAACATGACAGGTGGTACATTAATAGCCATAGGTTCAAGTGGTATGTTACAGACAGTATCTGATGACTCGACAGTTTCTGCTCTTACAGTTGTATATAGTCAGAGTCAGACTGCAGGCACAGTGGTTAAAATCTGTGATAGTGATGGAAATGAAGTATTATCATATGAAACCACAAAGAATTATCAGGCAGTTACTTTCGCATCAGATGAACTTACTGATGGGGGCTCATATGTAATTTATAAAGATGATGAGAAACTTACAGATGTAACAATATCAGGCATTACCAATATTGATGATAGCGGTAATGAAACCACAATTACTGATGGTATTGGTGGTTTTGGAGGCCGTGGTGGCATGCAAAACCAGGATGGTAACATGCCGAGCGATGGCAATATGCCAAGCGATGGCAATATGCCAGATATGAATCAGGATTCAGATGGTGATTCAAATTTTAGACCAGGCGGTCAGGGTGGACATAATAGGTTCGGCGGTGACCGCAAGAATATGAATAGTGATACAAATGAAAACGCAAATTCAAATAATAATGAATCGGCATAATGAATAAAATAATCCCCCACTGTAGATATTGCTACAGTGGGGGATATTATTATTTTTTCTTTTTAACAACTGGCTTAACTTCTTCCTTAGGAGTTTCCTGTGGATAGAAAAGTTTGAAAGCACAAGCTGCTAGGGCTGCACCTACTAAAGGAGCAAGAATAAATACCCATACCTGCTTGATTGCTGTACCGCCAAGTAAGATGGCAGGACCTAAACTTCTTGCAGGGTTAACAGATGTTCCTGTTAAAGGAATACCAATAATATGAACAAATGTTAATGTAAGGCCTATTACGATACCTGCAATATGTCCTGTTTTAGGATCGGATGTTACTCCAAGGATAGTGAGAACAAAAACAAATGTAAGAATGATCTCAACTACAATTGCACCGGCAAGGCTTATGCCTAGCGCTGAAGCATCACCATATCCATTAGTTCCAAAACCACCCATTTCAAGGCTTGTACTTTGAACTATGAAGTAGAGGATGCCTGCACCAAGAAAACCGCCACAGAACTGACCAATAACATATCCGATAAAATCGGCAAATGTCATCTTTCCGGCAATAAAAACACCTAATGATACTGCAGGATTAATGTGACAACCTGATACATTTCCAATTGCGTATGCACATGCAACTATTGATAAACCAAATGCAAGTGCTATTGTAAGAACACCGGCATATCCGTTACCTATGCC